>Ga0070741_10000077_pt1 | contig 351491 bp, 321 predicted proteins | sample Coa_R1_4_FD_66440 | JGI IMG/M metagenome (GOLD analysis project Ga0070741, IMG submission 66440) | Surface soil microbial communities from Centralia Pennsylvania, which are recovering from an underground coalmine fire - Coalmine... | ecosystem: Environmental > Terrestrial > Soil >...
ACGCAATGCCCCGCGCCTTGATCACCGGTATCGACGGCCAGGACGGTCGCTACCTGGCCGAACTGCTCATCGCCAAGGGCTATGAGACCTTCGGCATGATCCGGGGCCAGAACAACCCCCGGGGCCAGATCGTGCGCGACGAGATCCCCGCCGTGGAGCTCATCGAAGGCGACCTGCAGGACCTGTCCTCGCTCATTGCGGTGGTCGAACAGGTCCAGCCCGACGAGGTCTACAACCTGGGCGCGGTCAGCTTCGTGGCCCTGAGCTTCCGCCAGCCCGAGCTCACCGCCGACATCACCGGCCTGGGGGTGCTGCGCATGCTGGAGGCCATCCGCCTGGTGGGGGGCCAGAACAGCACCATGCGCTTCTACCAGGCGTCGTCGTCGGAGATGTTCGGCAAGGTGCGCGAGACCCCCCAGACCGAGTCCACGCCCTTCCATCCCCGCTCGCCCTACGGGGTGGCCAAGGTCTTCGGGCACTACACCACGGTCAACTACCGCGAGTCCTACGGCCTGCACGCCACCAGCGGCATCTTGTTCAACCACGAGTCACCACGCCGGGGCCTGGAGTTCGTGACCCGCAAGGTCACCAACGCCGTGGCCCGGATCTCCCTGGGCCTGCAGGACAAGGTCACGCTGGGCAACCTGGATGCGGCCCGGGACTGGGGCTATGCGGGTGACTTCGTGGAGGCCATGTGGCTCATGCTCCAAGAGGACACGCCCGAGGACTACGTCATCGCCACGGGCGAGACCCACACCATCCGTGAGCTGCTGGAGCTGGCCTTCGGCGCCGTGGGCATCGACGACTGGGCCCGCTATGTGGAGAGCGACCCCCGCTTCATGCGCCCCGCCGAGGTCGACATCCTCACCGGTGATGCCTCCAAGGCCCGGGACAAACTCGGCTGGAAGCCCAAGGTCTCCTTCGCCGAGCTCGTAAAGATGATGGTGAAGTCCGACCTCGAGATCGAGAAGAAGAAGCGCGCTGACGACGCGCGCTAACCCGCCGGCGCGGTGGCGATCACCGCGTAGTCCAGCGGACCGTAGAGCGTGGTGTTCAGCTGCTCGAAGGCTCGGTTGACGTCCTCGACCCACGCGGGCGCGTCGGGGTCGGTGATGCGCGGGAGATGGAGACTCTCGGCCGGGTCGTAGTAGCGGACCTCGATGCGGTGAAAGCCGGCGTTCTCACAGAGGAACGTGGCCAGCGCGGGGTGGATCGGCCACACGTGCGTCGGATCGAGGATGTAGGAGTTCCCGAGCACGAAAAGCGAGCCGGGGTTCGGCGTCTCGGCGATGAACACGCCACCAGGGCGCAGGCGTGTCGCCGCCAGCTCCAACAGCTGCACCAGGACCCCGATCGGGAGATGCTCGATGACCTGGATGGCGACGATCGACCCGAGACTGTGCTCGGGAAGGCTCCGCAGGTACTCGACGGCGTCGGCCTGGTGGACATCCAGACCGCGAGCCTGCGCTTCCGCGACCATGTCCGACGTGATGTCGACACCGGAAGCCTCGACGTTGGCATCGCGCAGGATCTCGAGAAGGTCCCCGGCGCCGCACCCGACGTCGAGGACGGGAGCGTGTTCTCGGAGCAACGGGAGGTAGCGCTCGCGCGCCTGTTCGAGGATGTGAGCGGGGTCGCCGCGGAAGCGGCGCTCGAAGGCGACGTAGTCGAAGCTCTCTGACGAGGCTGACGGAGGGGCTACATCTCCCGCCGGCGCTTCGGCGGCAGACGTTGAAGGCGGCAGGGCCGCGTTTTTCACCTGGCGCAGCCGCCTGTCGAGGGCGTTCACCCGCTCGCGCAACTCGGCCATTCGCTCGCTGGCCGCCTGCGGCCCTGCGGCGGGAGCGATCGCCGTTGCCAGCTCCTCCATGATCGTCTGCACCGACCGGAGCTCGCCCTTGAGCAGTTCGAAGTTGACGGTCAGGGCGCGCACCTCGGCGTTCTGCTCGTCGGTCGGGATGGTCTCCTCGCGAACGGCCTCGATCCGGGATCCCAGCTGGTGACTCACCTGGGCGGCGGCGTCGTCGACGCGCGGGTCGACATACCAGGCGATGCCGCGGCGGATGACGCCCTTCACGATTCGTTTGGCGCGTGCGCTGGGACCACCGGGCGGCAGGGGCGGCGGAGGCGGCACCATCTCGGTGCGTTCGCCGGGGTCGTCGAGGTGGTCGCGGAGACGGTCCACGGCGTCCTCTCCGAACACCCGCTCAGCCTCCATCACGTTCCTCTCTCCGGCGTCTCACCGACCGACCCGGGCCAGCGCGTGGCCCTCGGCGCGCAGGCGGATGTCGGCACCGGTCGGTGTCCACAGCTCATCCAACCACGCCGACACACGACCTGCGGGGTCGTGCGGCTCCCGCCGCAGTCCGAGGAGCGACGCGAGGACACCGGCAGGACGAGCGATGTCGTGGCGGCGCTCGACCAGCCGGCGCCCGGCCCGGCCCAGGCTGGCGCCGCGGCGCTGGTCGTCTGCGAGCTGGGCAGCGGCGCGACGCAGTGCCGCACGCTCGGCCACGACGACCTCCTGGCCGTCGATGGCGCCGATGGCCTCCGCGGTCGCGGCGTCGGTTGCTACAGGCGCACCCCACGCGAGCGCCTCTACCGCGGGCGGTCCGACGATGCCGACAGCAGACGCAAGTGCGAACGCTGTCCGGGTCACGTCGGCCGAGGGAGGCTCGGCCAGATCATCCGGAACCCACACGAGTGAGTCGGGCAGACCCCACCGCCGTCGCCACCGGGCCCGCACGAATGGCGTGACTGGACGGCACCGTTCCGCGTCGACTCCGTCGGGCCAGAGGACGCCGCGTGCGCCGAAGGGGCCGACGACATCGGCGTCGTCGCCGACCGCGATGACTCCGTCAACCGACGCCAGCCGTCGGGCGTCGTCCTCGCCGCCGACCCACACCGCGACGGGCGCGCCTCCTTCGAGCGCACGCTTCAGGCCGAGGGCGTCAGATGACGTGGCGAACCACGCGGCAGCCTCTCCGGAGGGGCCGACGTAGCTGATCACGCACCAGGCCGTGAGCCGTCGCAGCAGAACACCGACGCGCGGCGGTGTCGGTTCGGGCGACGTCAGCAGCCCGACGACCGGCGCGGTCACGAGCGCAGCAGGCGGTCGACGACAGATGGCCATTCCAGGTTCCGCACCCGCTCATGGCCCGCTTCGCCCATCCGCCGGGCCAGCGCCGGGTCCGCCGCGAGACGGTCGATGGCCTCGCCGAGCGCGGCGGGCGTGCCGTCGGTGACCAGGCCGGTGACGCCGTCCTCGACCCACTCGAGCACGCCACCCGCGTCCTTTGTCGTGATGACGGGCTTGGCCGCGAAGAACGCCTGCAGGGTGACGTAGCCGTAGTCCTCGTCGAACGGCGTGTACATGACCGCCAGCGCGTCGGCGTAGTGCCGTACCAACTCGTCGTCGGGAAGGAACCCGGCCAGGTCGACCTTGTCGGACGCCGACAGCCGCTTGGCCAACGACCGGAGCTCGCTTTCGAGCGATCCCGAGCCCGCGACGACGAGCCTGACCCCCGAGCGAGAGCCGGCGATCCCCTCGATCATGAGATCGGGCCGCTTGTTGGCCTCCAGACGCGTCGCGCAGAAGACGAAGTCGCCGGACCGTCCGGGGTGAAGCTCCTGGTACAGCGGCGGCGGGTGGTACAGGGGCGTCGCCCGCAAGCCGTTGAAGCGCAACAGGCGATCGGCGACGACGCCCGAGGTCGTGTACAGCCGCTCGGCCTCCTCCAGGACCCGGGTGTCCCAGTCGGCCAGGAGCCGCTGGTCCTCGAGCGCCGCGTCCTCATGGATGAAGTCCGACCATGGCATGTCGGCGGCGTCGTACGCGCTGCGGTGCTGGTGGAAGAGCCAGACGACCTTGCGGGGGTGGCGGACGAAGTACGACGGGAAGTTGGTGGCGATGACCAGATCAGCGTCCACCGGCACCATTCGCCACGCCAGGGCGGCGTCCAGGGCGCGGTGGCGATCCCACGCGACAGGCAGGCGAATCAGGTCGGCCCTGTGACCAGCGGCGCGCAAGGCAGCCACCAGATTGTCCATGTGAAGCTCGGCACCCCCCCGGGAAAACGGGACCTGGGCGCCGCAGACGCAGATATCCATCTTCGGGTTGCCTAGCGGGGATCGAATATTGTTAGCAAGCTTTCCCTCGCCCCCGACCCTGGAGCGCGCCCTGAGCCCTCAGGCCGACGAGGCACTCGTCCGCATCAACGCACCACAGACGTTCTTCCACGGATTCACCCCTGCCGTCCGGGAGATCTGGCAGTTTCGCGAGCTGCTCACGAACCTGGTGCGCAAGGAACTCAAGGTCAAGTACAAGGACTCCGTCCTTGGCTTCCTCTGGTCGCTCGCGCGACCGCTGTTCCTCCTGATGGTCTACTGGATCATCTTCGGGAAGTTCCTGAAAGCCGGCGTCCCGAATTTCGCCTTCTACCTCTTCTCCGGCCTGGTGGCCTGGGACCTGTTCGGCTCCACGCTGGGGGCTGCCACCGTCTCGATCACCGGCAACGGCGGGCTCATCAAGAAGATCTACTTCCCCCGGGAAATTCTGCCGCTGGCGGCCATCGGCGCTGGGCTCGTGCACTTCGTGCTGCAGCTCATCGTCCTGTTCAGCACCCTCCTCGCCTTCCGTTACGACTTCTTCGGCTGGAACCTGCTGCTGCTCCCGCTGGCGATTGTCGCTCTGGTCATCTTCATGACCTCGGTCTGTGTCTTCCTGGCCGCCGCCAACGTCTACCTGCGCGACGTCCAGCACCTACTCGAGGTGTTTCTGTTGTTCTGGTTCTGGATGACGCCGATCGTCTATCCGATCAACACCGCCATCAACGCAATGTCCAAGCACACGGTGATGGGCATCAACCTGGCGCAGATCTACCTGTTGAATCCGATGACCAACATCGTCATGGGTTTCCAGCGGGCTATCTACAAGTTCAAGGTCGTGCACACGCCCGGCGGCTCGGTCCAGACCCTGTATCAGGCGAGCGACTCCGAGTACATCCTCCGTCTGGTGGCCGTTGCGGTCGGCTCGCTGCTCCTGGTCTGGCTGGCGCAGCGGTTCTTCGCCCGAGCCCAGGGCAACTTCGCCCAGGAGCTCTAGGTGTCGACCGCCGTCCGAGTGCACGACGTCTCCAAACGCTTCAGCCTGCATCACGACATGTCGCTGAAGGAACGGGTCATCCGGTTCCGACAGGACCAGGGCGAGGAGTTCTGGGCCCTGCGCCACGTCGGCTTCGAGCTCGAGGCGTCGAACACCCTGGGGTTGATCGGCGCCAACGGCTCGGGCAAGAGCACACTCCTGAAGATCATCGGCGGGATCCTCACGCCGACCGACGGCTACGTCGAACGCCGCGGGCGTATCGCCGCCCTCCTCGAGCTCGGTGCCGGATTCCATCCCGACCTCACGGGCCGGGAGAACGTCTACATGAACGCCAGCATCCTCGGGATCTCACGCAAGCAGACCGACAAGTACTTCGACGCCATCGTTGATTTCTCGGGCATCGAGCGCTTCATCGACAACCAGGTGAAGTTCTACTCGTCGGGCATGTACGTGCGGCTGGCGTTCGCGGTCGCCGTGCATGTCGACCCCGAGATCCTGTTGGTCGACGAGGTGCTGGCCGTCGGCGACGAGCCGTTCCAGCGCAAGTGCATCGAGCGCATCAAGCAGTTCCAGCAGGACGGGCGCACGATCATCTTCGTGACCCACGGCATCGACATGGTGCGCCAGCTGTGCGATCGCGTGATCATGCTCGAGAAGGGTGACGTCGTCATCGACGGCAAGCCGCAAGAGGCGGCCCGCGCCTTCCGCGAGCGTTATGCGCCGGAAGTCGAAGAGGAAGACGACATCCGCGGCACTGGGCAGATGCTCATCACCGACATGATGGTCACCGACGGCCACGGCCACCGGAAGGAGCGGTTCGAACCGGGCGATGAGCTGGGCTTCGAGTTCGTCCTCGATCCCAAGGAGCCGATCGACGACCCGGTCGTCGGCGTCGCCATCTACAACCATGTCGACACCCTCATCTATGGCACCAACACCAGTCTCCGGAACTTCAACCTCGGAGTCGTCGATAGAAAGCGTCGCGTCCGGTTCGGATTCGGGCGCGTACCAATGGTGGAGGGTCAGTACTTCGTCACCGTCGCGGTGCACTCTCGTGACGAGCTGGTGCAGTACCACTGGCTCGAGCGGCAGATTTCCTTCAAGGTGTACAGCCCGGCAGGTGAGCCGGGTGTCCTGCACATGAACACCACCGTCGACTCTCTCGACGCGTGAACCGCAGCGGCCGAATCGCCTTCGTTCCCTCGCGCTACGGCCCCGACGTGGTCGGGGGCGCCGAGACCGTCTTTCGCGAGATGAGTCACGCCCTGGCGGCGCGCGGCTGGGAGGTCGACGTTCTCACCACTGCGGCGCGGGACCACTTCTCGTGGGAGAACGAGTACCCGCTCGGCGAGCACAAGGACGGCGACGTCGTGGTGCGCCGCTTCCCCGCCGTGATTTCGACACCGCGCGCTGAGCGCGCCGCCTTCGAGAACGCCATCCACAACGGCGCACCGCTCACCATTGATGAGCAACAGCGCTGGATGAACGACGACGTGCGCTGCCCCGAGCTCTTCCACTATCTCCTGGATCACGCGGGCGAATACCGAGCGCTCTTCTTCGCTCCGTACATGTTCTGGGTCACGTTCGCCTGCTCCCAGGTGGCGCCGGACCGGTCGATCCTGTGGGCCTGCGTCCACGACGAGCCGTACCTGCGGCTCGAACTCTTCGAGCCGATGTTCGCCGGCGTGGCCGGGCTGTGGTTCCAGGCCGAGCCCGAGCACGAGCTGGCGCACCGTGTGCTTCCCCGCCTGGCGCCTCATCGCGTCGTGGGCTGTGGCATGGAGGTTCCGACGTCCTACGACCCCGAGGGCTTCCGCAAGCGCCACGGCATCGAGGGGCGGTTCATCCTTTACGCGGGACGCCGCGAAGGCGCCAAGAACTGGGACCGCCTGCTCCAGGCATTCGCCCGTGCCGTGCGCCGGCTGGACGTGCCGTTCAGCCTCGTCACGATGGGCGTGGGCGAGGTGCAGCCGCCCGCCGACATCGCCGATCGCGTCGTCGACGTCGGGTTTCTCTCCGACGACGAGCGCGACGACGCCTTCGCGGCGGCGGACGCCTACGTCCAGCCGTCGCAGTACGAGGCGTTCTCGCGCACGATCATGGAGGCCTGGCTCGCCGGAACGCTCGTGATCGCCAACGGCGCCAGCGCCGTGGTGGCGTGGCACTGCGAGCGCTCGGGCGCGGGTCTCACCTATGACGACGACGACGAATTCGAGGAGTGCCTGTCGTTCCTCGCCACGGCACCGGATGCGGCCGCCGCGCTCGCGGCTCGAGGGCGCGAGTACGTGCTGGCCAACTACCGCATGGACGACGTGCTCGACCGCATCGAGGCGACGATCGAGGAGTGGACGTGCGCATCCTGATGGTGACGCCGTACCCGCCGATCCGCGACGGGATCGCCGCCTATGCGGTTCAGACCGTCGCCCGCCTGCGGGCCGAAGGTAACGACGTCGAGGTCTTGTCACCCTGGCCGTCGGCCGCTCACTACCACCTCGAGCTACGCGGTCCGCGTGGGCCGCTGGCCCTGGCGAAGCGGGTCGGCGATTACGACAAGGTGATCGTTCACTTCCACCCAGACGTCTTCTACCGGCAACCTGCGACCGCCAAGGAGCGCCTGGCGGTCAGCACCGCCCTGACCGTGGCCTTCCGCGCCGCCGCCGAGGTCGAGGTTCTGGTCCATGAGATCGACTACCGCTACGGCCAGGGCTGGGACCCCGCGGCCGTCGCCGCCCGGGCCCTCTGGCGGTCCGTCGACCGAATCGTCGTGCACACCGACGCCGAGCGGACCTCGTTCATCGAGGCCTTTCGCGTGCCGCCCGATCGGGTGCACGTCGCCGCCCACGGCGAGCACTTCGTGCGCCACACGACGCTCGACCGGGCCGCGGCCCGAACCCGGCTCGGCATCCCCGCCGACCAGTTCATGTTCCTGTCGATCGGATTCATCCAACCCCACAAGGGTTTCGACCGCGCCGTCCGCGCCTTCAACGGTCTCGGCGTCCGTGGCTGTCGTCTCGATGTGGCCGGCTCCGTGCGGGTCGAGGATCCCGCCTACCTCGAACATCTCGAGGAGCTGCGCCGCCTGGCGGAGGCGACGCCGGGGGTCACGATCCACGCCGGCTACCTGGGCGACGAGGAGTTCGACCGGTGGCTGGTCGCCTCCGATGTGGTCGTCCTCCCCTACCGCCACATCTGGTCCTCGAGTGTCATCGAGCGCGCCGGTCTCTACGACAGGCCGGTCATCGCCACTCGTGTCGGCGGTCTCGCGCAACAGGCGCGCGCGGGCACCGTGCTCGTCGACGACGACGAAGGACTCGCGGCCGCCATGCGCGAGGCGGCGGGCGTCACCGACGCGGCGGGCGGAGGTTCTACGCCCGACGCCTGGGAACTGGAAGGGCCGGCCGACCGTGAGGAAGTGATGGCCGCGGTGCGGGCCCGGGCCGCGGCCCGGCGGGGCACGCCCAAAGCCACGGTGCCGGCCGGAACCGCGCCCGCCCCGAGCGTGGCCAGCGCCCCGCTCCGCCGGCTGCCCGCCCTTGGCCTTCCCGAGCCGGCGTCGGCCAGGTTCGGTGCCGGGCTGGTGAAACGGGTCGTTCGCCGCTTGACGGCGTGGGAGCTGGAGCCTGTCGTCGAGCAGGTCAACCAGTTGCAGCGCGCCGCCGTGGAGGCCACCGAGCGCTCGGCGGTAGAAAGCGACAACAGTGATGCGCAAGGAGGCTGAGGTCGGGGACGTCGAGGCGTCCGTGCGCTCGGTGCCCTTCTGGTGGCACTCGATCGCTCTCGGCAACGACGTCGTGACGCCCGGCCACCACTCGTTGGAGGCGATGCAAGCGCTGCTCGCCGAGACCCATCTTCCCGACGTCGAGGGCAAGAGCGTGCTCGACATCGGGGCGTGGGACGGCTTCTACTCCTTCGAGGCACTCCGGCGGGGGGCGCGCCGGGTCGTGGCCCTCGACCATTACGTCTGGTTCCTCGACCTGGCCGCGCAGCAGCGTTACTGGCGCGAGTGCCGGGAGCAGGGACGGGTCCCGGAGCCGTACCACGAGATTCCTGGGCTCTGGCACCCCGATCGACTCCTCGGAAAGCAGGGCTTCGACACCGCCAACCGTGCCTTGGGCGATCGCGTCGAAAGCGTCGTCGGTGACTTCATGACGATGGAGCTCGATCCCCTCGGACAGTTCGACGTCGTGCTGTTCCTCGGGGTCCTGTACCACCTTGAGGACCCCTTCGAGGCCATCAAGCGCCTGGCCACCCTGACGTCAGAGGTTGCGGTGATCTCGACCCAGGCCATCGAGGTTCCGGGCTTCGAGCGTCACGCCCTCTGCGAGTTCTTCGAGTCGAGCGAGCTCGGCGCCGACGTCAGCAACTGGTGGGCACCGAACAAGCAGGCGCTCACGGGTATGTGCCGGGCCGCCGGGTTTCAGCGGGCCGAGGTGGTCTCAGCCGTTCCCGAGCACGCCAACGAGAGCGATGCCGTGAAGCGGGAACGCATCGTGGTCCACGCTTACAAGGGCGTCTGAGAACCGCCCTCACGGGCGGCGACGAAGCACCACCGCTGCCAGTCAGGCGACTCGGTTCCGGAGATCGTGCTCCACGGGATGGCCTCGAGCAGGCGGCCGCCGGCGGCTTCGATCCACGACCGCATCTCCTCGACCGGAACGCCGTACATCTCCATCCGCGGCTCGTTGGTGCCCGAAGCGTCGTCGGCGGCCTTGCGGCCGAACCAGGGGCGCCGGACCTTGGCGAAGACGGCAGCCGTCTGCGACCCACGGTCGGCGAACCAGGAGACGCCCTCCTGGACGAGGTCCACCTCGAGCCCGTACGTGCCCGGCTCCTCCGGCGTGCGCACCTCCAGATGGACGACGGCGGACTCACCGGGAGGCACGTCGTTCGGCAACGTGGCCCGACCGTCGTCGATGGCCACGCGTTCGCCCTCGTCGTCGAGCCAATGATTTCCGACGGTGACGAGGTACCACCCGTCCTTGCCGGCGGCCGGCCAGGTCTGTGAGCCCTTGTTCGTCACCCGCACCGGCACCATCTCGACGGCGCCCGGGGGGGCCCGCAGAACCTTGCGTCCGATCTCGATTTCGGCCTTGAAGGCGTCGTCGGCGAGCGCCGCCGTCGCGCCGACGACCGGCTCGGTCGTGATCTGAAAGAACGCGACACCCTCGGGCGTGAGGACGCGCAAGAACTCTTCGACGTAGCGATGGGCGTACCTCGGTTCCATGTGCTGCAAGACATGCACCGAGTAGATGAAGTCGAAGGTGCCGTCGGCGAAGACCCTGAGGTCGTCACCCTCGTTCAAGTGGTAGCGAACCTTGTCGCCGTGGGTGTTGTACTCCTTGGCCAGCCGCACCATCGACGGGGCGATGTCGACGCCGTCGACCTCGTCGAAATGATCGGCGAGCGCCTGACTGAGGCGTCCGACGCCACACCCGAAATCGAGAGCTCGGCGGCGCGGGAACTTCACGCCCTTCGTCTCGAGCAGCGACAGAACGTCGGCGATCTCCTCTCGGCCGATGCGGAAGAACTCGGCCTTGTCCCAGCCGCCGTGCTTCTTGTCGGGCCTGGTCAGCACCGACCACATGGGATCCGTGTTCCCGAACGCGTCCCAGTGCCGCTGGAGGTCCCGTAGTTCCATCGCCCGCGGTGACTCTACCGGGCAGGTCACCCCGCCTAACCTCAACGACCGCATCCATGGAGAGGACCGCGCCCCCGGGGCGCACCAAGCCCCGCCCGCGCGAGCCCCACTGGTTTGGGTGGGTCACCATCGGAGCACTGGTGACGGTGGTCGCGACCACCGTCACCTACGTCATCTACGGCCTCCCCAACGCCGACGAGGGCTGGTACCTCTACGCCGCTCGCCTCGTGTATCAGGGCCAGCTTCCGTACCGCGACTTCGCGTTCACGCAGAGTCCGCTGATGCCCTACGTCTACGGGCTGCCGCAAGCTCTGCTCGGTCCGTCTTTGCTGCTCGGACGCGTCACCTCGGCGGTGCTGTGGCTCGCCACTGTCGGGCTCGCCGTCAGCGTGGCCCGCCGCGTCGGCGGGAGGTTCGGCGCCATGTTCTGCGCCGTGCTTTTCGCCGTCTACCTGTTCGGCACGTCCAGCTTCGTCGTCGTCAAGACGTACTCGCTGATGGCATTTCTGCTCGTCGCCACGTTCTACGTACTCGCGTCGGACCTGCCCGATGCCGTGCGTTTCCCACTGGCCGCCTTCCTCGCGTGCGCCCTCGCGATGGTCCGCATCTCAGGCGCTCCGTTCGCGGTCGTTGTTGTGCTGTGGTGCGCGTACGCGGCGCCGACGGTGCGCATCAAGGCCAGCGTGCTCGCGGTCGCCGCCCTCGCCGTCGTGGGCATGGACTACTTCCTCGCCGGAAACGTGAGTGCCGCGAACTGGAACCTCGTCCAGTACCACCAGCTGACGGTCGTCGGGCAGAGCTCGTGGGATCGGCTCGTCGACGGCGTGCGCAACCGTCTGCCTGAAGCCGCTCGCTTCTACGTGCCCCACATCCTCTTGGTGTCGACCGTCGTGCTGGCGGCCATCGCCTGGCCCGCGCTCCGCGGCTGGCGACGCCGCGCCGAGGTGCGGGTGGTGGCGCTGGGTCTCACACTCTTCGTTGCCGGGCACTTCATCGCCGGCGAGTGGCACACCGACTACCTGGTGGCCGCCATTCCGTGCGCCGTTGCTCTGGTCGCCGCCGTCGCTGGGCGCATCGTGCGCGGTGAGCGCCTAGCCCTGCGCATCGCGGGCGCCGATGCGGAAGCGGCCGCCAGCCACGGCCCGGCCCGCAAGCTCCTGACCAGCCTGCTCATCGGGTGCGCCGTCCTCATCCCGATCACGACCGACTACATCCCTCTCCTTGACTGGCAGGGTGGTCCCCCGCTGACCCGCATCAACGACGTGGCCTCGTTCGTGGCGGCCCACACGTCGCCGTCCGACATGGTTCTGGCGCTCGAATCCCAAACGGTGGTGGTCGACGCCAACCGATCTGACGTGCCGGGCGTGTCGCTCGCCCAGTTCTCCTACGTCAACGTGAACGACAAGGAGGCCGACCACCTCCACGTCGTCAACTCGAGCATCCTCACCCAGTACCTGGAGGAACGCGTCCCCGCGGCGTTGGTCCTGAGCGACTTCGACATCGGGCTGCTCTCCCAGAAGGGCACGCTCGACAAGAAGAAGGCGGACAACACGCGCTTTGTGCGGGCCCTCACGACGAACTACCGGCCGGTGTTCCGCAAAAAGCGGATCGGCCAGGGCGAGTCGACGGTGACCGTGTGGCTGTTGAAATAGCTAGCGGGCGGGGGCGCGCGTCGGCGGGCGGCGACGGCGGTGCCTCACATCGACAATCGCCCAGGCCGCGAGGCCGATGATCGTCACCGCGCTCACCGCGATGCCGGCCTTCATCGCCGGTGGGCGATAGCGGAACACAACATGGTGGTGCCCGGCGGCAACCGGCACGCCGAGAATCAGACCGTCGGTCCGCACGACAGGCGCGGACGAGCCATCGACCGTCGCTGTCCAGCCCTTGAACCACGACTGGCTCAACACGACGAGACCGACGCGGTCGGCCGTGACGTCGAGAGACGCGCTGCCCTTCCCCCACCGCACCGCGGCGACATGCCCCGCGGGACCGGGCGTGGCCGCTCGCTGACACCCGTCGCACCGCTGCTCAACGAGCGCCACCTGGTTCGGATCGAAGGGCTTCGTCCCCTCGATCGCCTGGACGACCTGGGAGCGACTCTGGACCTGGACGGCGCCGACGACAAAGGCTTCGTCCACCAGTGGGTGATAGTCGTAGCGCAGCACGGGCGCCCCTGGCGAAGGGTGCGGCGGCCCGAGGCGTCCCGCTGACGGGGGCGCGATCGTCGACTTGGGGTCGATGAGCACCGTCGTGACGCGGAGCAGGTCGAGGATGCGGCTGTTCGGCGCCCAGAGCGTGGCGGGGTCGAACGGCGTGCCGTAGTACACCATCCCGCCAACCGTGTGGATGTAGTCCTTGGGCGCCAGAGGGTCGAAGCCGTTTGCCGAGTAGAGGCCCTTCACGTCGGTGATGTCGACGTACATCCCGAGAGGCCCGAGGTCGGTGCTCCCGTAGAGCCAGCGGTCGCGGCCGCCGGGCTGGTCGTCGACCGCACCCCACGGCGGTGGCTTGCGGGGCGAGAAGTCGGCGCGCATCTGCGCCGGGCTCGGACTGCCCGAACGCCACTCATAGAACCAGCCGAACGTGAAGATCGAGTCGAGGGCGACGAGGGCCACGAGCGCGGCCGATCCCACGCCGCGCCATCGGACGAACACCAGGATGGCGACCGCTCCGGCCGCAGCCGCGGCGACAGGAGTTATCAGCGCGTAGAAGCGCGGTCCGCCCCGCACCATGAAGTGCTCAACACGCGTGAGGTGCGGCAGGACGAGCGCGGCGACACCGATGAGCACGGGCACGCTCAACGCGCCGATCAGGGCCCACTTCCGTTCTCGCTCTCTGAGTCTCACGATGCCGTAGGCGGCCAGCAAGGCCACGGCTAAGTCGAAGACCACGGCGTACCGGCCCCAAGACCGGAACTGTCCGTAGACCGGCAGCTTGTAGATGATGCGGCCGATGGGCGTGGAGTTGCCCATGGCGCCCAATAGCCCGGCCAGGCCGATGCCGGCGATCGCCCATATTCGCTTGTCGCGACGCGCCGCGGTCAGACCCGCGGCAGCCAGGGCGAGGGCAACGACACCCGGGTACCCGCTCAGCTCGGTGAGGTTCCACTGCCCCCGATAGGCCGCCACGTACGGCTTCGACGCCACTGAGTTGCCGAACAGGTACGGGAACACGAGCAACGGCAGGTGTGACTTGGGGAATGAATACGACGTGGCCGCCGCATAGTCGAGACGCGAGCGGTCGGTACCGCCGAGGATCGAGGCCGTCGGTAGCAGCTGCACCGCGCTGATGGCGGCACCGACGGCCACGACCAGCGCGGCCATGACCAGAGGACGCCACCGTTGCCGCTGCCAGTCGACTGCGGTGAGCGCGGCCGCATACAGCCCGACCACCATCACCACGAGGGCGAACATCTGGCTGTGCCCCGCGATCAACGACAGCGCCACTGCGGCGGAGGCCAAAAGCAATCGAGCAGGGCTGAACCGCTCGCGAATGAGCTCGAAGCCGTAGAGCGCCCACGGCAGCCACGCGATGCTGGCGATCATCGCCTGGTGTCCGAGGTGTCCGAACATGAAGCCGCAGAGCCCGAAGGCCAGGCCCGCAATCGTGGCCCCGACGACGTCCTTGCAGAGGTGCCGGGCGAGCAGAAACGCGCCGGTGCCCGCCAGCACAAAGCTCACGACAACCGAGATGTTGTTGGCGAGCACCGGGCCGAAGATCACGAAGACGGCGTTCGGCGGGTAGAAGGCCGCGGCCTGATTGGTGGCCAGCAGCGGATAGCCCGAGAACGAGAAGGGGTTCCATCCCGGGAGCTGACCCGCCTTCCACGCCCGGGCCGTGAGGATGTGCAGCGGCAGGTAGTGCTCGTAGCCATCGCCGGGGGCCAGCAGCCGCTGGCCGAGCAGGCCCCGAACGAAGACCACGATCGGGACGACGATCGGTATCCAGATACCGGCCCAACGCGGCGTGGAGTCGGCAGCCTCCCGTTTGGGCGCGGTAAAGACCGCGGTGCGAGAGGGGTCGGTCACGATCCTCTGCGTATCAGTCGGAGTCCGACGGCTCCCAATCGGCGGCCGGCATCCGGATCTCAGCGACGATGGCGTTGCGGTGCTGGGTCAGCAGGCTGGAGATCCGTCCCCGGTCCCGGACCAGCAGGCGGGCCAGATCGCCGACGGCCTTGCGCAACTCGTCGGCGATGTAGGAAAAGTCCTCGGCGACGCTGTCGACGGCGCGCTGCTCGATGGTGACTGCCATGTCTTCGAGTCGCGCGTCGAGCGCGTCGAGCCGCTTGCCGATGCGTTCCTCGACGCGTACGGCGAGGTCGGCGGTGGCACCGGCGGGATCGGTCCACGGCCGGATCTTCTCCTCTAACGCAGCCGTCACCCGCTCGAGCCGTTCCAGTCGACCCGCGGTCTCGTTGAGCGCTTCGCGAGTCAGTCGCTGCTCGCTCACTTGCTCGTCGACGGCACGAGCGAAGAGACGGTCGACGCGCGGGGCCACGTCCATCCCGTTCGAGGTTACTGACGCGATACCTCGGGTTGGTGCATGGGATTGCTCGTTCACTGAGTACCCTGCGCGCCGTGATCGCCGCGCTGGCTGGAGGGGTGGGCGCCGCCCGCTTCCTGCGGGGCCTGCTCGAGGTGTGCGATCCCGGCGACGTCACGGCCATCGTCAACACCGGCGACGACGTGCAGTTGCACGGACTGCACGTGAGCCCCGACATCGACACGGTGACCTACACCCTCGCCGGCGCCATCAATCCCGAGACGGGCTGGGGACTGGTCGATGAGAGCTGGACGGTGATGAGCGCCCTCGAGCGATACGGAGGGGTGACCTGGTTCCGACTCGGCGACCGCGACCTCGCCACCCATCTGTACCGGACCCACCGCCTCCGCGAGGGGGCCACGCTCAGCGAGGTCACGTTCGAAGTGGTGCGCAGCTGGGGCCTCGAGCTGCACCTGCTGCCGATGAGCGACGAGCGCGTCGAGACCAAGGTGGACGTCGAGGGAGAGGGCGAAGTCGGGTTCCAGGACTACTTCGTTCGCCTGAGGCACGACGTGCCGGTGAAGGCCGTGCGCTACGCCGGCGCCGAGCGGGCGACGCCCGCGCCCGGCGTGCTCGACGCGCTGTCGACGGCGTCGCGCATCATCATCTCCCCGTCGAATCCGATCCTGTCGATCGCCCCTGTCCTCGCCGTCCCGGGCATCGAGGAGGCGGTCGCCGCCCGGCGTGACGATGTCGTCGCCGTGTCACCTATCGTCGCCGGCGCCGCACTGAAAGGCCCAGCCGACCGCATCATGGCCGAGCTCGGCACCGAGCCGACGGTCGCGGGCGTGGCCCGCTTATATGCGCCCGTCGCGGGGACGCTCGTCGTCGACGACGCCGACGCCGAACTCGCGGCCGCGGTCGAAGCCGAAGGGATGCGCTGTGTCGTAGCGCCGACGATCATGCACGGCGTGCCCGAGGCGGCCGCGCTCGCACGCACGGTGCTCGACGCGTGATCACGGTTCTGCCCGTCGCCGGGATGCCGGAGGTGCACCCCGGTGACGAGATCGCTGACCTCATCGTCGCGTCCATCGAGCTCCACGAGGGCGACGTCGTCGTCGTCACCCAGAAGATCGTCTCCAAAGCGGAGGGCCGACTGGTGAACGTCGCCGACGACGACGAGCGCCTGCGTCTCATCGAACGTGAATCGGTGCGGATCCTTCGCCGGAGAGATGAGCTCGTCATCAGCGAGACAGCGCACGGATTCGTCTGTGCCAACGCCGGCGTCGACCTGTCGAATGTCGACGACGGTGTGGCCGCCCTACTGCCCGTCGACTCCGACCGCTCGGCCCGCCACATCCGCGACGCCCTCGGCGCCCGCACCGGGCTCGCCGTCGCGGTCGTGGTATCGGACACGTTCGGCCGCCCCTGGCGCCGGGGGTTGGTCGACGTGGCCCTGGGGTGTGCGGGCGTGGCCGCCATCGTCGATCTGAGGGGCACGGCAGACACACGAGGGCGCACGCTCCAGGCCACCGAGGTGGCAATCGCCGACGAGCTGGCGTCGGCCGCCGAACTGGTGATGGGCAAGGACCGCGACGTTCCCGTCGCCGTGGTCCGCGGGATCGACCCGTCCTGGCTCCGCGAGGGTTCAGTGAAGTCCGAGGTCGTCCGCCCCCACGGCGAAGACCTCTTTCGCTAGTCGCGCGTCGCTACGCGTCCGGCGCGTGCGGCTCGGGCCGCGCCTTGGCCATCCACTTCAAGACGGCGCTCGTGCCCTCGTCCAGCTCGGTCCACGGCTTCCACCCGAGATGGATCGCGGCGCGACCCGGATCCAGCGACGATCGCGCCAGCTCGCCGGCGCGGGCCGGCGCCCTGAGGGGTTCGGAGACGACGCCCGCGTTGGCCGCCATCGTGCGGTAGAGCTCGTTGACCGACGTCTCCTTGCCGGTGCCGATGTTCATCAGGAGGCCGCTTCCCTTGGTCGCGGCGCGCGAGAAGGCGTCGACCACGTCGTCGACGAACACGAAGTCTCTCGTCTGCTCGCCGTCGCCGAAGATCGTGCACGGTTCGCCGGCGAGGAGCTTGCCGGCGAAGATCGACACCACGCCCGCTTCCCCGAACGGATCCTGACGGGGTCCGTACACGTTGGCCAGCGCCAAGGCCGTGAATTCGAGACCGTGGAGCTCGCGGTAGACGCCGAGGTAGTCGCCAACTGCCTTCTTGGCCGCGCCGTAGGGCGAGAGTGGGCGCTGGGGGTGGGACTCACGCACGGGGAGTTCCTCGGGCTCGCCGTAGATCGTCCCGCCGCTGCTGGCGAAGACGACCTTTCGGGTACCCCCCAGCCGCGCTCCCTCGAGGATGTTGATGCTGCCGAGCACGTTGACCTCGGCGTCGAACGTCGGGCGCTCCACCGACACGCGCACGTCGGCCTGGGCAGCCAGATGGAACACCACCTCGGGCTCGCGTCGCTGCACGAGCTCGACGACGGCGGGATCGCGGATGTCGAGGCGCTGGAACGACAACCGGTGGTCGGCTTCCGAGCGGGCGTCGGCCAGGTTCGCCAATGAACCAGTGGAGAGGTTGTCGACAACGTCGACGTGATGGCCCTCGGCGACGAGCCGATCGACCAGCGTCGACCCGATGAACCCGGCCCCGCCCGTGACGAGCGCTCTCACGGCAGCTTGGCCCCCGCCAGCTGCAGGCCTCCCTCGACGGTGGTGCCGCCGCCCACAACTGACAGCTCCGCGAGCCGCGTGCCTTCGCCGATGACGGCGCGTTCGCCGATGACTGAGCACTCGACGACAGACTCGGCGTGCACGTGAGCGCCCGGCAACAAGACCGAGTCACGCACGACGGCACCGCGTTCGACCCGCGCCCCCGCACCCACGACCGAGCGCTCGATGCGAGCGCCGCCTGCGACGAAAGCGGCGTCACCGATGAGCGAGGGCCCGGTGACGTCGCCGTCGAAGACGGGGCTGCCGAGCGTCCAGACGCCGTCGCCGGTGTCATTTGCGCCCGGCGCCGGCGCCGTGCCGCGAATGCCGTCGAGCAGATCGAGCTGGGCCTGGAGGTACGTGGCGGGCGTGCCAACATCGATCCAGTACGCGGGCGACGGCATGGCGAACAACGAGCGATCAGCCACCATCGCCGGGAACACGACCCGCTCGATCGACGACCGCCCCTCGGGAATACGGGCGAGCGCCGTTGGCTCCAGGATGTAGGTCCCGGCGTTGATCAGGTCGCTCGGCGCGGCACCCGGCTCGGGCTTCTCCACGAACGCTTGCACGCGGCCCTGCCCGTCGACTGCGACCACGCCGTACCGGGACGGATCTTCGACCCGGGTCAGGGCGATCGTGGCCTCCGCAGATCGCGCACGATGGAACTCGATCAGCGCGGTGATGTCCTGGTCGGTCAACACGTCGCCGTTGACGACGACGAACGTGTCGTCGACACCCGCCTCCTTCGCGGCGAAGCCCACGGCCCCGGCTGTGTCGAGGGGCTCAGGATCGATCGCGTAGGACAGCGCCACGCCCGCGGCGCGATCGTCCGGGAAGGCGGTCAGAAAGGCATCCGGTTGGTAGCCCAGCGACAGCACCGCTTCTGTGACGCCGTGAGCGGCGAGGTGTTCGAGGACGCGCTCGATCACCGTTACCTCGGCCACCGGAAGCATCTGCTTGGGGGTAGTGAAGGTGAGAGGCCGTAGTCGGGTGCCTTCGCCGCCGACCAGCACCACGGCTTTCACTTGACGGTGGTTGGTGGCCCCGGCGCGGTGGATGTGGGCGGCGCCGATGCAGGCGCCGAGGTTGGGGCTTCGCCAGGCACCGACGACGGCGTCGCAGGGCTCGGCGTCGCCTGTGACGGTGCGACCGTCGGCATCGGACCATTCTCCGCCGCGCCACCGTTGGCCCGGTTGACCTTGTCCTGCCAGTTCGGCGGCGGTCCGACGTCGGTGCCCGGAGGCACGAAGGCGATGGTGATCCAGCCGTTCTTCGGGACCTTCAGCTTGCCCGGATCGTTGGGCGGCGTGAACTGCTTGCCATTCGAGACCACACGGATCTCACCCGGCTTGTCTCCGCACTTCTCCTTGCCGTTGGTCCACGTCTGGTTGAGCACGGTGAGGCTCGTCTTGCTGAGCTTGAGGCCGGGGTACCCGGAGACGAAACGTCCCAAATCAGCGTTCTTGCCGGTGTCCTGGACCGGGTCCTGGGGCTCGATGTGGATCACGCCGTCGCCGTGGGTGTGCAGCCCGATGAGCTGCGGGGGTTGGGGCAGGTCCGGCAGGAAGTTGCCGCAGATGTTGAAGCCGTAGGCGGCGTGCCAGTGGTCACTCACCGTCGGCGCCTCTGCGGCCGCGTTGTGGTGGGCCGAGTCACGGGAGAGCCAGACACCGAGTACACCCAGCAGGACGACGAGGCCCATGACGAGCGGGAAACCCCAGGAGCCTCGGCTCCGGCGCGTCGTAGTGCGCCCGCCGCCCGTGCGGGCGACGCGAGAGACCTTCTTGGACGACGATGCTTTGCCCATCTCGGCGCGGAACGTTACCGAAGGGGCCGCGGTTCCCGGCTACAGCTGGGCGTGGGGGCGACCGCGATAGGCCCGCTGTACCCACGCCAGGACGGTTCGTACTGCCAGACCGGCCGCCACCAGCGGCAAAAGGAGGCGTCGCCGGCCCCGAGCAGTGCGGACCGAGAACTGAAGCAGCGAGCGGTGGTGGGCGAGGATCATCCGGTACGGCGCCAGCTCGCTCGATGCGCCCACTGTGTGGATCACGCGTCCGGCGGGCTCGTAGCCGATCCCCCATCCCGACTGACGCAGACGCCAGCACAGGTCGACGTCCTCGACGTACATGAAGTAGCTCTCGTCGAAGCGGCCCTTCTCCCCGAGGGCGGCGGCGCGCAGCATCAAGCACGTCCCCGAAGCCCAGTCGACCTCGACGGCTCGCGAGTGATCCCAGTCGAGGAGGCGGTACCTCCTGCTGAACTTGTTGCTCGGGGCGATGAAGCCGAGGAAGGCGTGACCGATGGCGTCGGTCATGCTCGGAAAGGCGCGCACCGAGGGATAGAGCGTGCCGTCGGGGTTGTCCACGCGAGGTGCCACCGCGCCGAGCGTCGGGTCGGCCTCGAGGGCCGCCGCCAACGCCTTGATCGTCCCACTCTCGATCACGACGTCGGGGTTGAGGACGGCGACATAGTCGCCACTCGCCACCGCCAGCCCGCGGTTGGCCGCCGATCCGAAGCCGAGGTTCCCGCCGGTGGAGACGCAGATCGCTTCCGGGTCGAGGTCGGCGACGGCGGTGAGCGACCCGTCCCGGGACTCATTGTCGACGACCACGATCTCGTCGACGCCATCTGACCGCAGGCTGCGGATGCACTCCATCAGGTGCGCCCGCGCGTTGTAGTTGACCACGACGGCGGTGACGCGCGGGCGGTCAGTCACGCGCAAACCAGGCCGCGGTGTGGCGCAGCCCTTCCTCGAGCTGCACCCGCGGCTCCCACCCCAACACTTTCTTGGCGAGCGAGATGTCGGGCTGGCGCTGGGTGGGGTCGTCTATGGGGAGAGGTTCGTAGACGATCTCCGAGGACGAGCCCGTGACCTCCAGCACCTTCTGCGCGAGCTCCAGCACGGTGAACTCGTTGGGGTTGCCGATGTTCACCGGACCGACGTGGTCACTGTCGAGGAGGGCGAGGATGCCGCGGACCTCGTCGTCGACGTAGCAGAAGCTCCGCGTCTGCTGGCCCTCGCCGTACACGGTGAGCGGCTTGCCGTCGAGCGCCTGCACGATGAAGTTCGAGACCACCCGGCCGTCGTGCGGCCTCATCCGCGGGCCGTAGGTGTTGAAGATGCGGATGATCCGCACGTCGACGCCGTGGGAGCGGTGATAGGCCATCGCCATAGCCTCGGCGAAGCGCTTGGCTTCGTCGTAGACACCGCGGGGACCGACAGGATTGACGTGGCCCCAGTAGTCCTCGGTCTGCGGATGCACCTGCGGATCGCCGTAAACCTCGCTCGTCGAGGCGAGCATGAAACGGGCGCCCTTGTCTTTCGCGAGCCCGAGCGTCTTGTGGGTGCCGAGGCTTCCCACCTTCAGCGTCTTGATCGGATGCTCGAGGTAGTCGACCGGCGATGCGGGGCTAGCAAAGTGCATCACGGCGTCGACGTGACCGCTCACGTGCACGTAGTTGGTGACGTCGTGATCGACGAACACGAACCCCGGCTCGCCGAACAAGTGGGCGATGTTGTCCACCGAGCCCGTCAGGAGGTTGTCGATGGCGACGACCTCGTCGCCGCGCGCGACCAGCGCCTCGCAGATGTGCGAGCCGAGGAAGCCGGCACCGCCTGTTACGACAACCCGAGCCAACGCCCCTCCAAGACAATCGGTGACCACCTGATGCTACGTGGGGGTGTCACAGCGCCCCCCGCGTCAGTCGCCGTCGTTGCGCGAGGGTTCGGTAGAAGCAGAGCGAGGAGGACGCGCGCTCCCGACCCGCCTGCCTGCTGCGTTTCACGTCAAGAACGCGTTGTGATCCCGTCCTATTTGCGCGGTTTCGGGAACGCGTTCTCTGCGTGAAACGGGATTCTGGTGATCCTCTCGTCGGTCAGCTTCGGCCGACGGCGTCGTAAGCGAAGCCGCGCCGGCGGACGGCCGCGGGGTCGAGAAGGTTGCGGGCATCGACCAGGCGGCGCTCGGCCATCAGCCCGCCGACCTTCTCGAAGTCGAGCCAGCGGAACTCGTCCCACTCGGTGAGCACGAGAAGCACGGCCGCGCCTTCGCATGCTGCATACGGGTCGGCGGCCACCTCCAAGCCATCGAGGCTGTCGGTCACGGCCGGGTCATAGGCGCGGATGCGGGCCCCGCGCTTCTGCAGCCGGTGCAGCACCTCGACGGCCGGGGATCCCCGGAGGTCGTCGGTGCGGGCCTTGAATGTCAGGCCCCACGCCGCGATCAACTGATTGTCGACACTGCCACCGGTCATGCGCTCGACCTTCGCCACGACCCGGTCGAACTGCTCGTCGTTGACCTCGACGACACCACGGAGCAACCCGAAGTCGTACCCGGCGTCCTCGGCGATGCGGATGAGCGCCTGCGTGTCCTTGGGAAAGCACGAACCGCCCCAGCCCGGACCCGGCTTGAGGAACTCGAAGCCGATGCGGCGGTCGTAGCCCATGCCGAGAACGACCTCACGGACGTCGGCGCCGACCGCTTCGCAGACGTTGGCGATGGCGTTGACGAAGGAAACCTTGGTGGCGAGAAAGGCGTTGGACGCGTACTTGATGGTCTCGGCCGACGCGGGGTCGGTGACGATCACGGGCGCCTGAATTCCTTCGAACAGGGCCGCCACCCGGCCGGCGGTGGCTTGGTCCTCGCAGCCGATGACGATGCGGTCCGGGTGCAGGAAGTCGTGCACGGCCGAGCCCTCGCGCAGGAACTCGGGGTTGGACGCCACGCGCACGTCGTCGCGGCCGAGGGCCTGCTCGACCACTCGCGTGGATCCCACAGGCACGGTCGACTTGTTGACGACGACCGACTCCGCGGGCAGGACGTCGCGCACGGCGGACGCGGCCTGGCGGATGAAGCTCAAGTCGGCGGATCCGTCGGCCCCCTGCGGTGTCGGGACGCAGAGGTAGCAGAACTCGCAGTCGGCGGCCGCCGCCTTCTCGCCCACCACGAACGAGAGATGCCCGCCGTCGAGACCGGTGCGGATGAGCTCCTCCAGACCAGCCTCTCGAATCGGGACTTCGCCGCGCGACAAGAGGTCGACCCGGTCGGGCAGGACGTCGGCACAGATGACCTGGTGGCCGAGGTGGGAGAAGCACGCGGCTGTCGTCAGACCGACGTAGCCCGCGCCGAGTACAGCGATACGACTCATGCTGAAACACTCATGATGCTGTGGCGAGCTCCTTCACAAGGCGTTCGAGGGGTTCGTGGTAATCGGCGAGAAGGGGAACGCCTCCAAGGCGGAGGGCGGCGTTGTCGAGGACCGAGAGCATCGGGCGCGGCGCCGGCCGCGGCGGGTCGAGCTCCGCGGTGGTGCAGGGCTGCACCTGGTCGGGGTCGAGGCCGGCGAGCTCGACGACCTCACGCGCCAGCCGGAACCAGGTGGTGACCCCTTGGTTGGTGACATGGAACACGCCGGGCCGGCGCTCCACGGCCAGCCGGCGAAGCATGGCGGCCAGGTCATCCGTAAAGGTGGGGCAGCCCTGCTGGTCGTCGACCACCCGCAGCGGCTGGCCTGCAGTGGCGCGCTCGAAGATGGTTCGCACGAAGTTGCGGCCCGTCGAGCCGCACAGCCACGAGGTACGTACGACGGTGTCGCCGGACCCGAGCTCGGACTCACCGCCCAATTTGGATCGTCCGTATGCGGAGAGCGGGTTGGTGGCGTCCCACTCGACGTAGGGGCGGGCAGAACGCCCGTCAAAGACGTAGTCGGTCGAGACGTACACGACACGAGCGCCGGCGAGCCGCGCTCCTTCGACCACGTTGCGGGTGCCGAGGGCGTTGACTCGGAAGGCGCGGTCGGGGTCGAGCTCGCACCCGTCGACGTCGGTCCACGCACCGGCGTGAACGATGACATCGGGCGCGACGTGGTCAATCGTCTGCAGCACCGCGTCGCGGTCGGAAACGTCGAGCTGGTCGCGGCCGAGTCCGACCACGTCGTCGCCGTCGAACACGTCGAGCAACGAGTGCCCGAGGGCGCCGCCCGCCCCGGTGACGAGAAGGCGGCCTAACGCACCCACGCCGTCTCCTCCACCGGCGCCCGGTCCCGCAGGGCTTCCCACCACTCGCGGTTGGCTGCGTACCAGGCCACCGTGTCCGCCAGCCCCTGCTCGAAGTCGATCGACGGCTTCCACCCGAGCTCCCGCTCGATCTTGGCGGAGTCCAGCAGGTAGCGCCGGTCGTGGCCGGGACGGTCGGGGACGATGGTCTTGAGTGAGGCCGGCTTGCCGAGGGCACCGAGCACGCCGTCGGCGATCTGGGTGATGCTGCGTTCGACGCCGCTGCCCACGTTGTAGGTCTCCCCGACCTGTCCGCGTTCGAGCACGGCCTCGACGGCTCGGCAGTGGTCGAGCACGTGCAGCCATTCCCGCTTGTTCTCGGTGGACTCGTACAGAGGAAGGGGCCGGTCGTCGAGGGCGTTGGTGGTGAAAAGGGCGACGACCTTCTCGGGGAACTGGTACGGCCCGTAGTTGTTGCAGCAGTTGGTGATCGTGACCGGTAGGCCGTACGTCTCGTGGTACGCCCGTACCGCGTGGTCGGCCGCCGCTTTCGAGGCGTTGTAGGGCGTCCTCGGCCGGTACGGCGACTGCTCGGTGAACACCTCGTCGCTGTCGAGGGGCAGGTCGCCGTAGACCTCACACGTCGAGATGTGATGGAACCGCGCCAGGCCCACCCGCCGGGCTGCCTCCAGCAGCGCCTGGGTGCCCATGGCGTTGGTGCGGAAGAAGCGGCCCGGGTCGATGACGGCCAGGCTGTTGTGGGACTCGGCCGCGAAATTCACGACCATGTCGACGTTGTGCTCGCGGAGGAGGCTCTCCACCAGGTCCTGATCGCCGATGTCACCCTGGACGAACGTGATGTGGTCCTCCACGTCGGCCAGGTTCGGGCGGTTGCCCGCGTAGGTCAACAGGTCGAAGGCGACCACGCCGTCGTCGGGGTGGGCATTCGTCCAGTACCGCACGAAGTTCGAGCCGATGAAGCCGGCGGCACCCGTGACGAGGAGTCGCATCGTTGTGCCACGCTACCTGTGGCTACTTTTGGGCCCCATGAAGGGCGTCATCCTGGCGGGCGGCAGCGGCACCCGCCTCAATCCCCTCACGCGCATCACCAACAAGCACCTGTTGCCGATCTACGACCGGCCGATGGTCACCTACGCCATCGAGGCGCTGGTCAAGGCCGACGTCACCGACGTCATGCTCGTCACGGGCGGCACCCACGCCGGCGAGTTCCTCCGCCTTCTCGGCAACGGCGACGAGTACGGCGTCAGTCGCATGTTCTACGCGTACCAGGAGCGTCCCGGCGGTATCGCCGAGGCCCTCGGCCTGGCCGAGCGCTTCGTCGGCGGCGACCGGGTGATCGTCGTGTTGGCGGACAACATCCTCGAGCGGTCGATCAGCCCGGCCGTTCGCAACTTCAAGCAGCAGGCGACGGGCGCCCGCATCCTTCTCTCTGCGGTCGGCGACCCCGCCCACCTGCGCCACCTGGGCGTGCCCGCCCTTGACGCCAACGGACGGGTGACCAACATCATCGAGAAGCCCGACGACCCGCCGAGCGAGTACGCCGTCACCGGCATCTACTTCTACGACGAGCGCGTGTTCGAGGTCGTCGGTGGCCTTGTCCCTTCAGGTCGAGGCGAGCTCGAGATCACCGACGTCAACAACTGGTACGTCGAACGAGGCGAGATGGAGTACGACGTCCTCGAAGGCTTCTGGGGCGACGCTGGCGAGTCGATCGACGCGTACTACGCGGTCAACGACTTCGTCCGCGTGCACGGCGCCAATAAAGGCTGAAGGCCGGGTCGCGCACCGGGTCCTAGCGGTCGTGCCGGCGAGGCGAGCGCGGACTCGGCGAGACAAGCTGCAGTCGGCGCCGATGGTCGTCGTCCGGGCCTAGCAGGAGGGCTGGATCGTCGTCGCCGTGGTACTGCCGCCGGCGGTCGTCGGCGTCGTGCTCGGCGGCACGGGAGCCGGCGTGGAGCGCACGCCCGCGTAGTCGGAGCCCACGACGAGGGCGACGTCCACCGTGCGCAGGCTGGGGTCGGACACGAGGCGGGCGCCGTTCTGGAGGTAGCGCTGGAGCAGCTGTGCCTTGGAGAAGCCGCCGCTGCCATAGCGAATCGTCGTCTGCTGGTACTTGCCACCGGCGTCACCGCGGTCGGCGATGCTGAAGCCCGGCCCCTGCAAGGCGACCGACACCTGGGCGGCCAACCCGTTCTGGCCGGTGCCGTTGAGCACACGGACTCGAACATCCTCGGCCTTCACCTCAGCGGGCGGCGGCGGGACGATCCCGTTGACCCGGTCGATGAACGTCTGAGCGTCGGGCTGCTTGAGGCGCAGCACGTCGGCCTGGAGCCCGCCGATGCGCGTGGTGAACGGCGTGGTCGGGAGGGTGGCCATGTCGACGGTGTCGGCGTTGAGCGAGCGGAACTTGCCCGCCAGCCGCAGGATGTCGCTGCTCGACATCTCCTGGTCGATCTGCACGTTCTTGATGCCGATGCCGATGAGCTGGTTGATCTGGAGTGGGTTGCGGGTGGCGAGGGCCTTCTTGAGCATGCGCCGGATGAAGTCCTGTTGGCGCTGGATGCGACCCAGGTCGCCGGTGGGGTCGCTCTGCCAGCGGCCACCTACGAGTTCTTCGAAGTGGCGGCTCCGCGCCCAGGCCAACGCCTGGAACCCGTCGAGGTGGGCACAGCCCGCGGTCTTGATGTTCAGTCCACTGACCTTGTCGCGTGCGGGCGCCGGCACGTAGATGTCGACGCCGCCCACCGAGTTCACGATCGACTGGAAGCCCACGAAGTCGACCTGCACGTAGTGGTTGATCTTGATGCCGAGGTCCTGCTGGATGGTGTCGACCAGCTGCTGGGGTCCGCTGTCGAACGCGGTGTTGATTCGGTTGGACCCGCTGGTGCCGACGATCGGGACGTAGAGATCCCGAGGGATCGACAGGATCATTGCCTTCTTCTGCTTGGTGTCGGCGTGCAGGATCATCATCGTGTCGCTGCGCTGACCGGTCACCGGGTTGCCCGGATCGTTGAAGTCCGGGTCGTTCTTGATGTTCGCCCGGCTGTCAGAGCCAACCAGGAGCACGTTGAGGGTGCCGCTGTCGGGGACGAGGCCGTTGACCTGCGCCCTGTGGATCTGGGCGAACCGCCACCGGTAATAGACGTACCCGGCGCCGACGACAAGGACGATCAGCACCAACAAAGAAATGCCGCCGATGAGCAAGCGGCGACGCCACCGGTGCGGCTGGCCCGGTGGCGGTGGCGTGCCCGCGGGCGCGGTGGCCGGCCGACGCACGGGCGCGTCGGGGTCTTCCCATGCAGGCAGCCACTCGGGGTTGTCGGTCTTCATGTTTCGATGGGGAGCCCCAGCTCTCGACTGATAACGAGCCGCTGTACCTCGCTGGTTCCTTCACCGATCTCGAGGATCTTGGCGTCGCGGTAGAAGCGAGCGACGGGCGTCTCGTCCATGAAGCCGTAGCCGCCGAAGATCTGCGTGGCCTCGCGCGTGGCGGTGACGGCCAACTCGGTGGCGTAGAGCTTGGCCATGGCCGCCGCCTGCTTGAAGGGCCGCCCCTGGTCCTTGAGCCAGGCCGCCTTGTAGGTGAGGGTCCGTGCGTTCTCGACGCCGACAGCCAGGTCGGCGCATTTGAAGGCGACAGCCTGGTAGCGCCCGATCGGGCCGCCGAAGGCGTGGCGCTCCTTCGCGTAGGACACGGACTGCTCCAGGCACGCCTGCGCCAGACCGACGGCGAGGGCAGCGATGGCGACGCGCCCGTCATCGAGGATGGCGAGGAAGTTGCGCAACCCCTGCCCTCGCTCGCCGAGGAGGTTCTCGGCCGGGACCCGGCATCCGTCGAACACGAGGCCGTGCGTGTCAGACGCGTGCCAACCCATCTTGCGGTACGGCGGTTCGACGACGAGTCCCGGAGTGCCCGAGGGGACGACGATGGAGCTGATCTCGCCTGGCCCCGTCGACGCCGTGACGGTGATGATCGAGGTGATCGGCGTGCCCGAGTTGGTGATGAACGCCTTGCTGCCGTCGATCACCCACTCGTCGCCGTCGAGCGTGGCCCTCGTCTTGGTGGCACCCGCGTCGCTCCCGCCGTCGGGCTCGGTGAGGCCGAAGGCACCGAGGGCGCGGCCAGCGCAGAGATCCGGAAGCCACTGCTGGCGCTGCTCCTCGGTCCCGAACCGGAACACGGGGTTCGCCCCGAGTCCGACGCCGGCCTCGAGGGTGATCGCCATCGATGAGTCGACGCGCGCCAGTTCTTCGATGGCGAGGCAGAGCGTGGTGAGGTCGGCACCCCCGCCGCCGTACTCCTCGGGGAAGGGCAGACCGAACAATCCCAGCTCGCCCATCGCCAGCACGGTGTCGACGGGAAAGATGTGATCGCGGTCCCACTCCTCTGCGTGGGGCGCAATCTCACGCTCGGCGAAGTCGCGGACGACCTTCCTGAAATCCTCCTGCTCAGGGGTCAGGTCAAGGTCCACCGTGCCGATCGTAGGCTCGACCCCCATGATGATCTGGGTCAACGGCCGCCTTTCTACGGAAGGGGAGGCCCAGGTTTCGCCCTTCGATCACGCCCTGCTGACCGGCGACGGCGTCTTCGAGACCTTGAAGGTCGAAGGTGGTGTGCCGTTCGCCGTGCGCCGCCACCTCGAGCGGCTGGCGCGCTCGGCGGCCGGCCTGGCCCTCGACCCGCCCGCGGCGGGCGAGATCCGGGAAGCCTTGGCGCAGGTGGTGGCAGCCAACGAGGTGTCCGACGGCGTGGCCCGCATCACCCTCACCGCAGGACCGGCGCCGCTGGGCTCGGACCGGGGCCCGGCTGGACCCACGCTGATCGTCGCCTGTGGGCCGCCGCGGGGGTGGGGCGCCGCGGCCGCCGTCGCCGTGGCCCCGTGGCCCCGCAACGAGCGCAGCGCGGTCGCGGGACTGAAGACCGTGTCCTACGCCGAGAACGTCATCGCCCTGCGCTGGGCGCGGGACCGGGGCGCCGAGGAGGCCGTGTTCGGCAATCTCCAGGGTCAGCTGTGTGAGGGCACGGGCACGAACGTGTTCGTCGGCGTGGGCGGGCGCATGCTGACGCCGCCGCTCACGTCCGGCTGTCTGGCCGGGGTGACCCGTGACCTGTTGCTCGAGCTGGGCGTGGCCGCCGAGGCCGACCTGCCCGTGTCGGCCCTGGCCGATGCCGACGAGGCCTTCCTGACGTCCTCGACGCGAGATGTGCAGGCGATTTCGACGGTCGACGGCGCGCCTCTTCCGACGACACCCGGCCCGCTGACGAAAGCGGCGGCCGAGGCCTTCCGCGACCTACAGGCGCGTGACGCCGACCCCTAGGAGCGCTATGGCAACGAAGAAGAAGTGGTCGTCGGTTGCACCCGGCACTTCACGGTGGTCGACGTCGTGGTACCGCTCGGACAGACCGGCGGGACGACCCTGAAGGTCTGGGGGTTGTAGCTGAGCGTCGTGACCCCCGACGCTGAGCACGTCGCGGTGACGGCGTAGGTCCCCGGCTTGAGGTTGCTCGGGATGCTCAGCGTGATGGCCCACCGGCCCTTGGTGTCGGAGGCGGCGCTGCCCGAGGCCAGGCTGCTCGAGCCTTGCATGAGGCTCACGGTGGCCAGCTGTCCCGCCGCCGGGCACGGCGAGATCGAGTGGTTGATGAGGGTGTTCGGCACGTGTCCGTAGCGGGCTTGGTTCGGCCTGCTGGAGAAGCGATGGCCGCTCACCGCACCGAAGGCCTGGGAGCCGGCGACGGCTCCCGCGACGGTCGCGACGGCGACGATGAGCAGGGCCCTAGTCCTCATGTGGCTGCGCATGCGCGAAAGCTAGCCCTCAGACCGGACGCAGGTGAACAACGTCGCCGGCGGGCACGCGCCGTACCTCGCCCCCCGGGGTCTTGACCAGGAGGTGGCCCTCGCCCGTGACCTCGACGGCCCGCCCCGTGAACGTGCCGTCGGCCATCTCGACGCGCACGTCCTTGCCGAGCGTGGACGACGAGCGGCGGTAGTTCAGCAGCGTGCCCCTCCAGCCGCCGGGTTCGACCAGCGCGCTGTAGTGCTCCTCGAAGCGGGCGAGGAAGTGCTCGAGCAGCGCCTCGCGATCCACGTCGTGGCCGGCCACCTCGCTGGCAGCGATGGCGATCTCCTCGAGGCCTGGGGGCGGCCGGTCCCAGTTGACGTTGAACCCCATGCCGACGACGACGGCGTCGACGGCGTCGGCCTTGACCTCGGCCTCCGCAAGCAGGCCCGCCAGCTTGCGGTCCTCGACCACCCTGCTGTCAGAAACCACTATGTCGTTGGGCCACTTCAGCTGCGGGCGGAACCCGGCGACCTCGTCGCAGGCGTCGCACGCCGCGACTGCTGCGGCCATTGTCGTGCTGTGCACGTGTGTCGGCAGCAGGTTGGGCCGGAGCAGCACCGACACCAGAAGGGCCGACCCGGGCGGCGCTTCCCAGGTGCGGTCGAGGCGGCCGCGCCCGGCCGTCTGCCGGTCAGCGACAGCGACGACGCCCTCCCGGGCCCCGGCCCGGGCTTCGTCGATGAGGTAGCGATTCGTCGAGTCGAGCTCGTCGAAGCGGCGGACTTCCCAATCGATGCGCTAAACGTACCGGGGAATGTTCGACAAAGTCCTCGTAGCCAACCGCGGCGAAATCGCTGTCCGGGTCATTCGCACCCTGCGCGAGCTCGAGATCACGAGCGTCGCTGTCTTCTCCGATCTCGATCGCGACGCAATGCACGTGCGGATGGCGGACGAGGCATACGCCCTCGGCGGGCAGACGGCCGCCGAGAGCTACCTCAACACCGAGGCCATTCTCGACATCATTCGGCGGAGCGGCGCCCAGGCTGTGCACCCCGGCTACGGCTTCTTCTCCGAGAACGCCGACTTCGCCCGGGCCATCAACGCTGAGGGCGTGACGTTCATCGGTCCTCCGCCCGAGGCCATCGAGGTCATGGGCGACAAGATCAGCTCCCGCCTGGCCGCCGAGCGGGGCGGGGTCGCCGGGGTCCCGGGGCGGTCGGAGGTGTTGAGGTCGGGTGACGAGGTCGTCGCCTTCGGCGAAGAGTTCGGCTGGCCGGTGGCCATCAAGGCCGCGTACGGCGGCGGCGGCCGGGGCATGCGCGTGGTGCCGTCAGCGGACCAGGCCGCGGCCGCCCTCGAATCGGCCCAGAACGAGGCGTTGAAGGGCTTCGGGCGGTCCGAGTGCTACGTCGAGCGCTATCTCACCTGGCCCCGCCACATCGAGATGCAGGTGCTGGCCGATACCCACGGCAACGCCGTGTGGCTCGGCGAGCGCGACTGCTCGTCACAGCGCCGCCATCAGAAGCTGATCGAGGAGAGCCCGGCGCCGAAGTTCCCCGACGAGATCCGCGAGGCCATGGGCCAGGCCGCCGTCGACGTGTCGAAGGCCTGCGGCTACGTCAACGCCGGCACCGTCGAGTTCCTGTACCAGGACGGCGAGTTCTTCTTCCTGGAGATGAACACCCGCCTGCAGGTCGAGCACCCGGTCACGGAGTTCGTCGTCGGCATGGACCTGGTCGAGCTCCAGCTGCGGGTCGCTGCGGGCGACCCGCTGCCGTTCGGGCAGGACGACATCGAACGCCGGGGCCACGCCTTCGAGTGCCGGATCAACGCCGAGAACCCGGCCAAGGGCCGCTTTCTCCCGTCGCCGGGCACCATCACGCGCTTCCGCCGGGCCGACGGTTACGCCACCCGCACCGACGCCGGCTACGAGGCCGGCGACACGGTCAGCCAGTACTACGACAACCTCGTCGCCAAGCTCGTCGTGTGGGGTTCGGACCGCGAGCACGCCCGCAGGCGCATGATCCGGGCCCTCGAAGAGACCGAAATCGAGGGCATCGCCACCACGATCCCCGCCCACTTCGCCATCCTCAGCCACCCCGACTTCATCGCCGCCGAGCACTCGACGAAATGGGTCGAAGAGACGCTTGATCTGTCGTCGGTGGAAGCGGCACCGGCAGCCCCGGCGCCATCGGAAGGTGCAGACGGCGAGGCGCTCGTCGAGCGCCAGGTCGACGTCGAGGTCGACGGGCGCCGCCATCGCGTGAAGTTGTGGGTGCCCGATGTGGCTCCCGTCGTCGCCACCGGCCCCGGTGTTTCGGCTGGCGGCGGCGCTGCACCTCGGCCCCGGCCGGCGGCGTCGGCCGCCAGTGCAGGCGGCGGCGCAGGCGCGGGCCAGGTCGCCGTCCCCATGCAGGGCACGATCGTGAAGGTGCTGGTGGCCCAGGGCGACGCCGTCGAGTCCGGCCAGGCCGTCGCCGTGCTCGAGGCCATGAAGATGGAGAACAACGTCAACGCCGAGAAGGCGGGGACGGTCGCCGAGATCCGGGTGAAGGCCGGCGACACGGTGAGCGCGGGCGACGTGATCGCAGTCATCGAGTAGCGCCGTTCCTTAGTAAACAGCAGGAAAACTCTGGGAAACGGCGAAGACCGTCGTATGCGACGGCTGCGCACTCCCCTCATCGCGCTCCTGGCCATCGTCGCCCTCGGCGCCGGTGTCATCAGGTTCGCCCTGGCCGACCAGACCGAGGGCACGACGCCCAACGGGTGGAAGATCACCCCTGCGGGCGCCCAGGTCGACGTCCTGCGGTTCCCGCTCGGCGCCGCCCTTTCCGCCGACGGCTCGAAGCTCGTCGTGTCCTCGGACAACGGTGGCATGCAGGCCCTCAACACGGTCGACACCAAGTCGCTGTCCTCGACGATCACGCCCGCCGCCAACCTGTTCATGGGTCTCGCCGCGACACCGGACGGCACGGTGTTCGCGTCGGGCGGCAACGCCAACCGCGTCTTCCGGTTCAAGCTCGCCGGCCCCACCACCGTGTCGCTCGACGCGACGGAGACACAGCCGTTCCCCATCCATCACATCGCCGACACCGCCACCGGCGGCCAGACCCTTCCCGTGGGCGACGGCCTTTCCGTCCCCGGCTACCCGGGGAACATGCTGTTGGACGGCAAGCTGCTCTACGTCGCGGGGACACTGAGCGAGTCGGCGGGCACGCCAAACGTCTGCCCGTCCGCGCAGGCCGCATGCGCGCGCGTGACGATCATCGACACGTCCGCCAACGGGGGCCTCGGTGCCGTCGTGGGCCGGGCGCCGGTCGGCATGGACGCCTACGGCATGGCCCTCGACGCTGCCCGTCACCGGCTGTACGTCTCGAACTGGGCGGACGAGGCCGGACGCGGTGCCGGCAAGGGCGGCACCGTCTCGGTCGTCGACGTCAGCAAGCCCGCAGCGCCGAAGGAAGTGTCGTTCGTCGGCGTCGGGCACTCGCCCGAAGCGGTGCAGTTGAGCGCCGACAAGACGCGCCTGTTCGTCACCAACACCAACGACGACACGATCTCCGTGCTCGACGTAAGCGGCGCAGGGGCACCGACGCTGATCAGCACCGAGTCGGTTCGGCCCGTGGCGGCACCGGTCGGCGCCCACCCCGACGCTCTCGCTCTTTCGCCTGACGGGAAGACGCTGTTCGTCGCTCTCGCCGGCATCAACGCCGTCGAGCTGCGCGACGGCCAGACGGGCGCGCCGGCCGCGGGCAAACCGCTGTACATCCCGACCGGCTACTACCCGAGCCAGCTGATCACGCAGGTCACCGACGCCAAGAAGGGCACGTACCGCCTGTGGGTCGTCAACTCGAAGGGCACCGGCTTCGGCGCCGGGTACAACCTCTCGGTCGGTATGGACGGCTCCAAGCCCGGCACCCTCGCCAGCACGTTGCAGGACGGCGGGTCGGTCAGCGGCGTCGACCTGCCCGTCTCGAAGAACCAGGTGAAGGCGTGGTCCGAGCAGGTTGCCGAGAACGACAAGTTCGACAACGCCAACGTCAACCCGTGCGACGCGCCGGGGATCCGGGTGTCCGAGGTGCTTTGTCCGCCGAAGGGTCAGACGTCACCGATCAAGCACGTGCTGTACATCGTCACCGAGAACAAGACCTTCGACCAGTACTTCGGCGACATCAACGCCACCGGCTCCAAGGGCGGCTACGACGCCGACCCCACGTACGCGCTCTACGGGCAGCCGTTCACGCCCAATCACCACGCCCTGGCCGACCGCTACAGCCTCGGCGACCGCTTCTTCTCCGACGCCGAGGTGTCGGTGACGGGCCACTCGTGGACGGCGGGTGCCATCGCCACCGACCACAACGAGAAGACGTGGCAGGCCGACTACGACCAGGGTCTGCGCGGCACACACGGCGGCGGGGACCCGCTGAAGCCGAGCGTCGGCAATGCGAAGGCGGACAGCGCCATCAGCGAAGCCGACGACGAACTGCAGGATCCCGAGGGCGGCTACATCTTCGAGGCTTTCAAGCGGGCAGGCGCCCAGCCGCCGAGCGACAACCCGTCGAAGCTGACGATGGCCATCTACGGGGAGCGCACCGCGCGCGAGTCCGGAAACATGGACGCCTACAAGGCGCCCAACTGGAAGGACGGCGACATCCAGTACTTCGACAACTGCCGCGCCGACCAGTTCATTACGGGTGCAACGGGCGGTGGTGTGTTCCCGGACGCGGCGACGCCCGGCGGAGTCACGGCGCGGGACTGCGAGAAGCGCACGCTTCCAGGGCAGTTCAACTTGAAGCACTGGACCGACGTCTTCAATGCCACCGGCAAGGACGTCATGCCGAACTTCCTGTACATGTCGCTGCCGGACAACCACACGCTCGGCACCAACCTCGGCAGTCCGACGCCGGCGTCGATGGTCGCCGACAACGACTACGCCATCGGTCGCATCGTCGAGGCATTGTCGAAGAGCCCGTTCTGGGGATCGACGGCGGTGATCCAGACGGAGGACGACACCCAGCTGGCCGGCGACCACATCTCAGCGCTGCGCGATTACCTCTCGGTTTCCAGCCCCTGGTCGGCTTCAGGGCCTGAGCACCAGTGGGGTTCGATGCCGGCACTCCTCCGCACGATCGAGCAGATCTTCGGCGTCCAGCCAGTCTCGCTCTACGACAAGCTGGCCATGCCGATGCACGAGGCGTTCCTGCCGTCACTGTCGGACAAGCCCGACATGGCGCCGTTCACCGCGGTGAAGCCGTTGATCCCGTTCGCCATCAACGAGGTCGGCGCGCCCGACCAGGCGCTGTCACAGCAGCAGACCTGGATGCCGATCGACCGCGTCCCGATGGACATCCTCAACGCCATCCAGTACGCGGCGCAGGGCAAGGTCCCGCCGCCCGGATAGCTGCCGTTACTCAGCGGCGTCGGCCAGCGCCTCGCTGAGAGTGGGGTGCACGAGTAGCGAGTCGACGATGTCGCCGACCTTGAGGCCGGCGGTGACGGCGAGAGCGATCACGCTTATGAGCTCGGCTGCGTGGCGGCCGACGATCGAGCCACCGAGGACGACGCCGGTTGCAGGGTCAGACAGGATCTTCACGAAGCCGCGCGGGTCGCTGTTGATGAGCGCCTTTGCACTGGCCGCGAACGGCACCTTGGTCACCCGGATCTTGCGGCCCATCGCAAAGGCGTCGGCCTCGGCCAGCCCAACGTCGGCGATCTCGGGCTCGGTGAAGATGGCGGACGCCGCCTTGTCGTAGTCGAGGTGGCGGTGGTTACGGGTGTGCAGACCCATGACATGTTCGGCGATCTTGCGGCCTTGCATGGCCCCGACCGAGCTGAGCGGAAGCTTCCCGCTGAGGTCGCCGGCCGCGTAGATGTGGGCGACGTTCGACTGGCAGTGGTGATTGATCGGCACGTGGCCGCTCTGGCTCACTTCGACGCCGGCGGCCTCGAGGCCAAGGCCCTCTGAGTTGGGCACGGCGCCGATGGCGAGCAGAGCGTGGCTGCCCGATGCGCACCGGCCGTCGTCGCAGTCGACCACCACGCCGTCGTCGTCGCTCTGGATGCCGGTTGCTCTCGCACCCTTGAACAGGACGACGCCACGCCGGAGGAAGTCGTCCTCGAGGGCGGCAGCCACTTCAGGGTCCTTGGTGGGCAGGACCTGCTGGCGGCTGACGATCAGCGTCACCTTCGAGCCGAACGACGAGAACATATGCACGAACTCCACGCCGGTCACGCCGGAGCCGATGACGACGAGGTGTTCGGGGATCTCGGGGGGCGGATAGGCCTGGCGGGTGGTGAGCACGCGCTCGCCGTCGGGCTCGCACCAGTCGGGGATGCGGGGACGGCTGCCGGTGGAGAGGAGGACGGCCTCGGCCTCGAGCTCCTCCATCCCGCCGTCCTGGGTTTCGACGACGACCTCGTGCGGACCCTTGAGGCGACCGACGCCGTTGATCATGCGGACGCCCTGGCTCTCGAGCAGGTCGACGATGCCTCGGTGGAGGTGGCCTTCGATGTCGTTGAGCCGCGCCTTGAGAGCTGCGGTGTCGAGCTGGGGCGGCGTCTCGTCCTGCAGGCCGAAGAGCTCGGAACGGCGGGCGAAGGAGATGGCCCCGCCGGTGGCGATCATGGCCTTGGAGGGGATGCAGTCCCAGAGGTGGGCGGCGCCGCCGATCACGTCGCGCTCGACGAGGGTGACGTCGGCGCCGAGACGCGCCGCGTGGGTGGCGGCCGAGTTCCCGGCCGGTCCCCCGCCGATGATGACGAAGCGCACGGCCATGGCTCTTGTTCTGCCCTCTACCTCGCCGGCTGATACACGCCGAAGATTTCCCGGAGGGCGTCACTGACCTCGCCGAGGGTTGCCTTGCTCCGCAGCGCGTCCTTCATCGGGTACAGGATGTTCTGCGTGCCGCGGGCGGCGTCCTTGAGGTCGTTGAGGGCCTTGTCAACCGCTCGTTGGTCCCGTTGTGCTCTGAGCTCTTGGACTCTTGCGGCCTGGCGCTTCTGCAGCTCGGGGTCGATGGGGAAGACCTCGGGCGGCTCGGGGGCCTCTTCCTGGAAACGGTTGACGCCGACGATGACCTTCTCGCCGTCGTCGACGGCTTTGGCCCACGCGAACGCGGCCTGCTCGATCTCGTCCTGCATGTAGCCGGCCTCGATGGCCGCCACGGCCCCGCCCATGCCGTCGACCTTCTCGATGTAACGCCAGGCCTCGCTCTCGATCTGGTCGGTGAGGCTCTCGATGAAGTACGAACCGGCAAGGGGGTCGACGGTGTCGGTCGTCCCCGATTCGTAGGCGAGCACCTGCTGGGTGCGCAGGGCGAGCTTGGCCGCCTTCTCGGTGGGCAGGCCGAGGGCCTCGTCGAAGGAGTTGGTGTGCAGGCTCTGGGTGCCGCCGAGGACGGCGGCGAGCGCTTGCACGGTGGTGCGGACCACGTTCACTTCGGGCTGCTGCGCGGTGAGCATGCTTCCGGCCGTCTGGGTGTGGAAGCGGAGAAGCTTGGACTTCTCTTCCTTGGCGTTGAACCGGTCGGACATGATCCGGTACCACATGCGTCTGCTCGCCCGGAACTTGGCGACCTCTTCGAAGAAGTTGTTGTGGCCGTTCCAGAAGAAGCTCAGGCGGGGTGCGAACTCGTCGACGTCGAGGCCGGCTTCGGTTGCCGCTTGGACGTAGGCGATGCCGTTGGCGAGGGTGAAGGCGATCTCCTGCACGGCGGTGCTGCCCGCTTCGCGGATGTGGTAGCCGGAGATGGAGATCGTGTTCCACTGCGGCAGGTGGTCTTTGCAGTAGGCGAAGATGTCGGTGATGATCCGCATGGAGGCGCGGGGCGGATAGATGTAGGTGCCGCGGGCGACGTACTCCTTGAGCAGGTCGTTCTGGATGGTGCCACCGAGCTTCTTGGGGTCGACGCCCTGGTCCTCGGCCACCAGTTGGTAGAGCAGGAGGAGGATGCCGGCCGTGGCGTTGATCGTCATCGACGTCGTCACCTGGTCGAGGGGGATCCCGTCGAGCAGTCGGTGCATGTCGTCGATCGAGTCGATGGCCACGCCGACCTTGCCGACCTCACCCTCGGCCCGGGGGGCGTCGGAGTCGTAGCCCATCTGGGTCGGCAGGTCGAAGGCACAGGAGAGCCCGGTCTGTCCCGCCTCGAGGAGGAACTTGAACCGCTGGTTGGTCTCCTCCGCCGTCCCGAATCCGGCGTACTGCCGCATCGTCCACGGCCGCCCCCGATACATCTTCGGGTACACCCCGCGCGTATACGGCGCCTTCCCCGGCAACCCGAGCTGCTGGTCCGGGTCGAATCCCTCGAGGTCGTCCGCCGTATAGACGGGCCGGATCTCTATCCCTGAATCGGTTTCCCGACGATCTTCATCTGCCACCCCCCCATTTTGGCGGTGATTAGGTGCGTGGACACACCCCGAAGCACCGCCAAGTCCTCAGGCGGCAAGTTGTAGTTCGTTGCGCAGCTCGGAAATCACCCACTTCGGTCGGAAGACAACGTCTTCCCAAGTGAACCTCCGCACCCTGTAGCCCAGGGCACGGAGGCGCTGGTCTCGCTCAGCGTCGCGTGCCTCGTCGAGCACGCCGACATGCCCGACGCGGCCGTCCAGCTCGACGATCAGTCGAGCGCCGCGGAACAAGCAGTCGACGCGCCCAATGAAAGTTTCGTCACCTAAGTCAATCTGCCACTCCGGCTGCCGGACTCCGTTGAGATCGAGGAGATCGGAGAATCGGATCTCGAGTTCGCTCTCCCGCGCCACATATGCCGGACCGCGCTTCATCAGCTGCTTGCGCATCACCCTCGTTCCTGGCCGACGACGGGCGGCGAGATCGGCCCAGATACCCCACAGTCGCTCTACGGTCGTCCACCGGCGCGCTAGTGCGTTCTCGATAGCGCGATCGACACGCTTCTCGTTGATTGCACCAGCGAGATCGAAGAGCGTCCGTTCGAGCGTCGTCACGGGAATCCCATCGACGAGCGTTACGTGAGACGCGGGCAGAAGGCGGGTCTCGTAGAACTTCCCGAACGGCAACCGATGATCTTTCATCCCGTGCGCCGCGACCACCTCGATCGGCCCCTCGGGGAAACCGGGCACACGCCGCAGAGCCGCCGCTGCCTCGCGAGCAACTGCTGCACCTGGGCCCGCGACGAGCAGTGCGATCCATAGGCGCTGTCGCCAAGTGTTCGGTGCACCTGAAAGCCGGTACACACCACGAGCAAGCACCTCCCAAGCCCCACTCTCGACGCGCCACTTGATGCCATCGGGCGACGCGCCAGCGGAGCGCGCTTGTGCCGCCGAGAACACGCCGTGCTGCCTGTCGGCAAAACGGCGCACCGCCTGGTCCATGGCGTTTCTTCGCATCCCCGCATCCAATCGCCGGGGTGTGACAAGAACGCGGCTAAACGCTTTTGGCGGTGATTGCGGGGGTGTCCACCCCCCTAATCACCGCCAAATTGTCAGGAGCCGGGGGCTTCTTTGGGGTGGGGCATGCAGAGCTCGTCGTATTCGGCGATGACGATGTCGCCGGCGTTGTCGCCGCATGCGGGGCACTCTGGGTCTCGGTTGACCTTGAATGTGCGGAACGACTCTTCCATGGCGTCGTAGGCCAACAAGCGGCCGATGAGGGGGTCGCCCAGGTCCAGCATCAGCTTGAGGGCTTCCATGGCCTGGATGGAGCCGATGATGCCGGGCAGCACGCCGAGGACTCCGGCTTCGGCGCACGAAGGGGCGAGCTCGGCCGGCGGCGGCTCCGGGATCATGCACCGGTAGCAGGGACCGACGTACGGCGCGAACACCGTGGCCTGGCCCTCGAAGCGGAAGATCGAACCGTGCACGACGGGGATGCGCTTCAACAGCGAGGCGTCGTTCACCAGATAGCGCGTGGGGAAGTTGTCGGTGCCGTCGACGATGACGTCGTAGCCGTCGATGATGTCGAGGATGTTGTCGGCGCCCAACCTCACGTCATAGGTGACGACGTTCACGTCGGGGTTGAGGAGCGTCAAGGTCTTCTTGGCCGAGTCGACCTTGCGCTCCCCCACGCGATCGACGTTGTGGAGGATCTGGCGCTGGAGGTTGGAGTCGTCGACGACGTCCATGTCGATGATGCCGATGGTGCCGACGCCCGCGGCAGCCAGGTACAACGCCGCCGGCGAGCCAAGGCCGCCCGCGCCCAGCAGCAACGCGCTCGAATCCAACAGCTTCTGCTGGCCCTTCTCGCCAACCTCCGGCAACAGCAGATGCCGCTGGTACCGGTTCCGCTGCTCGGCCGAGAGCGTCCGGGGGGTGACCCAGGGCCGGCCCTCGTCCTTCCACTTGTTGAACCCACCGGACATCGAGACGACGTCCGTGTAGCCGAGATCCTGCAGGGTCTTGGCCGCGAACGCGGACCGGACGCCCGAAGCGCAGTGGATGACGATCGGCGTCGATCGGTCGGCGACGTGGGTCTCGATCTTGGACTCGAGGTGCCCGCGCGGGATGTGCACGGCGCCTGGGAGGGCCCCCTGCTCGTACTCGTCGGGCTCCCGGACGTCGAGGACCACGGCCCCAGGCCGGGCGATGGCTTCGGCCGCCCCGGCGGTGTCCACCTCGCGAATCTGAGACTTGGTGTCCTTCAGCAGTTCACGGAAGCTGGCCATAGTTCATAAAACTTTACTCAGCCGGTCGGAATTCCCTCACACCCTCCGGGTACACCCAGAGAGTGGACCGGCCGCGGCTCACCTCCCTTGACGTCCTCCGGGGTCTGACGATCCTGGGGATGATCGTCGTCAACAACCAGGGCGACGGCAAGCACGTCCTGCCCAGCCTCACCCACGCGCACTGGCACGGCATCACCGCTGCTGACCTGGTCTTTCCGTTCTTCCTCGTGATCATGGGCGTCTCGATGGCGATCTCGTTCGCCAAGCGCCGCCCGCCACTCACGAAGGTCCTCCGCCGCAGCGCCCTGCTGTTCGCCTTCGGCTTCTTCCTCAATGCCTTCCCGCACTTCGACCCCGCCGAGGTCCACATCATGGGCGTGCTCCAGCGCATCGCCCTCGTGTACCTGGCCACGGCCGTCCTCACCCTGTACACCCCGAAACGCACGCAGCTGGCGACGGGCGCCGCCCTCCTCGTCGGGTACTTCGCGGTGATGATGCTCGTCCCCGTTCCCGGCCACGGCGCTGGCGTCCTCACGCCCGACGGCAACCTGGCCGGCTGGCTCGACCGCACCCTCCTCGGCGTGAAGCACGTCTACGGCAATGGCCCCTACGACCCCGAAGGCCTCCTCAGCACACTGCCGGCGATCGTCACCGCCCTCATCGGGTTCTGGGCCGGGGACTGGCTCCGCACCCAACGGGTCGGGACACACGTGACCAAACGCCTCACCTACGCGGGCCTGGCCCTCGCCGCCACCGGCGCGGCGTGGGCGCCGCTGTTCCCGATCAACAAGAAGCTGTGGACCAGCTCCTACGTCCTCTTCACCGGCGGGTGCGCGCTGATCCTTCTGGCCGCGACCTACGAGTTGGTCGAGGTCCGTGGCTTCCGCAAGCTGGGCCGACCGTTCGAGATCCTCGGGCTCAACGCCATCCTCGTGTACATGGCCTCCGAAGAGCTCGCCTACGCCGTCAACAGCACCCACTTCAAGCCGTGGCTGTACACGAGGGTGCTCACGCCGTTCGCCGGCGAGCTTCTCGGTTCTCTGCTGTTCTCACTGACGCTGGCGGCGGCGACGTGGATCCTGGCAACCGCGCTCTACCGCCGCCGCGTCTTCCTCAAGGTCTAGAACCCGGCGCTGCTGCACTCCCCGGATCGGTTGCCGTTCACGGAGTTGGGGCTACCGCCGTTGGTCATAACCGGCGTATTGCCGCTGCAGGCCAACAGACCGCCGATGGTGTTGGCGCCAACCTTCGGACTGGTGTGATTCGGCGCGGGGCCCGTGCCCGTGTTGCTGGTGATCGTGACTCCACCACCGATCTTGTTGCCGACGAGGGCCAGCCCGGCGCTGTTGGACGTCAACGTGACGCCGGAGTTGAACGTGTTGCCTGCGCAACCGTCGTCAGTGGGATCGCCAAGCAGCACGAAGCCCGTGGAACTGGCGATCCGCACGCTCCCGCCGAAGGTGCTTCCGCAGATGATCACCTGACCGGCGCCGGTGACGTTCAGCGTTCCACCGACCGTGTCCGACAGCAGCAGCACCTTGCCGCCCGCGGGGACCTTGATGTTCCCGCCGACGGTGGCACTCGACACACATGTCGAACCAGCCGCACCGTCGACGGAGGCGACCGACCCCGAGACGACCTTGTCGCAGTTCACCGTCTGGGACTGCTGCGACGACGTACTGCCGTTGAAGTTGGAATCACCGGAGTAGACGGCGGTGATCTGGTGCGTTCCCGGGGCGAGGACGGACGTGGTGAGCGTCGCGACCCCCGAGGAGTTCACCGGCTGCGGTGTACCGAAGTTGGCGGCACCGTCCTTGAACTGCACAGTTCCGGTGCGAGTGCCGGCGCCCGGCGCGACAACCGACACCGTCGCCGTGAACGTCACCGACTGGCCACCCGTCGACGGGCTACCCGATGTACCCAACGCCGTCGTCGTGCTTGCCTTGCTCACCGTCACCGACACCGCGTCCGACGTGCTCCCGGTGAAGTTGCTGTCTCCGGGGTAGGTCGCCACGAAGCTGTGAGGCCCGACCGGGAGCGGTCCGCCGCCGAGGCCGGCGTTCGCCGGCGACGTGCCGAAGAGAACGCCGTTGTCCTTGTACGTCACGGTTCCCGTGGGCGAGCCAGACGCCGGTGCCACCGCCGAGACCGTGTTCGAAACGCTCACGGGCTGGCCGGCAACGGCGCTCGTGGGCGTGATCACCGCCACGGTCGTCGTCCCGCCCTGGGTGACGGAGTGCGAGATCGGGTTCGAAGTGCTGGTCGAATAGTTCGTGTCGCCGACGTACGTCGCGGACAACAGATGCGACCCGGCGCCGAGCGTGCCGGCGTGCCAGATGGCCTGACCCGTGTTGGTGTCGACGTTGCTCGTCCCCAGCAGCGTCGTGCCGTCGAGGAACTGGACCTGGCCGCCCGGCTTGAGGGCGTTGTGCGCGGTGTCCGGGGCGTCGTCCGGCGTGACCGTGGCGGTGAGGTCGGGGCCCTGGCCGACGACGTTGGAAGTGGACGACTGTGACAGCGAGGTCGACGTTCCGTCCTTCGAGACATCGATGCCCTGTGGGCCGGACACGCTGTTGTTGAACCCGTTGTCTCCTGGAATCGACACGTACCGCGCCGTCACGTCGTGATGGCCGGGGGCCAGACCGGCGAACTGCGGCTCCGCGGTCGATCGGTAGGTGAAGAAGCTGTCGCCCGTCAGGGTTGTGCTGGTCAGCGCCGGCGTCGTGTTGGGATCGCCGTCGTGCAACTCAACGGTCCCATGAGGGATGTCACAGTCGATGTGGGCCGGGCCGCAGGAGCCGCTGTCGTCGTCGACATTGATGAGGAAGTCGACGGCCTGGCCGTAGTGGGTGACGACCGGATGAAGAGTGCAATCGTTGGTCGACAGGACGCACGCGTTCATCGTCGTCACGCTGTCGCCGTTGTTGCTGGCCCAGGCCGGCGCCGCGCCGACCGCGCTCGCCAGGAGCCCAAGCAGCAATGAGATGACCGCAAAGATCGAGAACCGCCGCATGTCCAACCCCCCGTGCCCGAAGCTCCGATCGCCGGAGCCCTTCGGCGCTCACTCTTGGGGGTGCCGGCCCCCCGGGGCATGAGGGATCCCCCCTCATCTTTGGGCGGTATCGCACCCTTAGTCGGACAGTTCGGGCGAAAAGACCGAGCCCAGCTGGTCGCGGGACCCGACGCGCAGCTTCCTGTAGACGACGCCGAGCTGGTTCTCCACGGTCTTGGCCGTCACGAACAGCGCCTGGGCGATCTCCCTGTTGGTCATCCCCTCGGCGGCCATGCGGGCGACACGTGCCTCGGCGGAGGTGAGGGCGTCGGGACCAGAGCTCATGGCTCGACGAGGGCGAGCGCCCGACGCTCGCAGCTCGTCGACAGCGCGGCTCGCCAGCCGTTCGGCGCCGCACACATGGGCCAGCTCGAGGCCGGCGGCCAGTGGTTCGCGGGATGCCATCCGTTGGTTGGAGCGTCGAAGTGCGGCCCCGAGCTCGACCAGCGTTCGCGCCCGCTCCAGCGGCGCATCGACCGCCTCGAGCGTGCGAAGGGACTCCTGCAACCGCTCGATCCCGGCCGTCCCCCCTTCCAGAACTCCGGCGGTCCGAAGGGCGACGCCTTCACACCGCGCCAGCCCGCGTCTGCGTGCCTCGCCCAGCTCTTCGGCAACCAGGTCACGGGCCTCGTCCCTCGCCTCCTCGGGAAGAGCGAGCGCGAGCGGTGATCGCCACCGCGCCGCGATCGGGTTGCCAATTCGAGCTCGGTCGAAGATCTCGCCCGCACCCCGCAGATCCGCGATCCCGTCGGACCGGCGCCCCTGCGCGATTCGAAGCCGTCCTCGGGCCGCGAGAACCCACCCCCCGGAGATCGTCGCCAACAAGGTGGGGTCGAGTTCGAGGGAGTCGACGAGGACGGCGAGGTCGTCGACCCCCGCGCGCTCCAAGAGGACGTCGGTCCCCGCCCAGATCGCCGACGGCACGGCGAACATGATCCCGTTTTCGAGAGCCTGCTCGACCATTGACCGGAAGTAGGACTCAGCGGCCTGAAGGCGGCCTCGCTGGGCTTCGATCAGGGTTCGATAGAAGCAGCCACAGAGGTATCCCATGATGGAACCGCGCTGCGCGGCGTCGTCGAACACTCCTGTCATCGCCTTGTCGGCGCCATCGATGTCGTCGAGTCCGACGAGCGCACTGATCCCCTGGACGAGAGCGAGCGACTCTGAGCCCTCGTCGCGAAGAAGGCCGCCATCGTCGAGCCCGTGATCGATGAGTGCACGCGCGTCGCCGGCGTCGGTGGCGCCGAACACGGACAGCACGGCGAGGATGAGCGCAAGCATCCGGGTCCCAGGCCCACCCCGATCGACGATCGCCCGCAGGTGATCCACACGACTATCGAGATCCCCGGCCCTTGCCGGGTCGTACACCTCGGACGCAGCGCGCCACCCTTCGATCTGAGCTTCGAGGTCAGGATCGCGTTCCCCCAGGTCCGCAAACACGTCGCCGAGGACCGCCATGGCGCTTCCCCACCCGCCGGACAGGAGCTGCACCTGTGCAAGCTCCCACCCGATCCAGGCGCGCATGACCGGATCGTCGACGAGCCGGTAGGCCTCCTCCAGGTCCTCCGCAGCACGTGGGTCTCGGGCAAACGCCTCGGCGCCGCCAAGCTCGTGCAGCAGACCGGCCAGCTCTTGCTCGCGTGCTCCTCCTTCCGCGACAGCCCGTCGCAGGTAGGAAACAGCGCTGGCGGGCGCTCCCCTCGCCAACACTTCCCGGGCGGCAGCTTGGAGCGTCTGAACAACCTCCGGGCGGCCCCCCGGGTGGCTGAGGAGGAGGTGGGCGGCAACCTCGTCGGCCGGCGCGTGCTCGGCGGCGAGAAGATCTGCGACGCGCCCGTGCGCGTTGGCGCGCGTCGCAGACGCCATGTCGTCGTAGACCGCTTGACGCACGAGTCCGTGGGAGAACGCCAGCTGGGCTCCCGGGGCGAGCACCTCCATCGCGACGAGCGACTCCACCGCGGCCTGAACCTGAACGAGGTCGGTGCCCGCGAGGCCGGCGACACGGTCGGGACGAGCCTGGCGGCCGAGGACCGCGACCGCTTGGGCCACCGACACGGCCGCCGGCGACAAGCGAGCGAGACGGAGCATGGTGGCGTGGGCGACGGTGCGCGGCCCCACCTGGGCGATGCGTTCGGCTCCCTCGGCCGTCGGGCCGACGCCGTCGCCCTGCAACACGCGGAGTAGCTCGTCGACCAAGAAGGGCACGCCGCCCGTCGCGGTCACGCAGACGTCGACGAAGCGTTGATCGGGCTCACCGAGTCGAGCCCGCACGAGACGCCGGACACCGTCGCCGGAGAGGGGCGCCAACCGGATCATCTTCAGACCGGGACCGGCACGGAATTCGTCAATCAGACCCGGCTCGGCCTGAGGGTCACCGCTCCGAAGGCCGACGAGCACCCCGACCGACATGCCCTCCAATCGCCGGGCCAGGTAAGCGAGGAATTGGACGGACGGCGGATCGCACCAGTGCAGGTCGTCGACGACCAGAAGCAGCGGGCCGCGGTCGGCGAGGTTCGCCGTCAGCCAGTACAGCCCGTGCAGGACAGCCGGCTGCTGGCTCGGTGGCGCGTCCGTGGCGAGCTCAGGGGCGATGACAGGGCCAGCCAGCTCGGCGGCGCCCGCCAGCAACTCACTCCGCTCGGCCGCCGCTGTGCGCGTCAGGATCGGTTCGAAGAGCTGGCGCACGACGCCGAATCCGAAGTCGTGCTCGAGCACCGCCCCCTGGGCGGACACGACGACCATCTGTTGTGCTGCGGCACGACGTCGCGCCTCGTCGAGCAGCGCCGTCTTGCCGATGCCGGCAGGCCCCTCGAGGACCAGCACGTGGCCCTCGCCCGCGAGGGCAGCCGCGATGGCCTGGTCGACGCTGGCCAGCTCAGCGTCCCGCTCGATGAGCGGGTCCTCCACGCGCACCACAAGCACGGTATTCCATGAATCCCCCAGGCAGTACACAGGAACCGGGTCGCCCAATGTGGGGGGTTCTCCCCCATGACTCGCACGCGGCGAACCGGCATCCTCAAGCGATGGCGCCATCCACCGTCACCCTCGAGATCGACGCACCGTCCGAACCGATCACCGGTCGAGTCGTGAACGCCGGTCGCGCTCGCACGTTTTGTGGCTGGCTCGAGTTGGCGGCCGCGCTCCAAGCGGTGATCGAGCGGCCAGAGGGCGCCGACGGCGTCAGTCGAGCTTGACGAGGGCTGGGAGGATCTCGCTGATCGAACCGCGCAGGACTGCGTCCGCAACGGCGTCGAACGGCGTCGGCTCGGCGTTGACGATGATCAGCGCCGCGCCCGATTCCTTGGCAATCGGCACCATGCCGGCCGCCGGATAGACGCCGAGGCTCGACCCGACAGCGAGCAGCAGGTCGCACGTCTCCGCTGCCAGCTGAGCTCGCATGAGGTCATCGGCGACGAGGTTCTGGCCGAAGGAGATCGTCGCCGATTTGAGGATGCCGCCGCAGGTACGACACGGCGGGTCCTCCTCGCCGGCCCGCACGCGCGTGAGCGTCCGCTCCATCGGTGCGCGCTCGCCGCACGACAAGCACTCGACCTCGCGCATCGTGCCGTGGATCTCGACGACCTTGGCCGGATCGCTGCCCGCCAGCATGTGGAGCCCGTCGACGTTCTGGGTCACGAGCGTGTGCAGCTTGCCCTGCCGCTCGAGGTCGACCAACGCGAAGTGGCCTGCGTTCGGTTCCGCCGTCCAGGCCGCGTGCTCGAGGCGGTTGCGCCACGAGCGCTTCCGGATGTCGGGGTCCGAGACGTAGTACTGCAGCGTGGCCATCTTCTCGGCCTCGGGGTTCTTGGTCCAGACACCCTGGGGGCCACGGAAGTCGGGGATGCCCGAGTCGGTGGAGATGCCCGCCCCGGTGAGGACGACGACCCGCTGGGCGTCGCTCACCAGCTGACGAGCGTGCTCCAGCCTCTCCACCGCCGCTGACGCTACCCCTTGTCTGGCGCCAATACAGATGGTAGATAGACATAGATAACCGTAGATAACCAGGGAGAAGCCGTGAACGCCGACACGCTCGACATCCGCCCGTGGCCCGACCCCGTCATCGATGCCGTGGGGCACGATCCTCGCTCGTTCTACGTGGAGGAGTTCTGGTTGAGCATTCTCGGGCCGTCCACCACGTGGCTGCTGCGGCGGGTGGCGGCCGGGTTGGAGGCGCAGCCGTCGGGGTTCACGATGCCGCTCGGTGAGACCGCCCGGGCACTGGGTCTCGGCATGAAGGGTGGCCGGCACTCGCCGTTCATGCGGGCGCTGGGGCGCGTCTGCCAGTTCGACCTCGGGCAGCTGCACGACGAAGGGACGCTCGCCGTGCGCCGCAAGCTCCCCCCGCTCAACCGTCGCCAGGTCGAGCACTTGCCCGGCATGCTTCGCGACGCTCACAAGCGCTGGCAGGAGGAGCAACTCCGCATCCCCGCCGTCGACGGCTTGCGCCGGCGCTGCCGCCGCCTCGCCCTGAGCCTGGTGGAGCTCGGTGAGGATCTCGAGGGAATCGAGCGTCAGCTCCACCGGTGGAAGTTCCACCCTGCTCTCGCGTATGAGTCCGCGGCCTGGGCGTGGCGACAGCACCGCGAAGCGTCTGCACACGTCGAGAGCGCGTCCACTGCCCCTTGACGGGCCTCACCGTCCGTGATGGTCTAGGGGCGCGCGCTCGAACAGGGGGGCCGCGCCTTCGGAGGGGTTGTGCCTCGCCTCACCACATGGACCAAACCGGAATGGCAAGTACGCGCTGCTTGCCGTGACTGCGATCCCGAGCTGTTCTTTCCGCTCGGCACGACCGGCGCCGCCGTGCCCGACATCGAGTGGGCCAAGACGATCTGCGCCACCTGCCCGGTGCAGCCCGAGTGCTTGGACTTCGCCCTCAAGACCCGGCAGGAGTTCGGGATCTGGGGCGGCACCACCGAAGACGAGCGGCGGACACTCGCCCGCCAGGCTCGCAAGGTGAACGTTTCCGGATAACTAGCCCGATTAGGCCATTCGCCATTTAGGCCTAGGCGTCCGGTTCGCGCCAGTACAGACTGCGGCTCCCAAATCCGAAGGGAACGACGTCTGTGCCTCGCGCTCGCAAGCTCATCGCCATCCTCTTCACTGTCGCCGTGGTCTCGGCGACGGCAGTCGGGGCCGCGCAAGCCGACCAGGGCGGCGTCCCCAACTCGAACGCCGACTTCGGCCAGAGCCACAAGCCCGTGTGCCCGCCGAACGGCAACGCCAACGAGGCCCACTGCGACTCGCAGGTCGTGACCAACAAGGACGGCGTGACCCCCGCGGCCACGACGACGTACCAGAACGGCTACCAACCGTCAGACCTTCAGGCTGCCTACAGCCTGCCGTCGGCGACGAACGGTGCAGGCAAGACCGTCGCCATCGTCGACGCCTATGACAATCCCAAGGTCGCCGCCGACCTGAGTGCGTACCGAACCCGGTTCGGTCTCCCTGCCATCACGTTCACCAAGGTGAACCAAACCGGCGGCACGGCCTACCCGAAGGGTGACACGGGGTGGGGCCAGGAGATCGACCTCGACGTCGACATGGTCTCCGCGGCATGTCCGAACTGCAACATCCTGCTTGTCGAGGCCAACTCGTCGTCCTTCTCTGACCTCGCCGCCGCGGTGGACTTCGCCGCGAGTAGGGGCGTCACCGCCATCTCCAATAGCTACGGCGGCAGCGAATTCAGCACCGAAGCGTCGTGGGAGGGCCATTACAACCACGCGGGGATCGCCGTCACCGTGAGCTCTGGTGACAACGGGTATGGCGTGGAGTTCCCGGCCGCGTCCCAATACGTCACCGCCGTTGGCGGCACCACACTCACAAAGTCCTCCAGCACCGGTGCCTTCAGCGAGACGGCATGGAGTGGCGCAGGTAGTGGTTGCAGCCGCTACATCACCAAGCCGAGCTGGCAGAACATCATCTCGAACTCCACGTGCTCAAAGCGTGCCGTCGCAGACGTGTCGGCCGTCGCCAACCCCTCCACTGGTGTCGCCGTCTACGACAGCTACGGCTCGACGAGCACCGGCAACTGGCTCGTGTTCGGCGGCACGAGCGTGGCGTCCCCGATCGTCGCCAGCGTGTACGCGCTCGCCGCCGCAAACAACGCGGCCAACAACGTGACGATCAACAACGGCTCCTACCCGTACGGCCACAGGACTGCGCTGCACGACGTGACCAGCGGTACGAACGGCCGCTGCCGGTTCACGCCGAGTCTGTGCACGGCCGGCGCCGGATGGGACGGTCCCACCGGGCTTGGCACGCCGAGCGGGGCCGGCGCCTTCTGACCGGCTAGCGAGCCGTGCGGCTCGGCCGCCGGTAGCGGGTCAACAACTCGATGAGCGTGCGCACCCCAAAGCCGCTCGCGCCTCGGGGTGTGTAGCCGTCATCCTCCTCGCTTCGAGCGGGACCGGCGATGTCGAGGTGTGCCCACGGCACGTCACCCACGAACTCCTTGAGGAACAGGCCTGCGGTCAGGGCGCCGCCGTAACGGTCGCCGCCGGTGTTCCTGATGTCGGCCACCTCTGAGTCGATCTTCTTGCGCATGTCGTCGGGAAGCGGGAGCGGCCACACCTGCTCGCCGGCCCGGTCGGCGGCCTCGCGCACCTGCTCGGCCCAGGCATCGTCGTTGCCCATGAGCCCGGCGATCTTGCGGCCGAGGGCGACCATGCACGCGCCGGTGAGCGTCGCGAGATCGACGATGGCGTCGACGCCCGCCTCCACCGCCAACGACAGACCGTCGGCGAGGACGAGCCTGCCCTCGGCGTCGGTGTTGAGGACCTCGACGGTCTTGCCGTTGCGAATCTTCAGCACGTCGCCGGGCTTGATCGCGGTGCCGCTCGGCATGTTCTCGGTGGTGGGAAGAATGCCGATGACCTTGACCTTGGGCCCGAGCGCGGGCAGTACGGACATGGTCGCCAGCACGGCCGCCGCGCCGGACATGTCGGTCTTCATCGTCTCCATGCCGTCAGCGGTCTTGAGCGACAGCCCCCCCGAGTCGAAGGTGATGCCCTTGCCGACGAGGGCGACGGTGCTGCGCGCACCGGGCGGGTCGTAGACGAGCTCGACGAGGCGCGGCGGCTGGTCGGATCCCTGCGCCACACCCTGCAGGCCGCCGAGGCCCTCGTTGGCGATAGCGACCTCGTCGAGCACGGTGATCCCGAGACCTTCTCGTTCGGCGACCTCGCTGGCGACGTCGGCCAGGCGGGACGGCGTCATGGCGCCCGCGGGCTCGTTGACCAGATCCCGGGCCAGCGCCACCGCGCCGGCGATGCGGGCGCCGCGATCGGAGCCGGTCTGCACCTTGGCGCCCCGGCCCACGACGACCAACGACTCGAGCTTCGACGGCTTGGCCTCGTTCTTGTACTTCGTGAAGCGGTACGCGGAGAGCATCGCCCCTTCGGTGACCGCTTCGGCGGCAAGACCCTTGTCCAGGTCGCCGGCGGCGTCGAGGACGGCGATTGCCGCGCTGGTGTCGTTCCACGCCGCCTTGGCGAACGCCGCTCCGGCCCGCCGGAAGGTCTCGACCGAAACATCGTCGGGTTTGCCCATGCCGAGAGCGACGATCGTGCTGCCGTCGTCGGCGGGCACGGCGCACGCCTCGCCGACCTTGCCCTCGAAACCCCGCTCGGCCAGGTAGCTCACGTCGAGCTCGACCTCCGCCTTGTCCGGCTGGCGCCGCCCGGCGAACACGGGCACTCCCAGCACCTGGACGTCGTCGGGGATCTGGGCGGAGACGCGGACGTCGATCGGCATGGGCTTCCTCTATTTCTTCTCGCGGGCGGGCATGAACTGTCCTTCCTGCCAGCGGGCCATGGTCCACAGGAGGTCGGACAGCCGGTTGAGGTACGGGACGACGAAGGAGCCGGGCGCGGCGGCGGACAGAGCTCGGCGCTCGGCGTTGCGGACGACCGTGCGGGCCACGTCGAGGAGAGCGGACAGCCGGTTCTGGCCGGGGACAACGAACTCGGTGGGGGCGTCGAACCTGCTGGTGAGGTCGTCGATCACTGGCTCGAGGCCGTCGACCATCTCGGAGGTGACGAGGCTCACGCCGGCGTCGAGCTTGTCCCGGTTCTCCGCCGCGGTCGCGAGCTCGGCCATGACGACCCAGAGGTCACGCTCGAGGCGCACGAGCAGGCGGTCGAGCTCGGAGCCCTCGCCGGTCTCGGCCCGGGCCACGCCCAACGCGGCCTGCGCCTCGTCGACGGCGCCGTAGGCCTCCGGCGCTGGGTCGTCCTTGCGAACACGGCCTCCGAAGAACAGGCCCGTGCTGCCGTCGTCCCCTTTGCGCGTGTAGATCTTCATCGCTCGGGCGGAGCCTACTTACGGAGCACAACTACCCTGTTGGGGAGCATGCACCCTTACGTCGAAGCCGCTCGCGAGCGCGTCGTCGTCTACGACGGCGCCACCGGCACGAACCTGCAGGCGCGCGACCTGACCGCTGACGACTTCGGCGGGCCGGCGCTGGAGGGGTGCAACGAGATCCTCGTCGACACCCGGCCCGATGTGATCGCCGATCTGCACCGGTCGTTCTTCGATGTCGGCTCCGACGTCGTCGAGACCGACACGTTCGGCGCCTTCTCCGTGGTGCTGGCCGAGTACGGTATCGCCGACCGGGCCCATGAGCTCAACGTCAAGGCCGCCCAGATCGCCAAGGAAGTGGCCTCCGGTTACGGCGGGTGGGTTGCGGGGTCGATGGGCCCGGGCACCAAGCTGCCGTCGCTCGGCCAGATCCGCTTCGCCGATCTCCGCGACGCGTACGAAGTGCAGGCCCGGGGGCTGCTCGAGGGCGGCGTCGATCTGCTGTTGGTGGAGACCTGTTACGACCTGCTCCAGGCCAAGGCGGCGATGATCGCCTGCCGTCGGGCGATGGCCGCGGTCGGGCGAGAGGTTCCGCTGCAGGTGCAGGTGACGATGGAGACCACCGGTCGCATGCTGGTCGGCACCGAGGTCGGCGCCGCGTTGACGTCTTTGATCGCGTTGCGTCCGGACGTCTTCGGGCTGAACTGCGCCACCGGCCCGGTGGAGATGGGCGAGCACCTGCGCCATCTCTCCCAATACTGCCCGGTACCGATCTCCTGCCTGCCCAACGCCGGCCTGCCGTCAGTCGTCGACGGCAAGACCCACTACGACCTCACGCCAGAGCAGCTCGCGGACCACCACGCCCGCTTCGTCACCGAATTCGGGGTGTCGATCGTCGGCGGCTGCTGTGGGACCAGTCCCGAGCACCTGCGCCAGGTCGTCGAGCGGGTGCGTTCGCTGACACCGGCGTCCCGGTCGATCGTCGACGAGCCCGGCGCGGCGTCGATCTACACGGCGGTCCCGTTCCACCAGGACACGTCGTTCCTCGTCATCGGCGAGCGCACCAACGCCAACGGCTCGAAGAAGTTCCGGGAGGCCATGCTCGAGTCCGACTGGGACACCTGCTTGGCCATGGCCCGCGAGCAGGTGAAGGAGGGCGCCCACATCCTCGACGTGTGCGTCGACTACGTCGGGCGCGACGGCACCACCGACATGGACGAGATCGCCTCGCGGTTCGCCACCCAGGTCAGCGCCCCGCTGGTCATGGACTCCACCGAGTCCCCCGTGATGGAGGCCGGGCTGCAGTGGGTCGGCGGTCGGGCCATCCTCAACTCGGCCAACCTCGAGGACGGCGAGGGCCCCGACACCCGGTTCGACCGGGTGATGAAGCTTGCTCGGGAGTACGGCGCCGCCGTCATCTGCCTTCTGATCGACGAGCAGGGCCAGGCGCGCGACGTCGAATGGAAGCTGCGCGTCGCCCACCGCATCCACGATCTGGCCGTGAACCGGTACGGACTCTCGCCGTCGGATCTGATCTTCGACGCCCTCACGTTCCCGCTGTCGACCGGCGATGCGGACCTCCGCGGTGACGGCATGGCCACAATCGACGCCATCCGCCGCATCAAGGCCGAGCTTCCGGGCGTGTACACCGTGCTCGGCGTTTCGAACGTGTCTTTCGGCCTGAAGCCGGCGGCCAGGCACGTGCTGAACTCCGTGTTCCTGCACGAATGCGTGGAAGCCGGGCTCGACGCCGCCATCGTCCACGCGGCGCGCATCATGCCGCTCAACCGCATCGAGGAGCACCAGCGGGAGGTGGCACTCGATCTCGTCTACGACCGGCGACGGGACGGCTACGACCCGCTGCAGGAGCTCCTGGCGATCTTCGAGGACGTGAGCGCCACCGAGATCGAGAAGGAGGACCGCAGCGGCTGGCCCGTCGAGGAACGCCTGAAGCACCGCATCATCGACGGCGACCGCGACGGGCTCGAGCCCGATCTGGACGAGGCTCTCGTGTCCCGGTCGGCGTTGGAGATCGTCAACGACGTGTTGCTGTCGGGCATGAAGGTCGTCGGCGAGCTGTTCGCTTCGGGCGAGATGCAGCTGCCGTTCGTGCTGCAGTCGGCCGAGTGCATGAAGACGGCAGTCGCCTACCTCGAGCCGCACATGGAGAAGTCCGACCAGGGCGGCAAGGGCCGGGTCGTCCTCGGCACGGTCAAGGGCGACGTGCACGACATCGGCAAGAACCTGGTCGACATCATCCTCACCAACAACGGCTACGAGGTGCACAACCTCGGCATCAAGATCCCCATCAGCGAGCTCATCCAGAAGGCCGAGGAAGTTTCGGCCGACGCCATTGGGATGAGCGGCCTGCTCGTCAAGAGCACGCTGATCATGCGCGACAACCTCCAAGAGCTGAACGAGCGCAAGCTGTCGTCGATCCCCGTGTTGTTGGGGGGCGCGGCGCTGACGCGCCGCTACGTCGAGCACGACCTGCGCGAGGTGTACGAGGGCCGGCTGTTCTACGGCAAGGACGCCTTCGAGGGTCTCCGCACCATGGATAGGCTGATGGAGCTCAAGAAATCGGGCGTCGATGATCCCGAATGGGGACGGGAGATCACGGCCACTGCGCGCTCGACACGCACCGCGCCCGAGATCGACGAGAGCTCGATCCCGTCGCGCTCGCCCGAGGTGGAGACCGACAACCAGATCTTCGTGCCTCCTTTCCTGGGATCGCGCGTCGTCAAGGGCATCGCCATCGACGACGTTGCCTCGTACCTCAACGAGACGGCGCTGTTCCGTAACCAGTGGCAGTACCGTCCCGAGAAGGGCGAGAACGACGAGCAGTTCAAGGGCAGGATCCGCGCCGTGCTCCGCGAAGAGCTCGACAAGGCCAGGGCCAGCGGCGTGCTCGTACCCCAGGTCGTCTACGGATACTTCGCGGCCAACGGCGACGGCAACGACGTCGTGGTCTGGAAGGACGAGACGCGTACGGCCGAGTGGCTCCGGTTCCCCTTCCCCCGCCAGACCCAGCCGCCGTACCTGTGCATCGCCGACTTCTTCCGGCCGGTGGACAGTGGCGAGACCGACTATGCGGCGTTCCACATCGTCACCATGGGCGGCGCCGTCTCTGAGGCCACCGCGGAGCTGTTCGCCGAGAACCGCTATCAGGACTACCTGCGCCTGCACGGGCTCGGTGTAGAGATGGCGGAGGCATTGGCCGAGCTCTGGCACCGTCGCATCCGCGAGGAGTGGGGGTTCGCGGGCGAGGACGGTCCGACGCTGTCGGGATTGTTCAAGCAGCAGTACCGAGGTGGCCGGTATTCGTGGGGATACCCGGCCTGCCCGGACCTGGAGGACAACGCCAAGGTCGCCGAGCTGCTCGAGGCCGACCGCATCGCTGTAACCGTCGGCGAAGACACTGAGTGGCAGTACCAGCCGGAGCAGACCACGTCGGCGATCATCTGCCACCACCCCAAGGCCAAGTACTTCCTCGCCCGGTAGCGGCTAGATGGCGCGCATCACCGGGCACGTAAAGACCGACGGCGGCACACCCGCGGTCGACGCCTACGTGCAGCTCCGCGACAAGGATAACGAGTTCTGCGGCGAGACCCGCTGCGACAACGACGGGCGCTTCGTGCTCTACGCCGTGCCGGGCTCGTGGATGCTGGTGGCTTGGCTTCCGGCCGGGCCCCGCACCAACGAGACGCTCGAGATCGCGACCTCCGACGTCGACGTCGAGCTCGCGCTGGCGCCGATCCCGACTCCCTAGCCCGCAAGGATGGCGCGGGCCACGAGGTCCGTGCCGAAGGCGGTGAGGATCGCCAGATAGAGCAAGCCCGTCGCCGCCATCACCGCCGAATAGGCCCGTTCCTTGAGGGCGGCGCGGGTGACGAAGCACAGCACGATCGTCGTGATCGCGCAGGCCACCCAGAACCACGACAGCGTGCCGTCCCAACCGTCGTCGATGTGGCCGGTGAGCGCCTGCACCATGCCCGGCGGGATCAGCAGAAGGGCCACCTCGAAGGGCCACACCCACATCGTCCACCGCACCAGCTCGAGCAGCGGCGCTCGCCCCAGCCCCGGCTGCACCAGATACCAATGGCCGAGCAGCATGGCGTCGCTCACCACCCCGAGGAAGGCGGCGCCCGCCAGGTTGCGGGCCACCGACAGAGCGTCGTGATTACCGCCGGCGTGGATCCCCGCGAACACCAACCCGACCGCACCGATGATCGGCGCGATCAGGTCGAGCGCGGGCGGAAACTCGGCCTCCCCCTCCGTTCTGGTGACGTTTGACGGCCGTATTGGCCGTGAATCGTCACCAGAACGATGAATGCGCGCCGCCACACGCTCTTCGCGGGCGCGTTCGCCGGCGACGCCGGCTTTGCGGCGGACGACGGAGACGGCAAGAGCGACGAAAGTGGTGGCGGCGGTGAGGGCGGCGCAGATGTCGCGGCCGGGCGAGCTGCCAAGGCCGACGCCGGCCACGACGGCGCCAATGGCCATGGCGCCGTACACGCCGCGCATCAGCCAGCCGTAGCCGATGCCGACTTCCCGGCGCCGGGTGGTGATCCAGAGAAACAGCAGGCCGCCCGCGGCCCACTGCAGGAGCACCGTTGCCGCGTCGAGCTGGATCACAGAGGACTACAAGAGTCCAGTGGTGGCCCCGCCATCCACTTGGAGGGCGACGCCGGTCACGAAGTTGGCCGGCTGCGAGCACAGGAAGGCCACGACTTTGCCGAAGTCGGCGGGATCGCCCATGCCCTCGGTGTCGCCGCCGCCGAGCTGCTTCATGCGGTCGGTGGCGTGATGACCAGGAGCGGCGGTGTTGATCGTGATGCCGTCGGGGAAGAGGTCGGCCGCCGCGGTCTTGATCCAGGCCCAGAGGGCGGTGCGGGCCGTGTTCGACAGGGCGAGCGTAGGAATCGGCTGCTTGACCGAGAACGAGGTGATGCAGCAGACCCGGCCCCAGTGGTTGGCGCGCATGTGGGGAACCGCTTCTCGCACGAGGCGCACGGAGGTGCTGAGGTTGGCGTTGATCGCCGTCGACAGTTGGTCGTCGTCGAACTCGAGTGCCTTCGTCGGGGGCGGGCCACCGGCGTTGGGCACGACGATGTCGACAGAGCCGAAGCGTTCGGCGGTCGCCTCCACCAGCCGGCGCGGGGCGTCCGGCTCGGTGACGTCGTCGACGATCGCCAGCACCTCTGTGTGCGCGGCCAGCTCCTTTTCGGTCGCGCGCAGCGCATCCTCGCCCCGGGCACAGATGACGACCTTGCAACCCTCCTCGGCCAGCGCCATAGCCGACGCTTTGCCGAGGCCTTTCGACGAAGCCGTCACCAACGCAACCCGGCCTGCGATGCCCAGATCCATCAGGCGACCCAGTAGAGGATGTGGTCGACGTTGTTCAGCGACTCGGGCCCGTACTCGTTGACGATCACGATGTCTTCGATGCGCGCTCCCCACTTGCCCTCGACATAGATGCCAGGCTCGATGGAGAAGGCGTTGCCGACACGCAGCCGGTCGCAGTTGCCGGCGACGATGTACGGGTCCTCGTGCTCCTCGAGCCCGATGCCGTGGCCGGTGCGGTGCACGAAGTTCGGTCCGTAGCCGGCGTCGGTGATGATGCGGCGGGCGATGGCGTCGACGTCCTCACACGGGATGCCGGCGCAGGCGGCGCCGACGGCCTCGGCCTGGGCCCGCTCGAGGACGGTGTAAAGGTCGCGAAACTCGGAAGGCGGCTCGCCGGTGAAGACAGTGCGGGTGATATCGGAGCAGTAGCCGTCGAGCACGCCACCGAAGTCACACACCACCGACTCCCCGCGCCCGATGACGCGGCTGCTGGCGTCGTGGTGCGGGCTGGCCGCGTTGGGGCCGCTGCCGACGATGGCGAAGTTGACGCGCTGATGACCCTCTTCCAGGAGCCGATCGCTGATCTCACGGGAGACCTCGGCCTCGGTGCGGCCGATGAGATCGATCTCCCCCTGCACAAGCGCGGTGGCAACTCGGTCGGCCGCGGCCGACGCGTTACGCAAGGCGATGATCTCGTCGGCGTCCTTCACGGCCCGCAGCGGTCCGGTGACGATGGACGCCCGCTGCCACTTGGCGTCGGGCAGCGACGCCTGCAGTTCGAGCAGTGGCCCGGCCCACGCCCGGTCGGAGATCGCCAGCGAACGGCGGGCGCCGACCAGATCGGCGACCACCGCGACCGGGTCCTCGGTCTCCTCCCACGGTCGCAGCTCGAACAGGTCGGGCTGCGAGACGACCCGGGGCGCTTCGAGGCGGGGAACGACGAGGGTGGGGTCTCCGTCTGTGGGCAAGACGAGCATCGTCAGACGCTCCAGTGGCATCGCCGTGTAGCCCGTGAGCCACGGAAGGTCGGCGCCCGTCGACAGCAGAAGGGCGTCAAGGCCGAACTCGCCGAGCGCCCGACGAACGCGCTCGAAGCGGGCCTGGCTCACTTGGCGGCCGCGGCGCCCGTGGCGGCCGTCGCCGCTTGCCGGGCGTGGTAGCTCGACCTCGTAAGTGGGCTCGCTTCCACATGGGCGAAACCCATGGCCTCGCCGACGATGCGGAGGTTGTCGAACTCGTCGGGCGTCCACCAACGCTCAACTGGGAGGTGGGCGGCCGACGGCTGCAGGTACTGGCCGAGGGTGAGGATGTCGACGCCGACGTTGCGAAGGTCGGTCATGGCGCCGACGACCTCTTCGTCGCGCTCGCCCATGCCGAGGATGATGCCGGACTTGGTGGTCAGGCGCGCTGCTTTGGCGCGGGCCAATACCGCCAGGCTGCGCGCACACGACGCTGAGGGGCGCACGGCCCGCTGAAGTCGCAGGACTGTCTCGAGGTTGTGGTTGAGGACGTCGGGCCTCGCCGCGAAGACGGTGTCGAGCGCGTCGGGATCGCCCTTGCAGTCGGGGATCAGCAACTCGATCGCAGTGTCGGGACAGCGCCGGCGCACGGCCTCGACGCACGCTGCGAACTGGGCGGCGCCGCCGTCGGGCAGGTCGTCGCGGGCGACGGCGGTGATGACCGCATGGGCCAGACCCATGCGCGCCACAGCCTCGGCCACGTGCTCGGGCTCGTTGCTGTCGGGCCGGGCGTCGGGCCGGCGAGTGTCGACCAGGCAGAAGCCACAGGCGCGAGTACAACGCTCACCGTTGATCATGAACGTCGCGGTGCCGTCGCCCCAGCACTCGAAGATGTTCGGGCACCCCGCTTCCTCGCACACCGTCACCAGGTCGAGCGACCGCATCGTCCGCTTCAGCTCGAGGAACTCCGGCCCCATGTGCGCCTTCGTCCGCAACCACTCGGGCTTCCGCGGCCCGATCTCCAGCCCTTGACTCACTTGGCGGTGATTAGGGGGCCTATGACGCCCCTTATCACCGCCAAGTGAGTCCTGGCGCTCCGCGTCGGGGCCCCACGCCGCCGTTGCTCTCGTCACCACCGCGTCGACCACATCCTTCATCGACGCCGGTACGCCTTCCGCGGCGAGCGACGTGACCTGCTTGTCGGGGATGCCGCAGGGGACGATGTGGTCGAAGTAGGAGAGGTCGGGGTCGACGTTGAGGGCGAAGCCGTGCATCGAGCGGCCCCGGCTGACTCGCACACCGATGGCGCAGATCTTGCGGTCGTCGATCCACACACCCGGGTAGCCGGGAAGACGGGAGGCGCCGGGCAGACCGAGGTCGGCCAGCGCGTCGATGACCACCTGTTCGACCGTGTGGACATAGGACGGGATGGCGTCGGGGCCCATGGGCACGTTGACGATCGGGTAGCCCACGAGCTGGCCGGGGCCGTGGTAGGTCACGTCGCCGCCGCGGTCGGCGTGGACGACCTCAGCGCCGACCGACGCCGGGTCGACGAGGACGTGGGCCGGGTCGGCGCGCACGCCCAGCGTGTAGACGTGCGGGTGTTCGAGCACCAGGAGGTACTGCTCCTGAGATGTGAACAGGCCGCGCTGCAGCGCCAGCGCGTCTTGGTAGTGGACCTTGCCGAGCCCGCGGACTCGGAGGGTCACAGCTCCTGCGACCAGTCCCGCGTCTCCAGGATCTCCTTGACGCGGGCGATGAACGCCGAGGCGTAGGCGCCGTCGAAGGCGCGGTGGTCGAAGCTCAGGGCGAGGATGCCGACGGGGTGCACGACCACTGCATCGCTGCCGTCGGGCAGCTCCACGGCCACCGGCTTCTTCTTCACGCCGTCGGTGGAGAGGATCGCCACCTGCGGCTGGTTGATGATCGGCGCCGTGATCAACGTGCCGTAGCCACCGGGATTGGTGATCGTGAACGTGCCGCCCTGGATCTCGTCGGCACCGAGCTTCTTGGCCCGGGCGCGGGCGGCCAGGTCGTGCACCTCACGGGCGATGGCCCGCAGGCGCTTGCCCTCGGCGTCGTGGATCACCGGCGCCAGCAGGCCTTGGAACGAGAGGTCGACGGCGATGCCGAGGTTCACCCGTCGGTGCACGATCAGCTCGTCGTCGCCGACCGAGGCGTTGACGTGCGGGAAGTCCTCGATGGCGTCGATCACGGCTCGGGAAATGAAGGGCAGATAGGTGAGGGTGAAGCCCTCCCGCTCCTTCCACTCGCTCTGGGCGGCGCGCCGCACGCGGTCGACGTTCTCGAAGTCGGCCTCGATGGCGGTGAGCACGTGGGCCGACGTGGCCTTGGAGCGGACCATGTGCTCGGCGGTGCGGCGACGGATGTTCGAGAACGCAATGGCCTCGTCGTCCTGGCCGGCCTTCGCCGCCGGCGCGGCCGCCGGGGCAGGTGCGTCTTCACGTTCACGCTTGGGCGCCGGCTTCTCCTCGCGGGCTGCGGGTGCAGCCGCCGGTGCCTTGTCCTCCTTCGGCGGTGCCTTGGTCTTGCCGGTGTCGATGACGGCGAGCACGTCGGCGCGGGTGATGCGACCGCCCTGGCCAGTGCCCTCGATCGAGTCGGGGTCGAGGTCGTGCTCGGCGATGAGCTTGCGCACGACGGGCGACAGCACCTTGCCTCCGCCGCCGTCGCTCTGAGCCTTGGGCCGCTCCTCTGTCTTGGTCGGAGCCTTGACCGGCTCCTCCTTCTTCTCAGCCTTGTCGGGACCTTGCTCGGCTTCCGCCTCCGCAGCGGCAGGGCGGGCCTGCTCGTCCGCTGGTTCTTCCTCGGGAACGTCCTCGGCGGCCTCGTCGTCCTCTTGGACTTCCTCCGGCTCCTCGGCCTCGGCCTCCTCGGCGGCCTCGGCGGTCTTGTCCTCTTCCTTCTCCTCGGATTTCTGACCGTTTCCGGACGGGGCGTCGGAGCTGACCACGGCGAGCTTGGTGCCGACGTCGACGGTGTCGCCCTCTTCAACGAGGATCTCGGCCAGGTAGCCCGACGCCGGCGACGGGACCTCGGAGTCCACCTTGTCGGTGGAGACCTCGAACAGGGGCTCGTCTTCAGCGACCTGGTCGCCGACCGACTTGAACCACTTGGTGATCGTTCCTTCGGTGACGGTCTCACCGAGCTGCGGCATGGTGATGTCAGCCATCAGCCGTGCAGCCCCCTTCCGTAGAAGCTGAGCATGCTGTCGCCGAAGCTCTCCGACAGCGTGGGGTGCGGGTGGATGAGGTGGGCGACCTCGGGGACGGTGGCTTCCCAGTTCACCGACAGCCATCCCTCGACGAACTCCTCGGTGGCCCATGGGCCCACGATGTGCACGCCCAGGATGCGGCCGGGCTTGCCGTCGGGACCCTTCTCGGCGATCACCTTCACCAGTCCTTCGATGTCGCCGATGATCAGCGCTCGGCCGTTGCCGCCCCAGCGGTGCTTCGACACGACCACGTCGTGGCCGGCCTCCTTGGCCGCCTCCTCGGATGGTCCGGCGAAGCCGACTTCGGGGTGGCAGTAGATCGCCCAGGGGACCTTGTCGTACTCGACGGGCACGGCGTCCTCGCCGAGGAACTGCTGCATGACGAGGATGCCCTCGGCGTAGCCGACGTGGGCCAGCGCCGGGGTGTTGACGACATCGCCGATGGCGAAGACGCCGTCCTCGTCCGTGCGGCAGTACTCGTCGACCTCGACGAACCCTTTCTCGTCGAGCCCGACCTTGGTGCCGTCGAGGCCGAGCTCGTCGGAGAGCGGGCGACGACCGACCGACATCACGATGGCGTCGACGGTGATCGAGTCGTCAGCAAGCTTCAGGGTGGTGCTGCCGTTGCCGGGCTCGTGGCCTTCGACCTTCACGCCGGTGCGCACGTCGATGCCGCGCTTCTTGAAGGAGCGGGCGACGACGTTGGTGACGTCGCTGTCGCAGCCCGGGAGGAGCTTGGGCAACGCCTCGAGCAGCGTCACCTGCGTGCCCAGATCGCTCATCATCGAGGCGAACTCGCATCCGATGGCGCCGCCGCCGATCACGGCGACCGACGACGGCAGCTGCTCCAGCGCCAGCACCTCGTCCGACGTCATCACGTACTTGCCGTCGACGTCGAACCCGGGAAGGGTCCGGGGCACCGATCCCGTGGCGATGATGACGTTCTTGCCCTTGAGCTCGGTGCCGTCGTCGACCTTGACGACCTTGTTCTTGTGGAGGGTGCCGGCGCCGTTGATCGTGGTGATCTTGCGGTTCTTCATCAGACCCTGGAGGCCCTTCCAGAGCTGGTCGACCACCTTCTGCTTGCGGGCCTGGCTGGTGGCGAAGTCCACCGTGGGCTGGTCGGACTGGATCCCGAACTCCTTGGCCCCGGCGACCGTGCGGAAGACGTTGGCCGTCTCCAGGAACTGCTTGGCCGGGATGCACCCGCGGTGGAGACAGGTGCCGCCCACCTTCTCCTTCTCGACCACGGCCACGTTGAGACCGGCGCCGGCTCCGTAGAGGGCGGCCGCGTACCCGCCCGGCCCACCGCCGATCACCACGACGTCGAACTGCTCGGCGATCGGGCACCTCCTTGGGCCAGTGCGAATAAGACGAATCGAGCCTACAGAGTGGTACCCACTACGGGTCCGGCTGAACTAGGTGACCAGCAGCACCTGGATCGTGAAAGCGATCAGGATGGCGAACGCCACGATCATCGCCGCAACGATCAGCCGCCGGGTAGACACACAACTAACCTAGGAGTTGAAACGCAGGGGAGCTCGGAGCGCCGGGCTGAGAGGCGAGCACGACCGGCTCGCGACCCTTCCAAAACCGGCCTGGTAATGCAGGCGAAGGGAGCGTGCAGTGTCAGTTGACGACGAGCTCGTCATCGCCGGGAGATCGTTCGCGTCCCGGCTCTTCCTGGGGACGGGGAAGTTCCCGTCAAACGACTCACTCCGCGAGACGATCGACGCCTGCGGCACCGAGATGGTCACCGTCGCCTTGCGCCGGGTGGACCCGACCGCCGACGAGGACATCCTCGACGCCATCCCCGGCGACCGCGTGTTGCTACTGACCAACACCAGCGGGGCTGACGACGCCGACGAGGCCGTCCGTCTGGCCCGCCTGGCCCGGGCCGCGGGCCTGCCCGACTGGATCAAGCTCGAGATCACGCCCGAGCCGCGGTACCTGCTCCCGGACCCCGTGGAGACGCTGCGGGCCGCCGAGGTCCTCTGCCGCGAGGGCTTCACCGTGCTGCCCTACGTGAACGCCGACCCCGTGCTGTGCAAGCGGCTGGAGGAGGTCGGCTGCGCCACCGTGATGCCGCTCGGGAGCTGGATCGGCTCCAACCAGGGTCTGCGGACGAAGGCGGCGCTCGAGATCATCGTCGAGCAATCGCTGGTGCCCGTCGTGGTCGACGCCGGGATCGGTGCCCCGTCGCAAGCCGCCGAGGCCATGGAGCTCGGTGCCGACGCCGTGCTCGTCAACACCGCCATCGGGACCGCGGGCAACCCCGTCGCCATGGGTGCGGCCTTCAAGCAGGCGGTCGAGGCCGGGCGCGCCGGCTTCCTCGCCGGCCTTCCGGCGGTGGCGGGCAACGCCGACGCGTCCTCACCGCTGACCGGATTCCTGTCACCGTGACGGTGACGAGCGTCGAGCTCGAGAGCCGGCCCGCCGGCGTCGCCGACGGCACGGCGGCCGCCGATCTGCTGCGGGCGGACCTCGGACAGCTCCGCGAGGTGGCCGAGCGCGCAACGCCGGTCGACGTGGAACGGATCTTGCGCGCGCGCCGGCGCACGCTGGCCGACTTCGCCGTGCTCCTGTCGGACGCCGCAACCGAGCGTCTGGAGGACTTGGCCGGCGCCGCCCACGCCACGACCGTCCGTCGATTCGGCCGGACGGTGCGACTGTTCGCGCCTCTGTATCTGTCGAACGAGTGCGTGTCGACGTGCACGTACTGCGGCTTCTCGGCGGGCAACGAGATCGCCAGGCGCACGCTGTCGCCAGAAGAGGTCGTGACCGAAGCGCGTGCGCTGCGTAGCCGAGGCTTCCGACATGTGCTGCTCGTGGCCGGCGAGCATGCCCGCATCGTCTCCAAGGACTACCTCGTCGAGTGTGTCCGGGCGCTGGCCCCCGAGATCCCGTCGATCTCGGTCGAGGTGCAGGTGTGGGACACCGACACCTACCGGCGCCTGGTCGACGCCGGCTGCGAGGGCCTCGTCGTCTACCAGGAGACCTACGACCGCGGGACGTACGAGGCCGTCCACCTCAAGGGCAAGAAGCGAAACTACGACTGGCGACTTGCGGCGCTGGACCGCGGCGCCGATGCGGGCATGCGCCGGCTCGGGCTGGGAGCCCTGCTCGGTCTGCACCCCGACTGGAGGATGGACGGCCTGGCGGTGGCGGCCCACGCCCAAGCGCTCATGCGGCGCTGGTGGCGGTGCGAGGTGTCCGTCGCCCTCCCGAGATTGCGGCCTGCTGCGGGCGGGTTCGAGCCGGCCGTCCCCGTGACGGACCGGGATCTCGTGCAGATGCTGTGCGCCCTCCGCTTGTTCCTGCCAGATCTCGGAGTGTCGTTGTCGACGCGCGAAGCACCCGAGCTCCGCGACGCCCTGCTGCGCCTCGGCGTCACCCAGATGTCGGCCGGATCGCACACCGAGCCCGGCGGCTACGCCGAAGCCAGCGACGCCGAGCCCCAATTCGAGATCAGCGACACGCGGTCGCCCGCCGAGGTAGCGGCATCACTGCGGCACGCTGGCTACGACCCGGTGTGGATCGACACCATCGGGGCCAGGCGTTCGACGACGTAGACGTGCGCCAGGTGGGGGCTGACCGTGGCCCGAACGAGCTCACCGGCGCGAACACCTGACGCCACCTGCGGCGTGCACCGCAGGGCGCGAACCTCGTTGCCGTTGCCGCCGTAGACCGCGAGGAAGACGGCCGTGGTGCTCTTCCCGCTGTTGCTGTTGCTGACGATCTCCTTGCGGCGCAGGACCTGTCCCTCGACCGTGCGCCGTCTGCCGATGTCCGACACGCCCGACCACAGCAGCGATGCCCCGTAGGCGAAGGCCAGCAGGCCGACAGCGACGATGGCGAGGTACACGATGCCGCGGAGATCGCGCGTCACGTACGCGAGAAAGACGGCAGGGACGACCCAGAGAAGCCCGAGTCCAATCGCGCTCGGTGCGCTTCGGCCCCAACCCGGCGGGACCCGGCTCGGGTAGTGCACGCGCACCAGCCGCCAGCGTCCGCCGTACGCGGTCCACGCCTGGGTCTCGGACTCCGCGCCCATCGGCAACGGCCGGACCGCGCCCGGGGCCACACCCATCGCCGCTCCGTAGGAGAGAAGGCGGTCCCAGATGGCGATCGCGGTCGGCGGTTGCTGGGCGAAGTTGTCGTCACCGGCGAGCTGCGTGCGCAGGCCGAACCACTTCCCAGCCGTAGCCAGCCCTGCCGGCGTGTCCCGCTCGGCCCGCAGGTGCCGTGGGACTGCCATCAGCACGGCCCAGACCACAAGACCCGCGAAGATCCACCCGCCGCTGTTGTCGTCCTTGGAACTGCTCGGCAGGGCCGCAAAGGCGGCCGCCGACAGGCCGGCGGGGGCGGCGGCGACGATCCCGAGCGTCACCAGATGCGCCGGCGCCCACCGGTTTCTGCTCAGCCCCCGTTGTCGGGCGTCGGCCGACACGGCCTTGCGGAACTGCTTCCACCACTTCGTCGATTCGTCCTCGGGCCCGGTAGTGAGCGCCTCGCATGGGACGACGCCTCCACTCGCCAGGCCGCGGACGTGTTCGTAGACCTGCGCTTCGTACGGCGCCAGCTCGGCCGGCGGCCGGTTGGGTACGCGCACCGCGTACTGCTCGGGCCCTACACGATCGAACGACACAACCTTGCGAGCGGCGAGATCGATGAGGGTCGCGGGCACGGCCGCCTTGCCCACCGCCCAGTCGTTGGTGATGAGGTTGACGACGGCCGGCGACTCGTCGCCGGGAAGGTCCATGGTCGCGGGGGCGGCGTGCGGATCGCGCGCCCGGGTGGCGACCGCCAGCACGCCCAAGACCACCAGCCACACGCCGAGGGCGACGGCGGCCGCGATCCCCAGGGTCGCCGCCTCGCTCATTTCTCGAGCTGTTTGGCCATCACCTTCGCCGTGCCCCGCCGGTAGATCGGGGGAGCCATGTGGCGAAACACGACCGCGGGCCGCAGGGCGCGGGGGATGACCCGCTCGAGTCCGTTGCTCTCGACGACTTCGATCACCGAGTCGGCCACGCGCTTCGCTGTCACCGGCTTGGGATAGCTGCCTTCGTACGCGTGGCCGCGGGTGTCGAAGAAGTCGGTCTCGACCGGACCGGGGTTCACCATCGACACGCCGACCCCTTGCGGTCCGACCTCGAAAGCGAGCGCCTCGGTGAAGCCGACCATGGCGAACTTGCTCGCCGCGTACGCGGCTTCCATCGGCGGACCGATACGGCCGGCGATCGAGGCCACGTTGACGATGTGGCCGCGCCGCCGCTCGAGCATCGACGGCAGCACGGCCTTGGTGGCGTACACGCAGCTGAAGTAGTTGACGCGCATCACGCGTTCGAACTCCTCGACGGGCAGGTCGGTCACCCGCCCGTACGACCCGATGCCGGCGTTGTTGACGAGGATGTCGATCGGCCCCAACTCGGCGGCGAGCTTGGCCATTGCCTGCTCGGTCTGGGCCTGGTCGGTCACGTCCGCGACCGCCACCGCCCCCCGCCCGCCGATCTCTTTGAGTACGGCCTCGAGGTCGGCCCCGCTCCGGGCCACCAGCCCGACGCGGGCGCCCTTGTCCGCCGCCTGCTTCGCCACGACGCGCCCGATTCCCCTCGACGCGCCCGTCACCACCGCCACTGCTCCGTCCCATCGCATGCGCTTATCCTCGCTCACGCATGCCGGACCATGCTGTGGAAGCGCCGATGCAGGGCACGATCGTCTCCGTCGACGTCCGCCCCGGCGACACCGTCGCCCCGGGTCAACAGCTGCTGATCATCGAGTCGATGAAGATGGAACACGTCATCGCCGCCGAGGAAGGCGGCGAAGTCACAGAGGTGGCGGCAGCACCCGGCGACACCGTGAACCCCGGCGACGTCCTGGTCCGCCTCGCCCCCGGTCGTTCTGGTGACGATTCACGGCCATTACGGCCGTCAAACGTCACCAGAACGGAGGAAGGGAGGACTGATCTGGCCGAGGTGCGCGATAGGCACGCGGTCACGCTCGATGACCGGCGGCCGGAGGCCGTGGCCCGGCGACGGGCGACGAACCAGCGGACGGCGCGGGAGAACGTCGAGCACCTCATCGACCCGGGCAGCTACGTCGAGTACGGGGCCCTGGCGATCGCTGCGCAACGCCGGCGGCGGTCGGTGGACGACCTGGTCGCCCGCACCCCCGCCGACGGAATGGTCGCGGGGATCGGCACCGTCAACGGGCACCGCACGATCGTGATGTCCTACGACTACACGGTCCTCGCCGGCACCCAGGGACTGCAGAACCACCGCAAGAAGGACCGGCTGTTCGAGCTGGCCGAAGAGCTCCGGCTCCCCGTCGTCTTCTTCACCGAAGGCGGTGGCGGCCGGCCCGGCGACACCGACGGCATGGGCGTCTCCGGCCTCGACTGCATGGCCTTCGCCCTCTTCGGCGGACTGAGCGGCCTGGTCCCGCTCGTGGCGATCAACTCCGGCTACTGCTTCGCCGGCAACGCCGCCATCCTCGGGTGCTGCGACGTCGTCATCGCCACGGCCAACTCCAACATCGGCATGGGCGGACCGGCGATGATCGAGGGTGGCGGCCTCGGCGTCTACGAGCCCGACGAGATCGGCCCGATGTCGGTGCAGGGTGCTAACGGCGTCGTCGACATCGCCGTGACCGACGAAGCCGAGGCCGTGGCCGCGGCCAAGCGCTATCTCTCCTACTTCCAGGGCCGAGCAGACGATTGGGGGTGCCCCGACCAGACCCGGCTCCGCGCCGTTGTCCCCGAGAACCGCCTGCGCGCCTACGACGTGCGCGCCGCCATCAACGGGCTGGCCGACACCGACTCGGTGCTCGAACTACGGGAGGGCTTCGGCCCGGGCATGGTGACGGCGTTGATCCGCGTCGAGGGCCGGCCGCTCGGACTGATCGCCAACAACCCGTCTCACCTCGGCGGCGCCATCGACGCCGACGGGGCCGACAAGGCGGCGCGGTTCATGCAGCTGTGCGACGCCTTCGACCTGCCGATCCTCTTCCTCTGCGACACGCCCGGGATCATGGTGGGCCCGGAGGCGGAGAAGACGGCGCTCGTGCGCCACGTCAGCCGCATGTTCGTCACCGGTGCCAGCCTGACCGTGCCCTTCTTCACCATCGTGCTGCGCAAGGGTTACGGGCTCGGCGCCCAAGCCATGGCCGGCGGCAGCTTCAAGGCGCCGATCTTCACCGTGGCCTGGCCGACGGGCGAGTTCGGGGGCATGGGCCTGGAAGGCGCGGTGAAGCTCGGGTACCGGCGCGAGCTCGAGGCCATCGAGGACGAGGCCGAGCGGGAGAAGGTGTTCGAGGAGATGGTCGCCCGCATGTACGAGCACGGCAAGGCGCTCAACGCTGCCACCTACTTCGAGATCGACGACGTCATCGACCCCGCCGACTCCCGCCGATTGATCTCGGCCGCCCTCGAAAGCGCTCCCCCGCCTGCACCCCGCACGGGCAAGAAGCGTCCGAACATCGACACCTGGTAGAGAGGCCTCATGGGAGTCCGCGGCGAAGGCACGGTGATAATCAAGGGCGTGACACCCGACGAGGTCTTCGACTTCGTCCTCGACCCAGCGCAGTACACGAGGGCCGACACCAAGATGATCTGGGTCACCAAGCTGGGCGACACACCCGACGGCATGGTCGCTCGCGAGGACGGCCGCTTCCTCAACCGCTTCAAGGGCTCGGTCGTCACCCGCTACCGCTGGACGCGTCCCAGCCGCATCGACATCACCAACGAGCACGGGCTGCCTGCGCGGCTCCACGCCTGGTTCGACATCGAACCCGTCGACGGCGGAACGCGCCTGCACCATGTCGAAGAGATCGAGCTCGGCCACGGCCCCCTCGGCTGGCTGCACGACCGGGTCGGCGGCCGCTGGTTCGCGGACGCCGTCACCAAAGAGGTCGGTGAAATCGCCCGCCTGATGGAAGCGGGCGAGCGAGGCCGCGGCCCAGCGGCGCACAACCTCGCTTAAGACCTAGAAGGGCAAGCGCTTCCGGAGGATCTTGGGCAGGGCCTTCACCCCGTTGATCGGGTTGAAGTTGTCCGACGCTGTCGTCAGACGCACGTCTTCGTCTTCGGTCAGCTCGATGTCGGCGGCCGCTGCGTTCTTCTCCAGCTGCGACACGCTGCTGGCGCCCGGGATGGCGACGACGTTCTTGCGCTTGATGACCCACGCCAGCGCGACCTGCGCGGGCGTGGCGTCGTGGGCCTTGGCCACCTCGCGCAGCGCGGTGATGAGCTCGTGGCCCCGCTCGAGGTTCTCGGGCAGGAAGAGCGAGTTGGCGGCGCGCACGCCACCCGGCGCGTTGGTGGCGTCGTACTTGGCCGCGAGGAACCCCTGCGCCAGAGGGCTGTAGGCGATGATCAGGCGATCGTTCTCGGCTGCGTACTGCGTCAGGCCGCTGCGGTCGGGCCCGCGCACGGCCAGGCTGTACTGCACCTGGTTGCTGATGACCGGCGACCCGTGGACGTCCTCGGCCGCCTTCCACTTGCCGAGCGAGAAGTTGCTCACGCCGACGTGCTTGACGACGCCCTGCTCTTGCAGCCGGCGCAGTCCCGCCATCTGACTCGACAACGGCACCAGCGGGTTGGGCTGGTGGATCTGGTACAGATCGATGGTGTCGACGCCCAGCCGCTTCGCGCTGGCGCGTCCGCGCTGCTCGACCACCGGCGCGATCGGCAGCACGGGGAAGACCTTCGTGGCGATGAACGCCTCGGGCCGCCGGCCCTCGAGGGCCCGTCCGACGGCGCGCTCGGACTTGCCGAAGCCGTAGATCTCAGCCGTGTCTACGAGGGTGACGCCCAGGTCGAGCGCCCTATGGACGATGTCGATGGCGTCCTTCTCGAGGTACTCCTTGCCGTATCCCCACTCCATCGAGCCGAACTGCCAGCAACCCAGCCCGATGGCCGACATCTTCGCTCCACCGACTTTTACGTAGCGCATAGCGACTGAGCCTACGGGTAGGTATTCAGTGCAGAGAAAAGGAGGACACCGTGCCGCAGAAGGCGTGGAGCAACAAGAGAGAACGTCAGTACGAGCACATCAAAGAGGGACTCGAGGAGCGCGGCCGGTCCGAGGACACCGCCGAGGAGATCGCGGCCCGCACGGTCAACAAGGAGCGGGCCCGCGCAGGCGAAGCCAAGCAGCGCAGCCGCACGTCGACCAAAGACATCTCGTCTGGCCGCCGCGGTGGCCTGCGTTCCCACAAGGGCCCCGGTGGCCGCACCAAGGAGCAGCTCTACCAGGAGGCCAAGCGCAAGGGCATCGAGGGCCGCTCGAAGATGAACAAGAAGCAGCTCGAGAAGGCCGTCGACCGCTAGCGCGCCGCTGACTCTTACTACTTGGGCGGCATCCGGATGGCGCCGTCGAGGCGGACGACTTCGCCGTTGAGGTAGTCGTTCTCGACCATGTGCTCAGCGAGAGCGGCGAAGTCCTCGGGCAGACCGAGCCGCTTCGGGAACGGGATGTTGGCCGCGAGCGCCTTGCGGCCTTCCTCGGGCAGTAGGCCGAGGAGGGGCGTGTCCATCGTCCCGGGCGCGATCGTGAGCACCCGGATGCCGACCGGCGCCAGGTCGCGCGCCGCCGGCAACGTCATGCCGACGATGCCGCCCTTGGATGCCGAGTAGGCGAGCTGGCCGATCTGTCCGTCGAAGGCGGCAACCGAGGCGGTGTTGACGATCACGCCCCGCGCCCCGTCCTCGTTCACGGGATCGTTCTTCGCGATCGCGCTGGCGCCGAAGCGCATGCCGTTGAACGTGCCGATCAGGTTCACGTTGATCACGAATTGAAAAGGCCCGAGGTCGTGCGGGCTGTTGTCGCGGTTGATCACGCGGCCGGCCCAGCCCAGGCCCGCGCAGTTGACGACGATGCGCAACGGCGCGGCATCGGCGGCGTGGTCGAACGCTGCCTTCATCTGCTCTTCGTCGGTCACGTCGGCGGGCGCGAACTGCGTGGACCGACCCAGCTCCTTGGCCAGCGCCTGACCCTTGTCTTCGTCACGGTCGACGATCGTCACGACCGCGCCCCGCGCCGTCAGCCGGCGAACCGTTGCTTCACCCAGTCCTGATGCCCCACCGGTGACGAGCGCACCTGCTTCTTCGATCTGCATAGAGGCGGAATCTAGGTGAGGTCACCAACCACTAACGACCTCCAACAGTTCTGGCAGTGCCGTAATGACGGCGTCGGGCTCCACGTCAAAGCCCGGTACGGCGCTGCTGGCGCGAAGCACGGCTTTCAAGCCGACGCCGTTGGCGCCCGAGATGTCGTCGAAGGGGCGGTCGCCGACGAACACGGCACGCGCTGGATCGTCGACATGAACGGCATCCAGGGCAGCCCGGAACGCAGACGGGTGGGGCTTCTGGAACGGCATCTCGCTCGTGTAGAGGCGGGCGTCGATCAGCTCGATGAGCCCGTCCCGTTCCAGAAAGTGTTCGTGGAACGGACGCGGCCAGTGGGTATTCGACAGCAGCGCGATGCGCATGCCCTGCTCTCGCAACTCCCGCAACGTCGGGCCCGCATCCGGATCGTGACGAATGTGCGGTGTCCACGCGTCCAGATGGTGCGTGGCCGCCTCCTCGAGCAGAGCCTCGGCCGCATCCAAACCCAGGCGGTCTGTGGCTGCGGCAAGCAGCTGCGCCAGAGTGGTGCTCCGTTGGTGGGTCGCGGTCGTGGCCCAGAACTCTTCTTCCACGGCGACCAGCACTTCGGTCACCTCGTCCTCGCGGTCGGGCGCCAAATGGCGGGCGACCATTCGCCAGGCGTCGACCAGCTCGGCCTCGACGAAGATCGACAGCGTGCCGCCCCAGTCGAAGATCACGGCGTCGACAGGCATGGGCCGCCATTCCACCGCATGGGAAGCGCCGGCCACCGCTCAGGTTTTTCCGAGGTCTGACCGACACCCTCACCATGAGAAGAGCAGCCGCGGCGGCCGGCCTCGCCGTCCTGGCCCTCACCCTCGGGGCGTGCGGGGGCGGCGGCTCGTCGTCATCGGGGTCGACACCGACCACGGTTCCGGCGCCGGGAGCCAACATCGATCCCAACTCGAACGGCGTGATCGGCGGGCCGGTGAACCGGGCCAAGACCGCGGTATCGAACCTCAACCAGCAGCAACAGCAGGAGGTCAACGAGACAGGCGGTTAGCGCAAAGCAGGACAACCGTCCTCTTCGAGCGAATTCCTGACCGTCGTGTCAGGGATCACTCGTCGTCTGCCGCGCCCCGTCACCGCCGCCATCGTTGTGGCCCTCGTCGCCGCGGCCCTCTTCGGGGCGCAGTCCCAAGCCGAGGCTGCGGCGCCGGCCACCGCGTGCACCCCACGGCTCCTCGTGCTCTCCGCCTTCCCCGCCGAGATCGGTCCCCTGCTCGACGCCACCAAGGTGCAGCGCACCGTTGACGTCGACGGTCGCCAGTTCTGGGTCGGAACGCTCGCCGACAACGACGTCATCCTCGCCCTGACCGGCATCGGCCCGGCCAATGCCGACAAGACCACGCGCACGGCCTTCGACACCTTCACGTGCGGAACCAAGCCGGGCATCAGCAGCGTGGTGTTCTCGGGCGTGGCCGGCGTCAAGCGCATCGGAGACGTCGCCGTGCCCACGCGGTGGACGCCCGACGCCCGCAAGACGTGGATCGCGGCCGACGCAGCCATGCTCGCCGTTGCTCGCCGCACGGCAGCCATCTCGACGCCCAAGCTGGAGCGCACCAATCCGCTCGGCGACCCGGGATGCGTGTGCATGCCGACGGGTCTGGTGAAGACAGTGACCCTGTCCTATCAACCGAACGTCACGGTCGGGGGCGACGGCGAGACCTCGGATCCCTTCGCCGGTCGGGCGCTTCCATGCGTGCCCAACGGCGGCGACATCTTCGGTTGCGAGCCGTGCAAGGTGCAGAAGCGCACGTTGGACGACGCGCAGCGGTTCGTCCCCGGGATCCTGCCGTTCATCCCGGACTTCTTCTTCCAGTACCTACAGAACCCCGCGCAGACCGACACCAGCTACGCGGCCCAGGACGAGGAGACGGCAACGGTGGGCGCTGTCGCCACGAGCCACGGCGTGCCGTTCATCGGCTTCCGCGGCGGGTCCGACGGCGCCGGAGATCCGCTGATGCTGCCGGGATTCCCGTTCCAGTTCTTCTTCTACAAGCAGATCGCAGCCGACAACGCCGCGAAGGCGACGATGGACTTCCTCGCCGCCTGGGCCCGGCGCTGACGCGCCCCGCCTACGCGCCTTGTAGATCGCGACGACCGAATACCGCCAGACCGATCAGCGCGGCGACGAGGCCGAGTCCGACCAACCACGCGGCCGCGGTCCAGTTCGGTGGTGTGGCGGGCGCGGGCCTGAGGTGTTGCAGGGGTGACGTGTCCCGCAGCCAATGGTTGGAGTCGACCAGTGACGCGATCGTCTCGACGAGGAACGACCACACGACGAGCCCGTAGGTGACTGCGACTGCCCCCCGCGGCCAGAGCCCATAGGCGAGTACGCCAATTCCGAAGATGAATACGGCCGGCGGCGCCACGTTGATGCCCGCCCGCACGAGGTCGACGAACCCGACGCCGGTGTTCTGCGTCACGGCGCCGATCCAGGCGGTGATACCGGTGACGATGCTCGTCAGCAGCACGAGGCCTATGCCGACCGCGACGCGAACGCCGAGCCACCGCCATCGCGCCACCGAACGCACCAACAAGTTGTCGAGATGACCCGACGCCTCTTCGTTCCGCATGGCCGTGACCTGCCCGGCGACGGCGATGGCGACGAGGCCAGCGGCGATGACGAACACCAGTCCGAGGTAGGCGACCACGCCCGCGTTGTGGCCGCCGAGCCGGGCGATGACGCGCTCCAAAGTCTCGGAGCCTTTCGCGGCGCTTCCGGCGGCCTGGGTCACGAGCCCGAACACGACGCCAATGACGGAGAACGCCGCCAGCCAACCGAGCACGGCCGGGCGGGTCAGACGCACGGTGAGTCCGGCCTGGCCGCCCAACAGCAACAGGCGCGCTCTGGCTATGTCGCGGCTGGCGATGATGCTCGAGTCTGCGTCGCGGCGGGCGGCGACCCGCACGGCCGCGACCACCAGGACGGCCGTGAACAGCACGATCGGCACGAAGCCCAGCGGCCTGGAACCGGTGAGCCCCCGCAGCTCCTCGATCCATCCGAGGGGGCTGGCCCACCGCAGCCAGGCGAGAGCGGGATCCGATCCCGCCACCATCCTGACCAGGTACGAACCGGCGAGAACGGCGGCGCCCGCCAGGTTGGCGTCGTGGCGCGTCGCGAACAGCTGGGACGCCAGCATCCCGACGGCCATGAACATGGCGGCTGCGCTGACCACGGCGGTGACGAAGAAGACGGCCGCGCTGGCGTTGATGTTGACCTTGTCGCCACCACCCGCCGCAACCGCGAGCACGGCCGTCGGGATCCAGAGCGCGACCAGTCCGACGCCCAGGCCGAACGCGGCTTGAGCCGCGGCGCGCCCGCGGGTCGTCCGCCCGGCGAGGAAGAGCTCCCATCGGCCCGCGTCCTCTTCACCGCGCAGCACCCGGGTGGAGATGAACAACCCCCAGATCGCGCCCAGGATCATCAGCGTGTACTGGGTCTTGTAGGCCGTGTATCCAGCGACGGTGTCGATGCCGTGGATCGGACCGAACACGGCCACGAACCCGACGTTGCCCTTGATCGACGCCGCGATGGCCGCCCTCGACAGGGCGGAAGGGAACAACGACGAGTACTGGGACATCGTCGCCGCGATCGTGGCCCCGAACACGAGGCCCCACAGCACGCCGGGGCGGGCGGCGCGCCGGGCCGTGGTGCGGGCGACCGCGCGGGACGCGCCGCGCTCGTCGTACACCTCCTTACGGCGCACTGGACGCTCCGTAGTGGGCCAGGAACAACTCCTCGAGCGACGGCTCTCGACTCACGAGATGTCGCACGCCCGCGGCGGAGAGGATCTTCAACAGCGGCTCAATCGACCCGCTGACATGGCAGCGAACCCGACTGCCGTCGACCTCGACCGCCGAGACGCCGGGTACGCCCGACAAGTCGGGCACCTGCCCGTCCATCTCGGCCTCGACCTGCAGCGCCGACAGGTGGCGCATCTCGGCGAGCGTGCCGGCCTCGACGAGCTCGCCGGCGCGGAGAATGGCGACCCGGTCGCACACGGCCTCGACCTCGCTGAGGATGTGGGACGACAAGAAGATCGTCTGGCCGCGATCACGGCCGTCGACCATGCACTCACGGAAGGCCTGCTCCATCAACGGGTCGAGGCCCGACGTCGGCTCGTCGAGCAGCAGAAGGTCGGCCCTCGTCATCAGCCCGGCGATGAGAATGAGCTTCTGGCGGTTGCCCTTCGAGTAGGTGCGCACCTTCTTGGACGGATCGAACTGGAACCGTTCGAGCAACAGGGTGCGGTACGCAATGTCGACATACCCGTGCACTCGACCCAGCAGATGGAGCGTCTCTTCGCCGGTGAGGGACGGCCACAGGTTCACCTCACCGGGCACGTAGGCGACGCGTCGATGCGCCTCGACGGGATCCGCCTGGCAATCCACGCCGAAGATTTCGGCCCGGCCAGACGTCGGCGTGATCAGGCCGAGTAGGAGCCGGATCGTGGTCGTCTTTCCAGCGCCGTTCGGTCCGAGGTAGCCGATGACCTCTCCCTGGGGCACCTCGAGGTTCAGGGAGACGAGCGCCCGTGTGTCCCCAAAGGACTTCGACAGGTCTTTTGTCCGAATCGCGAGCGCAGCCGAGTTCGCCATGTGCGAATAATTGTGGCTCCGTGGCGCCCATGCGCGGCGTAAGGTCCGCGCGGCGCTTGAGTCACAGGCGTGGCAACAGACATAGGAACGCATGGCTGTCTTGGGGAAGAGGATCAGCCAGAGCGCTGGGGACCGCCGGCTCGGGCGTCGGTGCCGGGCGATAGCCATCGCCCTTCTCCTCCTCCTCCTCGGTACCGGGGTGAAGCCCGCCAAGGCGTCGCAGGACCCGCTGTTCGCATCGCAATGGGCCCTTCAGCAGATCGGGGCGCCGGCCGCGTGGCGGCAGTCGACGGGCGCCGGTGTCCGCATAGGGATCGTGGACTCGGGCGTGTTCGCCGCGCAAGAAGACTTGGCCGGCAAAGTGGTCGCAGCCACCAGCTGCATCGACACACATGGCGACCCGAACGCGTGCGCAGGCGACGGTGACGACGACAGCGGCCACGGCACGCTGATGGCCGGGATCGCGACGGCGACGAAGGACAACGGTCGGGGCGTGGCCGGCGTCGCCCCGGACGCTCGCTTGGTGGTCGCCAAGGTCCTGAACAACGACGGCGGTTCCATCCTCGACGTCGAGGCCGGGATCCGTTGGGTCGTGGAGCACGGCGCCCAGGTCGTCAACCTCAGCGTGGCCGACAACCCGGCGGCGCAGCGCCCGCTCGATCTTTCGTTCGAGAACGCCGTCGAAGAGGCGTGGGCGGCGGGCGCCGTGCCCGTGGTCGCGGCCGGGAACGTGACGTCGCTCGGCCCGGGCCAGGAAGACTTTGGCGCCGTGGACGCGCTCGTCGTCGGCGCCACCGACATACGCGGTGTGCTCGCGCCGTATTCGAACCCCCTCACGTCGGCGAAGTGGGGAGTCGTCGCTCCTGGGGGATCAGCGACCGGCGACGGCCGCGACGTGGTCTCGACGTGGCGCGACCGGTCGGCACCCAACGCCACGAATCTGTACGCGTTCCGCAGCGGCGCATCGGTGGCCGCCGCCCACGTGAGCGGCGTCGTCGCCCTGCTGCTGGCCGAGGGTCTCAGCCCCGCGGAGGCGGTGCAGCGGATCCTGGCCACCGCCCGGCCCGCCCGATGCGGACTCGGCTGCCACGGTCTGATCGACGCGGCGGCGGCCGTCGCGCCACCGCCGGCGCCCATCGTCGTCGCCGAAGCGGGCCACGCCACACCCCTGCCCACAGCGACGCGGCCTCCGCCGTCGACGTCGACGCCATCGTCACTGCCGAAGGTGACCGCGCCCAAGCAGGCTCCGCCTTCCAACCAGGAAGCGGCGATGGCATCTCCGCCCCCTGGTGTTGGCGACGTCATCACCGCACCCGCACATCTCTCCGGATGGCATCCTCAGCTTGAACGGGACGCGGCGTGGGGGCTCGCCGTTCTGATCCTGGCCACGTTCGCCTGGGGAATGGGCCGTCGGCGCGGGACCGATTAGGTCGGTGCTCCGTACCCGCCGCCGCCCGGAGTGCGGACTCGCACGACGTCGCCCGCTTGAAGCTCCACCGTGCACTTGTCGCCGAGGCGTTCGGCGCTCGCTTCGTCGCCGCCCCGCAACAGCCAGTTCTCCCCTGATGCGGCGGACGCCCCACCCTCGAGACCCCAGGGCCTGCTCACTCGCCGCTCGGTGACCAACGAGACGGTGGCCGCCTCGAGCATCTCCAGGTCGCGTTCTAGCCCGTCGCCACCGGCAAACCGTCCCGCACCGCCGCTGCCGGCGCGGATGTTGTAGCGCAGCACGCGCATGGGGAAGGCGCGCTCGAACGCCTCGATCGGCGTGTTCTTGGTGTTGGTCATCGCCGTGTGCACGGCGCTCATACCCGGCGCACCAGGCCGGGCGCCCTGCCCGCCCGCGAGCGTCTCGTAGTACACCCAGCCGTCCCCGCCGATGAGCACGTTGTTCATCGTTCCTTGCCCCGCGGCGCCGATGCGGCCCGGCAATGCTTGGGCGAGGGCACCCAGGCACACGTCGGCCACACGCTGGCTCACCTCGACATTGCCGGCCCCGACAGCCACCGGCGGGCGGGCGGCGACAATCGATCCGGAGGGTGCATTGACCGTCACCGGCCTGAGCGCACCCCCGTTGGCCGGGATCGTCGGATCGGTCGCGGCCCGGATGGCGAAGGCGACGGCGCTGACCGTCACCGCTTCGACAGCGTTGACGTTGCCCGCCCGCTGCCCGTCGGTCCCGGTGAAGTCGAACGTGGCCGAGTCGCCGCCGACGGTCAGGGTGACGACGATGCGAGCCGGTCGCTGCTGCGACGGCCGGGGACCGGCCGAGTCGAGCACGTCCTCGAAGGTCCATCGGCCGTCGGGCACCTCGGCGATCGCGGCGCGCATTCGCCGCTCGCCGTAGTCGACGATCTCGGCGAGCGGTGCGTCCCCGAAGGCAGCGAGACGCTCCACGCCGACCCGGTTGGCTCCTTCCTGGGCGTCGAGGTCACCGCGCCGCTCTTCGGGGGTGCGGCTGTTGGTTGCGAGCAGGGCGCGCACCTCGTCGGTGAGGAGCACGGGCGGAATACGAAAGCCCTCTTGGTGGATGTCGGTGGCCTCCGGAGGGATCGAGCCGGGGGCCATGCCTCCGACGTCGGCGTGATGGGCACGGTTGGCCGCCCATCCCACGAGGCGACCGTCGACGAAGCAGGGGGCGATGAGCGTCAGGTCGTTCAGGTGGGTTCCGCCCGCGAACGGATCGTTGAGCAGCACCTGCTGGCCCGGTCGCAGCGAGTCGCCGAACACGTCGATGGCGGCGTTGACCGACGCCGGCATCGAGCCCAGGTGCACGGGAATGTGCTCGGCCTGGACGAGGAGCTCACCGCCCGGCGTGAACAGAGCCGCCGAGCAGTCGGCGCGTTCCTTGATGTTGGGCGAGAAGGCAGCGCGGCGGAGCACGGCGCCCATCTCCTCGGCGACACCGGTCAGGCGTGAGATCAGGACTTGGAGGGCCGCAGGATCCACGCCCCACCTCCTCCGACCTCCGCGCTCCACCCTTGTGGAATCCATACCGTGCAGTCGGCCTCGGCGAGAACGGTCGGGCCCTCGGCCGGTTTCCGCCCGCCAGCAGGCCCGAGGTCGTCGTACGACAACGGCGCCGCCCGCCGGGCGCGAGCGCGCAGAGCCACGACCTCGATCGCCGCGCCCGGCCGCACGTAACCGTTGCGGCGTCGGTGCTCGTCGGGAAAGGCGCTCACGTCGTCGACAGTCAGCTCGTGGCTCTGCCCCGAGTACCGGCAGTCGACGGCGGTGGTGACCTCCACCTCGGCGTCGCGGCCGCCGACGAGGTCGCGCCCTTCTTCGCTCACCTTCTGTAATGCCTCGTCGATGCCCGTGTGGTCGGCGGGCGTGGGCCACGACCGGACCAGCTCTCGTTGACGAGGCGACGTCAGAAGGCCAACCGCGGAGAGGACGCCCGCGCGCGGCGGCACGACCACGGCCGCCATTCCCAACGCTTGGGCGACCGCGCAGGCGTGCAGCGGACCGGCGCCGCCGAAGGCAACGAGGGCAAGGCCGGACGGGTCGACCCCGCGCTCGACCGACACGAGCCGGACCGCCCGTTCCATCGCCGCGTCGACCACCTCGACGACGCCTTCGGCGCTGACACCCGCGCCTTCAAGGGCGGCGTGCGCGGCGTCGACGTCGAGACGCCCGAGGTCCCCGAACGCGGCGTCGGACGGGATACGGCCAAGCACCAGATCGGCGTCGGTGACCGTGGGCTCGGTGCCACCGCGGCCGTAACACGCGGGACCGGGGTCGGCCCCCGCGCTCCGAGGTCCGACGACGAGCGCGCCGCCCGGGTCGATGCGGGCGATCGAGCCGCCGCCGGCGCCGATGGTGTGGATGTCGAGCGACGGGAGGCGGATGGGAAACCCGGCCGCGGTGCGGCCGGGCGCCGGCTCGGGCGTGGCCCCGACGATCAGGCACACGTCGGTACTCGTGCCGCCCATGTCGAAGGAGACGGCGTCGGCGAAGCCGGCGGCTGCCGCGGCCGCAGCCGCAGCCTGGACGCCGCCGGCCGGACCGGACAGAAGCAACGCGACCGGAAGCTCCGCCGCCTCGGTCGCGGGGACGAGCCCGCCTGCGGACGTCATCACGAGCACGTCACCGGCGAGGTCGGTCATGCGTCCGAGGTACGGACTGCAGACGGGCCGCAGGTACGCGTTCACGACGGTCGTGACCGTTCGCTCGTACTCGCGGAACTCCGGCGACACATCGCTCGACGTCGTCACGTCGTGGCCGCGGGTCCGCAGTTCAGAGGCGACGTGTCGTTCGTGCGCGGAGTCGAGGTCGGCGTGGAGCAGGCACACGGCGACGGCGTCAGCCTCGTCGGGAATGCTCGGCGCGGCGCCGACCGCTTCGATCTCGTTGCCCTCTGCGTCGAGGCGTCCGTCGACTTCGAGGCGAAGATCGCGGGGAACGAGCGGCTCGGGGCGGTCGGCCCATTGGTCGTACAACGACGGACGGTCCTGGCGGGCGATCTCGATCACATCGGCGAAGCGCCGGTTGGTGACGAGAGCGACCGTCGCGCCTCGACGCTCGAGCAAGGCATTGGTGGCCACCGTCGTGCCGTGACAAAGAAGGTCCGGACGGCGACCGCCGAGGCCGGCGTCCACCGAACGCGCCGGGTCCTCTCTGTCGGAGAGAACCTTCACGACGACACCGTTCTCGTCGACGACGTCGGTGAACGTCCCGCCCGTGTCGACACCCACGATCACGACGGGGGCGCCACCACCCACACGTCCTCCTCGCCCAGCTGGTCCTGGAACGACTTGACCTGCCTTCCGATGGCGGGATCGTCGCCGTTCCAGACGGCGACGACTTCATCGGCGTTGCGGGCAAGCCACGCGTCCCGGCGAGAGAGCGCGGCGCCGGCCTGCACGCGCGATGTGGGCTTGCGGCCTTGTACGAGGATCTCTCCCTCGGCGGCGTCGAGCAGCTTGCGGTACGAGGCCTGCGCGGCGGCCGGCCACACGGACTCAGGCTCCGGGTAGGGCAGCACCGCGTAGAATGGCACGCCCGCCTCGACGGCGGCGACGGCGCCCAACTGCTCGGCGCCGAGTCCGAGGCCTGTGAGCACGACGAGGTCGTCGTGGACCTCGCGCTTGGCGGCGATGATCTCGGCCAGCTTGGAGCGCACGCCGTCGGCGATCGGGTTGGCGTCATAGCCACCGAGCTCAGGGGGCCGGTGGCCGACGATCGCCAGCTTGTGGCCGCCGGGCGCCATCATCTCGCCTCTCGCGCCCGGGCGGTCGGGTGGCCCCAGGTCGGTCGGCGGCGAGTCACCGGAGCGGCCCTGCTGGGTCGACGCCGCCTCGACCGCCAGCCGGTCGACGAGGTCGTTCATGGCGTCGTTGCTATGACCCTTCACCCACTTGAACACGACGTCGCCCCGCCGCTGCACCTCGGCCACCAGCGGTTCCCAGAGATCGCGGTTGGCGACGGGCTTCTTGGCCTTGTTGAGCCAACCGCGGACAATCCATCCCTCCCACCAGCGGTCGCGGAAGCAGTTCACGACGTACGTCGAGTCGCTCACGATCTCCAGCGGGCCGTCGATGGCGTTGACCGCTTCCAGCGCGGCCTGGATCTCCATGCGCTGGTTGGTGCTCGGGTTCTCGGCCCCGTTCGCCCAGCGCCCGCCGGGGATGGCCCACGCCCAGCCGCCCGGCCCCGGGTTCCCCAGGCAGGCCCCGTCGGTATAGGCGGTGGTTCGCTCGCTCACGGAGCGATCTTGCCGCAATTCCTCAAGAACGGCGCGAGCATGGACGTGTGATCTTCGACGGCTTCTCCCGCCAGCTCCCCGATATCGACCCGGAGGAGACGTCCGAGTGGCTGGACTCCTTCGACGCCGTCGTCGAGGCGAGCGGCAAGACGCGGGGGCAGTTCCTGATGCTCAAGCTCATGGAGCGAGCCCACGAGCTGCAGGTGGCGTTCCCGGCGACGATCAGCACGCCGTACATCAACACCATCCCGCCGGAGCAGGAGCCGTGGTTCCCGGGCGACGAGTACATCGAGCGTCGCATCCGCGCCTACATCCGCTGGAACGCAGCGATGATGGTCACCAGGGCCAACACGGTCGCGTCGGGTATCGGCGGCCACCTCGCCACCTATGCCTCGTCCGCTGCGCTCTACGAGGTCGGCTTCAACCACTTCTTCAAGGGCAAGGACGACGGCCTCTCCGGTGACCAGGTCTTCTTCCAGGGCCACGGCGCGCCCGGCATCTACGCCCGGGCCTTCCTCGAAGGTCGCCTCGACGAGGAGCACCTCGACCACTTCCGGATGGAGGTCGAGGGCAAGGGCAAAGGGCTGTCGTCCTATCCGCACCCGCGGCTCATGCCGGAGTTCTGGGAGTTCCCCACGGTCTCGATGGGCCTCTCCCCGATCACCGCCATCTACCAGGCCCGCTTCAACCGCTACCTCATGCACCGCCGCATCAAGGACACCAGCGGTTCCCGGGTGTGGTGCTTCATCGGCGACGGCGAGTGCGACGAGCCCGAGACGCTGGGCGCACTCTCGATCGCATCGCGCGAGCAGCTCGACAATCTGATCTTCGTCGTCAACTGCAACCTGCAGCGCCTCGACGGTCCCGTCCGCGGGAACGGCAAGATCATCCAGGAGCTGGAGGCGGTCTTCCGCGGCGCGGGATGGAACGTCATCAAGGTCATCTGGGGCTCGGCGTGGGACGACCTGTTGGCCCGCGACGTCGACGGCGTCCTCCTCAACAAGATGAACACCACCGTCGACGGCGAGTTCCAGAAGTACGCAGTCGAGAGCGGGGCCTACATCCGGGAGCACTTCTTCGGCCCCGACCCGCGGCTGCGCAAGATGGTCGAGCATCTGTCGGACGACGAGCTGCGCAACCTGCCCCGCGGCGGGCACGACTACCGAAAGCTGTACGCCGCCTACAAGGCCGCCGTCGAGCACACCGGCGCGCCGACGGTGATCCTGGCGAAGACCATCAAGGGCTGGGCCCTCGGGCCCGACTTCGAGGCCCGCAACGCCACGCACCAGATCAAGAAGATGAACAAGGAAGAGCTGCGCATCTTCCGTGACCGCCTGTACATGCAGGACCAGGTGCCGGACGAAGCTCTCGACGCAGACATGCCGCCGTACTACCGGCCGCCGGAGGACTCCGAGGAGTACCGGTACATGATGGAGCGGCGGCGAGCGCTCGACGGCTCACTCCCCCGCCGGGTCGTGCGCCCGAAGAAGCTCGAGCTGCCGGGGTCGTCGGCCTTCGACGAGTTCCACAAGGGTTCGGGCAAGCAGGACGTGGCCACCACGATGGCGTTCGTCCGCGTGCTGCGAAACCTCTTGCGCGACGAGAACATCGGGGCCCGCATCGTGCCGATCATCCCCGACGAAGCGCGCACGTTCGGCATGGACTCGCTGTTCAAGGACGTCGGGATCTACGCCCCGTTCGGTCAGCTCTACGAGCCCGTAGACGCCGGGCTTCTCCTCTCGTACAAGGAGTCACAGCAGGGCCAGATCCTCGAAGAAGGCATCACCGAAGCCGGGTCGATGGCCGAATTCACGGCCGCGGGCACCGCCTACGCGACCCACAGTGTGCCCATGGTGCCGTTCTTCATCTTCTATTCGATGTTCGGCTTCCAGCGGGTCGGCGACCTCATCTGGGCATTCGGCGACATCCGCGGCCGCGGCTTCCTGTTGGGCGCCACCGCGGGTCGCACGACGCTCACCGGTGAGGGCCTGCAGCACGCCGATGGGCACAGCCAGGTCCTGGCCTCGACGGTGCCCAACGTGCAGGCGTACGACCCGGCCTTCGCCTATGAGGTGGCCGAGATCGTCAAGGACGGGCTGCGGCGCATGTACGGCGACGATCCCGAGGACATCTTCTATTACCTGACCCTGTACAACGAGCCGTACAAGCAGCCGGAGATGCCCGAGGGCGTGGCCGAAGGCATCGTGCGCGGCATCTACAAGTTCGCGGACGCGCCCGACGGCTGCGGGCACCGGGCCACGATCCTGTTCAGCGGCACCGGGCAGGGCGCGGCGCGCGAGGCGCAACAGCTGCTGGCCGAACACCACGACGTCGGTGCCGAGCTGTGGAGCGTGACGTCATACAAGTCGCTGCGGGAGGATGCGTTGACGGCCGAGCGCTGGAACCGTCTGCATCCCACCGAGCAACCGAAGGCGCCGTACATCACCGAGGTGCTCGCCGATGCCGAAGGCCCCTTCGTCGCCGTCACCGACTTCATGAAGGCCGTCCCCGACCAGGTGGCGCGGTGGGTCCCCGGCACGTTCCTACCGCTGGGCACCGACGGCTACGGCCGCTCGGACACGCGCGCCGCGCTGCGCCAGCACTTCGAGACCAACGCTCCCAACGTCGTCGTCGCCGTGCTCCAAGCCCTGGCCCAGTCGGGCGAGGGCAAGCAGGAGGCGGTGGCCGACGCCATCGCCCGCTACGAGCTCGACACCGAGGCGCCCGACCCCCGAATCGCCTAGGGAGGGATCAGCGGATGCTGCGGGTAGGCCGCTGCGCTCGCGAGTGCAGCGCGCATAGGGAGTCGGCGTTGTACCGCGAAAGCCTTGTGGTGCAGGACGGAAAGGCGCAAACACGGCCCTCGGAGAACACCTTCGGCGAGTGCGAAGAAGAAGTGGCCTGCGTTGATGAATAACGGAAGCGGGGCATTGGCGATCCCTACGGTCAGGGGATGCCGGCACGTCCGAACCCGCTGAGAGGCCCCATTGTCCCACGACCCGGGCGCTTACGAGCGCCGCCGGGCTGATCCAGCCAGACTGGGCGACGGATGCGTGATCCGTCGCCGCCGCCCACCATGGCGACGGCGGCGCGCCGTGAGAGCGCGCCGCCGTTCCGCCGAGGCGCGCCCAATGTCGTCATCGTGGCGTTCGACGACCTCGGGTTCGGCCAGCTCGGCAGCTATGGCTCCGACCTGCTGACACCCACGGTCGACTCGTTGGCGGGCCGGGGCCTGCGGTTCACCAACTTCCACACGACAGCCGTGTGCTCGCCGACGCGGGCCTGTCTGCTCACTGGTCGCAACCACCATCGCGTCGGCATGGGCATGCTCACCGACCTGCCGACCAACTTTCCGGGCTACTCGGGCCGGTTCCCACGTAGCGCCGGCACGCTGGCTCAGATCCTTCGCGGTGCCGGCTACGCCACCTTCTGCGTCGGGAAGTGGCACCTGGTGCCGCGCGACGAGCGCGTCACCGGCCCGTATGACATGTGGCCGACGGGACTTGGCTTCGACCGCTACTACGGCTTTCTCAACGGCGAGACCAATCAGTGGACGCCGAACCTCGTGCGCGACACCAACCACATCGAACCGCCGAGGACGCCGGCTGAGGGCTACCACCTCGACGCCGACCTCGCCGACAACGCCATCGCCTACCTGCGCGAGCTGCGGCTGTCGCACCCTGACCGACCGTTCCTGCTCTGGTACGCCACCGCGGCGCCGCACGCGCCGCACCAGGCGCCGCCGGAATGGATTGACCGCTTCCGCGGCCAGTTCGACGACGGCTGGGACGCGTGGCGCGAGGCCACGCTGGCGCGACAGAAGGCGCTCGGCGTACTGCCCGGCGACACCGTGTTGTCGACCCGGCCGTCGTGGGTCGAGCCCTGGGCTTCCGTCGACGGCGATCGGCGGCGGCTGTACGCCCGGATGATGGAAGTGTGCGCCGGGTTCATTGCTCACGCCGACCATCACCTCGGCCGCGTGCTGAACCATCTGGAGACCACGGGTGAGCTCGACAACACGCTCGTGTTGATGGTGTCGGACAACGGCGCTTCGGCTGAGGGAGGGCCGCACGGCGCCTACAACCAGCTCGGGCACTACATCTCAGCGGACGAGGACGATGTCGCCGACGACTTGGCCCACATCGACGATCTCGGTGGGTTCCACTCGAGCGGCCACTACCCGTGGGGCTGGGCGCTTGCGGCGAACACGCCGTTCCGCCGATGGAAGCGATACACACACGAGGGCGGAGTGCGCAGCCCGCTCGTCATTACCGGGCCCGGTGTCGCCGACGCCGGCGGCCTCCGCAATCAGTACGCCCACGCCGTCGACGTGGCGCCGACGGTTCTGGATCTCTGTGGCGTGGCGGTGCCAGACGAACTCGACGGCGTCGCCCAGATGTCGTTCGACGGCGTCAGCATGCGCGACGTCGTACAGGACGGCGATGCGCCGGCTCGACGGACGAGTCAGTACTTCGAATGCTGGGGCAGCCGCGCCATCTACGTCGACGGGTGGAAGGCAGTCACGAACCACGTCAACCAGCTGACCGCGGCCGAGCGCAATGCGATGACCGGAAGCCACGACTTCGCCACCGACGAGTGGGCCCTGTTCGACGTTCGCGCTGACATCACCGAGTCGCTCGACCTCGCGGAGTCGCACCCCGAGAAACTCGACGAACTTGTGACGCACTGGTTCGCGGAAGCCGAGCGCAACGACGTGTTCCCGCTCGACGACGGCAATATCAATCGCATCACCCATATGCACGTGCCCTGGACGGCGTGGAGGACATCGTTCCGGTTGCAGCCGGGCGACAAGATGCACGAGGTCGCAGGCCCGAATCTGGCCGGTGGCTTCTCGATGCTCGCCGCCTTCGCAGAACCGATTCCTCAGCGGGGCACGTTCGTCATCTGTGAGCAGGGCGACTGGCTGTCGGGGTGGGCCTGGTACGTCGTCGACGGCGAAGCTCGGTGGTGCATCGCCGGGACCAAGGGCACCACCTGCGTTGGCGCCCCGATCCTGGATCGTGTCCGCATTCTCGGCGTCGAGGGCGTCATCGCCGACGGCGGTGTCGTCATCACCGTTCTCGGCGACGGCGAGCCCATCGCCAAGTCCGATCTCAACGTCCAGCTGCCACTCGCCTGGTCACCTGACGGCGCGTTCCTCACCATCGGCTACGGCCGACCCTTCCCGGTCTCCGCGGACTACGACCCGCCCGCGCCCGCGCCATCAAGCCTGGTCGACGTCACCATCAACGTCGGCCCGCCACCGCCCTTCGACCTCGACGCCGAGCTCGAACGCATCATGCGCCACCAGTGACCTGACGGCGCTGGCGCCTTAAAGGCCGCAGAAGCGGGGACCGCCAAGGTCGACACAGATGCCGCCGCAGCAGTCACTGTTGGACGTGCAACTGCTCGCCATGCCCAAACAACAGACGCCGTTCACGCAAAACGGGTGGTCGCCGGCGCATTGGTTGTTGTTCGTGCAGGTCCGACCGGGCGGGAGTCCGCTACAGGTGGGCAGGCCCAAAGGCGTGCAGAACCCTGAGCAGCAGTCGGAGTCATTCGCGCACGATCCATTGAACGCGCCGCAGGTCGACGACTGGCAGATGTTGTTGATGCACGAGTTCCCGGCGCCGCAGCATGTACTTCCAGCGGCGCAACTGGCGCCGGGCGCGATGCACGGCAGCCCGCTGACACACGCAGTTGCCGTCCCGAAACTTGACGCGTTCGGACACCCCGGCGAGCACGCTTGGCCCGCGGCGCAGCATGTGAGCCCCGCCCCGCTTCCGCACGGCGTCGTTTTCGCCGGACACCCGCACAAGCCACGGTCGGCGTCGACGCATGCCACACCGGTCTGACAGCAGCTCGGCCCGCACGGTGTCGTGCCCTTCGGGCAGCAACACGACGACGCCGCATCGGTGCAGCTTCCGCCCTTCGGACAGCACCCCTGACCGCAGATCGCGCTTCCGGCGGGGCAGGTCACCGCATTGCCCTGGAACGGGCGCAGGACAACCGCGCCGACTGCGCCGATGGCCGCAGCCCCGAACATCTTGAGCACGCGGCGCCGGCTGGGTGACGCCCCGACGGCCCTGGTCAGATCATCAAAACGTTCGCTCATGTCCCCCCGCCTTCCCCAAGTCGTCGGCCAAGCATGGCACCGCACGCAAAGGGCTGCGTGATTGGTTCCGTGAGCACTAACCCACGTGTGACGTCGCTAGGTGCTCACAGAAAGGCGCCTCGCGAGTGCGCCGACAATCTGAGTCCCTTCTGTGAACGCGAATCCACCTCAGCGGTGGTTTCGCGTTCACGGAATGCGGCGTGGCTTAGCCTCGGCGGCATGAAGCTGCCCCTCACCGGCGATGATGCCGCCGATCGCCTGCTCGAAGAGGACCCGCTGGCACTGCTCATCGGCATGCTGCTCGATCAGCAGGTGACGATGGAGAAGGCGTTCCACTCGCCGTACGAGCTGAGAGAGCGCCTGGGTGGCGAGCTCGACGCCGCGCAGATCGCAGCAATGGACCCAGAGAAATTGAAGGTCTTGTTCGCCGAGCGGCCGGCGCTGCACCGGTTCCCGGGCTCGATGGCCGACCGGACATCCGACCTGGCCAAGGCCCTGGTGCAGGACTACGACGGTCGGGCCGAACGGGTGTGGGAGACGGCGAAGGACGGCAACCAGCTGTTCGCCAACCTCAAGGCCCTCCCTGGCTTCGGCGACCAGAAGGCCAAGATCTTCATCGCCCTGCTCGGCAAGCGGATGGGCGTGCAACCGCCCGGATGGCAGGAAGCGGCCGGCTTCTACGCCGACCACGGCTGCTACTCGGTCGCCGACGTCGACGGACCGGATTCTCTGGCCAAGGTCCGCGAGTACAAGCGCGCGGCGAAGGCCGAAGCGAAGTCCAAGGCGAAGGCCAAGGCCGCGAAATCTTGACCACGGCCGACGTCGTCGTCCTCGGCATGGGGCCCGGGGGCGAACACGTGGCGACGGACCTCGCTGAGGCGGGGATGGACGTCGTTGGTGTCGAGAAGGAACTCCTCGGGGGCGAGTGTCCGTACTGGGCGTGTGTCCCCACGAAGATGATGGTGCGGGCGACCGACTCGTTGGCCGAGGCACAGCGCGTGAACGTTCTCGCCGGCCGGTCGAGCGTCGAGCGCAGCTGGATGCCGGTCGCCACCCGCATCCGCAAGGAAGCCACCGACGACTGGAACGACGCCGCCGCCGTCAAACGGTTCGAAGACGCCGGGGGCCGGTTCGTGCGCGGCACCGGGCGCCTCGACGGACCAAAGCGGGTAGTGGTTAACGACGAAGCGATCGACGTGGCCAAGGCCATCGTGATCGCGACCGGCACCAAGCCTCGGATCCCTCCGATCGAGGGCATCGACGGCATCGACTACTGGACCAACCGCGGCGCCGTAAAAGCAACCGAGGTGCCGGAGTCATTGGTCATCGTGGGCGGCGGCGCCGTCGGTTGCGAATTCGCCCAGGTGTTCGCCCGCTACGGCTCGCAAGTGACGCTGCTCGAGGGCGAGGCGCACGTCCTTCCTCGCGAAGAACCCGAGGCGTGCAAACTCCTCCACGAGATCTTCGCGACCGACGGCATCGATGTCCGCGCCGAACAGGCGGCCGTGGCATGCGAGGCCACCGGCGACCGCGTTGTCGTGACAACCGACAAGGGCTCGACCGTGTCCGCGACCCGACTCTTGGTGGCGACCGGTCGCAAGACCGATCTGGGCGCCATCGCCACGTCGACGATCGGCGTCGACGAGAGCGCACGGTGGATACCCGTGGACGACCACTTGCGGGTGACGGGCGCACCGGGCGTGTGGGCTATCGGCGACGTGGTGGGCGGAGGGTTCACCCACATGGCCGTGTACCACGGCCGCATCGCCGCAGCCGACATCCGGGGCCAGTCCGTGCCTGGCACGAGCGACAGGGCGACGCCCCGCGTCACCTTCACCGATCCCGAGATCGGCGCCGTCGGCCTGACCGAGCAACAGGCCCGCGAGCAAGGTCTCGACGTGCGCACCGGCCTGTCGAAGGTGCCCGAGTCGGCGCGGGGCTGGATCCACAAGGTCGGCAACGACGGATTCATCAAGCTCGTCGAGGACGCGCGCCGCGGCGTCCTCGTCGGCGCCACGTCCGTCGGTCCCGTCGGCGGCGAGGTGCTGTCGATGCTCACCCTCGCCGTCCACGCCGAGGTGCGCGTCGAGGACCTCCGCCGGATGATCTACGCCTATCCCACCTTCCACCGCGCGGTCGAGGACGCGCTCAGCGATCTGGGCGGCGTTAACCGAGGTTGAGCGTCACCTGCCAGCCCTGCGCGGCGAGGTCGGCGTAGCCCACGTCAAGCGCCCGGCGACCGCCGACTTCGAACCGGTAGCTCTTCGCGTTCGGAACGTCGGGAACGAAGAAGGCGAAGTCGCACGTGGACGCGTCGGTCACCTTGCCGACGTCGAGCGACCCGGTGGCGATCGTCGTGCCGTTCTGATCGGTGACGACGACCGGTGTGCCGCCGAGCAGATCGCTGTACGCATCGAGACCCTTGCACGGCCCGCCGGCCGCGGCAGCCGCTCGGCCAAGCGATTCGGTGCCATGGCCGTGCAATTCGAGCGCGCCGCTGACGCCGGTTTGCGGAAAGCGCGTCGTGGCCGCCGCCTGTGCGCCGCGGTCACCACCGCCGAAGCACAGGACGTCCACAGCAACGGCGGCGAGGATGCACAAGCCCACAAGCAAGAGCAGCCACGCCTCCGGCAGCGCGCGTCGCCGAAGAAACCCCATCGCAAGGGGTAGTTCGGGGGCGGGCCGAACAGTTCCTGCGCTCCGGCGGCGGGCCTACAAGTGAAATGGGGCACGCATGCTCGTCGCCGTTGCCGCTTTTCCCAGGAACGGCAGGCCGAGCAGCTCCTCGGTGGTGCGGAGGAGTGAGTAGTGGTCGAACGGCTGGGTGACCACGGTCCCCGCCGGGGTGGTCGGACTGATGACGATGTTCGGCGTCGGCGTGGGCTCGTCCCAGACGACAAAGATGGCCGTGGTTCCAGAGCGGTAGTCGGCGCTGGCAAGAAGCGGCGGCAGGAACTTCTTCAACCATGCGTCGCCGATGGCGACCGAGCAGTCGTGGGTGTCGTGACAGAGATTTGGGGTCACGAACGAGAACGTGGGCAGCGCTGCCGATGGCATCGTGTCGGTGAACGGCACGTCGTTCTTCAGGCAGGCGGCTCGATCGGCAGCGCCCGTGTAATACGCAGCCGGGTTGTGCTTCACCGCGTAGAGGTCCACCGCGCCCAGGTTGCAGTTCGTCGGCATGGACTCCTCGAAGCTGCGCTCGGTCTTTCCCGCCTTCCGCACCTGGCGGAAGAGGTTGTCGACCGTCAGGGCGTGGCTCTGGGGTCCGCCGTCGTCCCCGATGCCTTGCGCCGAACCGGACGTGGCACCGATGTAGTTGGGCAGCGAAGGGCTACCCACGGTTGCGTAGTGGGTCGCCGAGCCGAACCGCCGGGCGAGCGTCGTCGTGAAAGGCGCCGACGCATTGCCGATCACCTGGCCGTACGTGTGGTTCTCCATCCAGATCCACACGACGTGGTCATAGGTCTTCGCCGTCGCCTCGTTGGACGTCGACGACCCCGTCACGGTCGTAGCTGACGACGCCGCGGTGGTCGATGACGACGACGCGGCCTTGTTCGACGACCCTCCACCGCAGGCGCTCAGAACCATCACCATCACGACAGCCATTACTCCGACAACGCGCATCGAGGGCGCTCAGCGTCGGCCGAGGTTGCGGCGGTACACCATGTAGTTGCCGCACACGTAGGCGCCGAGGCGCTCGGCGGTGCGTCGCGACGGCCAGTTGTCGTCGAGGACGAGTGTGTAGCTCAGGTGCGAGTACCCCTGCTTCACCAGCCTGAGGTAGGAGTACGCCGACATCGCCAGGTTCACGCCCTTGCCGCGGGCCTGGCGCAGGACACCGATGCCGAGCGTGTTGAGGCGTTCGTCGGCGCGGACGTCTCGGCCCTCGGTCGTCACCGCCGTCACGGTGAACTCGGGGTTGACCCACAACACGCCGACGGGTTCACCCTTGTCATACGCCAGTACCGAAAGATCGAGCATCCCCATCGGACCGAGCACGTCGACGAGCAAGGCGAACTCGGCTTCGGTGAACGGCGCCGCGCCCCAATGCTCTGCGAACGCCGTGTTCCACGTGCCGACGAACTGAGAAACCAGCTTGTCCTTCGGCACATCCCTGAGGGGGACGATGTCGAAGCCCGCCGCCTTGGCCCCGTCGAGCGCGTGCTGCCACCGCTCGATGAGCTCGGGTGTGACCTCGATCTTGTAGTCGACCCACCCCTTCTCCGACTCGAACCCGGCGTCCTTCAGGAGCGCGTGGTAGTACGCGGGGTTCTGGCGCACGAGATTGGGCGGCAGGTCGTCGTAGGCGTCGATGGCGAACGGGAACTCACCGAGCCCGAAGCCGGCACGCGCTGCCTGCATCCCCTGCCGTCGCAGCCATCCGCACGCCTCGTCCATCATCATGCGACACGCTTCCCGGGTCCCCGGCATCGCCTCGAAGAGGGCCACGTGGCCGACGCCGTCGTGCCAATGGTCGAGGTAGCGCTGGTCAACCGCGGCCACACACCGGGCGACGATCTCGCCGTCGTCGCGCGCCACGAGCGGCCGCATGGTCCGACCGTCGGCAAACGGACTGTTGCCGAGCAGCATCGGGAGCTCCAACGCCTGCATCGACTGCCATCGGATCGGCCGGTACTCGTAGACCCGGTCGTAGAAGTCGACGAACTCGGCGAGCGTGGCCTCGTCGCTCGGAGACTCGATCTCAATCGCCACGCCGGTGTTCTACACCCCGTGGATCGGGCGGACGAGGTCGACCCCGATCACCGCAACGAGGATCACGAGCGGGATGATCAGCGCGTTCAGCGCCCATTGATCGTGACCCCAGCCGCCCAGGATCGCGCCCGCCGCGTAGCAGACCCACACCGCCGTCAGGAGCCGCAGACGAGAGGATGACGCCGACGGGCGCGTCGACGGGAGGACGAACTTGGCCGCTTCCTCGCCCAAGTGCGTGAGCATGCCGGTTACGAACGTCGTGCGCACGGTCTTGCCCGCCAGGCGGCGCAAGGCCGACGTCTGCAGGCCCATGGCCGTTGCGGCGAGGAAGATCAGCACGTAGAACGTCCATCCGTTCTGCGCGGCCACGACGCCGTGCGACAGCGAGGCGTCACCGAGCAGCATGACCGCCAGCAGGAGGCAAGCCTCGAGGCCAAGCACGACGGCGGCCGTCGAGCGGATGCCGCGTCGGGTCAGCTGCTCGATGAGCATCGCTCCGCCCGCGACCCCGAGAACGAACAAGGGAATGGGCGCGGCGCGTGCCACACCCGGCGCGAACTTGCCCTGCCCGAAGTGGGCGCCCATCGCCGCGCTGTTGCCGCTCATGTGGGCGATGAAGACACCGAGGAGCGTGATGTACCCCACGGCGTCGACGAACCCTCCGACCAAGGCGAGGGTGAGCGCCACCCACGCCTTCTCCCGCACCCGCTCAGTTGTCGCCACACGCGAGTGCTTACAGGGTGGCGCCCTCTACGCCAAGCAACCGCGCCCGGGTTACGGCGCCGGCGCCTCGCATCAGGCCCCAGATTGCGGCCAGCCACGCGACTGCGCCCAAAGCGATCGCCGTCGAGCCGGCGCCGAGGAGAACGCCGCTCGACTGGGCGTAGGCGATGATGATCAACGGCAGGGTCACCAACCCCGACGCCTGCTGGGCGGCGGCGCCGCTGCGGACGCGCGCCGACAAGCGGAGGACGACCGACAGGGTGATGGCCAGGAACGGCGGCACCACCCAGAACATCAGGATCCACCAGTCGCTGGTCGGGAAGAACCAGCCGCCGACCTGGGGCCCGACGATGAGGTTGACGATCAGCGAGTAGATACCGAAGCCGAGGATCGTCGTCAGGTATCCGGGGAGCAGGCTGGCGAGGAGCTTGCCCAGGTAGATCTCGCGCTCGGTGGCCGGTGAGTGAGCGAGGAACTCGCCGGTGCCGCGCTCCTTCTCTCCGACGAGGGCGTTGGCGCCGACCGCGGTGGAGATCGTCATGGGGACAATGACGGCCAGCGGTGCGAACAGGTACACGGCGAGCGCATACGACGTCCGCCCCGCGGGGCTGAACCCGTGGATGGCTGCCTTCGCGCGCGGCGGCAGCACGTCGAGCGTGGTCGCCACCCGCGCCACAACCGCGTCGTTGTGCACATGGGTGATGGCGAACAGGAGGATCGTCGGGATGACGACGAAGAACAGGCCGGCGAGGATCAGCATCGGCAGCCAGAAATCGGGACTTTGACGCAGCTGACGCAGCTCGGTACGAGCGATGACCCAGGTGCGCGAACGCCTCGACATCACTCGACCCCTCGGTCGCGGACGGCGAAGTAGAGATCCTCGAGCGTCGGCTCGTGGGGCACGACGCGCGTGAGGCGCACGCCGTCGGCGGCCAGACGCGCCACCAGGTCCGGCACCCGCTTCAGGTCATCGAGCTCGACGGCGGCCGCGGAGCCGTTTCGCTCGTAGGCGACGACTCCGTCCATCGTCGCCAGTACGTCGAGCGCGGAGCGGTCCTCGGCATCGACCATCACGCGCGGGTTGGGCCAGTAGCGGGCCACGAGCGCCTCGGGCGCACCCGAGATGAGGTCTCGCCCGTCTTGGAGCATCACGACCTGGTCGGCCAGACCTTCGGCCTCCAGCAAAAGATGGGTGCACATGACGACGGTCTTGCCGTCGGCCGCCATCTCGTCGATGAGGCCGAGCACGGCGTGCGACGACTCGGGGTCGAGGCCCGACGTCGGTTCGTCGAGAAGCAGGAGATCGGGATCGTGGAGGATGGCGCGCGCCAAGGCCAGCCGCGTCTTCATCCCGGTCGAGTACCCGCCCACGCGCAGGTCGAGGGCGTCCTCGATGCCGAAGCGGGCAGCACTGGCGTCGACGGGCGCATCGTCCCCCAACCGCCAGAGGTCGGCCGCGTAGCGAAGGTTGTCCCGACCAGAGAGCCGGTCGTATAGCGCCGGCTTGGCCGACACCACGCCGCAGCGCCGGCGGACGCTCTCGCCCTCGGCGTCGGGATCAAGACCGAAGACCTCGACCCGGCCGCCGTCGGGGCGCAACGCGCCGGTGATCGTGCGCACGGCCGTCGTCTTTCCTGACCCGTTGGGCCCAAGTAGGACGGTGACCGAGCCTTTGAGCGCTTCGAGCGTCAGGTCCGACAGGCCGACGACCTGACCGAAGGCGCGCCGGACGTGCTCCAGTCGCACCACCACGTCACCGGCCACCACAGATTGCATCGTACCGGCCACGTAACGTGAACGCTCACGCCAAGAGTTCCCCGGCGGTACGTTTTCATTCGTGCAGGTGGTGGCCAACGGGGAGGCAATCGAGCTCGACGACGGCGCGACGCTCGACGACCTGTTCGGGCGACTGGGCTTGGGCGCCAAGTGGGTGGTCGCTGAGCGCAACGGCGAGCCGGTTCCCCGCCGGCAGTCCGCCACGACGGTGTTGTCCGACGGCGACCGAGTCGAGCTCGTGCGCGCCGTGGCGGGTGGGTGACGAATGGGTGATCTGGGCCACCGCTGCCTGTACCTCTGCACGCCCGACCGTCCCGATCTCGAGCAGTTCGTCGACGCGTGCATCGCCGGCGGCGTCGACATCGTCCAGCTCCGCGACAAGACCCTCGAGGCCCGTGCGACCGTCGAGCGCGCACGGCTCGTGCAACGCGTGTGCCGCAATCACGGCGTGCCGTTCATCCTCAACGATCGACCCGACCTCGCCCTCGAAGTGGAAGCCGACGGCGTCCACGTCGGCCAGGACGACGTCACGCCCGCGCTCGCTCGCCGCATCCTCGGCGACAACGTCATCGTCGGCCTCTCGACGCACGCGCCCAACGAGCTCGACGACGCCCTCGAGGAGCCGGTCGACTACCTGTCGGCCGGACCCGTCTCCGAAACGCCGACCAAGCCGGGTCGGAAGGGCACCGGGCTGCGCTACCTCACATATGTCGTCGAGCGGGCGAAGACTCCGTGGTTCGTTACCGGTGGCGTCACGCCCGACTCGGTGAAGCTCATGGCCGCCGCGGGTGCCCGGCGCTTCGTCGTCGTGCGCTACCTCACCGAAGCCGAGGACCCGAAGGCCGCCGCGAAGACCCTGCGCGAGGCGATCAGCAAGGCCATCGGCGCCGCATAAGACCGCCTAGCCGTTCAAGCTGCTTCGGCCGTCGGTGTCGTAGATGTGGGCCGTAAGAGTGATGTCCTTGGCCCGGGGCTCGAGCTCCTCGTAGGTGCGCTTGTAGCCGGTCGACTTGATCTTCCACTCGCCGTCGACCTTGACGTAGGCGTCCTCGTAGAAGGCGGCACCGCGGATGTCGACGCCGAACTCGAGTTGCAGCACGAGGTCCATGAGCGCCCATGTCGCCGTCGCGGTGTCGGGCCCGGTGATCTCGATCTCGGGCTGGCCGACCCGGTGGGCGCTCAGAAACTGTTGGCTGCCCATCGAGTCACGGAGAAACTGCACGATGGCGTCGCGACCTTCGAAGGCCCACGCCCCGCCGCCGTAGGACGCGACGGCGTAAGGGACGAACAGCTCAGCGATCTCGGCCCAGCGCTTCTGGTCGAGACAGCGCACGTACTTGTACTTGAGCCGCTTGATCTCCTCGATGGCGATCAAGTCGTCAACCGTGAGTGTCATCCCGTCGTCCACTCCTCGCTCTTGGCCCACAGCTCGGCGCCCAACTCTGGCGTGGCCACCTTGCTCGGCTCCTTCTCTTTGCGATCGTCGTAGTACTTGCCGTTGTCGTTGGCCACTTCCGGCGACGTGGCGCAGTAGAGCGACATCTGGGCGCCCTCCTCGCTGCTCCGCATGAACAGCTTCATGAGCGCGTCGAACGGCCACGGGATGCGGCGCCACACGTTGGACGCGATGGCGCCGGGGTGCAGCGAATAGGTCGTCACGCCGGTGCCGTCGAGACGGCGGGCCAGCTCCTGGGCATGCAGCACGTTGGCCAGCTTGGAGACCGCGTATTCCGGCAGACCGGTGATGTTCTTGGTGGGCTTGCGCACGGCCTCGTAGTCAATGCCCGAGGCGGAGTAGTGGGCGACGCTCGACACGTTCACGATCCTGGAGGGCGCGCTCTCCTTGAGCTTGTCGAGCAGGAGGTTGGTCAGCAGGAAGTGGCCGACGTGGTTGGTCCCGAACGCCAACTCGAACCCGCTCGCCGTGAACCCGCGCTGGCCGGCCACGCCCGCGTTGTTGACGAGCGCGTGGAGCGGTTCATCGCGGCTGAGGAACTCCTTGGCACACTGGCGCACCGAGTCGAGGTCGCCGAGGTCGAGCTGGAGGGACTCGACGTTGTCGCCCAGCTCGTCGAGGACGGGCTTGGCTTTCTCCTCCGAGCGCGCCGTGATGAACACCTTGGCGCCGCGCTGCGCGAGCTCGGTGGCAGTCGCTCGGCCGATGCCGCTGTTGGCACCGGTGACGAGAAACGTCCGGCCTTTGAGGTCGTGCGCGCTGCTCATTCGACTCCTCCGCTCATCCCACTCCCTGTCGTTCCATCCATCCCATCAAGGCGGCCACCGCCCGAGGGTCGTGGCGCAGGCGGTGCCCGGCGCCGGTGATCACTCGAAGGTCAGCCTGCCCATGGGCAGCGTCGGCCAACGCCCGCGCGTCGCTGACGGGCACGGTGGCGTCCTCGGACCCGTGCATCAGCAGCAGCGGACGAGGCGGCACGCCGCCGATGCCGACCAAGGGTTGCACCTTCTTGAACTCGCTGGCCCACGCCTCCACGTCTGACGGGAAGTCGGCGTCGCGGATCACGCCCACCAGCCGGCAGTGGGCGAGGAAGCTGCGGGCGTCGCTGGCCCAGTTGTCGAACTCGGCCGGGGCGGCGAGGGTGGCCACGCCTCTGATGCGGTCGTCGTCGGCGGCGGCGCAGAGGGCGACGGCGCCTCCGGCACTCGAGCCGGCCAGCCAGACGCCTCCCACGCGGGGCAGGTCGACGGCGTGGTCGACAACCGCCACCAAGTCGTCGAGCCAGCCCTGAAGGGAGAAGTCGCCCTCCGATTCCCCGGCCCCGCGGAAGTTGAAGGCGATGACCGTCCAGCTGGTTTCCCGGGCCAGGTGGTCGGCCAGGTCGGGATAGGTCTGGGCCGAGGTGAGCGCTCCGCCCGGGCCAGCGGGGAAGCCGTGGCAGAGCACGAGGACGGGGCGGGGCCCGGCGGCGGCACGTGCCGGCTGGGCGATGTGGGCGGCGAGCTTCAGGTCGCCGGACTGGATGGCCCCGTCCATGGTGGCCACCCGGTTACGCCACCTCGTCGTCTTGGTGGCAGTGGTGGCAGGGGTGGTAACAGCGGTTGCGGGCCTCGGGCAGGGTGTCGGGCCCGAACGCCAGGTACGACTCGGCGGCCAGGATGTCCTCGATGGCGCACTCGTCGGTCGTGTGGTCGAGGTCGTGCACCCGCATGGTGCGCTTGTCGCCCATCCAGCGATGGTTCTCGAAGTTCCGGGGCCGGTCGCTCACGGTCCGGAATCTAGAAGATCGGAGCAGACGCGGATCGGGGGCGCCTCTGTAGAAGCGCCCCCGATCCAGAGAATGTGCTGAAAGAAAACCCGAGTCTCCGTGCTACTTCGGGAGGGACCACTCCCCGACCGGTACTCGAGCGGTGGCTGACGGGGATTCGCCAGCCGGTCCAGCTGCCGTCCTAGCGGCCAGCCACCTCCAGGGTCCCGTAACGACTATCGCTCAGCTGGACCACCCCCTTTCTCTGGTACCGACATCAAACCACATCTGTCGAGCATTCAGGAACCAGCAGCAGGGGGGTCGACCGGACCAATCGCCCCGATGGCCTCGAGGTAGGTCATCTGGGCGTCGAGGACGGCGTGGACCTGGGCCGGGGTGTACGCGAAGCCCGCCGACTGGGCCCGCATGAGGACGAAATCGACGGTCTCGGCCCCACCCACGACCACCGGCGCCTCGCTCTGGATGCCGTGGCCGTTGGAGGACACGCCCTTGAGCCGGAAGTACTCGAGGTGCCAGTTGATGATCTGGCGCACGTCGTCGGGCGTCAACTCGGCCGCCACCTCGTCGCTGACGTGGCGGCACACCCACTCGACCGCCTCCTCGAAGTCGAACACCGGTCGAGGCGGCACGTTGCCCAGCCGCCGGGCCTCGCGGCCGATGACGACGGCCGCGATGACGAACACGGCGACCAGGGCGACGGCGGCAAAGACGATGACCACTGCCGCCGCAGGCTAGTTGTGGGGCCTAGATACCGATCCTCTGAGCGAGCAGCTCGCGGTGATACGTGGGGTCGCCCAGCAGCAGCTGCGACGACTTGGCCCGCTTGAAATAAAGGTGGGCGTCGTGCTCCCAGGTGAACCCAATGCCGCCGTGGATCTGGATGTTCTCCGCGGCGGCGTGGAAGTAGGCGTCGGAGCAGTAGGCCTTGGCCAGGCTGGCGACGGTAGGCAGCTCGTCGTTGAGCTCGGCCGCAGCCCAGCCCGCGTAGTACGCAGCCGACTTGGCCGACTCGACCTCGAGCAGCATGTCGGCGCACTTGTGCTTGATGGCCTGGAAGCTGCCGATGGGTCGCCCGAACTGGACGCGGACCTTGGCGTACTCGACCGACATGTCGAGGCACTTCTGGGCGCCGCCGACCTGCTCGGCCGCCAGCGCGACCGCGGCCAGGTCGAGCACCCGTGAGAGCACCGGCCACCCCTCGCCCTCGCTACCGAGGAGCTTGGCGGGCGTGCCCGAGAACTCGAGCCGCGCCTGCTTGCGGGTCTGGTCCATGGTGGCCAGCGCCGTGCGGGTCAACCCGTCGGCGTCGCCGGCGACAGTGAACAGGCTCACGTTGTCGCCCGTCTTGGCGGCCACGATGATCAGGTTGGCCGTGTGGCCGTCGAGCACGAACATCTTGTGTCCGTCGATGGTGTAGCCGTCGCCCGACTTGGTGGCGGTAGCGGTGATGCCGTCGGCATCCCAGCGGCCGTTGTCCTCGGTCATGGCGAGCGTGGCGATGGTCTCGCCACTGGCGATGCCCGGGAGCAGCTCCTTCTTGGCGGCGTCGTCACCGCTGTGCAGGATGGCGTTGGCCGCGAGAGCCACAGTCGAGAAGTAAGGAGCGGCGAGCAGCGCCCGGCCCATCTCCTCGAGCACGACGATGAGCTCGACGTAGCTGTACCCGGACCCGCCGTATTCCTCGGGGATGGCGAGACCCTGCAGGCCGAGCTGGCTGCCCATCTGCTCCCAGACCGCAGGGTCGTAGCCCTCGTCGGTCTCCATGAGCCGGCGCACCTCCGCCGACGGCGACTTCTGTTCGAGGAACGCTCGGACTGTGCGCCGAAGTTCTTCCTGTTCCTCGCTGAAGGCGAAGTTCACTGCGTGCTCCTTCTTCTCTTATGAGGCCGCCGGTTCGCGCGGCAGTCCCAGTACCCGCTCCCCGATGATGTTTTTCTGGATCTCGGTCGATCCGGTGTAGATCGTTTCCGCCCTGCTCAACAGGAAGCTCGCTTCGAACTCCTCGAGCTCGTACGGCTTTCCCGCGAGCACCTCCGACCACGGGCCCATGAGCTCCATCTCGAGCTCACCCAGGTGGCGGTGCCAGTGCGACCAATAGAGCTTGCTGATCGATGCCTCGGGCGGCGGACTCCCGGTGGCGAGCATCTTGGTGATCGAGCGGAAGCCGTTGTACTTCATGATCTGGACGCCGATCCACGCGTCGGCCAGCTTCTGCCGGACGATCGGCTCGCCGCTCAGCCCGTGCTTCTTGGCGTAGTCGATGACCTGCTCGGTCTCGTGCTGGAAGTGCAGCTGCTGGGCGAGGAACGCCGTCCCCCGCTCGAAGCCGAGCGTGCCCATGGCGACCTTCCAGCCTTCGCCCGGCGCGCCGACGATGAGGTCGGCGGTGGTGCGGGCGTCGGTGAAGAAGACCTCGTTGAACTCCGCCGACCCCGTGAGCTGCTTGAGCGGCTTGACGTCGATGCCGGGCTGGTCCATCGGCACGAGGAGGTACGACAGGCCCTTGTGCTTGGGCGCCTCAGGGTCGGTGCGCACGACGGCGAAGATCCACTGGGCGCGGTGGGCCAGCGTGGTCCAGACCTTCTGACCGTTGATGACCCACTCGTCGCCGTCGAGGACCGCTCTGGTCTTGACGTTGGCCAGGTCCGATCCGGCGTCGGGCTCGCTGAACCCCTGGCACCACTGGTCCTCGCCTTTGAGGATGCCGGGCAGGAAGCGCTTCTTCTGTTCCTCGGTGCCGAAGGCGATCAGCGTGGGCCCGAGCAGGCCCTCACCGAAGAAGCTGACCCGCCCTGGGGCGTTCGCCTTGGCGTACTCCTCGTTGAACAGCAGCTGCTGGGTGATCGTGGCGCCCCGGCCGCCGTACTCCTTGGGCCAACCGAGGCCGACCCAGCCGGCCTCGCCGAGCTCGCGCTCCCAAGCGAGCCGGAGGTCCCAGTTGCTGTCGTCGGTCGCGCCGGCGCTACCGCCGATCGTGGCGAATTCGCCGACGAGGTGCTCCTTGAGCCAGGAACGCACCTCTTCGCGGAAGGCCTCGTCTTCGGCGCTCCAGCGGAAGTCCATCGAGCGCGGACGTTACTTGACTGCTTGGTCAAGTTTCACGCCCGGCGCCACCGCCAGAACACCGTTCCGCCCGCTCCCAATAGGAGGCCGCCGGCCACCCAGGGAAGGAATCCGCGACCGCCCGGCTTGGAAGAGGGGGTCGCCAGCGCCACTTCCCCGCTTTGTGGACTTTTGTGTTCCTCTGGCAGCGGTAAAGGTCCAAAAACCGAGGTGGTCGTTTCCGGAACGGTCGTCGTGGTCGCAGCGACCGGCGCTGGCGCAACCACGCCCTTCGGTGCAGCAGTTGCTTTGCGTTTAGCGGTCGTCGGCGGCGCGGGCGAAGGCGCTGGCGGCGGGCCACCGCGGTATTGGCCGGAGTTGGGGTCGACCATGAGGGAGGACTCGTCGACGGCCTCGAAGACCGACGCAGGGACCCGCTTCAGGTCGGAGATGAAGTTGTCGTCCCAGTTGTTGATGGCCTCGCCCTGGAAGTACCAGTTGGAGCCGTTGTCGGCGAGGATGAGGCCGTAGTGCTGCATGGCCCGGAGCACGACCTGGGTGTCAGGCCGGTAGCTGGACATGTCGAAGTCGGCCCGCAGCCGGAAGCGGGCGCCCATCGGCGGGAGGTTCGGGTCGCTCGCTGAACCAGCTTGGTGACGGGCCGGCCAGATGAAGCTCTTGTCGGTCCTCGTGGCGGTGACGCGGATGGCGTGGTCGACGTGGCCGGACTGCACCTCGTCGAGGCGCAGCAGCCCCGGCAGGATCGGGAGCCCGGCCGCGTCGGCCGACGTCCAACCCGCCGGGCGCAGGTTGTTGGTCTTCATGTCGAAGACGGCCCCGGAGCCGGCCGTCGGATGGCCACCGTTCCAGTTGGCGTCGTAGAGCTCGTAGAGGACGCATGTGTCCTTGTCGACCATCAGGGCGTGACGGTCACCACTGCTCTGCGCGCCGCCCTCGATGGGCGTGTCCGGCCCGAACGGGTAGGGACCGGGATCACTCTCGTCGGCGTAGTCGAACGACGGCGTGACCTTGGCGTGGCTGTCGGGCACCGCGACCCACGGAATGCCGTAGGGGGCATTGGGGTCGCCCGAGGAGCCGAAGTCAGGATGCAGCCGGGCGCTCGCCGAGTTCATGCTGCCCATCCACGCCGCGCTGTGGGCGTTGACCGGCAACCCGCTGATGTCGGCGTGCCACACGTTGTCGGACCGCATGATCGGACAGCTCGGCGCGGACGGCGGCGCGCTCGCCCACGCCGGCGTGGCCGCGGCCACGGCGAGGCCGGCGACCAGAGACAGACGGGCCCAGCGCATGCTCATTCATCGGCCTCCGCTGTGACCCAGCTGAACGACGTCAGCCCTACTTCCGCACCGAGCCGGTCAGGACGTTGCCTTCACGGTCGGCCTCGGCGACGCACGTGACGATTCGGTACTCCTGATACCAGGCCTCCGGGGTCGGTCCGTACCCGAAGTTCCGTATGCCCGTTGGGGTCGGCTGGCGCACGTAGGCGTCGAACGCCCGCTGGCAGTCCGTCCCCACGATCTGTTGATAGTCAGCAGCGGTCGGCGCACCGTCGGGGAAGCGAGGGCCGACGTCGACCCTCGCCGTGACCTCAGCATGGTGAGGCTGATCGCACGGGATCGCCCGTACCGAGGCCGCGTTGAACGCCGGCAGGTCGATGCAGTCTCCGACGCTGAGGCTCTCTCCTCCCGAGTACTGCACGTCGGTGGTCACCGTGGTCGAGGGCTCATCGGTAGTCGCAGGCGACTCGTCGTCACCGGCGAAGGGGACGGTGTTGGCGTTGTGCGCGTCAGCCGCGGCCTGCTCCTTCGCGATCTGCTCCGGCGAGTCCTGCAGCGTCTTCTCGTGGGTGCACCCGACGAGAAGCAACGCCGCGCACGCGACCGCCAGCGCCGTAACGACCAACCTCACACCTGTAGTAAACCGCTTGCATGCACTACCAGGACGAGCAAGTCGAGATCACCAAGGTGGTCGTGGGTCCCATGGACAACAACGTGTTCGTCGTGCGGTGCCGGGAGACGGGCGACGCCGTGATGCTCGACGCCGCGAACGAGCACGACAAGCTGCTCGACCTCTGCCAGCGCCTCAACGTGCGCAAGGTGCTCGAGACGCACGGCCATTGGGACCACATCCAGGCTGTACCGCAGGTGCGCGATGCGGGTTACGAGGTCGGTGTGACCGCGGAGGACGCCAAGATGTTGCCGTCCTACGACTTCGTGCTCGAGGACGACTCGGTGATCGAAGTCGGGCGGTTGCGCCTGAAGACGATCCACACGCCCGGCCACACGCCCGGATCCATGTGCTTCAACATCGAAGGCTCACCGGTGTTGTTGGCGGGCGACACGCTCTTCCCCGGTGGGCCCGGCAACACCACGTTCGAGGGCGGCGACTTCCCCACCATCATCCGCTCGATTGAGGACCGGATCTTCACGCTGCCGCCCGACACCATCGTGATGCCGGGCCACGGCGACGACACCACAATCGGAACCGAGCGCCCGCATCTGCAGGAGTGGATCGACCGCGGCTGGTGACGCGTCGGGCTCGCGCCCGCACCTGCGCTACGACGAGCGGCCCGAGGACGACACCCCGGTCCACACCGATGGCCTCCCCGCCACGCCCCAGCGCGACCGCAACATCCCGGCTCGGGCGTGGATCGAAGCGCCGTCAGAACTGACGCACCTGGGCGACGACATCGGCGGCGTCGAGGCTCACTACAAGCGCCGCATCGGGCGCTGGTTGCTCTGGCGTTCGGGGCCGGCGACGGGCGCCGACGCCCGTTATCTGGCGATCGACGCCAACGATCTGTCGCGCTCGTTCACGTTCCGATTGTTCCCCGACGGTTCGGGTTCGGGTGAGGGCCCGGATGGGAAGAATCATCAACGCTTCCGGATTTGGAAGGAGGCGCTGCGGGACGCGGGCTGAACGGTAGGAGTTGCATGCGGTCGTACACTGAAGGTGCTGGGCACCCCCAAGAAGCGAGGGTGCGGATGTCACCGCAGGCCGAACGACAACACAAAGAGCAGACGGCAGCCATCGTGGCTCACGGTCTGCTGACGTCGATGGCGGTGGTGACAGCGGGTGTCAGCACCATCTGGGATCACTGGGCTGATCTGACGCCGGAGAAGCGGGACGATCTGTTCTCGCGGATCCTGGCCCACGCCAGCCTCGTCTCCGACGGTCTCCGCGATGTCGCTCGCGGCCTCCCCGAAGACACGCTCGCCGAACTCGAGGCGCAGCAGCGCCACAGGCACCCTCTGCCAGGGGCACCCGAGCAATAACGTCCGGCGATGGTCGAAGACCTCGTCGATCCCCGCCGGACCGAGCCGCCCTACGCCCTCCCCGAACGGGAGATGCTCGAGGCCTGGCTCGAGTACCACCGCGTCACGTTGCTGCTGAAGTGCGAAGGGCTCGACGATGACGCCCGCAAGGCGCGGCCGATCCCCACGTCCAAACTCTCGCTGCACGGGCTCGTTCGCCACTGCGCCGAGGTCGAGCGCAACTGGTTCCAGCGCGCGCTGCTGAATGCACCGAAGACGCCGTACATCTGGCTCGACCCCGCCGTCGAGGACAGCGAGCTCGTCCCCCTCGACGACGCCGACTGGGACGTCGACCTGGCCGCCTGGCAATCCGAGTGCGACGCCAGTCGCGCCGCCGCGGCCCGGTTCGACCTCGACCACGAGGGGCTCCGCCGCGGCGAACCGGTGACGCTGCGCTGGATCTACAACCACATGATCGAGGAATACGCTCGACATAACGGGCACGCCGACCTCATCCGCGAGCTCGTCGACGGCGCCGTGGGTTGGTAGCTACGTGGCGGTCAGAGGATCTCTCGCCCGCTCGATGAGTTCGACCTCGGGCGGGAGGCCTTCGACCTTGGTGCGGCCCTCGGCGACTTCGACGGTGACACCGCGGCCCGCGAGCGGGATCCGCTCCACACGCAGGAAGCCGATCCCCGGCGGCAGCACCGGGTTCAGCCACACCTTGCCGTGCGGCAGCCACGGGTCGAGCCGCAGAATCGTACGAAGACACAGCAACGGCGACGCCGCCGCCCACGCCTGCGGTGAACACGACGACGGATAGGGCACCGGGAAGGGCACGTCGTCGCGGGCCAGGCCGCCGAACAGCTCGGGCAGTCGATGGCCCTGGAACTCCGCGGCGGCGAACAGACCCATGATCACCTTGACCGCTTCGTCGACGAACCCGTAGCGCATCAGGCCGGCGGCGATGATGGCGTTGTCGTGCGGCCAGACCGAGCCGCAGTGGTAGCTCATGGGGTTGTAGCCGACGGCCCGCTCTGAGAGCGTGCGGATCCCCCAGCCCGTGAACATGTCGGGCGCCATCAAACGCTCGGCGACGAGCGGCGCCTTGTCGGTGTCGACGATGCCGGTCCACAGGCAGTGGCCCATGTTGGACGCCAAGGCGTCGATCTGCTTCTTCTCGCCGTCGAGACCCATGGCGAACCAGCCGCGCTCCTCCACCCAGAAGTCGCGGTTGAACGCCGCCTTCAACTCGGTGGCCTTGGCCCTGTACTTGTTGTGGGTCTCGGTGTCGTTCGCCTCGAGGGCGAAGTAGGCGCGTGCCAAGTAGGCGGCATAGACGTACGCCTGCACCTCGCACAGCGCGATCGGCGGCCGCGGCAGCCGTCCGTCCTGGAAGCGGACCCCGTCCCACGAGTCCTTCCAGCCCTGGTTGGCGAGTCCTCGATCCGACGAGCGTTGGTACTCGACGTAGCCGTCGCCGTCGCGGTCGCCGAACTGCCCGATCCACTCCAACGCCCGGTCCGCGTGCGGAAGCAACGAGTCGACGAGCTCCGGCGCCAGCCCCCACCGGCGCAGCTCACCGAGCAGCATCACGAACAGCGGAGACGCGTCGGCCGAGCCGTAGTACACCTGGCCGCCGCCGAGCGACAGCGACGAGGCGCCACCGAAGCGCATCTCGTGCAGGATCTTGCCGGGCTCCTCGTCGGTGCGAGGGTCGACCGTGGACCCCTGGAAGCGGGCCAGTGTCTGCAGCACGCCGAGGGCCAAGTCGGGATCGATCAACAATGCCATCCACGACGTGATCAACGAGTCGCGGCCGAACAACGTCATGAACCATGGCGCGCCGGCGGCGACGACCGCCCGCTCGGGGTAGTCGGGGTCGAAGATCCGCAGCGCCCCCAGGTCCTCGGCGCTGCGCGTGACGATGCTCTTCAGGTGCGGGTAGTCGGTGTCGACCGCGGGCACCTGGCTGCGCCATTGGGCGAGCCGGGCGCGCGGCGTGGCGTGGTCGACGGGTTCACCGCAGATGTGGCGGGGCTCGATCTCCTCGTTCTCGATGATCGGCGCCAGCTGCGTGCAGACCGTCCACGACTCCTGCGGCGGCACGATGATCTCGAACGTCGCCAGGTTGGCGGCCAGCTGCACGGGCTGGCTGAACGAGATGCGCACGCCCCGGCGGGTCAGCCCCCGCTGATAGCGGAAGACGAGGGCCTCACCCTCGGTCTCCAGGCCGGGCGCGGTGTCGGTGTCGAAGCGGCCTTCCTTGACGTGGAACAGGTCGGCGAAGTCGGTGTCGAACAGCAGCTCGAGCGAGCAGTAGGACGGCTCGTCGCCGTAGTTGCGGATCACGATGTCCTCGCGCATCCCGCGGCCGACGTAGCGGTGGCGGAACAGAAGCAATGGCGAATCGGCCCGGCCCGGTCGAGGCCGGGTCCGCAAGGCGAACGTGGCCGAGAACGGGTCGAGGGGCTCGGCCTCGAGGGCCTCGGGCGGCTGGCCGTTGACCCGCAGCTCGAGCCGGGACAGGAATCGGGTGTCGCGAAAGAAGAAACCCTGGGGCAGGTTGGGGGACATGTCGCCCGTGCGCCCGGAGATGGCGAAGGCCGAGCCCTCGACCAGCGTGATGGTGCCGACCGTGCCCAGAATCGGCACCTCGCCGGAATACGTCCACGGATCGGCCATATGCCGGGGGGACTCTAACGGCCCTGGTCAGGGGCCATTCGGGATTTTCCCCTACCTGCATAGTGTTATTAGAATCGAACCGTTATGACGCCCCTCTTCCAGATCGAAGGCCTGCGCGTGGCCGTTGATGGCCAGGAGATCCTCAAGGGCGTCGACCTCACCGTGCTGCCCGGCGAGGTGCACGCGCTGATGGGGCCCAACGGCTCGGGCAAGTCCACGCTGGCCAACTCGCTGCTCGGAAATCCCGACTACCAGGTCACGGGCGGGAGCATCCTCTACAAGGGAGAGGACGTCACGGCCTGGCCCACCGATGTGCGCGGCAAGTCGGGCATGTTCCTCGCCTTCCAGTACCCCCAGGAGATCCCGGGCGTATCGGTCATCAACTTCCTGCGCCAGGCGTTGTCGGCTCGCAAGGGCATCGACCTGTCGATCCTCGAGCTGCGGCTGGCGATCATGGAGTGGATGAAGCGTCTCGACATGGACCCGGCGTTCGGTGACCGCTATCTGAACGAGGGCTTCTCCGGTGGCGAGAAGAAGCGCAATGAGATCCTGCAGATGGCGATCCTCGAGCCCGACTTCGCCGTCCTCGACGAGACCGACTCCGGCCTCGACATCGACGCCCTGAAGGTTGTCGCCACCGGCGTACAAGAGGTCCGCACCGACCGGCCCGAGCTCGGCGTCCTGCTCATCACCCACTACCAGCGGATCCTGTCGTACCTGCAGCCCGACAAGGTGCACGTACTCATCGACGGCCGCATCGTCGAGAGCGGAGGCCCCGAGCTGGCCGAGCGCCTCGAGCAAGAGGGCTACGAGGCAATCCGCTCATGAGTGGCGCCCTAGATGTCGCTCGGGTGAAGAAGGACTTCCCGATCCTCGACCGCCAGACCCACGGGCACCGGCTCGTGTACCTCGACTCGGCCAACAGCTCGCAGAAGCCTCGCGCCGTCATCGAGGCCATGGAGCACTTCACCGAGCACAGCTACGCCAACATCCACCGCGCCGTCTACGAGATCGCCGAGGAAGCCACCGCGGCCTACGAGGCCGGACGCGAAGCGATGCGCCGCTTCCTCAATGCGCCATCGAGCCGCGAGGTCATCTTCACCAAGAACGCCACCGAGGCCATCAACCTCGTCGCGTATTCGTGGGCCCGTCACAACCTGGGCGAGGGCGACTCCATCCTCCTCACCGAGATGGAGCACCACGCCAACTTCGTGCCTTGGTTGGTGCTGCGCGAGGAGAAGGGCGTCGACCTGCGGTTCATCCCGTTGACCGACGACGGCCAGCTCGACCTCACCGACCTCGACCGTCTCGTCGACGGCGTCTCACTAGTCGCCGTCGCCGGCATCTCCAACGTGCTGGGCACGATCAACCCCGTGCGCCACCTGGCGGACGTGGCCCACAACGCCGGCGCCCTTCTGCTCGTCGACGGCGCCCAGTACACGCCGCACATGGCCACCGACGTCCAGGACCTGGGCTGCGACTTCTTCGCGTGGACGGGCCACAAGATGCTCGGCCCCAGCGGCATCGGCGGCCTGTGGGCACGAGAAGAGATCCTCGACGCCATGCCCGCGTTCCTGACCGGCGGCGAGATGATCCGCGACGTGCGCCTCGACGGCTGGACGGCCAACGAGCTGCCATGGAAGTTCGAGGCAGGCACGCCGCCCATCGTGGAGGTCGTCGGCCTGAAGGCCGCCGTCGAGTACCTGGAGGCGCTGGGCATGGACGCCGTGCGCGAGCACGACGTCGAGCTCACCGGCTACGCGTTGCGCACCCTCACCGAGCGCCACGGCGACAAGATCACGATCCACGGGCCGTCCGAGCCCGCGGCCCGCGGCGGCGTCATCTCCTTCGTCTACGAGGACGTGCATCCCCACGACCTCTCGCAGGTGCTTGACCAGTCCGGAGTCTGTGTTCGCGCCGGCCACCACTGCGCCAAGCCGCTGATGCGCCGCCTCGGCGTCGGCGCCACCGCCCGCGCCTCCGTGTACGTGTACAACGACGAAGCCGACGTCGACGCCCTCAACGAGGCGCTCGACGAAGCCGACCGCCTGTTCGCCATCTAAGGTCCACAAGAGACATGCCAGGCCTCGAAGACCTCTACCGGGAGATCATCCTCGACCACTACCGCAACCCGCGGAACCGCGGGGAGTTGGACGCGCCCCCGGCCCTGCGCGTCGAGGGTTTCAATCCGCTGTGCGGCGACGAGGTCGTCGTTTACCTCGACGTGGCCGACGACGGCACCGTCAACGACATCAAGATCTCCGGTCAGGGGTGCTCCATCAGCCAGTCGTCGGCCTCGATGATGTCCTCGGCGGTCAAGGGCAAGTCGGCCGAAGAGGCCAGGGCTCTCATCCGGGCCTTCAAGGCCATGATGTCGATCCACGAGCAGCGCCTCGACGGAAGCGAGGAAGAGGAACCCATCCAGGCCGACGGCGACGTCAAGCTCGGCGACCTGGAGGCTCTGCAGGGCGTGGTGAAGTTCCCGGTGCGCATCAAATGCGCCACCCTTTCCTGGAACACGCTGGCCCAGGGCCTGGACGAGGCCGCCGCCTCGACTGGGGCGCCCAGCTCCTAGGCCGAAAGACCTAAAGCAACCCCCCACCAGGTGCCGATTGAGCACCATGTCCCATCCTCAGCTGGACAGCCTCCTTACCGCGCTCGCGAACCACGACGGCTCCGACCTGCACATCAAGGGCAACGCCGTTCCCCGGATCAGGGTCGATGGCGACCTGCGCCGCCTCGACGTGGAGCAGCTGACGCCGGAAAAGGTGTCGGAAATGGCGGCCGCCATCATGCGCGCGGACATCGCTGACCATTTCGAGCGTCACAACGACGCCGACTTCGCGTACTCGATCAACGGACTCGGGCGCTTCCGCGTCAACGCCTTCCGCCAGCGGGGGACGGTGGCGATGATCTTCCGCCGGGTCCGGCCCAACGCCGCCAGCTTCGAGGAGCTCGGGCTACCGCTCGTGCTCGCCCGCCTGGCCAACGAGATGCGCGGCCTCGTCCTTGTCACCGGTCCGACCGGCTCGGGAAAGACGACGACGCTGGCAGCGATGATCGACCACATCAACACCAACCGTGAGGTCCACGTCGTCACCATCGAGGACCCCATCGAGGTGCTGCACCGAGACAAGCTCGCGTCGATCGAGCAGCGCGAGATCGGCGTCGACACAGCGACGTTCGGCACCGCCATGCGCGCGGCAATGCGGCAGGACCCCGACGTCATCCTCGTCGGCGAGATGCGCGACGAGGAGACCGTCGCCGCCGCGCTGAGCGCGGCCGAGACCGGGCACCTTGTCCTCTCGACGCTCCACACCATCGACGCCACCGAGACCGTCAACCGCATCGTCGACTTCTTCGCGCCGCACAAGCAGAAGCAGATCCGCATCGCCCTGGCGGGCGCGCTCAAGGGAATCGTGTGCCAGCGTCTTGTTCCGCGCGCCGACAAGGGCGGACGTATCGCCGCCCTCGAGGTCATGGTCGCCAACGGCCGAATCGCCCAGTGCATCGCCGAGCCGCAGCTCGGCGGTGACATCTCCGAGATCATCGCCGACGGCGAGTACTACGGCATGCAGACCTTCGACCAGCACCTGGCCAAGCTCGTCGAGGAAGGCGTCGTCGACATGGAGGGCGCGGCCATAGGCGCCACCAACCTCCATGACCTCCGCGTCGCCCTCAACCGCAAGGGCGTCGTCACCGCCGGCAGCCGCTCGTAACTTTCAGGCCGCCCGTATCCTCGGGCGGTGGCGCTGTCCTCCCTCCAGCCGCTGCGCAGGCGGAACTTCGCGCTGATCTGGTCGGCGGCCCTCGTGTCGAACGTGGGGTCGTGGATGCAGACGGTCGCCGTCGGCGCGCTCGTGACCGAGGCCACGGGAAAGAGCGCGTGGACGGGCATCGTGGCCGCCGCGGCCTTCATCCCCGTCGGTCTGTTCTCACCAGTCGGCGGCGCGCTCGCCGACCGCGTCGACCGCCGGCGCTACTTCATCGGCACGACGATCGGTGAGACGTTCTTCGCCGCCCTTCTCGCGCTGGCGGTGGCGACGGGGAACGCCGAGCCCTGGTTGGTCACCGCTCTCGTCTTCTGCGGGGGCTGCCTGACCGCGCTCGGCATCCCGGCCTACCAGGCGATCATCCCCGAGCTCGTCCCCAAGGAGGAGCTGCTGGCGGCCATGAGCCTCGGCTCGGCCCAGTACAACTTTGGCCGGGTGCTCGGCCCCGCGCTCGCGGGAGTCGCGATCGTGATCGGCTCCTACAGCCTGGTATTCGCGGTCAACGCTGCGTCGTTCGGCGCCGTGATCATCGCTCTGCTGCTGAGCCACTTCGCCGAGCGGCCCCACAACCCCCAGCAGACCAAGCTGCGCGAGCAGATCGTCGCCGGCTTCCACGCGGCGATGGCCGAGCCCGGGTGCCGGCTGGCGATTCTGCTCATTGGGATCACCGCCCTTTTGATCTCACCCTTCATCGCCCTGATCCCCGCCGTTGCGATCAACCTGTTGCACGAAGGGGCCAAGGGCACATCGGTGCTCGTCACCGCCCAGGGGATCGGTGCCGTGGCCGGCGCCCTCGCTCTGGCACCGCTCGCCATTCGCTTCGGGCGCCGTCGGGTGATCGTCGCCGACCTGGCCGTGGTGCTGCCACTGACGATCGTGCTGTACGCCGCCGCCCCTTCGCTCTGGACCGCCGCGGCCGCTCTCGTAGCCGTCGGCGCCGCCTACATCGGCGTGCTCTCTGGCCTGATGACGGTCGTGCAGCTGCGGGCGCCCGAGAACATGCGCGCCCGCATCCTCAGCATCTACATGGTCGCCCTCGGCGTGGTCTATCCGATCGGCGCCGTCATCCAGGGCAAGCTGGGCGACGAGTTCGGCCTGCGGAGTGTCGTCATCGCCTGTGCGGCCCTCTTCGCGGGGATCATCACCGTCATCCTGGGCACGCGGACCTCGCGCCGGGCGGTCCTCGAGGAAGCCGGCCCGGCCACAGAGACACAGCCATCCGTCTCGCCCGCCGTCGCGTAGAGATGGCGTGCGACGGTGGGCTTGGGTGTTGCTGTGTGCTTTCGCGGCCATAGGGCTGCTGGCCGTTCCGCGGGCCTACGCGGCCAATAGCTCCGTCAGCATCCAGAACTTCAGCTTCCAGCCCGGCAGCGTGACAATCAACGTGGGCGAGAGCGTCACGTGGACCATGAAGGACGCCAACACGCAGCACACGGTCACCGCCGACGACAGCAGCTTCAACTCGGGCGGCTTGAACACCGGCCAGACGTTCAGTCACACGTTCACCCAGGCGGGGTCGTTCTCGTATCACTGCAACATCCATCCCTCGATGACCGGCACCGTGAATGTGGTCGGGAGCGGGCCGGCGCCCGCGCAACCGCCTGCACCGGCGCCGGCCCCGGCACCGTCGCCCTCCGCGCCGCCGGCGGCCGCCGCCGCGCCGGCAGCGACCGCCCCCAGGGCGACGGTGCCCCCTACGACGGCAGCGACGACCACCACCTCCACCAGTTCGTCGACGACCACCACGATCGCCCCTCCGGCCGCCGCCGACGCCGGAACCACCTCGTCCACTACGGCGGCGGTCGGGGGTGGCGTTGCCCTCCCGGCCCAGAAGACATCGAGTAGCGGAGGCGACGACCTCAGCCCCTGGCTGATCGCCCTGGCCGTCATCCTTGTGGCCGGTGCTGCGGTCGGCGGCGTGCTGCTACGCCGGCGGCCCACCACCTAGAAAAACCTCTCCAAGTCCTCGAGATCGCCCCAGTTCGTGCCCGTTCGCGGCGCGAAATTTCAGACTTGGAGAGGTTTTGGCTCCTCGCCCGTACCATGCCGTATGACACCTCCCAAGCGAGCACTCGGTAGTCAGGGCCTCACCGTCTCAGCCCAAGGGCTGGGCTGCATGGGGATGAGCGAGTTCTACGGCGCCGGCGACCGCAACGAGTCGATCGCCACCATCCACCGCGCTCTCGATGTGGGCGTGGACTTCCTCGACACGGCCGACGTGTACGGGCCGCACACGAACGAGGAGCTGGTCGGCGCCGCCATCAAGGGCCGGCGTGACGAGGTCGTCCTCGCCACCAAGTTCGGCATCGTGCGCGACCCTGACGACCCTCGCCGGCGCGGCGTCAACGGCAGACCGGAGTACGTGCGCTCGTCGATCGACGGGTCGCTGCAGCGCCTCGGTCTCGACCACGTCGACCTCTACTACCAACACCGCGTCGACCCCACCGTGCCCGTCGAGGAGACGGTCGGGGCCATGGCCGAGCTCGTGCAGGCGGGCAAGGTGCGCTACCTCGGCATCTCCGAGCCCGGCCCCGAGACACTGCGTCGGGCCCACGCCACCCATCCCATCAGCGCCCTCCAGAACGAGTGGTCACTGTGGTCGCGAGACCTCGAGAGCGATCTCGTCCCGATCGCCCGAGAGCTCGGCATTGGCATCGTGGCCTACAGCCCCCTCGGACGCGGCTTCCTCACCGGCCAGATCAAGAGCGAGGACGACTTCGACGACGACGACTTCCGCAAGCACCAGCCCCGATTCCAGGGCGAGAACTTTGCCAAGAACCTCGAGCTCGTTGAAGAGGTGCGGGCGATGGCCGAAGACAAGGGCCTGACCGCGGGCCAGCTCGCGCTCGCGTGGGTCCACGCCCAAGGCAACGACGTCTTCCCGATCCCTGGCACCAAACGGCGCACGTACCTCGAGGAGAACGTGGCCGCGGCCGACGTCCACCTCAGCGAGGATGACCTCCGGCGCCTCGACGAAATCCTCCCGCCCGGCGCCGCCGCGGGCGACCGCTACCCCGACATGCGCTGGGTACGAGTCGAAGCGCCGTAGCCGTGGCGTCGTACTCGCTCAACGAGCGGGCGGTGGCCAGAGCAGAGCAGCTCATCGACGCTCGGCAGTACGTCCTCGACAGCGACTGGTCTGAAGTGCAGCCAAGAGCGGACGACCAGAACGCCTTCCTCGACTCACACTCGTGGGAGGAATACGCGGCGTGGCACCTGGGGCTCACCGACGGCGCCGCCGACGAAACGAAGGCCAGATACGCGTTCGTCTATGGCGACCTCAGGCGCGTGCACCGAACCGGGCTGATCGCCTGCCGCTATCGAGCCACAGAATGGCGTCACAAGGAGATCGAGCTTGCGGCGCACGATCTCATCCAGCGCCTCGACGCGAAGCGCGGCTAACTAGACGGCGCCGGGCTTGCGGCCTCGCGCCGTGAACAGGGTGACGCCGGTGATCGTCACGTCGTGACTCTCGAGCACGACCGTCAGTCGATCGAGGTCGTCGTCGGACGCACCGACGGACGCGTTCAACGCTCGGAGCGCCTCAAAGGTGAGGCGGATGACGTCAGCTGAGCCATCGGCCGGTGTCGAAACCGTGGCCGTCCCCTGCGAGCGAACGTCATCGAACCCCCGCTCGGCCAGTAAGCCGCCAAGGCGGCGTCCGAAGTACGGGTAGCGAACACCGGCTTCGGCGTGGCGGCCGAACAGGTCGTGCACGAACGCTGTGGCCCATTCGGCGTCCGCGTGGCCGGCGAGCGAGAACAGCCCCCAGTCCGCCTCGTCCATGGCGATCCAGCCACCGGGCTTGAGCGCCCGAATCATGTTGGACAGACCCACAGCGGGATCGGGCAGGTGGATCAGCACACAGCGCGAGTGCGCGAGGTCGAAGCGGTCGGCTTCGACCTCGTCGTTGACGATGTCGTGGGTTCGCACTTCGACGTTCGCAGGGACGTCGTCGAGGAAGCGGGGGTTCAGGTCCGCAGCGACGACTGAACCGGACGGTCCGACCTCGTGGGCGAGCCAGCGTGCGATCGACCCCGCGCCGGCGCCGACTTCGAGGCACTCCCAGCCCAAAGTAACGCCCGTCGGCCGGAGGTTCTCGATCGAGATCGGATCGCCCCACGACTCCAGCAGCCGCAGCCGCGCGAGCTCGGCGTCATCGGCGTTCTCACCAAAGATGTACCGCTGACGCGGCGCGCTCCTCAGGCGACGAACTCCCGTACGAGCTGGGCGATCTCGTCGGGCTTCTCGAGGGTGACGAGGTGGGCGCCGCCGTCAACGTCGACGAGGCGGGCCTCGGGGATCTCGGCCGCGTAGGTCTCGGAGATGACCTTGGGTGCGAGCGTGTCCTGGGCGCCGTGAATGACCAGGGTCGGCGCCGTGACGCGGTGCAAGCGGCGGCGCAGTTTGGGATTGTGAAGGTACGGATCCCAGCCGAGCTTGGCCGTAGCCGACATCGACTTCCAGATCGGCAGCACGAGCTCCATCGGGACCTCGATCTGCTGGCCGACGTCGCCACTGAACTCCGAGAGCATGTGCATCATCTGCGCCATCGGATGACTCTGGTCGGCGAACATGTCCTCGGCCAGCTCGGCCGGCGTGCGTCCGAAGATCTCCTTGACGGACTGGCCGTCGATGTACAGCCCGACGGGGTTGACGAGGACGAGCTTCGAGACCCGCTCGGGGTAGCGGGTGGCGAGCTCCGCCGCCATCCAGCCACCGAAGGAGAGGCCGACGATCGGCACGGCGTCGAGACCCAGCCGATCGAACAGGTCGAGGTGGTGGAAGGTGGCGTCCTCCATGTCGTCGATCTGCTCGAGACCCTCGGACTCGCCAAAGCCCGGGAAGACAGGCGAGACCACTGAGAACGAGTCGGCCAGCGTCTCGGCGGCCGGGTTGACCGCCTCACCGGCAGCGGAGTGGAGATAGACGAGCGGCGGGCCGTCGCCACCGCGGAAGATCTGGACCTTGCCGACGTCGGTCTCGACGTACTCCTCAGCCAGCGCCGGCATCAGGCCACCTGCCCGGCAGCGGAGGGACGGATGACCGGTTGGCCCTCGGGGAACTCGGCCCGCAGCTTGGGCATCACCTGCTCGGCGAACAGGGCCAGGTTCTTCTTGGTCAGGTCGTGGGGCAGCGTGCCCAGCTGGAAGAGCCCGAGCAGGTTGCCGGTGCCGAGGCGCCCGAGGTTGTCGATCAACATGTCGGTCACCGTCTCAGGCGAACCGACGATGGCGTACTGGCCGTCGACGACCTGCTCCCACGTCTCGAGATTGAGCATGAACGAGCCGGAGCTCTTCAGGATGTTGCCGAGCGAGCGCACGGACGTGTAGCCGGGCGGCTGGATGGTGATGCCGGGGAGGAGCCGTTTTACGAAGTACCAGAGGTGGTCCTCGTACTCCCGCCGGGCCTGCTCGTCGGTCTCGGCGACGTAGATCGGCACCAGCCACCCCTGCTGCAGAGGATCGGCCTCGTACCCCTCGGCCTCGCACGCCTCGCGGAACATCCGGAACATGCGCTCGAACACCGACAGGTGGAAGTACGGGATGCCCATGTACGCGTAGTGGTTGCGGGCGACGAACTCGACGGTCTCCAACGACCCGGCGCCGGGAATCCAGATCTCGGGGTGCGGCTGCTGCATCGGACGAGGCCACGGGTTCACGTAGCGGATGCGGAAGTGCTTGCCGATGAACTCGAAGGGCCCCGGCTCCGTCCACGCCTTGAGGATGAGGTCGTGCGCTTCCTGGAAGCGTTCCCGGGCGTCGGCGGGATTGATCGAGAACGAGTAGTACTCCGGGCCGCCGCCGACGACCATCCCCGCGATCAGCCGCCCGCCGCTGATCACGTCGATCATGGCGAATTCTTCGGCCACACGCGTCGGCGGGTCGTAGAGCGGCAGCGCGTTGCCGACGACAGCGATGCGTACGCGCGACGTCTGGCGGGCGAGGATCGAGGCGATCAGGTTCGGCGAGGGCATGTTGCCGTACGCGTTCTGATGGTGCTCGTTGACGCACACGCCGTCGAAACCCACCTCTTCGGCGTAGATGAGCTCGTCGAGATAGCGGTTGTAGACGTCGTGGCCGACCTGCGGGTCGTAGAACTCGTTGGGGCACGTCACCCACGCCGGCCCGTCGTAGTCGGCGGGGAGATCCGGGTATGGCATCAGGTGGAAGCTGAAGAAGCGCACGACCGGACCTCCTTGTCTACGAGCGGGCCGATCCTAACGACGCACAACGGGACATACTGAGGCGTGCTCGTGCGGCGGATCCTCCTGCTCGGTGCCGTTGTGACCGTCTTGGCGGCGGCCATCTGGTCGTCGCAGCGGGACACCAACGTGAAGACCACCGCCGCAACGGCGCCGACCACGACCGCGACGACCGCGCCGGTCGAACCGCCGCCGCTGACACCGGCCACGACAGCCGCCACTGCGCCCGTCACCCATGTGCCGCGCCCGCCGGCACCGCCTCCGCCGGGACTCGGCGTCGGCGCCCGTGGGCCCGAGGTGCTCGCCCTCGAGCAGCGTCTCGTCACGCTCCACTACGACCCAGGCGCCGTCGACGGGGTGTTCGACTCCAGCACCGCGTTCGCCGTCGTCGCCTTCCAGAAGGTGAACGGCATGGCCCGCAGCAGCCGCGCCACCGACGACGTGCTCGCCGCGTTGCAAACGGCGACCGATCCGGCCCCACTCGTGCCGGGTGGCGGCGCCGGCCGCGTCGAGGTCGACGTCGGCCGCCAGGTGCTGTTCCTCTACCAGGACAACGCTCTCTGGCGGATCCTGCCGGTGTCGACGGGATCCGGTCAGCGCTATTGCGTCGACGGCGAGTGCGCTCGGGCGCTGACGCCCGCCGGCTCGTATCGAGTCTTCGAGCGCGTGCGCGGATGGCAGAAGAGCAGGCTCGGGGTTCTCTACAACCCGCTGTACTTCAACGGCGGCATCGCCATCCACGGCGAACCGTCCGTGCCGTCATACCCGGCGTCGCACGGCTGTGTCCGCATTCCGATGTTCGAAGCCGAGTGGTTCCCGTCCAAGGTGCCGAACGGGACGCCGGTCTACGTGAAGAACGGCCCCAACGCGCCGGTTCCGTTCAACGAGCCCGCGCCCGACGGCACGCCGCCGGCCCAACCGCCTCCGACCGCGCCGCCGCCCTCAGCCCCACCGCCGACGCAACCGACGACCACGTCGTCGTCGTCCACGACGACGACGACGGCGAACCGCTTCCTCTAGTCGCCGGCAAAAGTTGCCCGGCTTTGTCCGGTATTGCAGAGCAATGTCCGCTGTCCATTTCGCGCAACCAGGCAGGAGTGATCGGTGCGGCCCCGAAGGGAAGGTGCAGCGCATTCGTTGAACACCAGCGGCAGCGCCCAAAAGGGGGGTGGGATGACTGGCCAGCTGAGTGATCTCGTCTTGTTGGAAGGGCGGCGAGTGGGAATCGCGTTGGCCGACGGCTCGCGCATCGACGACTGCCATCTCGTCTTCGCCGGCGACGACCGCGTGTGGTTGTTCCGCGATGGCCAAGACGCGTTCGTGAACGCTACGAACGTGTGCGACTTCTGGGAGTGCGGTTAGGCCAGAGGGTCGGCGAAAGGGTCGGCTTCCGCTGCCTTCGCGGCCGGCTCCGAGGTGTCTTCTTCGTCGTCGTAACCCGCGTAGCCGGTGCGTTCCAGCTCGTCGGCGAGTTCGGCGCCGCCGCTGGCGACGACTCGGCCCTTGCGCAGAACAGAGACGATGTCGGGCTGCAGCTCGCGCAGGATCCGGCTGTAGTGCGTGATCACGAGCACACCGAGGTTGTTCTCTTTGGTCTCCTCCTCGATGCGTCGGCTGACGGCTCGCAGGGCGTCGATGTCGAGGCCGGAGTCCAGCTCGTCGAGCAGGGCAATCTTCGGTCGAAGAACGCCGAGCTGCACGGTCTCGTTGCGCTTCTTCTCACCGCCTGAGAAGTCGACGTTCAGCGCTCTGTCGAGGAAGCGAGCGTCGAGCCCGACACGCGCCGCCTCATCGGCGAGCCGCTGGTGGACAGCGGTGACGTCTCCGTCGCCGCGGGCACGTTCCGCTTCGACGAGTGCCTCTTCGAGGGGCACACCGGGGACCTCGGTCGGGTACTGCAGCGCGAGGAACAGCCCCGCTTGGGCTCGCTTCCACGTCGGCTGGTCCAGCAGTTCGACGCCGTCCAACGCCACGCTGCCGCCGAGCACGTCGTACCCGGGCTTTCCCATGATCACGTGGGCGAGGGTGGACTTGCCCGACCCATTGGGACCCATCACCGCGTGGACCTGACCGCTTTCGACAGAGAGGTCGACGCCGCGCAGGATCTCCTGACCGCCGACTGCCGCACGCAAGCCGCTCACGACCAGTTGGCTCAAGAGACGTCCACCACCACATCGCCGTCTTCGATGCGCACCTCGTAGACCGCCACCGGTTTGGTGGCGGGCAGCGACTGCGGCTCGCCGGTCTTGAGCGAGAACGTGCTGCCGTGCTTCCAGCACTCGATCTCCCGCTCGTCCTCCCAGATCTCGCCGTCCGAAAGCGAGTAGTCCTCGTGACTGCAGCGGTCGTTGATGGCATACACGTCGTCACCGATGCGCACGACGCACACGCGCACCCGACCGACCTCGAAACTGCGGGCGGCACCCGGTTCGATCTCGTCCAGACGGCACAAACGCGTGGTCGTCGGCGTCACCCGCGACCTCCCACCAGCACCGCTAGCTGGTCACGCAGCCGCGCCGCGAGGGACGGCGACGGCAGGCGCTCGAGCACCTCGCCGAAGAAACCGAGGACGATGAGGCGCTCAGCCACCTGCGGCGGAACGCCACGGCTCTCGAGGTAATAGCGCTGCTCTTCATCGATGGGTCCGACCGCCGAGGCGTGGCTGCAGCGCACATCATTGGTCTCGATCTCGAGGTTGGGGACCGACTCCGCCCCCGCGCCCTCGGAGAGCACAAGGTTGCGGTTGGTTTGGAAGGCGTTGGTACCGGGCGCTTCCTTTCGCACGCGAATCAGGCCCGAGTACACGCCCTTGGCGGTGTCCGCTACTGCGCCCTTGAACAACAGGTCGCTCGTGGTCTGCGGCGCGGCGTGATCCTGCATAGTGCGGAAGTCGTGCATGCGGGAACCCGACCCGAAGTACACCGCGAGCAGGCGGCTGCTGCCGCCCCGTCCTTCGAGGCGCGCGTCGGTGCGCAGTCGTGCGTAGTCGCCGCCGAGGGCGACGGCCGTCGATGTGAGCTCGGTGTCGCGGCCCACGCGGCTGGCCTGGTAGGCAACCTGCCACACGCGCGGCCCCAGGTCCTGCACGCTCGCGTACCGCAAGCGGCCGGCGTGCGCGACGTCGAGCTCGATGACCGGATCGACGAAGGCGGCGATATCGGGCGACTGATAGCGCTCGATGACCGTGGCCTCGGCGTCCTCGCCGAGCACGACGACCGTGCGGGGAAACACCGCAGCGCCGTCGCGGTCGACCCAGTGGGCGACGACGATCGGGTCTTCGACAGTGACCCCGGCCGGCACCCGCACCAACACCGCACCGGTGGCGAACGCCGTCGACAGATCTGTGAAGGCATCGGTGGACGACGACGCCACCGAGCCCAGGAGGTCGTCGCCGTCGGGTACCTCGAGCACGTCGCCCACCTCGACGCCGCGAGCGGCGAGGTCGGGATCGAGCCCGCTGTGGACGACCGATCCGTTGCGCGTGACGATCAGGCCCGCGTGCGGCCCAACGGCTTCGACGGCCGAGCGCACCTCGGCGGGAACGCCGCCGGCATCATCTCCGCCCGCTCCCACGGGGTCATAGGCATCGAGGTCGAGCTCGGAGATGCGGCTGTAGCGCCAGACCTCCTCGGCCTCGGTCGGCAACCCGGTGTCGTCGAATCGTTCGAGCGCAGCGGCGCGGCGCGGCCGCAACCATTCGGGACCCTGCAGGCCGGCAACGTTGTCGTGGGTGAAAGCGCTCATTCGCGAGAAGGGGGCCGCATCGGCCCCGCCGGTGATGCTACCGGCCCTGCAGTTTTTAGCTACAGAGCAGCTTTTAGCTACAGAGCAGCTTTTAGCTACAGAGCAGCTTTTAGCTACAGAGCAGTTTTTAGCTACAGAGCGCAGAATGAACGTCGGTCAGCGTGTCGAAGGGCACGTGCTCGACCCCGCTGAATTCGCACCACTCGGCCAGCCGCCCTTTGGCAAACACCACGTCGGCCAAGAGGGCGGCCTTGCGATCGCTGACGCCGTCACCCACGAAGATCGTCGTGCGCCCGCGCCGGCGGGCGTCTTTGATCGGAGCCTGCTTGCACGTGCCACAGCTCGAGCACGGACAGCAGCGGTCGAGGTTCGGAAACTCGAGACTGCCGGTCGACCAGTTGACGGCGTTGGTGAGCACGGGAACGTCGAGACGGGCGCAGACCTCATCGGCGTAGAAGCCGAAGCCGTCCGAGACAACAGCCACCTCGGCTCCGCCGCCCTTGAGGTCAGCGACGAGCCGCTCGGCGTCGGGGTCAAGGGCGACGTCCCTGGCGGCCTCACGCAGCACGGTCTCGTCGTGGGGCAGGAGCTGCCACTCCCGCTCGAGACACTCCCGGCTCCCGATGGCACCTGCGCTGTAGAGCTCGTCGATGGCGCGCCATGCGCTGCCGCCGCTGAGGCGCTCGAGCAGGTGGACGCCCGAGTCCACGACGGTCAGCGTGCCGTCAAAATCCAAGAACACCGACGCCGAGGCCAGATCCACCTCTTAGACCTACCATCCCGGGATGGCGCCCACCTCCGAAGTCCTCACCCTCGAGCGCGACGGCCACGTCGCCACCCTCTGGCTCGACAGCCCCGAGCGGCGCAACGCCATGGGGCCGGCGTTGTGGTCGGACCTGCCGGTGATGATGGAGGAGATCTCCGAGGACGACGACGTCCGCGCCGTCGTCATTGCCGCGAAGGGCCCCGCGTTCACCGTCGGCCTCGACCTCAAGACGATGGGCAGCGCTCTCGCCGGTGACGGCGGCGGCACCAAGTCGGAGGCCGCCCGTCGGAAGGCCGCCTTGCGCGGCATCAAGCACCTGCAGCGTTCCGTCACCGCAGTGGCCGACTGCCCCAAGCCCGTGATCGCGGCCGTGCACGGCTGGTGCATCGGCGGCGGGATCGACCTCATCTGCGCCTGCGACATCCGGCTGTCGTCGAGCGACGCCGTGTTCTCGGTGCGGGAGACCAAGATCGCCATCGTCGCCGACTTGGGCACCCTGCAGCGCCTGCCAGGCATCGTGACGAGAGGCCACGTGGCCGAGCTCGCCTACACGGGCAAGGACATCAGCGCCGACCGGGCGGCCGAGATCGGCCTGCTCAACCAGGTGCTCCCCGACGCCGACGCCTGTCACAAGGCGGCCCACGAGATGGCGGCCGAGATCGCCTCGAACTCGCCCCTCGCCGTACAGGGCACCAAGGCCGTGCTCAAGGCGAGCGAGGGACGCAGCGTAGAGGAGGGTCTGGACTACGTCGGCGTCTGGAACGCCGCCTTCCTGGCCTCGGACGATTTGGCCGAGGCGTTCACCGCTTTCCTGGAAAAGCGGCCGCCAAAGTTCACCGGGCAGTAGCCCATTCGGCCAATAGGCCGAATTGCCCACATTCCCCTCAGTCACCCACGGTGAGATGCCGATATCTGACAGGTGCTGGGGCACCTGACAGAGCGGACCAAATCCGCCGTGAAGCGCTTCCTTCCCCGGGGCGGCTCGCTGCCGTACGAGGAGTGGCAGTCGCGGCATCGCGTCATCGTCGTCCTGCTCTGGCTCCACGCCGTCGGCCTGACGATCTTCGGCGTCGCTCGGGGGTACACGCTCGCCCACACCCTCGGCGACACCAGCCTCGTCGCCACGGCCGCCTTCTTGGCATCGTGGAAGCGTCTCGGGCGCAAGTGGCAGTCCACCGTCGCCGCCTTTGGATTGGTCGCCGCCTCGGGCATCCTCGTCCACCTTTCGGGCGGCGTCGTCGAGGCCCACTTCCACTACTTCGTCGTCGTCGTCATCCTGAGCCTCTACGAGGACTGGGTGCCGTTCCTCGTCGCCATCGGGTTCGTGGTCATCGAGCACGGCGCCCTTGGAGCGATCTCGCCGCACTCCGTGTACAACCACCAGTCAGCCTTGAACAACCCCTGGAAGTGGGCGTTGATCCACGGCGGCTTCGTGCTCGCCGAGAGCCTGGCCTGCCTTGTGGCATGGCGGAAGAACGAGGACAGCCGGCTCGACCTGCAGAACTCACTCAAGACCCTGGCCGAGAGCGAGGAGCGCTTCCGCAGCCTGGTGCAGAACGCGTCGGACATCGCCATCCTCTTCGACCGCGACGCCAAGGTCCTCTACGCCAGCCCCTCGATGAAGCGAGTCCTCGGATACGCGCCCGAGGAAATGATCGGCAACTCGAGGTGGAACTTCGTCCACCCCGACGACTTCGAGTTCGTGAGCGCAGCGTGGGAGGCAAGCGTGGTCTCCACCGAGCCCGCGGCGCCCATCGAATATCGGGTCAGGCACGCCGACGGCACATGGCGCTGGGTCGAAGGCGTGGTCGGCAACCTGCTCGACGATCCCGCCGTCCAGGGCGTGGTGCTCAACATCCGCGACATCACCGAACGTAAGACCGCCGAGGAGGCCATGCTCCATCAGGCGTTCCACGACGCCCTGACCGAGCTGCCCAACCGGGCGCTGTTCCTCGACCGCCTCGGCCAGGCGTTGGCTCGCCGTGGCCGGCGCGGGGCGTTGACCGCGGTTCTCTTCCTGGACCTCGACCGCTTCAAGTGGATCAACGACAGCCTCGGCCACGCCGCCGGCGACCAGCTGCTCGTGCAGGTGTCCGAACGGTTGAAGGTCGCAACCCGCCCCGGCGACAGCGTCGCCCGCTTCGGTGGCGACGAGTTCGTGGTGCTGTGTGAAGACCTCGACGGTGAGTGGGAGGCACGCGCCATCGCCGAGCGCCTCGAGGCTGCCCTCTCCGACCACTTCTGCGTCGAGGGCCGCGACATCACCGTGACCTGCAGCGTCGGCATCGCCACGACGGCGTCGGCGACGGGTGCAACCGCAGACTCGCTCCTGCGCGATGCCGACGCTGCCATGTACCGAGCGAAGGAGCGGGGCCGCAATCGCATCGAGTCCTTCCAGGGCGGCATGCGAGCCCGAGCCGTCGAGCGTCTCGAGGTCGAGACCGACCTCCGTCGTGCTCTCGAGCGCGGCGAGCTGCGCGTGCACTACCAGCCGGTCGTCCGCCTGGCCGGCGCCGCCATGGTGGGCGTGGAGGCCCTCGTACGCTGGCAGCACCCCGAGCGCGGGCTCATCCCTCCGCTCGAGTTCATCCCCGTCGCCGAGGAAACGGGTCTGATCCAGCCGCTGGGCGCCTTCGTGTTGATGGAGTCGTGCCGGCAGGTGGCGGAGTGGAACCGCAACAACCCCGACCGCGCGCCCCTCAGCGTCGCCGTGAACCTCTCAGCCCGGCAGATGAGCGCCGCCGACCTCACCCGCCTCGTGCTCACCGCCCTCAACCAGTCGGGCCTCGAGCCCGGGCTGCTCTGCCTGGAGATCACCGAGTCCGTCCTGATGGAGGACGTGAGCGCCAGCCGGAACGTGCTCCAGTCGCTGAAGGAGCTCGGCGTCCGTCTTGGCATCGACGACTTCGGCACCGGCTACTCCTCACTGCTCTACCTACGTCGTTTCCCCGTCGACGTCCTGAAGGTCGATCGTTCGTTCGTCAGCGGCATCGGTCAGAACTCCGAAGACGGCGCCATCGTCGCCGGCGTGCTGGGCCTGGCCCACGCTCTCGGGGTCGGTGCCATCGCCGAGGGCGTCGAGGAGCCCGAGCAGGCGGACAGGCTGGCAGCACTGGGTTGCGAGCTCGCGCAGGGCTACCTGTGGAGCAAGCCACTGGCGGCTGAGGAGCTCGAGGGCACCTTCGAGCGCCTATGGCCACGGCTTCCGATCGCCGTTCGCGATCCCCGTGCCGCAGTCAGGGTGGCGCTCGCCGACGACCGCCCGGAGATGCGGGCCACCGTCCGCATCGCTCTGGAGCTGGCCGGTGGCTTCGAGGTCGTCGGCGAGGCCGCGACCGGAGCCGACGCCATCACCGTCGCCCGAGAACAGCAGCCCGATCTCATGCTGCTCGACGTGCTGATGCCTGGGATGACCGGACTCGAGGCCCTGCCTCACATCTCGCAGGTCGCACCGAACACCAAGGTCGTGATCCTCACGGCCATCGACACCGACGTGCTCGACCGCGAAGGTGCTCAGAACGCGACGGCGACCCTCGACAAGGCCATCGGGCCGGCCAAGCTCGTGCAGCAGCTCGAGGAGATGTTCACGCCCGAAGCTGTGGCGAATAGCTGACGCCGACGATCAGCCCTTCGGGGCTGAGGAGGCGGGCGACGGTCTGGCCCCACGGTTCGGTGCGAGGGCCGTGGATGAGCTGATAGCCGCGGTCTTCGAGCTCATTGGCGGCTTCGGGTACGTCGTCGACCTCGAATTCGAGGCTGGCCTGGGGCCTGGGAACGTTGGACGGCCATTCCTTGGTGCCGTAACAGGCCTCGGCCGCCTGCTCGAGGGGCCAGAGACCGAAGTGCTTCACGCCGTCCACCTTCTCGCTGTGGAGGTAACCGTCGGCGTCTTCGAGGTCGAGGCCGAACGTGTCGACGTAGAGGCGCTTGGTGGCGGCTCGGTCGGTGACGATGGGGGCAAAGCTGGCGACGAAGCGAATGTTCATACGTCGACCGTATGACGGCGCTTACGTTGCGTCTTGAACGTTTCGGACAGCGAGCAGCTCGGTGGGCGTCAGCCCGGCCAGGTCGTTGCACTCACGGCTGAGGTGGGCCTGGTCCGCGTAGCCCGCTTCGGCGGCAGCCTGGCCGATCGAGTACCCGTGGTCTTCCACGAGGGAGAGGAAGGCCCGGAAACGCAGGACGCGCCCGAAGGTCTTGGGGCCGTAGCCGATGGCTTGCTCGAAGCGGCGGCGCAGCTGCCGTTCGCTGATGTTGAGGTCCTTGCTGAGGGCGCCCATGCGCGTCTGCGACGGCGCCGCTCCGATCACGTCGATGGCGGCGTCGACCTCGGCGTCGGCGTCGCGTTCTCGCACGTCATTCAAACGTTCGAGGAGGGCAGCCTCGAGGATCGCCTGTTTGCCGTCGACCGTCGGCGCCGCGGCGAGAGCCTCGGCGATGACCGTTGTCTCCGGACCCCACAATGCGTCGAGCTCGACGCTCTGGTTGGTGAGCTCGTCAGCCCTCGCCTTGAGGAAACCCGGCGCTCGACCGGGTCGGAAGCGGACCCCCACGGTGAGAGTGCCCTCGGGGAGGCCGATGACATTCGCCGCGGTGTCGGGCCCCGCGACAGTGAGGGCCTCGTCGCCGATCCAGACGATGTCGATGCAGCCGTCGGGCAGGACACGCAAGCCGGGCCGCGCCTCGTCAGCCCATGTGCACGCGATGTAGTCGGCCAGTGCCGGGTGCGGTGCGCGCTCCCGGTAGGTCAGCCGACCGATCCCTCCATCTGCAGCTCGATGAGCCGGCTCCACTCGACGGCGTACTCCATCGGCAGCGTGCGGGTCACAGGCTCGATGAAGCCGTTGACGATCATCCCCATCGCCTGCTGCTCGGAGAGGCCGCGGCTCATCAGGTAGAAGAGCTGGTCCTCACCGACCTTGGACACGGTCGCCTCGTGGCCGATCCGGGCGTCTTGCTCGTTGATCTCCATGTAGGGATAGGTGTCGGAGCGGCTGTCCTCGTCGAGGATCAGGGCGTCGCAGCGCACGTGGCTCTTCACGCCGTGCGCTCCCTCCTCGACCTTCACCAGGCCGCGGTAGGACGTGCGCCCGCCATCCTTGGAGATCGACTTGGAGACAATCGTCGAACTGGTCTCGGGTGCGGCGTGGATCATCTTGGCGCCGGCGTCCTGGTGCTGGCCGGGGCCGGCGTAGGCCACGGACAGAACCTCACCCGTCGCCTTCGGGCCCATGAGGTACACCGACGGGTACTTCATCGTGAGCCGCGAACCGATGTTGCCGTCGATCCATTCGACGTGCGCCTCGGCCTCGGCCCGAGCGCGCTTGGTGACGAGGTTGTAGACGTTGGGCGACCAGTTCTGGATGGTCGTGTAGGTGATGCGCGCGCCGGGCATGGCGACGAGCTCGACGACGGCCGAGTGCAGGGAGTCGGTGGAGTACACCGGCGCCGAGCAGCCCTCGATGTAGTGCACCTGCGCGCCCTCGTCGGCGATGATCAGCGTGCGCTCGAACTGCCCCGCGTTCTCCTGGTTGATGCGGAAGTACGCCTGCAGCGGCATCTCGACCTTCACGCCGGGAGGCACGTAGATGAAGGAGCCGCCCGACCACACCGCGGAGTTCAGCGCCGCGAACTTGTTGTCGCCGGGCGGAATCACCGTGCCGAAGTACTTCTTGACGATCTCCGGATGCTCACGCAAACCCGAGTCGAGGTCCGAGAAGAGGATTCCCTGCTTCTCCAAGTCCTCGCGGTTCTTGTGGTACACGACCTCGGATTCGAACTGTGCGGTGACACCCGCGAGGTACTTCCGCTCGGCTTCGGGGATGCCGAGCTTCTCGTAGGTGTTCTTCATCGCCTCCGGGAGGGCGTCCCACTCGTCGACCTGACCCTTGGTGGGCTTCAGGTAGTAGTAGATGTCCTGGAAGTCGAGCTGCGGCATGTTGACCGCGAACCACGGCGCCATCGGCTTGCGCTCGAAGATCTTCAGGGCGCGGAGGCGGAACTTGGTCATCCACTCCGGCTCTTCTTTGATCTCGGAGATCTGCCGGACGACGTCTTCGTTGAGGCCCTTCTTGGGCTCGTAGAGGTAGTCGACCTTGTCGCTCCAGCCGAGCTTGTAGCGACCGAGGTCGAGATCGGTTGTAGCCATCAGCGACCAGCCCTTTCGAGGGCGCGAGGAGAGCGAATTTCCACTACGTAGATAGTAACAACTAGGTCGGACGTTCCCATCCCGAGGTGAGCCTGCCCGCGGTGTGACTTCTACCCGGCGGACGTCTCGCGGACCCGGGCCTCGGCGATTTCGACGTAGGTGGGGTCGGTGTCGTAGCCGGCGTAGTGGCGACCGGCCTGGACTGCGGCCACGGCGGTGCTCCCGGACCCCATGAAGGGATCCAGGACCAGGTCGTCCTCGAAGGTGAACAGCTCGATGAAGCGCCTCGGCAGGGCCACCGGGAAGGGGGCCGGATGGCCGACCCGGCGGGCCGACTCGGCCGGGATCTCCCAGACCGAGAGCGTGGCCGCCATGAACTCTTCCTTGTCGATGGTGTTCCGACCCCCGCGGACCCGATCCATACGGCCCTTGGAGTAACAGAGGCAGTACTCGTGGGTGTCCCGGATGGTGGGGTTCTTGGCCGACTGCCAAGAGCCCCACGCACAGGAGCCATTCATGCCCTTGCTCTTGCGCCAGATGATCTCGCCGCGCATGAAGTAGCCGAGGCGCTCGGTCATCATCACCGTGATCAGCGACGCCAGCGGGACGTAGGGCTTGCGCCCCAGATTGGCGACGTTCACCACGGCTCGTCCGCCCGGCTCGAGAACGCGGTGCGTCTCGGCGAACACCCGCTCGAGCATGCCGAGGTACTCCGTGAAGGACGCGTCCGAGTCGTAGTCCTTGCCCGCGTGATACGGCGGGGACGTCACCATGAGAGCGACTGAGTTGTCGGGCAGTTCGCCCATCTCCTCGGCCGAGTGGCACCAGATCCGGTCGACCTCAGGGGCGTCGGCGACCGTCTCTTCCGACGAGAACTCGACGGCCTCGAACCGCTTGTAGAACTCGGACGAGTCGTGGCTCTCCCGCTTGCCCGTGCCGAACCTCTGCGTCGACGTGGCCACGGCCGGACGATACCGGCCGCCGTGCCCGGCACATGCGCATTCTGGATTACGAGGGCCCAGGCGGTGCGTACAGCTCGAGCTGGATGTTGTCGGGGTCGCGGAACACGAGCACGGAGCCGTAGTCACGCTCGGCAATCGGCGAGTGCACGATGTCCCGCTCCTCGATCCGCAGCTTCCAAGCCTCCAGCTCGGCGCGGCTGTCGACGCCGAAGCCGATGTGGTCGAGGCCGGTGCGGAACTCGTTGAAGTCCTCGCCCTCGTTCTCAGTATGGGTGTGGAAGCCGAAGAACAGACCGGAGCCGGGGTGCATGTAGAGGTGCACGGGCCGGCCCGGTGGCTCCTCCATCTCCGCCACCTTGGTGAGGCCGAACAGGTCCTCGTACCAGTAGGTGGTCTTCTCCATGTCGCGCACGGTCAGCGCGATGTGATGCACACCGTGGATCTCAGCCATTCGAAGAACGTAGCTCCGCGGCACGAGCAACGAGCTGGCGGAACAGGCCCTGCTGCTCAGGCCAGTCCTCGAGCAGTTCGGGATGCCACTGGACGGCGACCAGGTGTTGGTTGCCCTCGATCTCGAAGGCCTCGACGGTGCCGTCGTCGGCCCACGCCACCGCGCGCGACCCGGGCGCGGCCTCGAGGACGGCTTGATGGTGGATGGAGTTCACCTCGAGCTCGGTCTCGCCGAGGGCCTCGGCCAGATGGCTGTCGGGCTCGAGCTTGACCTTGTGCACGCCTTCGTGGCCGTGCTTGAACTGGTCGTGGCGGATCCCGCTGACGGATTCGACGTGCTGCACGAGAGTGCCGCCCAGGGCGACATTGGCGACCTGCATCCCGCGGCAAATGGCGAGCACGGGCATGTCGCGCTCCAGCGCCTGCTGCAGCAGGGCGATGTCAAAGGCATCCCGCCGCGGGTCCACGTTGTGGGTCTCGGGTGCGGGCGTTGCGCCGTACAACGACGGCTGCACGTCGCCCCCGCCCGTCATCACGACGCCTTGTATGGCGTCGAGCATGCCCGGGATGTCCTCCAAATCGATGACCGGCAGCACAACCGGGATGCCACCCGCCCGCTCGACGGCGTCGACGTAATAGCGGGAAGCGGTGTGGAGCAGCGTGGGTCCGGTGGCCGCCTCATAGGTCTTCGGGTACGCGGAGATGCCGATGACGGGTTTGGGGGCCACGCGATCAGCTTACGAACTGCCGCATCACTGGAACTGCTCGCCTATGAACTCGACGAGAGCGTGCACCTCGTCTTCGGAGTCGACGAGTCCGTGGAAGTGGGCGATGCGACCCGGGCCCTCCGACGTCGACGCCATCACCCGGCCGACCTCGTCGCCGTCGGTGCCAGTGACGACCACGGTCGCACCCTCGGCGACGAGGCGACGGGCGAGCGCCGCACCCGACGGGACCGCCACGATCGCCACGGCACCGTCGAGCTTCACTCGCCCTCCTCCACCGACGCTCTCGCCTCGACGGCGTCGGCCATGGCCACGAGCGTCTCCGCGGCCAACCCCGTCAGGACTTCGTCGCCGTCCGCCCACGCCCCGTTCGGCGCCTGGGTCTCACACAGCACGTCGGCCATGCGTTCGGTAGTGGCGAGGAAGGCGTCCTCACCGGTGATCTCGTAGAGGAGGGCGGCGCCCCATCCGACCAGCGCGTTGGCCGGCAGCCACACGCCCTCGCCGAGAGCGACAACCAAGTCGTGGAGCTCGACGGCCGCGTCGAGGTCGTCCACGTTGCCGCCTTCCTCGAACGCTCGAGCCAGGAACGCGACCGCAGCTCCGATGTCGCCGTAGGGCTGCGCCGGCGCGTGCGCACGGGCGACGGGCTCGGCCGGGTGGTCATCGTCCCAACCGAGCAGAACGCCCGGAACGTCGTCGGGCTGCTCCCACGCGAACCGACGGCACTGCACCGCTTCGCGCATCGACGCGTCGTCGTCATCGCGGTCCAGTGCCGACCACCCGCGCGCCGCGGATTCGCCCAGCGCGGTCGACACAGACGCCGCGGCAAACTGCCCACTTGGCGCGCTCACCACAAGTGCGGCGCGCCGACGCCACTCAGTTGGCGACGTAACCGCCTTAGTCATGTCCAATCACTTCGACTCCCCCGTTCGGGCTACAGCGCGCGCAGAAAGTGACCGAAACGAAAGCACAGGAGGAGACGACGTGCGTTTTGAAGAGCTGTCTCTGCGAATCCCCGGTGACGAACTGCGGATGCGCTTTCACAAGCGGATCACCGTACTGAGTGGTCTGGAAGGTCCCGAGCGGGGCGCGCTGGTCGACAGCATTCTGGGCACGTTGGCCGACGGGCCCAACGGCCAGACGGTGCTCACCTATCTCGACGCCCAGGGCCAAAGGGTGACGGTGTCGCGCACCGAAGACGGCGCCGTCTTGCACACCTACGACGACGGCACGATGGCACCCGACCTGGCCGCCATGTTGGGATTCGACAGCAAGGCGCTGCGGGAGCTGTGCCATGTCGACGAGGCCGGCGTCGGTCTGTTCGCGGCCGACCTCGGCGCCGCTGAATCGCCGGAGCTCGCGGAAGCACGCGCCGCACTCGCGGCGATCACCCACGAGCTCGACGCCGCGCAGGCCGCCCGTCAGGCCGTCGAAACCCTTCGCGCCGAGATGGCCGAGATCGACGAGCGTCTGCGCGAGGCCGACGAAGGCGGCGCCAAGCGTCGCTACGCGCGGCTGCTCGCCCAACTGGAACGGGTCCGGGCCGAAGCGGCCGCGGCGCGCACCGGCGACGTGGGCGCCGCGTCCGACCGCCGGTTCATGCAGCACGGCCGCGAGGCGATGCAGCTCGCCAAGCGGTGGGCACAGGCCAACGGACGCCTGGACGAAGCACGGACGCGGTTCGGCCGTCGGGAGCGCCTCGACGACGCGACCCTCGCCCAGGCCGAGGCCACTCCCGACCGGGTGCCGGCCAAGCTCGACAATCTCGTGCGCGCCTACGACGACGCCGAGAAGCGCCGCCAGGAATTGACGGACCACCTCTCCTCGCTCGCCACCGCCCGCTTGCCGGAACCGTCGCACCCCGCGGTCGTCCGGCTCGCGTCGGCCGATCAGGACGCGGTGTGGGCAACGGCCCGCCACGTACTCGAGACGGCGGCGCAGCTCGACGAGGAGTCGCTCGCCCTCGGCGGTCTGGAGACCGTCGGCGTGAACCTCGACGTGGCGACCGAGATCGAGATGGCGCATGCGGCCGTCGAGGAGGCGGAGCGGAACCTGGCGGCGCGGCGCAAGCAGGGGCTGCTCGCCACCGGCGGCGCAGGCCTTGTCGGAGTCGCAACGCTGCCGATCATGCCGATCGTCGCCCCCATCGCCCTGATCGGCGCCGCCGGCGCCGCGCTCTGGTCGTTCGTCGGTCCCCGCAAGCACCTCGAGGAAGTGGAGGCGGACGAGCAGGCTGTCCTCAAGAAGGCGGGCGTCCCGACATACCTGTCCTTCCACATGCGCCGCATCGACGCCACTATCGACCCCAGCGCCCGCGAGCGGCTCCACCTCTCTGCGATGGAGCACCGCATGGCGCTGTCGGAATGGCAGGAGACGGCCGGCGACCTCGCCCCCGCCGATGCCCTCGCCCTCGAACAGGAAGTGCGCCGCTACGCGGCCGCCGTCGCCAGCCTCGGCGGTGCCGCCGACGAGATCGACGCCGTACGTCGGGAGCTCGCCGAGGTCGCCGAGCCGGCGGCCGAGAAGGCGCGCGCCGCCCTGATGCGAGCGTGCGCGCCGTTCGGTGTCGACGACCCGACGATCGCCGCCGGGATGGTGCGCCAGCAGGCCGAGCTGGCCGCCACCGCCCATCTGCAGCGTCAGCTCGAGAAGGCCGAAGCCGACGAGGCGGCGGCGCGCGACGACGTGGAGAACGTCCTCGCCCAGACCGGGATCGACGGTCCGAACATCGCCGCCCGGGTGGCCGCTTTGGAGGAAGCCGTGGCCGGCGCCCGTCGCCGCGACCAGGCCCGCAGCAATGCCCGCTCGCGCGAAGAGATCGAGGCCGAGCTCAGCAGGCTGGAGGCACTCGCCCGGAAGGAGCACCGGCCGGAGTGGGGCGCCCACGTCGAACCCGACGACACCGAAGAACCGGACGTCAGCGACCTCCAGCGCCGGCGCGATGTCGCCGCCCAGGCCTACGAGACCGCCGTGACCCTCGTGCCCGACGTCGAGCACCTCGTCGACCGCAAGGCCGCGGTTGAGCGCCGGGTCCACGTCCTGGAGTCGTCAGAGGACGGCGAGTTCGATTCGGGTTCCGGCATCGACGTCGAAGACGTCCGCCGCCAGCTGATTGCCCGTCTCACGGACGCCCGCAAGAGCGGCGGCGACGAGGGCCTGCCCGTCGTCCTCGACGAGGCGCTCGTGCGGGTGCGGGGCGACAGCAAGTGGGACCTGCTCGATCTCCTCGACCGCGTCGCCGACAAGACCCAGATCGTGTACCTCACCGACGATCACGACGTCGTGCTCTGGGCGCGCCGCCGCGCCGGCGGTGGCGCGCTGATGCTGCTCGAGCCCGTCAACGAGCTCGAGACCGCCTAACCAACACCGTTCTGGATTTAGCCCTGGCGCTTCAGGCGTCCGGTTCGCTTGGCCCAGCGCTCGGCGGCGCCGAACACCGCTATGGACAGTGGGGTGAGCACGACCGCGAAGGCAGCCATGACTGCGAGGTCGCCCCACACAACCCCGATCCCGGCGCCGTTGATCAACACCTCCCTGGTGGCGTGCAGGAGATAGGTCGCCGGTGACAGCCGGGAGATCATCTGGAGCCATCCGGGCAAGGTGCTGACCGAGTAGTAGACGCCCGACACGAGCAGCACGACCGACTGCACCATGAACGACAGTTGCTCCCCGCGCTCCGGATAGAGCAGGGGAAGCACGCCGGCGAGGATGCCGAGGCCGATGAGGGCGCAGCTGCCGACGGCGATCACCGCGCCGGCCAGCGCCCAGTTGGCGTGTGAGAGGTCGACGCTGAAGAACGGCAGGGCGATCAGCATGATCAGCGTCGTCCGGATGAGCGCGTGGAGGACGCCGAACACCGCGGTGCCCACCAGGTGGGCGACGCGCGGCACCGGCGCCATCAACGTGTGCTCGATGGTTCCCTCCCAGCGCTCCCACGTGATGACCAGGCTGATGTCGTCGAGGATCGCCGACAGATAGGCCCACACGAGCGTGCCGATGAGCAGGAACAGCGTCAGGTTGTTCGCCTGACGGCCGGTCACGATCCCTTCCGCCGTCAACTGCTTGGCGATGAACGTGATGGCGAGGGTGTTGACGAGGCCGTAGACGAGCCAGACGACCTCCCACGCCCAGTGGCGCTTCCAGAGGTTGGTCTGGCGCTCGACGAAGGCCCACCCCAACGTGACCTGACGCCCCACTGGGAACCGGCGGGCCGGCGCCGGGAGCTGGAGCTCACTCACCGACGGTCACCTCCTCTTCGTCTTCCTCGACCGTGCGACCGGTGAGGAACATGAACACGTCTTCCAGGTCGATCTCGTCGACGGACCGACCGTTGGCGATCGATCCGCGCAGCTCGGCCGACGTCCCCTCGGCCACGATCCGACCACCGACGATGAAGGCGATGCGATCGCACAGCGCCTCGGCCTCGGCCATGTCGTGGGTCGTGAGGATGATCGTGGCGTGGTGGTCGCGCTGGACCTCTCGGATGAACCGCTGCACGTCGCGCTTGCTGCGGGGGTCGAGACCGGTTGTCGGTTCGTCCAGCAGCATGAGGGCCGGCGACGTGAGGAACGCTCGCGCCACGGCGATCTTCTGCTGCTGGCCTCGCGAGAGTTCCTTGACCATCGCTCGGCGCTGGCCGTCCTCGAGGCCCAGACGGTCGAGGATCGACGCCGCGCCGGCCCTGGCGTACGCCGGCGCGAGCCCGTAGGCGCGGCCGTAGAACAAGAGGTTCTCGATGGCCGACATCTGACGGAAGAACGACGGATCGGCCGAGACCCGGTTGATCAGCTGCCGGACCTGGAGCGAGTCGCGCACCACGTCGTAACCGAACACGCTCACCTCGCCCTCGTCGGCCAGAACGAGGGACGAGAGGATGCGGATCAGCGTCGACTTGCCGGAGCCGTTGGCGCCGATGAGACCGAAGATCTCACCCGGGGCGACCTCGAAGGACACGTCCTGCACGGCGCGCACGTGCCGGCGTCGATGCGAGAACGTCTTGGAGACGCCCCGGACAACTAACGGTTTGGTGGAAGGGTAAGGAGACATCGCAGTCCTCGCGGAAGAGAGACGGACAAGAAGCGCGTCGCATGCGACGCTGTCAATGCCGTCGGCCGGAGGACTACGAGCTGAGGGGCGCCGAGCAGGCCGGCGCCACCTGACTTAAGCGAAGCCCTCCGAGCCGCGGATCGACCGGCGTCGGGTCACAGCGCTATTGACGATCCCGGCCACGGCAGCCTCCTCGGCGAGGGCTCTCGCCGGAAAGGTTAGCTCTCGCTGAGATTGATTGTCGTCGGGCCCGCGGGCTCGGCGTTGGCGGGCTCGACGTTGACCGGCTCGATGACCGGCGCGTCGACCGCCGCCTGCTCCGCGACCTCATGGGCCTCGATGGCAGCCTCGATCACGTTGACGATCTCGTCACCGATGAGCTCGTCGCGATCGACGAGGGCGTCACGCAGTCCCTCGACCACGTGGCGATGCTCGTCGAGCATCGTCCGCACGGCCTTCTTGGCGTCGTTGAGAATGCGGTCGACGGCCTCGCGGCTCTCCTCCTGGGCGAGGACCTTGGCAACGACGTTGGCCGCGCCCTGCATCTGCATCGCGTCGTAAGAGATGAGGGAGCCGGCCATGCCGAGCGAGCCGACCATCTGGGCCGCGGCCTGGGTCGCGGCCTGCAGGTCGCCCGCGGGACCGGTGCCCGCTTCGCCAAAGAACAGCTCCTCGGCGACCATGCCGCCCATGGCGATCTGGATGAGCGAGACGATCTCGGAACGGGTCTTGGTGAAGCGCTCCTCGATCTCCGAGTGAGCGAGCAAGCCGAGCGCGTCGCGCCGCTTGATGATCGACAGCACCTCGAGCTTGCGGCCGACACCGACGAGGTAAGCGACGGTGGCATGCCCGGCCTCGTGGGTAGCGATCGTGCGCCGCTCGGTGTCCGTGTACTCGACGGGGTTCTTGAGACCGATCTCCTCGGTCATCTTGGCCTGCTGGATGTCGTGCCAGTCGAGGGCATCCGAGCCTCGACGCAGGGCCCACACCAGGGCCTCGTCGAGCAGATGCTCGATCATCACCGGCGAGTACCCGAACGTCATCGCCGCCAGCGCGTCGCGCTTGGCCGGGTCGTCGAGCTCGGGCTCGTGCGCCTTCTTGTCGAGGTAGTAGTCGAGGATCTCCCGGCGGCCGCTCCGGCTGGGGAGATCGAAGTAGATCGAGCGGTCGAAGCGACCGGGGCGCAACAGCGCGGGATCGAGGTCAGCAGCTCGGTTGGTAGCGCCGATGACGAGGATGTTCGCGGCCGCGGCGCGCGGCCGGCGCAGCTGACGGTGGTGCGGCAACCAGCGGTTCACGACGTCGAACAGCGCGCCAACCATGCGCATGCTGGTCGTGGGTGTGTCGAACGACTGAAGCTGGATCAGCAGTTCGTTGACGACACCGGAGATGCCCTCACGGTGGGTGGACGAGCCCATGCCGGTGCGGGACGCGCCGATGGCGTCGATCTCCTCGATGAAGCCGATGGCGCCGCCCTCACGACGAGCGGCCTTGCGGAGGGCCTTGAAGTACGAACGGATCTTGCGGTTGGTCTGGCCGTAGTACATCGACTGGAACGCCGACGACGAGACAAAGAGGAAGGGCACACCGGCTTCCTTGGCCATGGCCTTCGCCATGTAGGTCTTGCCGGTGCCCGGCGGACCTTCGAACAGGATCGCCCGGCGCGGCGTGCCGCCCATGCGCTCCCGGAAGGTCTTGAAGGCGAGGAAGAGGTTGAGTGACTTCACGACCTCGTCGACGACAACACCGGCGCCCTTGACGTCGGCGAGTGACACGTCGATCTCCGCTGCTCTGTAGACCACATGCGGGCTGCGGCCCGCGCCCAGCATCGGGAAGACGACGACGCCACCGAGAAGGACGACCAGCATGATCGCCGGCATGTAGTCGGCGATGAACGACGGCAGGTGGGGCCAGCCGACGGCCACGGCGTGGCCGTTGAGCAGGCGCAGGCCGATGGAGACGCCGACCAGCGTGAGGATGATCAAGACGCGCCGGAGACGCTGCTGGCGCGCTCGCTCGCGGACCGCCGCCACGTCGGCCATGGCGTGGCCGAGCACGGTTGCCTGTCCGAGGGCGCTGGTCTCCATGGTGTTCACGCTCCGTGATCGCTGCTGCCGTTCAGAGTACTGAGGGTGTTCGCCACTGCCTAGGCCCATACCTGTCACCGACCTACAGTCATGGTGATGGATGTCGAGCTCCGTAGCCCGCGGACGATGCAGGGCGTGGCTACGGCCGCGATCCTCTTGGGGTTTGTGGCCGATGTCCGGGTTGTGCCGTTCCTCGCGGCGATCGCGTTGATGGCGACGTTCGCGCGCATGGAGCCGACGTTCCAGACCTCGTGGGCGACCGAGATCGGGCTGCTGGTCGTCGGCGCGCTGCTGTTCCTCATCGGCCGCGCCGGCTGGGGATGGGTGCTGTCCATGCTCGCTGCCGGCGTCGCCGCGATCGCGGCGATGGCCGACATCTGGATCCTGCCCGACCGCGGGCTCCGTACCTCTTAGTCGTTACGTCCGCAGCCCGAAGTACGGGCGACGGCCCGCGGGCAGCTCGGAGCGCCGCGGGTTCGTCTGGTCGCGCTTGGAGACCACCGGCTCGGTGAGTTGCCAGTCGGCGCCGATGTCGGGGTCGTCCCACGCCACGCCGAGCTCGTCGTCGGGGTTGTAGTACTGGTCGACGAGGTAGGTCATGGTGAGGTCGGTCAGGGCGGCGAAGCCATGGGCCACCCCCGGCGGGATGAACACGCCGACCTCGTGGCCCTCGCCCTGTTCGAGCGTGAGCGTGGCCCCTTCGGTCGGTGATCCCTCGCGCAGATCGTGGAGGACGGTGAGCGCCCGTCCGCGCGTGACGTACCAGTAGTCGGCCTGATGCAGGTGGTAGTGCAGACCGACGAGAGCACCGCCCTGCTTGTCCGACCGATTGGCCTGCACCATCTCCCGCCCGTGCGGGAACCACGACCGTCGGTACGACTCGACGAAGCGCCCCCGGTCGTCGCCGTGCGAATCGGGCTCGACGATGACGACACCGGCGATGACGTCGGATTCGGTGACGGTCGCCATGTCGTCGGACGTCCTTTTGCTCTCAGGCATCGAAGCGGCCGTAACCGCCTCGGAAGAAGAGGAGCGGGTGTCCCTCGTGGGCGACATCGAGGTCGTGCACGCGGCCAACGACGATCACGTGGTCGCCCGCTTCGTGCTCCGCCTCGATCGTGCAGTCGAGGAAGCCAAGGACGTCGTCGATGACGGGCGCGCCCGTCGCCGCCTTCTTGTAGCCGATCTCCGCGAATTTGTCGGCTCCGCTCACGGCGAACAGCCGGCAGAGCTCCTCCTGGTCCTCGCCGAGGAGGTTCACGCAGAAGTGGCCGGCGGCCTGGATGTGGGGCCACGTCGAAGAGGTGTGCGCGGCGCAGAACGAGACGAGCGGCGGGTCGAGAGAGACCGACGTGAACGAATTGGCCGCCAGCCCGTAGGGCTTGCCCTCATGCAGTGCGGTGATGATCGTGACGCCGGTTGCGTAGTGGCCCAGCACCCGGCGGAAGTGGGCGGCTTCGATCGTGGGGGGCGCCGGCGTTTCGTCGGCCGGCTCGGGGCCGAGGGCGTCTTCGACGTCAGGTTCGGGCATCGTCGCCGAAGACTAGGGCGGTCGCCTAGGGCTTCTCGAAGGAGATCGTCGTCCCCTCGGACGCGCTGATCACTTCGATGCCGGCGGCGCTGCCCTTGGCCTGGGCCCGTTCGAGGAGGGCGTCGAGCTTGTCGTCGCCGTGCGCGGGGTCGTGGTGGAAGAGGGCGAGTCGACGGGCGCCGGCTTCCTTGGCCACGAGCACCGCGTAATCAACAGTGCAGTGGCCCCAGTGCGACTTCTTGTCCCACTCGTCGTCGGTGTACTGCGCATCGTGGATGAGAAGGTCGACGCCGTCGCCGATCTCGAGAACCGACTCGGGCACCGTGTCGAGGCCGCGCGGCGCTTGGTGATCGCTGATGTAGCCGACGCTGAAGCCGTCCCAGTCGACGCGGTACCCATTGGTGGGGCCCAGATGCGGGACGAGTCGGGACACGACGCGCGCTCGTCCGACCTTGAACTCGTCGTCGTTGACGTCGTGGAAGCGGATCTCGCCGCGGAGATCTGTCGGACGGATGGGGAAGTACGGCGGCTGCATGAAGTTGCAGAGCGCGTCCTGGATGTTGGCCGCGTTGTCGGGCGTCGGACCGTAGATGTCGAACGTCGCGCCCGGCCGGTCGATCGGAACGAAGAACGGCAGCCCCTGGACGTGGTCCCAGTGGAGGTGCGTAACGAGCGCCGTGCCGTGGAACGAACCGTCCTGGGGCAGCTTCTCGCCCCAGAAGCGAAGACCAGTGCCGATGTCGAAAACGATGGGGTCCTCACCGGGGACCTCCAGCGCCACACAGGCAGTGTTGGCGCCGTAGCGCCGGTTGGCATCGCACGGGCACGGGGTCGATCCCCGAACGCCGTAGAACGTCACATTCAGCAGAGCGCCCCCCTTCGCGCGAGCGTCAGGTTATGCGTAATGCTTGCCCAATGGAGCCTTCCGAGACACGCGTCACAGCTAACGGCCTCGACTTCACGGTGCTCGAGATGGGCGAAGGGCCGCTTGCGCTCTGTTTGCACGGCTTCCCTGATTCGCCGTGGACGTGGCGTTACCTGCTTCCGGTCTTGGCCGACGCCGGGTTCCATGCGGTGGCGCCGTACATGCGGGGCTATGCGCCGACCGCCATCCCGGCCGACGCCAATTACTACCCAGCAGCCCTGTCCTCGGATGCCTCCGCTCTCCACGAAGCGCTGGGGGGTGACGGCGACGCCGTGCTCATCGGCCACGACTGGGGCGCGGCCGCGGTGTGGGGGGCCACGGCCGACGCGCAGCGTTGGAGGCGGTTCGTGGCCATGTCGGTCCCGCACCTCGGTTCACTGGCCGGCCTGCTCGGTTCGTACGCGCAGCTGAAGCGCTCCTTCTACATCTGGTTCTTCCAGCTGCCGATCGCCGACGGCGTCGTAGGCGCGGATGACCTGGCCTTCATCGACGGCCTGTGGGCCGACTGGGTGAACGGTCAATACGACGCCAAAGAAGACGTGGCCCATGTCAAGGACTGCTTGCGTCAGCCGGAGAACCTGGCCGCCGCCATCGGCTATTACCGGGACACGTTCGGATTCAAGCCGACTGCTCCCGAGCACGAACGCTTCGTGGCCGCCGCCGCGGGGCCGACGCCGAAGCCGACGCTGTACCTCCACGGCACCCACGACAACGCATTGGGGATCGAGCTGGTCTCGGGGCTCGACCAGTTCCTCGCCGAGGGCTCTGACGTCACCGTGTTCGAGGGGCTCAACCACTTCCTGCACCTGGAGGACCCCGCGGCCGTCAACAGACGCATCCTGGAGTTCGTCGCGCCGTGACCGAGACGATCGTCGCCGTCGTCAAGCGCGACTGCCCGACCTGCGCGCTCATCGAGCCCGTGTTGGCCGACCTGGTGGACCGCGGCGTCGTCTCGGTCGTCCACCGGGAAAACGACGACGCCGGGTTGGAGGCGAGCTGGCATCTGAGGATCGAGACGGTGCCGGCGTTGGTGCGGGGCGACCAACGAATCGTCGGCTGGAGCCGGTCGCAGTGGGAGGAGTTCACGGGCGTGGCCGGCTTGGGTGAAGGGCTCCCTGACTACCGACCGGGCTGCGGGTCGCGAACGGTCGAGCCCGGGCTGGCCGACGAGCTGGCAGTGCGCTTCAACGGCTCGTCGTTGCGTTCTCGTCGTGTGCCGTTGGCCGAGCTCGAAGACGAGGCTGAAGCCTTGTTCGATCGCGGGTGGACCGACGGCTTGCCCGTCGTCGCCCCGACCGAAGCGCGCGTGCTGCGGATGCTCGGTGGGACTTCTCGTGGCGCCGACGAGGTCGTCGCCGTCGTGCCACCGGACCTCGTCGAGTGCACGGTCGAAAAGGTCGCCGTCAACGCGGTGATGGCTGGATGCCGACCGGAGTATCTGCCGGTCGTGCTGGCGGCGGTAGAGGCGGCGTGCACCGAGAGGTTCAACATTCACGGGCTGCTGGCCACGACCTACTTCTCGGGACCGGTCGTCATCGTCAACGGCCCGATCGCTCGAGCCATCGGTATGAACTCCGGCGTGAACGCGCTCGGCCAGGGCAACCGGGCCAACGCCACGATCGGGCGGGCGCTGCAGCTCGTGATCCGCAACGTCGGTGGCGGCCGCCCGGGCGGCGTCGACCGCGCCACCCTCGGCAACCCCGGCAAGTACACGTTCTGCTTTGCCGAGGACGAAGAGGGTTCGCCGTGGGAACCCCTGTCAGTTGAGCGGGGTCTGGACCCCGGGGTGTCGGCGGTGACGTTGTTCGCCGGCGAGGGCCCCCGCGGTGTTGTCGATCAGGCGTCGCGCACGCCCGAGTCGCTGGCCCGATCGTTCGCCGGCACATTGCGCACCGTCGCCAATCCGAAGCTGCCGCTGGCGTTCGACGCGTTCGTCGTGGTGTCGCCAGAGCACGCACGCGTCTTCCGGGAAGGCGGCTGGTCCAAGGCTCGGTTGCGCGAGGAATTGCTGACGCTGTTGACGATCGACGGCTCCGAGCTGGTGCGGGGTGCCGGCGGTTGCGACGAGGGCATCCCCGAAGCGTTGGGTGGCGCGTCGTGGCCCAAGTTCCGGCCGGACGGATTGTGGTTCGTGCATGCAGGCGGCACGGCCGGCATGTTCTCGGCCATCATCGGGGGCTGGATCAACGGTGAGACCGGGAGCCAGGCCGTGACCATGGAGGTGGGGTCGTGAATGCTCGGGTGGTACTCGACCCGACGGGAGAACGCTCGCCGGCAGTCCGTCAGCGCGTCGAACGTCCTGCGTCGCTCGAGGGCCGCACTGTCGGCCTGCTCGACATCTCCAAGGCGCGCGGAGACAAGTTTCTCGACCGCCTCTCTCAGCTGCGCGAGGAGCGAGGCCTGCGCGTCGCCCGCTTCCGCAAGCCCACGTTCGCCAAGGTCGCTCCCGTCGACCTGAAGCACGAGATCTCGACCACGTGTGACGTGGTCATCGAGGCGTTAGCCGACTGAGGCAGCTGCACGTCGTGCAGTGTGCACGACATCGCTGATCTCGAAGGTCGTGGCCTCCCCGGCGTCTTCGTGGCGTCCACCGAGTTCGTCGACGCCGCCAAGGCCCAGGCCTCGGCCCTCGGCTTCGACCCCGCTCGCGTCTTCGTCGCCCACCCGATTCAGGACCGCACCGACGAAGAGATGGCCGCCCTGGCCGACGCCGCCGTCGACGAAATCCTTCGGGCGATTACGGCAGCCTGAGCGCGCCGTCGAGCTCTACTGCGAGGCCGTCGGCGATGAGAGTGTCGGCGGCGCGATGGGCGCGCGCCGGGTCGTCGGGCCATCCGGCGGCGTCGGGGATGTTGTCGAACGGCACCGGCGCGTTGCGCATGGCGTCGACCAAGCGGCCGCGGCCTTGGCGGTCGGAGCCCACGAACGTCGACTGCTTGTGGGCGGGGGCCGCTGGATCAGGGCCGTCGACCCATCCGCAGTGGGTTGCCACCGGGCACTCGCCACACTTGGGCGCCCGGCGTAGGCAGACCGTGGCGCCCAGATCGATCATGGCCTGGTTCCACGCCCAGCCGTCTCCCTCAGGCACGACTTCGTCGGCGAAACGCTGCGCCGCGGGTTGCGTTAGCGGGCGCCCGGCAACGCGCGCCAGTACTCGCCAGGTGTTGCTCTCGACGATGCCGACGTCACGGCCGAAAGCGAAGGTGAGTACGGCCCGGGCCGTGTACGGGCCGATGCCGGGAAGCACCATCAGCGCGTCGAGGTCGTCCGGGAACAACCCGCCGTGGCGATCGACGACCGCTGACGCGGCGCGGTGCAGGTTGACCGCCCGACGGTTGTAACCGAGCCCGGCCCACTCCCGAACGACATCGGCAACGGGCGCGGCCGCGCAGACTGTGACCGACGGGAAGCGCTCCAAGAAGGAGTGGTACTTGGGCACGACCCGCGGTACCTGTGTCTGCTGGAGCATCACCTCGCTTACGAGGATCGCCCATGGGTCTCGCGTGTGGCGCCAGGGAAGGTCCCGGCGTGTGCGCGCCGACCAGTTCAGGAGCGCTTGCTGCACCAGAAAACGAGCGTGTTGTACGGAAGCACGAACGGCTCGTCCATGCCTTCCACTGCAGTCATCCCAAGCGCCACGATTTCCTCGCGCTCGCCCTCGGGCTTGGCCGCGATGTAGCTCACGGAGCGCAGCCGGTCCTCGAGCCCGGCGCGATCGAGCACCTGGTCGTACCGGAACGTCGACTGCTGCAACGGCGTGTAGAGCCCCGTGGACGCCACGGCCGCAGCCCAGTCGAAGGTGTCATAGGTGCTGTGGGTGAACTTGTGCCACTGGATCAGCTCGTTCATGTGCTTGACCCACCCCACGGATTCGTCACGGCGGTTCCACACCATCGCGAGGCCACCGCCGGACTTCAGGACGCGGGCGATCTCTTTGAGCGCCGCGTCGGCGTCGAACCAATGGAAGGCCTGGGCGACGGTGACGGCGTCGATCGAAGCGTCCGGCAACGGAATGGCCTCGGCGGTGCCCTCGAGCACCTCGACGCCGTCGATGGCGGCCCGCAACTCGTCGGCCATCTCCTTCACCGGTTCGACGGCGACAACATCAGCCCCCGTCGGCACGAGCAGGGCGGTGAACTTGCCGGTGCCCGCGGCCAGATCGAGGACCTTCACGCCCGGGCCCAGGCCGAGCTCGCTCGACAGGAACTCGATCGCCTCCGGCGGGTAGGAGGGCCGTCCGCGCGCATACGCACCGCTCCCGGCTGAGAACCCGGCCGCCGCGGTGTCGTGGATCTCGGGCGTCAGCCCTGACTCCAGACGTCGTCGCCATACGGCCGCTGCCGGGCCGGAGCGAAGTCCTTCTTCCACACCATCAGCTTGCGACGGAAGTAGCAGACCTCTTCGCCGCGCTGGTTGAAGCCTTTGGTCTCGACCGTCACCACTCCCCGGTCTTCCTTCGACTTCGACTCGACCTTGTCGAGTACCCGAGTCTCGGCGTAGATGGTGTCGCCGTGGAAAGTCGGCTTCTTGTGGCTGAGTGACTCGACCTCGAGGTTGGCGATGCAGGAGCCGCTCACGTCGGGGACGCTCATCCCGAGCACCAGCGAATAGACGAGGTTGCCGACCACCACGTTCTTGCCCTGCACGGTCTCGTGCTCGGCGAACCACGCGTTGGTGTGGAGCGGGTGGTGGTTCATCGTGATCATGCAGAAGAGGTGGTCGTCGTACTCGGTGATGGTCTTGCCGGGCCAGTGCTTGTAGATGTCGCCGACCTCGAAGTCCTCGTAGTACCGCCCGAACGGCCGGTCGTAGGTGCTCATACCCGTGACGATATGAGACGCGGACCGCGGACCCTGTGTCGTCTGAAAGACTGTCGGCGGCGTATGACAGCACCGCCCCGCGTGCCGATCCACACCGCCCTGCACGGGCCACAACTGGCGGGCTGGCAGCCGAGTCCGGCCCCCCAGGCGCGTTACAAGGTGCTGGCCGAGCCCGACGTGGAGATTCCGCTCCCGGACGGCACGGTGCTGCGCGGGGACATCTATCGGCCGGCGTCCGACGAGCCCGTCCCGGCCCTGCTCTCGTGGGCGGCCTACAACAAGGACCTTCTCACCACATGGGTCCCGGCGCCGTTCAACGAGACCGGCGTGGTCGGCTACCAAGCGGCCTGCGGGTACGCCGTGCTGATCGCCAACCCACGGGGGTGCGGCCGGTCCGACGGATCGTTCGGCGGTCTCTTCTCCGAGCAGGAAGCCGCCGACCTCGAGGACACCATCGAGTGGCTCGCGGGTCGGCCCTTCTGCAACGGGCGCGTCGGCATGACCGGCATGTCGTACTTCGCCGTGAGCCAGTTGCGGGCCGCCGTCCGCAGGCCGAAGCACCTCGGCGCGGTCTTTCCCTTCCTTGGGCTGACCGACATCTACAGGCACGCCGCCTACCACGGCGGGTCGCTGCACGCGGGGTTCCTGTCCGGCTACTTCAGCATCAACGGCAGCGCCGAGTCACTGCGCATACCCGCCGAACGTCGCCACATCATGGGCTACGTGCTCGACACCCCGGTGGCGCGGGCCGTGCTTCCGCAGGTGCTGCCCCGCGTCCTCCCCCGCGTCGCACCTCACCTCGAACCGCCCGATCTGTGTATCGACGAGTTCGCCCACTTCGCCTTCGACCATCCCCTCGACGGTGACCTGTACCGGCTGCGTTCCCCCGAGCCGGCGCTCGGCGACATCGACATTCCCGTCCTGATAGGCAGCGAGTGGGGATACGTCGCCCTGCACCTGTTCGGCGCCTTCTCGGCGTGGCACCACGTGCAGTCGCCCAAGAAGCTCTTCATCGGCGCGCCCGGCGATCGCTGGCCGTGGGCCCGGTACCAGGACGAGCTGCTCGCCTTTTACGACCGGCATCTGAACGACGTCGACAACGGCTGGGACGCACTACCGGCGGTCCGCTACTGGCTGATGGGCGCCGACCGTTGGGAAGAGGCGACCGACTGGCCCGTACCAGACGCAGAACCGTGGATGCTGCAGCTCGGCGCCGACACGACCCTCGCTGATGAAGCCGCGGACACGCGACCGCCAGAGGGACGCATCTCCTTCTACGCGGTGCCGGCGGGGCTCATGTGCCCCGACGGATTCGAGCGGACCCATGCGACCGTGCTTGCGTTCGAGACGGCGCCGCTGCCGGAAGAACGCCACGTGGTCGGGCCCGTGCGCCTCCGCTTGCGCATGGCGTCGACCGCCCTCGACGCCAACGTCGTCGCTAAGATCTCCGACGTCAGCCCCGACGGCTCGGCCCGCCCTGTCACGATGGGCTGGCTGCTGGCATCGCACCGCACCATCGACGAAGAGCGCTCGAACCCGACCGAGTTGGTGCACGACCACACCAGCCCGCTCCCCCTGGTTCCCGGCGAACCCACCGTCCTCGAGTTCAGCCTGCACCCCTTCGCCAACCTTTTCGCCGCCGGTCATCGCGTGCGTCTCGAGCTCAGCAGCGATCCGGTGAAGATGGCGCCGCCGCCCGACAGTCGCTTCGTGTACTTCCCGCACCTAGGCCCGCCGTATCCCGCCCGCAACGACATCATCTGCGGGCGGGACGGGCATGACGAGGGAAGCGTCCTCGAGCTCAGGGTGCGCTGAGACCAGGACTTTCAGCCCCGGCGCTAGAAGAACGCCGGAGTGATCAGACGGATCGGTGTCCTCGCCGGGGTCGTGGCCCTCTTCGTGCCCGTGCTCGGCTCCGGCGGCGCCCAGGCCGCAGCGCCTACGTGCGCCACCGGCGCCGTCCCCTACGGCGGCATCCCCGGCGCAACCATGACGCCCACCGAGTACGTCAGCAAGGACGATCCCCCGCTTCCTTACATCCGCTGGCGGGGCACGGTGCCCGGCTTCGACGGTCTCCCCTTCTCCGTCGACGTGACCGTTCCGTGTGGCGCAGACCGGCCCGTACCAACCGTCACGATGGCGCACGGGTTCACCGACGACAAGACGGTCTGGGAGGAGACGGGCAAGGGTGACAAGTCCGTATCGAGGGACCGGCCCGAGCAGGACAGCCACTGGAACAACGTCTGGTTCGTCACCCGCGGCTACGCCGTCCTGAACTACACGGCCCGGGGCTGGCACGACTCCTGTGGTCCGGATACGTCGGGCGCAACGAAGGTGACGCCCGCACCCCAGTGCGCGTCGCACCAGTACTGGATTCACCTCGACGACAAGCGCTGGGAGGTGCGCGACGCCCAGTGGCTCACGGGCGGCCTGGTGCAGAGCGGGGTCGCCGATCCCGCGCGTCTGGCGATGACCGGCGGCTCCTATGGCGGCGCGCCGACCGCGAGCGCGGCCCTGCTGGCCGGCAACGTGATGTGCGGCGCCGCTGCTCAGCCCGCTGCGCTCGGTCCCGACCCGTGCACGGGCAAGGCCGACGGCTCACTCGCGCCGTGGACGACGCCGAACGGCAAGACGCCGTTGAGCTGGGCGGCGGCCGTACCCATGTACACGTTCTCCGATCTGATCCAGGTGCTCGCGCCGAACGGACGCGGCACCGATGGATGGGCGCTGGCGCCGCCCGACGGCAACCACACCGATCCGTTCGGCGTCCCCATCCAGAGCACCATCGCCGGGTTGTTGGCCGCGGGCGAGACCTCAGGCTTCTTCGCGCCGCCCGGTGTCGACCCGACGTCGGACATCCTCACCGACTCGGCCCGAGTGCTGGCCGGAAACCCCTTCCCCCAGAGCGACCCGCTCGTCGCTCGGGGCATCCGCGTCTACCGGCAGTACAAGTCGCCGATCACGACGCCGCCGCAAGGCCGCGTGCCGATCTTCTGGGTGCAGGGCATCACCGACCCGCTGTTCCCTGCCTTCGAAGCACTGCAGATGCGCAACCAGTTGACGGCCGACGATCCCTCTTATCCCTTCAAGCTGTTCCTTGCCGACGTCGGCCACGACTACACCGCGCAGCGACAGGACGAGTGGGACGCGGCGCACGCCGAGATGAACGACTTCCTCGACCACTATCTCCGTCCTGACCGGACGCCGGCGGCGCCGGTGTTCGACGTGACGTCGTCCGTGACCCGGTGCCTCGATCACAACGCACCGATGCAGCTCGCCACCGCGCCGACGTGGGACGGGCTGCACACCGGTCACGTGACGTTCGTCAGCACCACCCCTGGGACGACTGCGAGCGCCGTGCCGGGCCCCGCGGCGAGAGCCACCGACCCGATCACGACCGCGACGCTTCCGCTCCCCGGCGCCTACCACGGCTGTCGCATCATGCGCCCGTCGCAGCCAGACCCGACGGCGGCGACCTACACGTTCCCCGTCAGCAGCGACACCGTGCTGATGGGAGGACCCGTCGTCGACGTCACGTTCTCGACGACGGCGCCCGACACCGAGCTCAACGTCCGCCTCTGGGACGTCGCCCCCGACGGCAGCGCCCAGGGTCTCGTCACCCGCGGCACATACCGCAGCCTCGACCTGCCCGGCACCGGCCGCCACGCCGTCTTCCAGATCGCACCCCAGAGCTACCGCTTCCCGGCCGGCCACACGATCAAGGTCGAAGTGGCGGCCAATGACTTCCCCTACTACCAGCAGGACAACATCCCATCGGTGGTCCAGGTCAGTCGGCTGGCACTCACCCTGCCGCTGCACGAACCGGCGCCGGCAAGCGCGGCCGCGTCCGAGTCACCTGCCGTCTTGGCCGCGACTGCCGGCTCGTCGGCCGGCGCCCTCCCGGCGACCGGTAGCGAGCCGTGGGCGCCGGTGGCCCTCGGTCTGCTGGCGTTGGCCGCGCTCGGCGTCAGTGCGAAGCGCCGAGCGCCGGCGCCGTGACGTCGGGATAAACGTCCACGTACACCGGCGAGCCGTTCACGGTCATGCCGTGGGTCAGCAAGTCGGGCGAGCTCTGACTGACGGCGTCGTAGTCGATGAACTGTCCATGCCCGTCGACTGAGCGCGAGCCGAACGCGTGCACGCCGTTGGTACCGAGCAGCAGACCGGTGCCGCCGTTGTCCGACCCTTCGAGCCAAATGCCGACGGCGCCAATCGGTGACCGGCTGAGGGTTCCGTCAGCGCGGACGAAGCGGCCGGCGTCGATCCCGGCGTGCTGGCCGGGCTGGGCGTCGAGCAGCTGGCTCAGGTGCTCGGCGACGAGGTTGGCGCCCGTCGGTCCCACCGACTCGCTTTCGAGCTTGTGCTGGTGGCCGCGCTGGTCCTTGTCGTTCTCGTCGTTGAAGCACGTGGTGGTGAAGAACCCGGGCTGTGTGGAGAAGCCCCACGCGGGGATGAGGTAGCCGAGCATGTCGTCAGCCAGGCCGACGCGGAACCGGTACGTGGACTCCGCGTGCCACGTGGGCACCGGCGGGTTGGGGCGGTCGGGGCAGCTCGCATCTTCCACACCCCAGTGGTTGCCGACCATCAGCGCCGGGAAGGCCTCGCCCGGGTTGGCGAGCATCTGCAGGTCGGGTCCGACGTCGACGACGCCAACTTCGCTGCGGACATCGGGGCCGAGCGGGCCGACGGGGACGCCGGCCAGGAACGTCTGGCGGTCACCGAACAGACCGGCGACGGCGGCCGCCTTGAAGAGGTTGTTCTCGAGCGGGACGTAGAACTCGTCGCGCTTGATGTCGACGCGGCCCGGACGCAACGGATGAGCGCTCCCGAGGTGACTTGCCACCGCGTTGGCCAATGCCTCACCGGTGGCCTGGGCCTGGGCATAGCAGCCGTCCGGACAGCCGGGCCCGGCCGTCTTCGGCACGGGCGGCACGCTCTGAGGATCTTCGATGGAGCCGTTGTCGGCGACGAGGAACATCGCCATGCCACCGGCCACTTGCTCGAGGCGGCGATGGAAGTACCCCGGCCAGTCCGACGAGATCTGGCCCTGGATGGCGGGCACGTCGGTGTGGCCGATCTCCTGGTTGTGGGCGGCCATGCTCATCAACGTGATGATCGGCTTGCCGTCGAGCGTCCTCGCCGTCAGCACACCGATCTTCGGATCGAGGGCCACACCCTTGCCGCTGTCGTCGGTGGTCGGGAAGTTGTTCGAAAGATGCACGTTCACCGTCGACGGAACGGGCATCTGCAGCGCCGACACGACGGCCGGCTTGCGGGCGTCGTACGCGGCCGCCGCCGCGTCGGCCACGCGGTCGACGAGGAACGACATGTAGTAGTCGTCGATACCGGAGCGGCCGCCGACCGTGTCCTGGATGTTGGGCGCGCCGTAGATGCCGACGGTGTCGGGCGAGGACTCGTTGTGGTTGGCGCTGACGATGACGTCGGTGATCTGCGGCCGCAGCTGCTTGAGCCGGTCACGCACGCGGTGGGTGTAGGTCTCGTGGATGCCCTGGGCGACGACGGAGACGACGACCGCTGTGCGAGTCCCGTCGGAGAAGGCGATGGCGCGGGCGTCGATGGGGTCGTGCACCTCCTGGGCCACGTGGTCGACGCCGCCCGAGATGTAGATGCCGTCCCAGCGGCCGTTGTGGTTGGCGTCGCAGAAGGGGTCCGGGTACTCGAAGTGTCCGACGCCCTGCAGGTCCTTGTACGGCTCCTCGAACGCGAACTGGCGCTTGCCATCGAACAGGGCGGAGGGGCAGAAGGGGAAAGCGGTGGTGTCAGCCTTCTGGTTGAACACCGGCGGGCTGACATCGACTCTCGCGGCCCCGACGAGCATGTGGCTCGGCGTCGGCGTGGCGGGCGAGCCGGCAGCCAGCGCCGGCACCGTCCCGGCGACCAGGGCAGCGAGCGCGACCAATGTCGCGGCGATACGGATGCGCACACCTCTCTGTTCACCCGGCTATTGCTGACTTCCTCCCGGTATGCGGGAAAAAGTCAGCGATAGGTCACGTTTCCTGCTGGAGGAGCTTCAGCGAGCGCTGAGGCCGCCGTCGACGGCCAGCACCTGGCTGGTGATGTAGCTGGCTTCCTCGGACAAGAGGAAGACCACGGGCGCCGCGACCTCCTCGGCGGTGCCCTGCCGGCCGAGTGGCACCGGAGTCTTCGCTCGGTTGGGACGGCCTGCAGTTGCCAGCCGGCCCAGGGGCGTGTCGATCAAGCCCGGAGCGACGACATTGGCGCGCACACCCTTGCGCGCCCCTTCCAGCGCCACGTGGCGGCACAGGCCGAAGATGCCGGCCTTCGAAGCGTCGTACGCCGGGATCTGGCTGCCGGCGCTGATGCCGGCGACCGATGCGATGAACACGATCGCCGACCCTTCGTCCATCACCGGCAGGGCTGCCTGACTGATGAGAAAGTGCGAGCGCAGGTTGACCGCGAACGTGTAGTCCCACTGGTCGGCTGTCGTCTCTCTGAGCCGTCGTCCCGCGGCGATGCCGACGTTGAGCACGAGGCCGTCGAGGCCACCGAAGGCGGCGACGGTCTCGTCGACGAAGGCGCGGCACATCTCAGCGTCGGTCACATCGCCGACGATCACGTGCGCGTTACCGCCTTCGGCTTCGACGAGGCGCGCCGTCGCCTCGGCCGCCGTTCGGTCGACGTCCGCACAGGCGACCATTGCGCCCTCGCGGGCGGCCAGCACAGCGATGGCCCGGCCGTTGCCCAGAGGCGCGTCGCCCTCGGACTCAGGCGACGGCCGCGTCCCGGCGCCGACGACGAGCACTCGTCTACCGCTCAGCCTTGTCATTGCGCGTATCTATCGAGAAGACCGCGAGCGATGACGAGACGTTGGATCTCGTTGGTGCCCTCGCCGATGATCATGAGCGGCGCGTCGCGGTAGTAGCGCTCGACCGGTAGCTCTGTGGTGTAGCCGTAGCCGCCGTGCACGCGCATGGCCTCCGTCGCGCACTCGAACGCCGTCTCGGACGCGAACAGCTTGGCCATGCCCGCTTCGACGTCGCAGCGCTCGCCCGCCTGCTTCTTGCGCGCCGCGCTCTGGGTCAGAAGGCGTGCCGCCTCGAGCTTGGTGGCCATGTCGGCCAGCTTGAACTGGATGGCCTGGTGCTTGGCGATGGGAACCCCGAAGGTCTCCCGCTGCTGCGCGTACGAGATGGCGGCCTCGAACGCGGCCCTGGCCACCCCGCAGGCGCGAGCGGCGATGTTGATGCGCCCGAGCTCGAGCGCTCCGAGGATGAGCGGGAGGCCGCGGCCCAACGTGTCGGGGCCGCCGAGCACCGACGACTTGGGGACCCGGTGGCCGCTGTAGCTCATCTCGACGGTCTCGAGGCCCTTGTAACCGAGCTTGGGGATGGTCTTGCTGACGCTGATCCCGCCGTAGCTCTCGCCGGGTTCCTTCTCGACGATGAAGCAGGTGATGCCCTCGGGCGTCTTCGCGGCCAGCGTGACCAAGCTGGCCCGCACGCCGTTGGTGACCCACATCTTGGTGCCGTCGAGGACGTACTCGTCGCCGTCGGGCGTGGCCTTGCAGCGCAGCGCACGGGTGTCGCTGCCGGCGTCGGGCTCCGATAGCGAGAGGCATCCCCGCAGTTCGCCCGTCGCCATGCGCGCCAGCCACTTCTCTTTTTGCTCGGCCGTGCCTTCGTTGGCGATCAGGGTGGCGGTGATGAAGTGGGTGTTGAGGATGCCGGTCAGCGACATCCACCCGAAGGAGACCTCCTCCACGATGCGGGCGTAGGTCACGATGTCGAGCCCCAGGCCGCCGTACTCGGTCGGGATGGTGACGCCGAACAGGCCCATCGCCTTCATCTGCTCGACCAGCGGCTCGGGGAACTCGTCGGCGTGCTCGTAATCCGACGCGACCGGCAGCACCTCCTTGGCGATGAAGGTGCGGACAGCGTCAACCAGTTCGTCGGCGAGTTCGGTGTCGGTAGCCACGGCGGGGATCGTAAACCCCACAAAGTTGGGGTACCTCGGCGGTCCCGCGGTCCGGAGAATCAGCGGTATGACAACCACCACAGAACAGAACAAGGAAATCGTCCGCGAGTTCATCGACCGGGTGTTCACCAATGGTGACCTGACCGCCGTCGACGAGATGCTCACCGACGACTTCGTCAACCACGATCCGCACTTCGGGGCACCCGAGGGTCGGGACGCGTTCCGCTACATGGGCACGGTCGTGCGCGAGGCGTGCCCCGACTGGCACAGCGACCTGCATCTGCTCGTCGGCGAAGGCGACATCGTCGTCGAGCGGTTCACGGCATCAGGCACCCAGCGCGGAGAGCTCGCCGGCGTGGCGCCGACGGGCAAGGAGGTCTTCATGCCTGGGATCAACATCTTCCGCATCGCCGACGGTCGCATCGCCGAGCGGTGGGGGCGCGTCGACGAGCTCGGTCTGCTCCGGCAGCTCGGTGCGGTCCCGGCGTAGCCTTCACCTACGGACGCCGCAGTGATCGAGAGACGCGTCGCCGCCATCGAACGGCGGTGCTCGACAGGATTGGATTCCGACGCCTTGCGGACGGACGTCCTCCGTCTGCTGCGGGACGTCGTGCCCGTCGACGCCGCCTTCTTCGCCACGGTGGACCCGGCGACGATGTTGTTCACGTCGTTCGTCAGCGAGGAGCCGCTCGTCGAGGCGGCGGCGCGCTTTCTCGACAACGAGTACGGCGCCGACGACGTCAACAAGTTCGTGACGTTGGCGGCGAGCGCGGATCCGGTGAGCTCCCTCGACCGGGCCACGAGCGGCGACCGCGGCGCCAGCGATCGTTACGCATCGGTGATGGCGCCGATCGGGCTCGGCGACGAGCTTCGGGCCGCCCTCGTCGTCGGCGGCCGGTGCTGGGGCGTGATGTGCCTGCACCGGGAGGACGTGCAATCGGGATTCACGGAGCGGGAAGTTGGCCTCGTGCGGCGGTTGGTGCCGGTGCTGGCCGACGGTCTCCGCCGCACGGTGCTGGCGCAGGCGGCCCTCACATCGGACGGACAGGAGGGCCCCGGCATCGTCGTGCTGAGTGCGGACCATGAAGTCGTGTCTTCGAACGCGGCCGGTGCGCGATGGGTCGATGAGATCCCTGTCGCCATCCAGACCGCGGCAGCTCGCGCCCGGCGCGGTGAGAGCGTCACCGCCAGGGTGCGCACGTCCGGCGGGCGGTGGCACACCGTCCACGCCTCCGCCCTCGACGGACAGCCAGGCGGTCAAACGGCCGTCGTCATTGACCAGGCATCGCCCGAACAGCTCACGTCGCTCTTCCTCGACGCCCACGGCCTGACGCCGGCCCAGACGCGCGTCGCCGCCCTCGTCCTGCGCGGCTTTTCGACGCGTCAGATCGTCAACGAGTTGCAGATCTCCAGCTACACGGTCCAGGAGCACCTGCGAGCGGTCTTCGACAAGTTCGGCATCGGCAGCCGCCGGGAGCTGGTCGCCGCTCTCCTCAGCCCGCGCTGATCACGCGTAACGTCACTTCGTGATCGAGCTGGGCCTGCGCAACGACGTGTACCGGCGTCCGCTCGCGACTGCCCTCGACCGGCTCGGTCTTCGTGAGGGTTGGAAGTGCGTCGACGTCGGTGCCGGCGGAGGCGACGTGAGCGTCGCGCTGGCCGAAGTCGTCGGCCAAGACGGGCGCGTGTACGCGGTCGACAGCGACCCGATGGCGCGCGATGAGGTGGCGCGCGCCGCGTCTGCCCACGCCCAGGTCGTCGCCATCACCCAAGCGGGCGAGGACCTGCTGCTGCCCGAGGCGGTCGACCTGGCCTTCTGCCGCTTCGTCCTGATGTACGTCGACGACCCCGTGCTCGTCCTCCGCCGCATGGGCGCCGCAGTGCGGCCGGGCGGCTGGGTCGTCGCCCAGGAACCAATTACCTCCGCCGGCCGCATCGACGGTCAGCCGCTGTCGATGCCCGACGCGCCCAGGCCCGACGTCGGCGCCCAACTACCCGCCCTCGTCCGCGCCGCCGGCCTCGAGATCGTCGACGCCTGGGCCGAGTCCCAGGCCGGCGCGGGTCCTGGCCCCGTCGCCGACTACCTCGCCTCCCTCACCGGCGTCGACCCCGCCGACGATCCCGTGGTCCTCCCACCCCTCGTCACCGTCGTAGCCCGCCGCCCCGCCACTCCACCTTCCTGAGGTGTTTGCTCAATCAGCGGGCTATGCGGCCGGTGATTGAGCACACACCCCGAGGACGGACCGCACCACATCGAGGATGTGGTCGTCACTGTGGCTGTCGGTGAACTGGTAGATGCGCCAGCCGATGAGCTCTAGGTAGTTCCGTCGAGTGCGGTCGTCCGTGAAGGGACTCCGCTGGCCGTGATACTTCCAGCTGTCGACTTCGAATCCCGCGAGCAGTTCCGGATAGGCGAGATCGATCTTGCAGGTCTTGCCACGAATTCGCACCCGGTGCTGCTGAACGGGCGGCGGCAGTCCGGCGCCGACGATCGTCTTGAGCACCCGACTCTCGAGATCGCTGTCGCCGGGGTCGTAGCCAGGAAGCCGCTCGCCGAGTACGGCGTGCACAACCGAGAGCCGTCGCCCGGGTGCTGTGTCGAGTCGGGCTGTACAGGCCCGGAGGCGGTCAAGGCGGAGCAGACGGCGGCGGATGGCGTCGTCGACGACGCGGCCGAGTTCGATCGCCGATAGGCGGCCAGAGAGCTCGACCACCGTGCGTTCAGGAGAGGTCACCGGAATACGGCGGATCGTCGTCAGATCAGCAGAGAAGAGGGCGCCCGAGCGATGACCAACCACGCCTTCGAGACGCATGTGGTGTCCGAGCGGCCGCAACAGTTCAATTCCGTCCGGCTGCTCTATCGCCTTAAGGGGCCACAGGCATCCTGCGGTCCCGTGGGACGCCCAAGCGGATCCGCCGGCGGAGAGCACCGCGGCGAGAACTGCACGATCGCCGGACGGCGGAGCCCCCGCGGGCGCGTACACGCCCTCCCGCTCGGCCCGCCAGATGCCCCGCTGGCACAGACCGCGTATCTCCTCATACGTAAGGCCTGCGCTGATGGCCTGGTCGACTGTGACCAAACCGAGCTGACGGCACTGGATGGCGGCGACGGCTTCCATATTCATGGTCGCCCAGCATGCTCAGAGGGTGTGACAAGAAAGGTGTTTGCTCACTGGCCGGGCCAAGAGCCCGCTGATCGAGCAAACACTCCGGTTGGGCGGGTAGGAGGAGCCCGCCGACCTGCTGGGTAGCCTCCCGGCCGTGGCAACAGCGGATCTTTCAGCGGCGCGTGACGCCGTGCATGCAGCGAACGACGTCGTCAACGGGGCTTCTCGGACGCTCACGGGTGACATCGATTCCCGACAGGTCGTGGCGTACGACATCGCCCACGCGGCGGCGGCCATGGAGCTGGCCCTGGCCATGCTCGACTACGGCGAGAAGGGTGAGCTCGAGGCCAAGCTGGCCTGCGCGTTCATCGCCGACGCCGTGCACGACCTCGCCGGCAAGGTGCTCGGACGCGAGGAGGAGTGGGCGACCAAGCCCGGCGCCCTCGACACGGCGATGCCCTTCGTCACCACCTACCGCGACCCCGACTTCCTGGCGTCGCTCGCCGGCGAGGAGGGTCCGCGGCACCTCGACGCCGACTTCGAAATGGTCCAGGACACGTTCCGGCGCTTCGCCGACGAGAAGGTCAAGCCCGTCGCCGAGCACATCCACCGCACCAACGCCGACATCCCCGAAGACGTCATCTCCGGGCTGGCCGAGATGGGCGGCTTCGGCCTGTCGGTCCCCGAGGAGTACGGCGGCTTCGCATCGGGCGGCGAGAGCGACTACCTCGGCATGGTTGTCGCCACCGAGGAGCTCAGCCGAGGCTCGCTGGGCGCCGGCGGCTCACTGATCACCAGGCCCGAGATCCTCACCCGCGCCCTCGTGCGCGGCGGCACCGAAGAGCAAAAGCACGAGTTCCTTCCCAAGATCGCCACCGGCGAGTTGATGGTCGCCGTGGCCGTCACCGAGCCCGACTTCGGCTCCGACGTCGCCGGTCTCAAGGTCACCGCCCAGAAGCAGGACGACGGCTCCTTCCTCGTCAACGGCGTGAAGACGTGGTGCACGTTCGCGGCGCGCGCCGACGTCCTCATGCTGCTCGCCCGCACCGATCCCGATCGGTCGAAGGCGCACCGCGGTCTCAGCCTCTTCGTCGTGCCCAAGCCTCGTGGCGAAGGTCACGGCTTCGAGTTCACCCAGGACGGCGGCGGTCGCATGGAAGGCCGCGCCATCGACACCATCGGTTACCGCGGCATGCACTCCTATGAAGTCGCCTTCGAGAACTGGCGGGTGCCCGCCGAGAACCAGGTCGGTGGCGACGAAGGCCTCGGCCGCGGCTTCTACCTGCAGATGGAGGGCTTCGAGAACGGACGCCTGCAGACCGCGGCCCGCGCCGTCGGCCTGATGCAGGCCGCGTACGAAGCCGCGCGCGACTACGCCAACGAGCGCGTCGTGTTCGGCCACCCCATCGCCGACTACCAGCTGACGCAGGCCAAGCTCGCCCGCATGGCCGTGCTCATCCAGGCCTCACGCCAGGCGATGTACCGCGTGGCCAGGCTCATGGCCGCCGGCCAGGGCGCCCTCGAGGCCTCGATGGTCAAGGCCTACGTCTGCAAGGCCGCCGAGTGGGTCACCCGCGAAGCGGTCCAGGTCCACGGGGGCATGGGCTACGCCGAAGAGTTCCCGGTGAGCCGCTACTACGTCGACGCCCGCGTGCTGTCGATCTTCGAAGGCGCCGACGAGACGCTGGCGCTACGCGTTATTGCGAAGCGGCTGGCCGAACGCGACCCGGCATAAGTCCCAACCGGCTGGACATCGTGCAGCGCGGCGCGAAGTTGCCGCCGTTGTCGCCCGAGCACAGCACGCCGCCGCCGTTCGCGGCGTAGGGGGCGACCAGCAGCCGACCGTCGGGCAACGGCATTACGGCCGTGGCGCCGCGGTCGAGCGCGGTGCCGGGGCCGATGCGGGTCCACGTCGTTCCCGAATCGTGGGAGACAAAAACGCCACCGCTCGACCCACCGTCGGGGCGCTTGTCCAGCAGTGCCACGTACAGGCCGCCGGCATCGTCCTCGGCCACACTCTGCACTGCGCCGGAGACGGGCAAGGCGACGGCGGCGAAGGAGCCCCCGCCGTCGACGCTTCGATAGAAGCGCGCCGCCTGCCACGCATACGCGAGCCCACTGCTCGCATACGTCTTGCTGGCCAGGACCGACGGCGTGCCCGTCGACCCGACCAACGGCTTCGCCGGCGTGCAGGTGGAGCCCGTGCAGCGCGACACCAGCGACTGGCCGACGACGGGCAGCCCGGTGCCAGCAACGATCAGCTTGTGGTCCGACGTATAAGCGGGTGAGTACGCGAACGACAGAGCGATGCTTGTGGGTTCGGGTGCCAGATTGAAGGGAGTTACGACGCCAATCTGGTCGTGGTAGATCCACCCCGGCATGGCGCCGACGAGGATCTGGCGATCGACGCCCGAGAACCCCGGCGACATGGCCGCGTGACCACCGAGGGGCGTAAGGGGACGGAAGAGATGGCCACCGTCGTCGGACACCCGAAGGGCGCGGTCGTCGATCTCGAACATACGGTTGTCGTGCGGATAGGACGGCGGCAAGAGCACGGTGCCGCCGCCGAACGCAACCGACCAGATGCGCGTCCAGGTGACGCCGCCGTCGGCCGACCGAAACAGCGTGTGGCATTGGCCGACGAAGCACCCGCGGGTCGCGACGCCGCTGGCATACACCTCGTGGTCGTTGGCGTAGTTGGGCGACGGCGTGAAGGAAACGAATTCGGATCCTTCGGGGGTGTCGCCGCCCTGCCCGGGCAGACGGAGGCCGTCATCGCGCGGTGTCCGTTTGGCAGCAGCGGCCACAGCCGCATGGTCGGCGGCGGACGCGGCCGCGCCTCCTGCGCCGCCACGTGAGAGCCGGTCGGCCGCACTCGCCTTCGCGGCGGCCGCCGCGTCCCCGTCAGACTCTGCGGGCGGGCTCGACGCCGGCGCCGCCGCTGCGGCAGACGGAATCGGCGAGTGGGTGGAGACCACGCCCCCGCCGGACATCCCCAGGCCGACGGCCACGAACACAGCGAGGGCATCGACAGCGCGGTTACCGATGCCGCTGACCGCAACCGCCATGTGCGTGCGCTGGGCGTGCTCGGACAGGCGACGGCCGAGGTCGCGCACGGCGACCACGGCGATGACGACCGGGTTCCACTCGGCGAGCTGGAGGTAAGCGGCGCGCAGCGCCTGACGGGAACGCTTCAGCGAGCCCCGTACCGACTCGACCGTCGTGCCTTCATGGGATGCAATTCGGTCGTAGGACCAGCCGTCGACCTCGCGCAGGTGCAGGACGCGCTGCTGATGTGGGTGCAGCGCGGCGAAGGCCTGGCGGGCCCACGCGTACTCGTCGAGGACCAGGATTCCCTCGTCCGGTTCGGGAGGCGGAACGTCTTCGGCGCTGGGCACCCTGCGCGCCGCCGCCCGCCGCTGCTTGCGCCCTTGGTCGATGCAAAGACGCCGGGCGATCGTCGACACCCACGGCCAGAACGGCCGCGTGGGTGCGTAGCGGTCCCAGGACGCCCACGCCCTGAGGAAGGCCTCCTGGGCAACCTCCTCGGGATCGGTCGACGATCCGAGCTGACGCCTGCAAAATGCCACAAGGGGACGAAAGTGCGCGCCATACAGCGCAGCGAACTGCTCCTCGCGTGCGTCCACGCCCGGACGCAGCGGCTCTTCAGGATTCCCCAATCCCGACACCCCCAGTTGCGTCAAGCGTAAAACAAGGAAAACGTCCCGACAACTGCCCGTAACGGCAGATCGGGAGGTCGGCGGCGGCCACGAGCGCGAACCCCAGCCGTGCTCGTGGCATCCGCGCGCCTGGGCCTCGATGGGGACGCATCAGCACCACTCGAGCTCGATGGCGTCACGGAATTCAGATGCAGCGCGGTAACCCGTCGAGCCGGGCTTCGATTTGCGGACGACGTCGACGAAGTCGAGGTGGCGCCGGGCCTCGGTCATGCCCAGCGACTTGTAGAAGGCGAGCGCCCGCGGGTTGTCGTCGGTCGTGATCAGCCACAGGTGATCGCAGCCCTCATCCCGACTCACTTCACGCGCTGCTTCCATCAGTGCCCGGCCGTGCCCGTGTCCTTCCTCGCGCACCACGAGGGCGACGACCTCACACCGACCCTCGTGGATGCGGTGCAGCAACAGGCCGACGCGGTCGCCGTTGTCCTCGGCCACGAATCCGTCGAGCGCCGCCGGGTCGTCGTACACGCCGCTCGGCGACACGACCGGTACGCCCCATGTGTCGGCAATCAGCCGGCGCGCCCAGGCGCGGTCGGCCTCTTCCAACGCGCGGACCGCCACCGAGCGGCCTATGACTCGATCGTCAGCGCGCGCAGGTAGTAGGCGTACGCCCGGAAGCGCACGAGCCCGCGCAGCGGGACGCTGATGACGTCCCAGAACATGCGGACGGTCTCGATGGTGCCTTCCAGGCGGCCGAGCTTGTCGCGTTTGGTGCGGTGGGTGACGCCCCGCATGACGCGGGCCGTGACCGGGAGCCGCCGCTCGGCAATCACGCCGTTGATGATGTACTCGATCGTGTACCCGTCGAGCTTCTCCGGCGGGATCGCCTCGAACACCCAGCGGGGAATGATGCGCTCGCCGGTGGTGGGCGGCGAACGCAGCACGAGCCAGTTCCACCAGCCGTAGTCGAACGTGCCGAGCGACATCGCGGCACGGCCGTCCACGAACGGCCGGCAGATCTCGTCCAGGTGCTCCGACGTCAGATACAGGCAGTCGCCGTCGACGAAGAGGATGGCGTCGGCATCGGTGGCGGCCACTCCTGCCTCCATGGCATGGGCCTTCGAGCCACCTTCGTACGGATCACGGTGCACCACCTTGGCGCCCGCCGCGGCGGCAAGGTCAGCGGTGCCGTCGACCGAGCCGTCATCGACCACGATGACCTGGCGGGCATAGGAACAGCCAAGGCATGCCTCCACCACCGCCCCCACGGTCGGAGCTTCGTTCCTCGCGGGGACGACGACGTCGACGATCAACTGATGACTACGACTTTGCGCTTCGGGAGAGGCCGGCCCGCTCGCCGCGGGACACCAACTTGACGGCGACCTTGCGGGACGCCTCGTCGATCATCTCGTCGCCGAACATGACCGCGCCCTTGCGGTCGCCCTCGGTGGTGGCCGTCTTGTAGGCATCGAGCACGTCCCACGCCTTGTCGAACTGCTCCTGGCTGGGCGAGAACATCTCGTTGAGGATCGTGACCTGGTCGGGGTGCAGCGCCCACTTGCCGTCGTACCCCAGGATCTGCGTGCGCTTGCAGAAGTCACGGAACCCGTCGTTGTCCCGCACCTTCACGTACGGGCCGTCGATGACCTGCAGGCCGTTGGCCCGTCCGGCCATGAGGATCTTGACGAAGACGTAGTGGAAGTAGTCGCCGGGGTAGTCGGGGATCTGGAGACCGCCGGCCAGCGAAGGCATCTCCATCGACGCCGACATGTCGACGGGGCCGAGGATGATCGTCTCGAGCCGGGGTGACGCGGCGCAGATCTCTTCGACGTTGATGATCCCCCTGGCCGTCTCGATCTGGGCCTCGATGCCGATGTGGCCAGGCGGCAGCCCAGCGTTGATCTCGACCTGGGTCAGCAGCAGGTCGAGGGCCACGACCTCGGCAGCAGACTGCACCTTCGGGAGCATGACCTCTTCGAGGCGCTCACCGGCGTTGCCCACAACCTCGATGACGTCGCCGTAGGTCCACTTGGTGTCCCACGCGTTGACCCGGACGCAGAGGATCTTCTCGCCCCAGTCCTGGTTCTTGACCGCGTCGACCGCCTTGGCCCGCGCCGATTCCTTCTCGAGGGGGGCGACGGCGTCCTCGAGATCCATGAAAACCATGTCCGCCGGCAGGCCCGGTGCCTTGCCCAGCATCTTCTCGCTCGACGCCGGAACCGACAGACACGAGCGGCGCGGCAGGTTTCGAGTGCGTTCTGACATGCCCCGATGGTAGGGCTACCCGCTCAGTCGCCTCCAAGAGAACGAACCGTGCTCATCCTCACCTGTCACGGCGTCGAGGAACGGCACGGGGTCGAGCGCCTCCGCGGGCGCCATCGCGCCGGCGCCAGTGACCTTCTGGGCAGCGGCCACGAGGAAACGGGCGGTGAGGCCATACACGTCGCGGCCCTCACACAGCACCGCGGACCGTCCGCCGGGGCCGAGAGCCTCGGCGAGGATGCGGAACTTGGCCCGGGCGCGCATGCGGGGAGACGGGCCCTCGGGCAGGCGCTCGACGAGAGGACTGAGCTTGGGCAGGACCCCCGAAAGGCGGCGGACGACAGGAGCCGCCATCCCCGGCATGACCATCGTGGTGACGACGTGGGTGCCACCACCGGCGTGACGAGCGAGGGGCACGTCGCCGAACGGGAACTCGATGCCCGTCTTCACGCCGTCCGGGAACGGCACGCGGCGCACCTGCCCCTCCGACGACATGGCGTCGGCCATCTCGACCGTGGTGCGGGCGGTGCCCCGCGACGGGACCGGCGTCGCCTGCGTGTGCACGGCGACCTCGGACACATTCGAGTCGAGGTCGGCGATGGCGATGGCGGCCGCCAGGTCACCGGGAATAAAGTCGAAGCCGCACCCGGGAACGATCGGCACCGGCGCGTCGCCGAACTTGGCGTAGACGTCGGACATGAACTGCTGCTCGCCAGTGGAGTCCACGTACGGGACGGCGTTGCGAGCGGCCGCCTCCACGGCCGGCATCCCGAGCCGGATGAACGGGCCGACGGTGCTGATGAGCGCCGACGCGCCGTCGAGGAACTCGTCGAGGCGCGCCGACTCGCCCACCTCGAGCACGAAGCGCTCGGCGTCGGAGGGAACGGTGGCGAGCTTCTCGGGGTTGCGCGCGCCGAGGCGATGGGGCACGCCCCGTTTCGAAAGCTCGGCCGCGACCAGCTTGCCGGTGTACCCAGTCGCGCCGAGCAGAGCGATCATGCGCCTAACCCAAGTGCTTGCGGAGGAACTCGAGCGTGCGCACCCACGCCTGCCGCTCGGCATCGGCGTCGTACGTTCCGAGCGCGTTTTCCTCGTTGCCGAACGCGTGCCCCGTGCCCGGGTACAGGTGCTCGGTGATGTCCTTGCCCATGCCCTTTAGCTTTTGTTGCAGTTGGTCGAAGGCGCCGGGAGAGAAGAAGTCGTCGTTCTCGGCGAGGTGCACGAGCACCGGCGCGGTCAGGCCCGACCAGTCGGGCTCGGCGTCACCCTGGGGGAAGCCGTAGTACGCGACGACGGCGCCGACGCGCTCACCCTCGCGTGCGCCGACGATCCACGACAGCATCCCGCCCATACAGAAACCGACCACTCCGACGCTGTGGCCGCGCACCGCTTCGTGTCCGAGCAGATAGGTCACCGCGCCGCTCATGTCCTGGCCGGCGCGGTCGGGCGGGAGCGAATTCATCAGCTCGGCCGCCTTGTCCATCTCGGTGTGCTTGGCGATCTCGCCGTGGTACAGGTCGGGGGCCAGCGCGGTGAAGCCTTCGTCTGAGAGGCGGTCGCATGTTCGCCTGATCTGATCGACGAGACCCCACCACTCCTGGATCACGACGACGCCGGGCCCGGCGCCCTCTGTGGCCGGCGCCAGATACCCACCGGCGGTACTGCCGTTGCTCGGAAACTCGACGTTCTCTCCCATGACGGAAACCTACCTACCCAGCGATCTTGCGGTGATCCCACGAGACGACATCGTCGAAGTCGACCCGCACGGCGACACGCTTGGCGACCATGAACTCGATGTACTGCTCTCCCTGGTCGGGAGCAAAACCGGTCTCGTAGCGCTCGAAGAGGCTGAGGGCGATCGTGCGCAGGGCGTCCTTGTCGTCGATCACCGTCCCTCGGCCGACGAGCTCAACGCCTCGGAGCTGGTCGTATCGGTCCCCGTCCTCGACGAGACACGTCATGTTCGGGTCCCGCTCGAGGTTCTTCACCTTCTGCGACTTGCGATACGTCTCGAAGGCGGGCTTGCCGTCGAGGAAGCCGTACCACATGGCCACCACGTGCGGACGTCCGTCGGGGCCGATCGTCGCCACCGACATCGTGTGCCGCTCGTGCAGGAAGGCGTCCACCTCCTCCGGGGTCATCCTGATCAGATCGCGAACGTTCGCCATCTCTAGTAGTCAGCCTCCTTGAGGAGTTCGGGCGCGACCGGGCACGTCGGCCCGGCGATCGCCTGGTCGGTGGGACGCAGGCCGTCGGGGCCCACGACGTTGTCGACGAGATCGAGGGGCACGATCTCCTCGGACGCCAGCCACGGTTCGTCGTCTTCGTCGAGCCGCGACGCGAGGGCCTCCCACAGCCGCTTCGGCAGCACAGTGCCGACGCCGGCGACGGCCCACACCGGCAGGCCGGCGTGACGGGCGACCGCCGCCGCCGAACGAGAACCGACGGGCGCCACCATTCCGCCGGGGCCCATCGCACTCACCTCGAAGACGACGAGGTCGCTGGCGGCCACGGCCGCACCCGCGCCGGCCGCGGGCACGGCGTCGATCACCGTGTCGGTGCGCTGTAGCCGCCTGATCAGGTGCGGCTCCACGGTGTCGTTGTCGACGAGCAGGACCTCGAGGTCACCGCGTCGCACGAGGGCGTCGCCGGTGTGCTCGCCCAGCCCGACGACAGTGACCACGGCGCCGTCGGGAAGGGCGGCCGCCACTTCGTTCGGCGTGCGGTCGTCCTGCAGTTCCTCCACGGCGCGCCACGCGTCCTGCGTGGGGTCGCTGGAACACAACACCCGCGCCGCCAGCCACCAGATGGGACCACTCGTCGGCTGCCGGTCGACGAGCCGGCGGCAGGCCGTGACGAGCCCCGCGGGATCATCCCCGAACGCGACCAGCGCACCGGCCGCCTCCTGGGCGACGAGCGCCGGCCCCTCCCCCGCGGCCCGAGCAACCATCCGCAGCCGCTCGATGGGGTGCATCGGTTGTGAAACTACGTCAGAGGCCGGGCTTCCAGATCATGAGGATGACGATCACCGTCACGATCACATTCAGCACTCCGCCGGTCATCGCCGCCCGCTTGCCACGCGCCTCGAGCTCGGCGGCCTGGGGCGGTGGACCGGCCGCGCCCGAAGGAGGCGGACCGCCGGCGTTCAGCTCCGCCATCAGGGTGTTCATCTTGCGCAGGTTCGGCAGGTGGACGCCATGCGAGAAGCCGATTGCCACGATGTAGAGAAGCAGGCTGATCGACACCCAGGACTGGTCCCACCAGTAGACGTGGTTCCCGTTGGTCGTGCTGATGAACAGCAGGGCGATGCCGAAGATCGGGATGGCGTAGATGAAGAACTCGGCGACATGCCCGACCTTGTAGGCGATCTCCGCGATGGCCTGGCCCTCGAGGCCCTTGCGGGCCCCGGCCTCACGGCCGAACAGGCCAAGCAGGAACACCCCGCCAATGCCGATGATCACCGACATGATGTGAAGGAACAGCACGAGCTTGAACGCACTGCTGTTTACCGATGCGAGCATCATGCGCCGGAAGCTACCCCGCTATCTTCCTGGCGCTGTGGCAACCAACCCGCCGCTCGATCTGACGCTGACCCCCATCAACGGACCGGGTCGTCCGGTCAACGCGTGGATCAGCATGTTCCACCTCGTCTTCGTCGCCCTGAACCCGTGGAACGAGCGCAGCCGGTGGATCCTCGAGCCGGCTACGCGCATCTTCAACACCTACGACGAGGCCGACTGCCGGGTGGCCTGGCTCGTCGGCGGCGACGCGTCCGAGGCCCGGCGCCTGCTGGGTCCCAGGGCCGACGACGTGCTCACGTTCGTCGACCCCGACTTCGCCGCCATCCGCGCCTTCGGCTTGTCGTCGCTCCCGGCGATCGTCCACCTCGGGGTGGACGGATCGGTGGTGACCGCGGTCGAGGGTTGGGATCCCGAGGGCTGGCGCACGCTCACCGAGGAGCTCTCGCGCGTCCTCAGCTGGACCCAGCCGCCGATCCCCTGGCCGACCGACCCGGCGCCGTTCGCAGGCGCCCCGGTCCCGGTTACTGCCTAGCGAATCGTTTGGCGCAAGCGGGCTCGGCCGTCGACGCCGAAGGCCCCTCCGGCTGAGCGAAAAGCAGCGCCCGGCCGACGGCCGGGCACCTTGAAAGCTCGTCGTCGAAGCTTTGCTTCGGCGGCGAAATCAAAGAATCCCGCCCTTGGTCATGGCCTCGACGTCGAGGGCGCGGTCGAGGTCGGTCTTCTTCATCAGGCCCTCTTCAAGGACGACGTCGCGCAGGGTCTTGTTCTCGGCCATCGCCTTCTTGATGACCCGCGCCACTTCCTCGTAGCCGATGTAGGGGTTGAGCGACGTGCCGATGGCGGGCGAGGACTCGGCGTAGAAGCGGCAGCGGTCGGCGTCGGCCTCGATGCCGGCGATGCACTTGGTCGCGAACACGCGGCAGGCGTTGGACATGATGCGGATCGACTCGAGCAGGTTCCGCGCCATGACCGGCAGCATCACGTTGAGCTCGAAGTTGCCGAGCGCACCGCTGAAGGCGACAGCCGCGTCGTTGCCGATGACCTGGGCGGCCACCTGCATCACGGCCTCGGGGATCACGGGATTGACCTTGCCGGGCATGATCGAGCTGCCGGGCTGCAGGTCGGGGATGCGGATCTCGGCCAGGCCGGCACGGGGGCCGCTGCCCATCCACCGCAGGTCCATGGAGATCTTCACCAAGGAATCGGCGATGACGCGCAGCTGACCGGAAGCCTCGACCAGGGCGTCGCGCGCGCCCTGAGCCTCGAAGTGGTCACGCGCTTCAGTGAGCGGCAAGTCGAGTTGGTCCGCGAGCAGCTTGATGACGGCGCGGGCGAAACCCTTCGGCGCGTTGATACCGGTACCGGTGGCGGTACCGCCGAGGGGCAGTTCGGCCAGCCGCGGCAGCGATGACTCCAGACGCTCGACGCCGTGCTCGATGGCGGCCGCGTAGCCGCCGAACTCCTGGCCGAGCGTCACGGGCGTCGCGTCCATCAGGTGCGTGCGGCCGGACTTCACCACGTCCTTGAACTCGCGCTGCTTCTTGCGCAGGGCCTTGGCCAGCTGCTGCAAGGCGGGGATGAGGTCGTTGACGACGCCGTTGGTGGCCGCCAGGTGGATGGCGGACGGGAACACGTCGTTGGAGGACTGGCTGGCGTTGACGTGGTCGTTGGGATGGACCTTCTTGCCCAGCTTCTCCGACGCCAGGTTCGCCAGGACCTCGTTGGTGTTCATGTTCGACGAGGTGCCCGATCCGGTCTGGAACACGTCGATCGGGAAGTGGTCGTCCCAATTGCCGTCGGCAACCTCCGTTGCCGCCTCGGCGATGGCCTTGGAGATGTCCTTGTCGATCGTCTTCTGGCGCCCGTTGACCGCTGCCGCAGCGCCCTTGATCAGCGCCAGCGCCTGGATCAGGCTGCGCTCCTTGCGCATTCCAGAAATTGGAAAATTCTCTACGGCACGGTGGGTTTGGGCGCCGTACTTGGCGTGAGCAGGAACTCGAACCTCCCCCATCGAATCTCGCTCGGTCCGATACTCCTGGTCAGGCATATTCGGACCGTAGCGCAGCACTTTTCGAACCCCCCGTTGCCATCCCCCACCCCAACGAAGGCTCTGGCTACGGTGCTTCGAAATCGGTACAGAGTGGGCTTGAAAGATGCGAGCGGGCCCCGTTAGGGTCACCGACTCGTTGTCCTAAAACCCGTTTGACAACACGAACCGCAGAACCCCCGAAGGCGAGTGGAGGCCAGGCGTTTGACCCCACGGAACCAACGGCGGCTCGGCGTGCTCGTCGGGATTTCACTAGTACTGGCTCTTCTCGGCGCGGCGTCCGCTGCTGCAAGTCCGATCCAAGACAAGCAAGCTGAAGCAGCGCGTATCCAGGCTCAGCTGGACGCGCAAGGCAACAAGATCAGTGCGCTAGACGAGCAGTACAACCGCGCCCAGATGAGCGTGGCGTCCACGCAGGCCGCGTTCGTCAAAGCACAGAGTGATCTCGCCGCAGCCAACGCCCGCTTCGCCCAGATCAAGTCGCAGATGTCGGATGCGGCCGTCAACGCTTACATGCACGGCGGCAACACCAACATGATCGAGCAGCTGGTGAAGAGCGACGGCAAAGACCTCGCTGTACGCCAGACCTACATCGAGGCCTCCGCCGCCGATCAGACTTCAGCCCTCGATGCCCTGCGTGCGGCCCGCGAGGACCTCCAGGCCCAGCAGGCCAAGCTCAAGGCGAGCTCAGACAGCGCCAAGGCGGCGGCCGCCAACCTGGCCTCGCAGCGGGCGGCTATCAACGCCGCCATCGCCGCCCAGCAGTCCACGCTCAACAGCGTGAAGGGCGACATCGCCCAACTCATCGCACAGCAGCAGGCGGCGGCCGCGGCCGACGCCCAGCGCAAGGCTCAGGCGACCCTCGCCCATCTGTCCTCGGTGAAGCCCAAGGGCGGCAAGGCGATCCCGTCCGGGCCTCCGCCGCCGATGGGGCATGGCGCCGGCGCCGCCGTCGCGGCGGCCCAGTCGGTGATCGGCGATCCGTACGTCTACGGCGCCGCCGGCCCGAACTCGTTCGACTGCTCGGGTCTCACGATGTGGGCGTGGGCCCACGGTGGGGTGTCACTGCCGCACTCGTCGCAGGCGCAGTACGCAGGCTCGACACACATCCCGATCTCGGCGATTCAACCGGGCGACTTGCTCTTCTATTACTCCGACATCCACCACGTCGCCATGTACGTCGGCGGCGGGATGATGATCGAAGCGCCGCACACCGGAGCCAACGTCCGCGAGGTGCCAATGCGCACCAGCGACCTCGTCGGCGCCGGGCGCGTCGGCTAGCCCGACACCCGAGTCGACTCGAACCGCTCGCGGCAGCCGTCCGAGCAGAAATACACGCGCTCGCCGTCCACGACGGTCGTGGCCGGGGCGTTGGCCTTCCGCACCTGCATGCCACACATGGGGTCGGTCGCGTGCTCGGTCCCCCCGCCCAGGCGCGCACGGTTGCGGTACAGCCAGTAGAGGACGGCGAACACACCCAGGAAGAAGATGTTCAGGAACGTCGTGTAGTTCCACTGGAAGTGGGTGGCGACGATCTGTGTCGGCCGGTTCTCGGGCACGGCGCCGAACAGCCAGAAGAGTCCCTCGACAATCAGCCCCGCCAGTGACATGACCGCCCAGAACGTCAGCGTGAGGCGAAGGGCGAGACGGGTGCCGTAGTACTTGCGGTAGATCAGCACCAACGGCAGGGCAATGAGGTCGGCGAAGATGAAGCTGATCACGCCCCCGAAGCTGATACCGCCCTCCCACAGGGCCGCCGCCATCGGCACGTTGCCGATCGAGCAGACGAAGCTGATAAAGGCGATGAACGGTCCGAGGATGACGTTCTGCAACGTCGTCCAGAACCCGTGGCCGGTCAGGAAGAGGTCGTGCCACACCTCCATCGGCACCATCACGGCGAGGAAGCCCGCCACGACGGAGCCGATCACCAGCTCCCGTCGCAGCATGTTGATGTCGGCCATCGTGTAGGCGGCCGAGTCGCTCCACGCCGCCTTCGACGTCAGCTTGCGTCGCCACGGCATGCGCTCGAGCTGCTCCTGTCGCTCTTCGCTGACGCCGACCATGGCCTCGTGGTCGTGACCACCGCCCGCGGCGGCCTGGCGCACGCGCGCACGAGCGGGGTCGGTGATCCGGCGTGTCAGCACGATGCCGCCGAGTAGGACGAGCAGCACGATCATCACGACGCCGCCGACGTACTCGGCGACCGCGAACTGCCAGCCGAGCAGGATCAACAGGACGACCCCGAGCTCGAGCACGAGGTTGGTCGAGGCGAACATGAACACCATCGACGTGAGGAAGTCGGCGCCCTTCTCGTAGAGCGACTTGGCCATCGCCGAGGCCGCGTAGGAACACGACGACGACATCGTTCCGAAGAACGTGGCCCGACCGACGGCCGCGGGGCGGTGGTCGCCCATCACCCGCTGCATCTGCTCCTTGGACACGAACGCCTGCACGGCCCCCGACAGCCCGAAGCCGAGCACGAGCGCCCACAGCGTCTCCCAGAACATGAAGAACGCCTCGCGCAGGCTGTGCCAAACGTCGTTCATTGGACGAGCACCTCCGGTGCTCGCAATGACCGACCACGAGCGCTGCTCATTGGTTCGCTCGCTGACGCTCGTTCACGACCTGACGAGCCTCGCGATCGCGGCGGATGCCTCGGCCACCTTGGCGTCGGCCTCAGGGCCGCCGCTGGCAACTGCCTCACGGACGCAGTGGCCGAGGTGCTCGTCGAGCAGGTGTAGGGCGACCGACTCCAACGCCTTGGTGGCGGCCGAGATCTGCGTCAGCACATCGATGCAGTACGTGTCCTCCTCGACCATGCGCTGGAGCCCGCGGACCTGCCCCTCGATCCGCCGCAACCGCTTGAGAACCGCGTCCTTGTCCTCTGAGTAACCAGGCATGCAACCATTATACCCCTAGGGGGTATTTACCGCTACACCGCTGTCCAGCCCCCGTCGACGGCGAGCACTTGGCCGGTGACGTAGCTGCTGGCGTCGCTGGCGAGAAACAGAAGAGCGCCATCGAGCTCGTGGGGCTGGCCGGGCCGCCCCATCGGCGCCTTGCGGCGCACCCATGTCATCGAGCGCTCGTCGGCGAACATCTCAGCTGTCATCTCGCTCTCGAACCAACCGGGGGCGAGCGCGTTCACACGCACGCCCCGCCGCGACCACTCCCCCGCGAGCTCGCGGGTCAGGGCGATGAGCCCGCCCTTGCTTGCCGCGTAGCTCGGGAACGGGATCTGACCGGCGCTCACGATCCCGAGGATCGACACGACGTTGACGATGTTGCCCCGACCCGCCTCCAACATCGACCGGCCGACAAGCTGGCTGAGGGCGAAGGCAGCAGTCAGGTTGACGTCGAGGACCTCGGCGAAGCGCTCGGGCGTCTCTGCCTCGGCCGGCTCGGGCACGCCGATGCCGGCGTTGTTGACGAGGATGTCGACGCGGCCGAAGCGCTCGAGCGTTGCCGTCATCAAGCGGTCGCGGTCGGCGGCGTCGGTGACGTCGCACGGAACGGCGACACAGTCGTGCTCCTTGGCGAGCGCTTCGATGCGGTCGGCACGTCGGGCAGCGACCACGACCGATGCGCCCGCGCCCACCAGCACGCGTGCGAACCGTGCGCCCAAGCCGCTCGACGCGCCAGTGACGATGGCGACCCGGTTGCTGAGACGGAAGGGTTCGAGGACGTCCATCGGCACGGAACGTACCCTTCAACGGTGGCCGCCGACCGTCCCTACGTTGCCGTCGTGGGCGGTGGTGAAGCCGCACCCGACGCCCTCGAGGCAGCTGAGGAGGTCGGGCGGCACCTCGCTCGGCGCGGCGCGGTGGTCGTGTGCGGCGGCCTCGGCGGGGTCATGGAAGCGGTGTGCCGCGGCGCCAAGGCCGAAGGCGGCACGACCGTCGGCATCCTCTCGAGCGACGATCGGCGCCACGCGAACGCGTACGTCGACGTCGCCGTCGCGACGGGTATGGGTGAAGCCCGCAACGCTCTCGTCGTGCGAGCGGTAGACGTCGTGATCGCGGTCGACGGCGAGTTCGGCACGCTGTCGGAGATCGCTCTTGCATTGCGCACGGGTGTTCCCGTTGTCGGCATCGACACGTGGGAGCTGTCGATCGGCGGCCAAGAGGTCGACGCGATCCTCCGAATCCACGATCCTGTCGCCGCCGTCGAAGCTGCGCTTGCGCTGGCCGCGTCGTAACCTGCGACCCACCAGCAGATCAGCAAAGGGGAAGCGGTGCCCGACTTCACGATGACCATCGGCGGGGGTGCGGCGCCTACGGCAGCCACCTTCGACGTCCTGAACCCGGCGACCGGTGAGGTCTACGCCCAGGCGCCCGAGTGCTCCAAGGAGCAGCTCGACGCGGCGATGGATTCGGCGGCCAAGGCCTACAGGGACTGGCGGGCCGACGAGGGCGCTCGTCGCGATGCGCTGCGCCAGGCGGCGGGCGTCATCATGAACGCCTCGGCGGAGCTGGCTCCCATTCTCACGAGCGAGCAGGGCAAGCCCCTCGGCGACGCCACCATCGAGATGTTCGGCGCCGGGCTCTGGCTGCAGTACTACGCCGACCTCGAGCTGCCGCGCGAGGTCATCCAGGACGACACCGCCGCCTTCGTGGAGGTCGTGCGCAAGCCCCTCGGCGTCGTCGCCGCCATCACGCCGTGGAACTTCCCGATCGTCCTCGCGTCCTGGAAGATCGCCCCCGCGCTGCTCGCGGGCAACACCATGGTCCTGAAGCCGTCGCCGTTCACGCCGCTCAGTACGCTGAAGATCGGCGAGCTGCTGCGCGACGTGCTCCCGCCGGGCGTCTTCAACGTCGTCAGTGGCGGAGACGATCTCGGGGCGTGGATGACGTCGCACCCCGTGCCCCGCAAGATCAGCTTCACCGGCTCAGTGGCGACCGGCAAGAAGGTCGCCGCGGCCGCCGCTCCCGACCTCAAGCGCGTCACGCTCGAACTGGGCGGCAACGACCCGGCGATCCTGCTCGACGACATCGACCCCGCCGACGTGGCCGACAAGGTGTACCGCCAGGCGTTCGCCAACAACGGCCAGGTCTGCTCGGCCATCAAGCGGGTGTACGTACCCGAGGCCAAGTACGACGAGGTCGTCGAGGCCCTCGCCACCCACGCCAAGGCAGCCAAGGTTGGAAACGGCATGGACGCCGACACCCAGCTGGGCCCGATCAACAACCGTCCGCAGTTCGAGCGTGTCTCCGAGCTCGTCGCCGACGCCATCAAGGGTGGCGCCCGCGCCGTCACCGGCGGCAAGGCCATGGACAGCCCGGGGTACTTCTTCGAGCCGACGATCCTGGCCGACCTCACCGACGGCACGCGCATCGTCGACGAGGAGCAGTTCGGCCCCGCCCTGCCGGTGATCCCCTACCGCGACATCGACGACGCCGTCGAGCGGGCCAACGCCACGCACTTCGGCCTCAGCGGCTCCGTCTGGAGCGGCGACCCCGATCGGGCGGCCGACGTGGCCGAGCGCCTCGAGTGCGGCACGGCATGGGTGAACACCCACCTGGCGCTCGCGCCTCACCAGCCCTTCGGCGGCGCCAAGTGGAGCGGTATCGGCGTCGAGAACGGCCCCTGGGGCCTGTACGGGTTCACCGAGCTCCAGGTCCTGCACCGCTCCAAGCAGTAGAGATGACGGAGCAGTAGGGAAGTCAGTCCCCCAACATCTGGTCGACCATCGCCTCGACGAGGCGGCGGTCGCGGTCGTCCAGGCGGGCGATCTTCTGGGCGAGTTGGCTCACGCCGTCGCGAGCGGCGGCCGCGGCGGTCGAGCGCGTCTTGGTCGTCGCCCGGCCCACGTGGCGGCTCAGCTCATCGGGCTCGAGCTCGAGGACCGTGGCCATTTTGGCGAGAACCTCGGCGCCCGGATTGGGCAGCACCCGCACGCCGCCGTAGGACGTCTTCTGCCCGGTTTCCAGGTCCTTCCACGTCGACTCAGGGACCTTCGAGCGGCGCGCCGCCTCCCGCCTACTGAGCCCGACCTTGTCCCGCGCTTGACGCAGGAAGATGCCGAACTCGACCCACCGCTCGGCCTCGTTCACGCCTCGAAGTATCGCTGGCGCCTGACGATTCGTCACATCGGGTGGGGACGGAGGGATTCGAACCCTCACTGCACCGCTCTTAAGGCGGCTGCCTCCTGCCAGTTGGGCTACGTCCCCGGCGCAGGGTACGTGCAAGGGTATGGGGCATGAGCGACTACGAGCGCCCCGAAGAGCGCCCTAACGAGACCCCTCAGGGCGCGGATACGCCCTACACCCCGCCGGACACGCCGCCCCCGCCGCCAGCTCCGCCGGTTCCGCCCGCGCCCCAGGTGCCACCGACTCCGCCGACCCCACCGCCTACGCCTGTGCCGCCGGCCGAGGCTTCTGCAGGTCAGTCCACGCCACCCGCCCCCGGGCCTGATGACCCCCCGACGGTCGCACAGCCGCCCAGGTGGGTGGGACTCGTCACCAGCCTCGGGTTGGCACTCGCCGTCGTTGTCACCGCTGAGACGCTGGCGGCCATCGCCGAGGGCTTTGCCCTCAAGAAGACCGAGCCCCAGGGCCTGCCCGGCGACATCTTCCACCGCCTGGGTTATGCGCTCAGCAGGTTGGATGCCACCACGCTGCTGTTCCTCGTGGTGGCAGTGGTGCTGGTGTCGCTTCCGGTGATCGTGGGGCGACGGACAACCGACCGGCAGGAAACGTCGGCGGCCATCACGCTCGGGCTGACCGTCGTGCTCGCCGTTGTCATCGGCGTCGGGAGCATCCTGGCCGTTCGCTACAACCTGCATCTGTACTCGGCCAGCAACCGGGCGGTCCCCTCGTACGTGCGCATTCAACTCGTGCTCTACCTCTTGGGCGTCCTCGGTACGGGGGCCGTCGCCCTGTTCGCGGCGCTGACGGCGCTCGGCTTGCGCGACAAGGGGGACCGCGAGCCTTCGGGCGCAGAACCGGCGGCGGCCGAGGCCAGTTAGGCTTTGGGCATGGCCACGGGGGAGCGAATCACGGCTGAGGCGCGCGGCGCCCTCGTTCATCTGCCGCGCCAAGCCGAGCCTGAGCCTCTCGCCGATCCCCGCCAGAGCGACGTCGACGAGTGGGGCCGGTCCGAACACATCCGAGAGTTGACGCGACGGCTCTACGCGCCGCTCTACAACTCATGGTTCCGCGTCGAGTGGGAAGGTCTGGAGAAGATCCCCACCGAGGGTGGAGCCCTGCTCGTCGCCAACCACGCGGGCGCCATCCCGTCGGACGCGCCGGTGATCATGCACGGCATCGAAGAAGAGCTGCAGCGGCCTGTGTACGGCCTGGCCGACCACATCTTCAAGGCCCTGCCCATCGTCGGCACCATGTGGGCGCGGGCTGGCGGTGTGGCCGCGCACCCCGAGAACGCCTACCGCCTGCTGCGCGAACAGCAGCAGTTGGTGCTCGTCTTCCCCGAGGGCACCAAGGGCCCGGGCAAGCTCTACAGCGAGCGCTATCAGCTGCGCCGGTTCGGGCGAGGCGGCTTCGTCGAGATCGCCATGCGGGCGGGCGTGCCGGTCATCCCCATCGCGGTGATGGGCGCCGAAGAGTCGATGCCGATCGTCTACAAGAACGCCACGCTGGCCAAACTCCTGGGCGCGCCATACGTCCCGGTGACGGCGAACATGTTGATGCTCGGCCCGCTCGGCCTCGTCGGCTACTTCCCGTCGAAGTTCAAGCTGCGCGTCCTCGATCCAGTGCACTTCGACGTCCCGCCCGATCAGGAGCGCTACTCGCGCAGCCGCATCATGGACGAGGCCGAAGCCATCAGGGTCAGCCTGCAGGAGAACCTCTACGAGATGCTGCGCCAGCGCCGCAGCGTCTGGTTCGGATAGCGGCGGTAGTGGGTCGTCGCGTTCTCGTCACCGGCCTCGGCACCTTCTGGGGCGGCCGGCTGGCTCAAGCTCTGGAGAAGGACCCCGACGTCGACGTCATCGTCGGCCTCGATACCAAGGAACCGCGCGTCGAGCTCGAGCGCACCGAGTTCGTGCGGGCCGACCAGTCGTACTCGATCCTGAGCCGCCTGGTGCAGGCCACCCAGGTCGACACGATCCTCCACACGTTCCTGATCGTCGACTCGACGCGCATGAGCGGACGGGCGCTGCACGAGATCAACGTGATCGGCACCCTGAACCTGCTCGCCGCCGCGGGCGCGGCCGGAAGTCCCGTGCGCCAAGTCGTGGTGAAGTCCTCCACGCTGGTGTACGGATCCTCGTGGGAAGATCCCGTGTGGTTCCGCGAGGAGATGACGCGCACCCACTCGGCCAAGACGCGCGTCGAGCGTTCGCTGCTCGAAGCCGAGAGCTACCTGCACGACTTCGCCGAGGACAACCCCCACGTCGTCGTCACCCTCCTGCGGTTCTCGAACGTCCTCGGCACCGACATCGTCACGCCCACCAGCAAGGCCCTCCAACTGCCCGCGGTGCCGTGCATCCTCGGGTTCGATCCTCTCGTGCAGTTCGTCGAGGAAGACGACGTCATCCGGTGTCTCGAGTTCGTGATGCGCGAACAGGTCCCCGGCATCTACAACGTCGCCGGCGACGGGCGTCTGCCTTGGAGCGAGGTGGCGTCGATGTGCGGCAAGCGCATGTGGCCACTCCCGCCGGTCTTCACGAACATCGCCGCGGAACCGCTGAGCAGACTCGGCATCGAGCTGCCATCCGAGCTGCTCGACCTCATGCGCTACGGACGCGGCGTCGACAACCGTCGCCTGAAGCGCGCCGGCTTCAACTACCGATACACGTCGGCGGGCGCCGTGGAGAGCTTCGCCCGAGCCAGCCGCCTGCGGAAAGCGGTGGGCCAGAGCAGGCCCGAGTACAAGTACGAGCGCGACGTCGAGAACTTCTTCCGGCGCTCGCCGGCCGTCGTCAAGAACGAGTATTGAGCCTCGTCCGCACCGAGGTCGACGGCGGTGTCGGCCTCGTCACCCTCGACGATCCGAACCGGCGCAACGCCCTCTCCCTGGAGATGGTCGACGAGATCGTGGCCGCCTTCGACTCGCTCGAGGCCGACGCGTCAATCGGAGCGGTAATCGTGACCGGCGCCCCACCCGCGTTCTGCGCCGGCGCTGACCTCTCCCATCTCGGTCAGGCCGGACAGGAGTCACACGGCGGCGGACTGCGCTCGGTCTACGAAGGCTTTCTGCGCGTGCAGCGCTCGACGTTGCCGACGGTCGCCGCCGTAAACGGGCCCGCAGTCGGGGCGGGCGTGAACCTGGCGCTGGCCTGCGACGTCAGGATTGCGGCGCGCTCCGGCCGGTTCGACACACGCTTCCTCCAGCTTGGACTCCATCCCGGCGGCGGGCACACGTGGATGATGAACCGGGTGCTCGGCCCTCAAGGCGCGGCGGCAACGGTCCTGTTCGGCGACGTCCTCGACGGCGAGGCCGCCGAACGCCATGGCCTGGCGTGGCGCTGCGTCGACGACGACCACCTGCTTGATGAGGCCAAGGCGTTCGCGGCGAAGGGCGCTTCGGCTCCGCCCGAGCTGATCCGGCGCGTCAAGCGAACGCTGCGGCAGATGCCGAACGTCTCGTCGCCAGACGAAGCCGTCTCCTTGGAGCTGGAAGCCCAGCTCTGGTCGATGCAGCAACCCGACTTCGCGGAACGGCTGAAGGCCCGCCGCAAGAAGTAGTTCGCGGCAGCGGCGCGCTGGCGCGCGGCATCAGGCGGTCCGGTACTCGAGCAGCACGACAGTGGCGTCGTCTTTGAGCCGGCCACCGGCGTGCTCGAGGATGGCGTGGGAGAGGCGGCGCAGCGTCTCGGCAAGCCCGAGCCCCGCGCTCTGCTCACGGACGAGGAAGTCGCCCAGGCGGTCCTCACCGAATGCCTCGCCCGTTGGCGTCTTCGCCTCCGTGCATCCATCCGAAAACAGCAGGACACGGTCATGGTCCTGGAGGCGCGTGCTCCCGACCTCGATGACGGAGTCGTCGAGATCGAAGGCGAGCCCCATGGGCAAGGACGGCTCCGACGTGATGCGCTGGATGGCTCGGTCTCGGACGAGCATCGGCGCGGGATGTCCGGCGTTGAGCCAGCTGAACGCGCCGTTCGTCCAGTCCAACTCGGCGAACACGCCCGTGACGAAGGAACCGAATCGGTACTCGCCGACGCAGCTGTCGACGGTCCGGTACATGTCGGCCAGGTCCTGCCCGCGCCGCCTCGCGTACCGGTAGGCGCCGACGGCGAGGTTGGAGGTGAGCGCCGCTCCCACGCCGTGTCCCATGGCGTCGAAGAGGGCGGCATGGAACACCGGTGCGTTGCAGGCGTAGTCGAACGCGTCTCCACCCACGTCGTAGGCGGGCTCCAACATGGCTGAGGCGGCGAGCGACGAGATGTTGAAGGTGAGCGGTCGCAGCACGTTCCAGCACAGCTCCGCCGCGAACGACATCTGCTCTCCACGCCGTGCCCGCAGGAACAAGTCGGTGTACTGGTCGCGGCACACGACGAGCTCGGCAACGAGCCCGGCAAGGTCGTCGCACGCCTCACGGATCTCGTCGTCGATCAACGTGAACGTCAGCTGCAGGACACCCAGCCTCGACGCGCCGTCTATCAGCGGCACCCAGACGGTCGTCACCCCGTCGGTCGTGGTCTCCATCCGGTTACCGGTCGAGAACACGCGGCCGGCGACCGTCCCGTCGATGCTCAGGGTCTCGCCGTTCTCGATCCCGCGGAGGTCGCGCTGTTCGTAATCGTTCAGATACATCGAGGCGTCGGCCGCCCCCAACGACGCCGCGGCGGCGCGGACGCCGTCGGCAACCGCCGCAGGTGGGAGCAGGCGTGACGTCAGCAGGAGCTGTTTGACGGCCTCGCGCATCCCTTCGGCGGCGCCGAGGTCGCGAGCGACCGCGCCGTCACCACCAGTCGTCACCCACCCCACCTACCCGGCTCGCCGCTTCCTCACCCTCACCGGCCTGTCGCTCATGTTTCGTTCAGGTCCAGCCAGGATCATCGACGCGCGGCCGCATGGTCGCCACACTTGTTCCGCCACATGGCAACGACACAGACCGAGCTCGACACTCCCGCGCCGCCGGTTGTCGAGCCAGAGCCACAGGAGACGCAGAATCGCTCTCCGACGCGATGGATCTGGCGCGGCGTTCTGGCGGCGTTCGGTGCGGTCTTGCTCATCGCGGGGTGGTCCTACGTTCACGCGTTGACGGCGCCTGGCACCGACAGTGCCAGCGTGCGCTCGATCGAGTGGCTCCGCGACCACGGTGGTAGCGGCGTTGTCAACGCCGTGGAGCGCTGGTGGTACTCCCACCATCAGCCAAAGAAGGGCGGCCCGCCGCCCGCGGTCCTGACCCACCCTCCGACCACGGCGCCCCGACCGATCGCCGCCGCCACGCCGGCACCTCAGCTCGCCATGCACCACCTGCCCGCGCCGTCGCCCATTGTTCCCTTCGCCACGGAGCCGGTTCCCGGCGAGGGCGTCTGGCATCCGGTCGGGCGCCTGGTCGATGGTGTCCCCGCGGTTTACGCCACCGCGTTGCGCCCGGACCCGCTACACACGGGTCTGGCGGCCGGCCTCGCATGGGTCGATCCGAGTCTGGTCCGCACCGACCTGTTCGCTGGTGTTCGAGCGCCTGGCGGATCATGGGCGCACGAGGCGCCGGTACCGCTCAGCGAACGCCCGTCACTCATCGCCGCCTTCAACTCCGGCTTCCAGCTCAACGCGTCGCGAGGCGGCTACTACGCAGAGGGCCGGACGGTACGCCCACTGATCAACGGCGCCGCCAGCCTCGTGGTCGACTCGGCCGGCCGGCCCAATGTCGCCGTGTGGGGCAGGGACGTCCAGATGAACCCCTCCGTCGCATCCGTGCGTCAGAACCTCGCCCTCATCGTCGACAACGGGGCGCCGGTCGCCGGCCTCGATCAAAACGTTCGCGGGCAGTGGGGCTCCACGCTGGGCAACTCAGTGTTCGTGTGGCGATCAGGTGTCGGCGTCACCAGGGACGGTGCGTTGGTCTACGCAGCCGGGAACGGCCTGAGTGTCTCGTCGCTGGCGAGGATCCTCGTCGCCGCTGGTGCGGTCCGCGCCATGGAGCTCGACATCAACTCGGAATGGACCCACTTCTTCACGTACGACGCTCCGGATCCCACGCAGCCGGCTGTCCTCACCGGCACCAAGCTCGTGCCCGACATGCGAGCGTCGCCGACGCTCTACCTACAGGCGGAGAGCCGCGACTTCTTCGCGCTGTTCAGTCGAGCCACTCCTTGATGAGCTGCTCGCGGCGCTGCTCCCATTCCTCGGAGGTGATGGCGTAGCGGACGTGGTCCTCCCAGACGCCGTCGATCTCGAGGTAACGCTCGGCCAGGCCTTCCTCTCTGAGCGCGAGCTTCTCGACGACTCGGCGGCTGTTCTTGTTGCGAGGAATGATCGCCACCTGGATGCGGTGAAGCTTCAGGTCTTCGAACGCGAAGCGGGCGACGACGACGAGGGCCTCGGGGATATAGCTGTTGCCGGCGAACTCCTGGCCGATCCAGTAACCGACATAGGCGTTCTGGAACGGTCCCCGCTGGAGCCCCGACAGGTTGATCTCGCCGGCGAACCGGGCGCCGACGAAGATCCCGAACCCGTAGCCGCTGCCCAGCTGCCACTCGCGCTGGCGGGCGCTGCAGCGGGCGCCGAAGGCGGCGGCACTGCGGGTGGGATCGGGCTGGCCGGGAGGCAGGCGCGGCTCCCACTTGAGCAGCCAGTCGGCGGAGCCTTCGCGCACGGCGCGCCAGGCGTCGAAGTCGTCGACCCGCAGGGGCCGGAGCGTGACCCGCCGGCCGTACAGCTGGGTTCCGGCCGCTCTCATCTCGCCATCCTTACCGCGTCGATGGTCGACGGGTCCTCCAGCGAGGACAGATCGCCCGGATCTCGGCCCAGAACCGTTGCCCGGATGGCCCGGCGTAAGACCTTGGCGTTGCGCGTCTTGGGGAGGGCCGTGGTGGCGCGCACCGCCGACGGCCGGAACGAGCTGCCCAGGCGGTTGGCCACCAGATCGACGAGCTCGGCCCGCAGGGTGTCTGTCAGCTCGACGCCGTCGTCGAGCACGACGAACGCCCACAGGGCCTCGCCCTTCACTTCGTCAGGCACGCCGACTGCTGCGGCTTCGACAACCGCTGGATGGGTGACCAGCACGGACTCAACTTCGGCGGGACCGAGGCGCTTTCCTGCGACCTTGATGGTGTCGTCGCTGCGACCGTGCAGAAACCAGTCGCCGTCCTCGTCGACCGACGCCCAGTCCCCGTGCAGCCAGACGTCGGGCCACCGACTCCAGTAGGTGTCGAGATACCGGTCGGGGTCCTTGTAAAGACCCCGGGTCATGCCCGGCCACGGCGCCGTGCACACCAGTTCGCCGACCTCACCTCGGATCGGGTGGCCGGCGTCGTCGTACACATCGACGGCCATGCCGAGGGATGGGCCTCCGAGAGACATGGGCTTGATCGGACGGACGGGATGGGGCGCGAGGAAGCAGGCGCCGACCTCGGTCCCGCCCGAGATGTTGATGACCGGGCAGCGTCCCCCGCCGACGACCTCGAAGTACCACCGCCACGGGCCTTCGTTCCACGGCTCGCCCGTGGACCCGAGGATCCGCAGCGACGACAGGTCGTGCGCCTCCACCGGTTCGTCGCCGTGGGGCATGAGCGCACGGATGAGCGTGGGGCTGATGCCGAGCACGGTCACGCCGTGGCGCTCGATGTAGCTCCAGAGGCGGTCGGGCCCCGGGTAGTCGGGCACGCCCTCGTACAGGGCCAGCGTGGCGCCGTTGACCAAGGCGGCCGTGACCTCCCACGGGCCCATGATCCAGCCCATGTCGGTGAACCAGAACAGCGTGTCGTCCGGGCCGACGTCGGTCTGGAACGCGCCCTCCTCGGCCACCTTCACCGTCCAGCCGCCGTGGACCTGCACCGCGCCCTTCGGACGTCCCGTGGTTCCCGACGTGTAGGCGATGAACAACGGGTGCTCGCTGTCGACCATGCGGGTCGGGAAGGGCTCGGCGGCGGGCGAGGGCCACTTCGGGACCTCCACGACGAGTTCCATCGTCGGCACCTGCTCCACGGCGGCGTGGGCGGTCTCGGCCATGGGGATGTGCCGACCCCGGCGCTGGAAGCTCTCGACGGTGATCAGCGCCTTGGCGCCGGCATCGTTGAGCCGGGTGACGATGGCCTCGGCGCCGTAGCCGCTGAAGAGCGGAAGGAAGACGGCGCCGACCTTGGCCACGCCGAGCAGGGCGGCGACGGTCTCGGGGATCATCGGCATGTAGATGCCGACGGCGTCACCCTGACCGATCCCGCGCTCGACCAGCAACGCCGCCAGACCGTCGGCTTGAGCCCGGAGCTCGCCGTAGGTCCAGGTGCGCACGTCGCCGTCCTCGCCTTCCCAGACGATGGCGGTGCGCTCGGGCGGATGGCGGTCGACGGCGATGTGGGCGAAGTTCGTCCGGCCGCCGACGAACCACTTGGCCCACGGGATCCCGCCGGACACGTCGAGCACCTCGCGGTACGGCGTCGGGAAGTCGATGTCGAGGAACTTCACCACCGCATCCCAGAACCACTCGGGATCGTCGATCGACCGGCGCTCGAGATCCTCGTACCGCTCGATGCCGTGCGCGGCCATGAACCGGCCCACGTTGGTGGACCCCGGATCGATCGGAAACCACACCGCCTCGCTCAAGGAGCCAGCAGCTCCTCCAACGCCGCCAGCAACAACGTGACGTTCCGCGGACGAGCCGTATGTCCCATGCAGCCGACGCGCCACATGCGGCCCGCGAACTCGCCGACACCGCCGCCGACTTCGATCCCGTAGTGGTTGAGCAACTCACGTCGGGTGTCGGCGTCGTCGACGCCCGGCGGGAGCCACACGGTGGTCAGTTCCGGGAGACGGTGGCCATCCTCGGCGAACAACGAGAAGCCCAGCTTCTCGAGACCGCGCTGGAGGGCCCGGCCCGTGGCCTCATGGCGGGCCCACGACGCGTCCAGGCCCTCTTCGAGGAGCACACCGAGCCCGGCGTGCAATGCGTAGACCATCGAGATCGGCGCCGTGTGGTGGTACTTGCGCGCCGTCCCGACGTAGTCGCTGATCATGCTCAGGTCGACGTACCACGACTGGGATCGCTCGACGAACCGGCTCCGAGCCCGATCGCTCACCGTTAGGGGCGCAAGACCGGGAGGCACGCCGAGGCACTTCTGCGTGCCCGAGTACGCAACGTCGACGCCCCAGTCGTCGACCTCCACCTGGATGCCGCCGAGCGACGTCACACAGTCGACGAGGAGCAGGGCGTCGCCCTTGCCCGCACCGATGGGCGCCACTTCGTTGGCGACACCGGTCGACGTCTCCGCGTGTACGACGGCGATGACCTTGGGGTCTGGGTGCGCGCTGAGCAGCCGCTGGGGATCGATGGCCCGCCCCCACTGCTCGTCGACGCGCACGACCTCGCCGCCGCACCGGGAGGCCACGTCACACATGCGCTCGCCGAACAGGCCGTTGACGCCGATGACGACCACGTCACCGGGCCCCACCAGGTTGACGAACGCCGCCTCCATGCCCGCCGAGCCGGTGCCGCTGATCGGCAACGTCAGCGCGTTCGACGTGCGGAACACGGCCCGCAGCCGGTCGCACGTCTCGTCCAGCAGGGAAAGAAAGTCGGGATCGAGGTGGCCGACGACCGGCCGCCCCAACGCCTCCATGACTTCGGGGTAAGGATTCGACGGGCCCGGGCCCATCAGAACGCGCTCGTGAATCGCCATCACGGCGCAGCCTGTCACATCGGGAAAGCTGGAGGCGTATGGAAGTCCAGGTGGGTTCGCAGGCCATCACCATCCACGCCGACGACGAGGTTGTCGTCTGTGCGCCCGACACCAGGATCTCCAGCACAAAGGAGGAGGGGTACTTCGCCCGCGACACCAGGTTCGTCTCCGGCTACCGGCTGAAGCTGGGGCGGGTCGCACCCCTGCTGCTCGACAGCGCCGAGGTGCGCCCGTTCTCGTCCCGCTTCGAGTTCACCAACCCCGACTTGGTCACCGTCGACGGCGCCATCCCCGCCCAAACGATCCATCTCCGCGTCGACCGCCAGGTCGGCCACGGCGTCCACGAGGACTTCGACATCGTGAACTACGGACCGGATCGGGTGTCCCTCGGATTCGAGGTCAGCTACGAGTCGGACTTCGCCGACCTGTTCGACGTCAAGGGTCACGCGCTCGTCCGCCGCGGAATGCTGCAGAGCGAGTGGGACGAGCGCCAGGGGCGGCTGACGACGACCTACCGCAACGGTGACTTTTGCCGGGCTCTGCAGCTCCGCATCGAGAAGAACGCCACCCCTCCCCAATTCGCAAACGGGGGCATCCTCTTCCACCTCGACCTTGAACCCCGCGAGGCGTGGCACACCTGCATCCTCTGGGCGCCGACCATCGGCGACGAGCCCGTCCGCTCGCCGCCGACGATGTGCAGCGACCTGCTCGGTGTCGAGAGTGAGCACGTGCAAGAGCGGCGCCGGTGGGTCGAGCATTCCACGCACATCTCGACCAGCGATCCCAGCGTGACGTCGGTGATCGAGCAGGCGGTCGACGACCTCGCCAGCCTGCGCATGCACATGCACGACGAGCTGGCCGCCGCGGGCGACCGCCACCCCGAAGGCGACTACGACGACATCGATGCGTGGGTGCCCGCCGCGGGCGTGCCCTGGTTCGTCTCATTGTTCGGCCGCGACTCGTTGATGGTCTCGATGCAGACGCTCGCCCTGTCGCCGCGGTTTGCTCTCGGCAGCCTGCACGCGCTCGCCCACCTGCAGGCCGACGCCTATGACGACGGGCGCGACATGCAACCCGGGAAGATCGAGCACGAGGTCCGTCACGGCGAGCTCGCCTACTTCCACCTCATCCCGCACACGCCCTACTACGGCACCCACGAGGCGACCACGTTCTATGTGTGGACGGCCGCCCAGGCGTGGCGTTGGCACGGCGATCGAGATGTGCTCGACGGCATGCGCTCGAACGTCGAACGCGCCCTCGCCTGGATCGACACCGACGGCGACATCGACGGCGACGGGCTCCAGGAGTACAAGACCCGCGCGGGCGAGAAGGGTTATTACAACCAGGGCTGGAAGGACTCGGGCGACGGGATCGTCGACGCTGACGGCTCACTCTCGAAGCTGCCCATCGCTCTCTGCGAACACCAGGGCTACGTGATCGCGGCCAAGCGGGCGTGGGCGGACGTGGTCGACGAGGCCTGGAACGACGCTGCGACGGCAGGCCGGTTGCGTGACGAAGCCGACATCCTCGCCGAGATCGTCGAGGAGCGGTTCTGGTGGGAGGAGGAGGGCACCTATTACCTCGGCCTCGACGGGGACAAGCGGCCGATCAAGAGCGTGGCATCCAACCCCGGCCATCTCCTCTGGGCCGGGGTCATCGCCCCCGAACGAGCGGCCAAGGTTCGAGACCGTCTCCTCGCCGGTGACATGTGGAGCGGCTGGGGCATCCGCACGCTCTCGGCCGAACACCCCGCCTACAACCCGTTCTCGTACCAGCTGGGTTCGGTCTGGCCGCACGACAACGCCATCTGCGCCGCCGGCTTCCGGCGCTACCACTTCGACGCGTCGGCCATGCACGTGGCCCGCGGGATCTTCGACGCCGCCGACCGGTTCCAGAGCCGGCGCCTTCCTGAGCTGTTCTCGGGCGTCCCACGTGATGCGGGCGGATTCCCGGTGCAGTACCTGGGCGCCAACGTGCCGCAAGCCTGGGCCGCGGGCGCTGTCGTGCACTTCATCACGGCGCTCCTCGGCCTGGAGGCGGACGCCCCCCATCGTCGTCTCACCCTTCGGCCGTGGCTGCCTCTCTGGCTCGGTGAGGTCCGCCTCGAGAACCTGCGTGTCGGCGACGCCGTCGTCGACCTGCGCCTGCACCGGCTCGAACAGGGCGGCCACGGGCTCGACGTCGAGCGCCAGGAAGGCGACCTCGAGATCGCCGTCGACGAGGGTTAGGACGCCGTCTTCGGCGCGTACGCCGCGAGCCGCCGAGTCAGGCCGCCGACGATGCCGCCCAGGTACCAGCGCATGAAAGGGCCGGTGCCGGGAACAGTGGGTTCGAAGCGCGACGACCAGCGGATGTGAGTGCCACCGTCCACTGGCGTCAGCTCGACGTCGGCCCGGTAGCTCTTCACCGGCTGTCCGGACACGATTCGGTAGGCGTAGTGCTTGGGCGGGTCGAACTCGACGGTCTCCTCGCGGCTGGAGAAGAACTTCGTTCCCAGCCGCTTCACGGCACCGACCCCGCCCGGCGGCGGCGTGCCCTCGCGCTCCCACCAGGACGCGCGGACGAACCAGCCGGCCCAGTCCTTCCAACGCGGCCCGTCGGCCAAGACCGCGAACACCGCATCGGGCGAGGCTGACGACGTCGCCTCCTTCTCGAAGGAGAACTCGCTCATCGTCCTTCGAGCAGCGACAACACGAGGCCGTCGAGGATGTCGGCTTCGCTCACCAAGCACTCGTCGAAGTCGAAGAAGCGCATGATGGCGACGAGGATGGCGGTGCCGGCAACGATCACGTCGGCGCGCGCCTCCTCCAAGCCGGGGTTGTGGATGCGGTCGGCCCGCTTCTCGGTGGCGAGCGTGCGGAAGACGTCCTCCGCTGCCCCATGGGTCAGCACGAAGTGATGGATGCGGTCGGTGTCGTACTCGGCCAGGCCCTGCTCGACGGCCGCGACGGTCGACACCGTGCCGGCCAGTCCGACGAAGCGCGTGGCCTCGGCCGCGGCCGGCATCTCGCGCACGACGTCTTCGAGGTAGTCACGCGTCACCGAGATGACCTGGCTGAGCTCCTCGGGTGCCGGCGGGTCGTGATGGATGAATTTCTCGGTCAGGCGGACGCAACCGATGTCGATCGAGAGCACGCTTTCGGGTTCGGTCGTCCCGACGCCGAACTCCGTCGACCCGCCGCCGATGTCGACGACGAGGAAGGGTCCCTCGGCGGCGTCGAGCTGCGCGGTGGCACCACGGAACGAGAGGCGGGCCTCGTCGTCGCCGGTGAGCAGTTCGGGCCGGGTACCGATGATCTGTTCGGCGGCGTCGAAGAACTCGTCGCGGTTCGCGGCGTCGCGCGCCGCGGAGGTCGCCGTCATGCGAGTGCGCACCACACCGTGCCTGTCCATCACCTCCCGGTAGCCCTGGAGCACGTCGAGCGTGCGCTGCACGGCTTCGGGGGCGAGGGCACCGTTGGCGTCCACGCCCTGGCCCAAGCGGGTGATCCGCATCAGGCGCTCGACGGTGCGTGTACCGCCGTCGCTGATCAGGAGCCGAGTGGAGTTGGTACCGCAGTCGATGGCAGCCAGCAGTTCACCCATCGAGGTTGACCTCCACCCATCGCCCCACGGGGTCGTCGCCACCGGCCAGGTGCCACGCATAATGGGCGTGCAGGCACTTCACTCCCCTGCGCGTCCCGCCCACGCCGCCGCTCGGGCGGGGCCCGTGATGACCGGGCGGCAGCGCCGCGTCCCGCTCGGCGGCGTACCGGTCGTGGGCCGCGGCCAGCTCGATGGGATCGACAGCGGCCTCGGCTTGGCGCACCCCGCCAGTCGACTCGAGCCGGGCGACTTTGTCAGAGAGCTCGGCGTCGACCAACCAGAAGCGGGTGGGCATCGGTGTGCCGTCGTCGAGCAGCGGCTCGTTGCGGATGACGACGGGCTCGCCGCGCTGGTCGCGCACGACCACGTCGAAGCGCCCGCGGGGCTCGCGCCCCAGAAGCCGCGTGACGGTGGCCGCATCGTCCATCTCATTCAGTCAAGCGCGGACCGCGTCGTAGAGCCGCACCGCTTCGAGGGGGTCGCCCTCGTGACGGAGATAGGCGTACGCGGGCCGGTCACACGCCAGGAGACGCTTCGCCCACCGGCGCAGGGCCTTGTCGTCGTAGCGCTCGGCGCGCAGACGCACGTAGGCGATGGGTCCCACATCGGGAATCGCCGGGTCGCCCTTGCCGTCGCCGGTGTCGACCACCACGAGCGTGGCCCCGGCCTCGTCGAGACGAGCGAGGACCTCGGGCGTGTTCCATGCCGGTCCGAGCTCGAATGCCGCAGGCGGCGACGGCGGGAGGACGGCGAGGAGCCGGTCGAGGCGCTCGAGGTCGACATCGCGGTGCGGCAACTGGAAGAGCACGGGCCCGACGTGGTCGCCGAGCGGGGCCAGCGACTCGAAGAAGTTGGTGATCCTGTCCTCCACGCCCGTCAGGTCGCGCTGGTGGGTGATGGCGACGTGGGCCTTGAGGGCGAACCGGAACGGCGGCGGGACGGCGGCCGCCCACCCCTCGAGCGCCGACTCGCGGGGGCGGCGACGGAACGTGTTGTGGGCCTCGACCGTCGGTAGGCGCTCCGCGTAGGCGCCGAGCATCTTGGCCGCCGACGTGCGGGGCGGATAGAACGCGCCGACCCACTCCTTGTACGACCACCCGCTGGTTCCCACCTGCACCTCGGCCACCGCCAATAATGACGCTGTGGACGACGTGAAGCGGGCCCTGGTGATCGTGGACCTCCAGAACGACTTCTGCGAAGGCGGATCACTCGGGGTCGATGGCGGCGCGGAGGTCGCCCGGCGGGTCACCGCCTTCGTCGCCGAGCACGGCGACGAGTACGAGTTGATCGTCGCCAGCCGTGACTATCACGTCGAGCCGGGAGGCCACTTCTCCGAAGCGCCCGATTTCCGCGACTCGTGGCCGGAGCACTGCGTCGTCGGCACGCCGGGCGCCGAGTTCCACCCCGAGTTCAAGGTCGACCGCATCGACGACGTGTTCAACAAGGGTGCCTACTCCGCGGCCTACTCGGCGTTCGAGGCGGTGGACGACGACGGGTGCACCCTCGAGCAGGTGCTGCGCGAGCGCGGCATCACCGAGGTCGACCTCGTCGGCCTGGCCACGGACTACTGCGTACGCAGCACGACCATCGACGCCGTGCAGACCGGCTTCAAGACCCGCGTCCTCACCGACATGGCCGCCGGCGTCAACCCCGAAACCACGGCCGCCGCCCTCGACGAGATGGCCGCCGCCGGCGTCGACCTGGTCGCTAGTTAGACGACTTGGGCGCCGTCGGCGTCTGGCCGGAGCAGAACAGCGCTTCGGGCAGCGGGCTCGGCGCATCCTTGAGAACGGGAGGCTCGGGGAACGACATCTTTCTGGTGTCGAGGAAGTCGAGCATCGTCGTCGCGTTCGCGTCGCGGTAGGTCAGCGCCGGCAGGTTCCACTTCGCTTCGATCGTCGCGAGGATGGACGTGTGGTCGTGCACGACGTTCGTCACTCCGTGCTTCTTGGAGTAGGCGGAGGCGACGACGGCCGGCACGCGCGGGCCGTAGATGTCGTAGCCGCCGGGGACGTCGTTGGGTCCGAGCTCGGGCGGGATGTCGTCCGGCTTGATCGCGGGCGGCGGCGGCACGTGGTCGTAGTAGCCGCCGTGCTCGTCGTAGGTGTAGACGAACAGCAGCTTGCGCCACAGCGGCGAGTTCAGAGCGGCCTTGACGACCTTCTCCGAGGTGAACTGCCCGTACTTGATGTCCTGCGGGTTCTCCTCCGAGCCGCCCGTCGTGTTCAGCAGGACGCCAGGAATCTTGCCCACCGCGGGAATCTGCGAGATCGGGCCGCCGACCTCACCGAGGGCGCCGAACTCTGGGTCGACGAACGAGACCGCCGGCAGCGTGCCCGCCGCGCAGTCCACGAAGAACTCGGCGATGGGCACGATGTGGGTCGGGTACTTCTCGATGATCGTCGGGATGATCCCGGTCGCCGGGAGGTCGGTGAAGTAGTTCTTCCAGCTGATGCCCGCGGCCGAGAGGCGGTCGAAGATCGTGCCGTTCGGCGGCGGCGGCGCGATCTGGGGCGGCGTGCCTCCGATGATCGACGACATGTCCGTCGAGATGTTGCCGAAGGCGGTGCCGGCCATGAGGAAGCGCCGGTTGGGATAGGTCTGGCACGGCGCCGAACAGAACCACCGGTTGGCCAGCGTGAAGGTGTTGGCGAGCGAGTAGTAGAAGGGCAGCGTCTCCCAGTCCCAGTACCACATGGGCTGGTCGTCGCCCTTGGCCGTGACGAAGCCGTCCATGCGGCCGCCGTCCATGCTCTTGTGGGTCACGTTCCAGTTCTGCGACACACCGCCGCCGGTGCAGCCGTTGGGCGCCTTGAAGGCTCGGATGTGTCGTCCCGTCGCGTCGGGGTTCCAGTTCGTCGGTCGACCGAGTGCGTCGAACTGGAAGCCGTCCGCGAGCGGCTGCCCGTGCCGGGCGAGCATCCCGAAGTAGTTGTCGAACGAGTGGTTCTCCATCATCCAACAGATGACGTGCTCGAACGGCATCGACGGATCGGCCGTCCCCATGGGTCGCGACGGGTCGGGCAGCGAGTCGGGCCGGCGGAGACCGGTGCGGTTGGGTGGCGCGCCCACGGGGCCGGCGAAGGCTCGGACTCGGGGCGACAGCGCGGCGAGCGTGCCGGCGGCGACGCCAGCGCGCAACACCTGGCGACGAGAGAACTTTCGGGTCACCTGTAGAGATTCGGCGTCGCCTCCTGCTGGCCCTGCGCCATGGCCGCACTCTCAGGAGCCGCCCAGCTGCGAAGATCAAAGGATGGACGACGAGGAGCTACTCGCTGAGCAGCGTGCGTTCTATCGGGCACGAGCGCCGAGGTACGACGACTGGTGGCGCCGGCAGGGTCGCTATTCGCGCGGGGAGGAGGCCGAGGCGGAGTGGCACCGCCAGGTCGCGGTGGTCGAGGAGGCGCTCGACGCCTTCGGAGTGAACGGAAACGTGCTCGAGCTCGCAGGCGGCACCGGCTGGTGGACGAAGCGGCTGGTCCAGACCGCTGCCCATCTGACGGTCGTCGACGCCTCTCCCGAGACGCTCGCCCTCAACCGAGAACGGGTCGGACGGCAGGATGTCGAGTACGTCGTCAGCGACATCTTCTCCTGGCGGCCGACCACGACCTACGACGTCGTGTTCTTCTCCTTCTGGCTTTCGCACGTGCCCCGCCCGCGGTTCGGGGCCTTCTGGCAGCTCGTCCGGGATTGCCTGTCGCCTGGTGGTCGAGTGTTTCTCATCGACAACCGCACCGTTGCCACGCCAGGGATGGAGCACGACCCATACGTCATCGAGTACGCCCCCGACCTCCACCTCCGCCGCCTCGACGACGGATCGGAGTACCGCGTCGTCAAGGTGATGTACGAGCCGGAGGAGCTGCAATCGCTGCTGGCCACCGAGGGTTGGGAGGCGGACGTCTCTGCCACGCGCTGGTTCATCTTCGGCTCGGCTCAGCCAGCTAGGACCTAGCCTCGCCGCCTGCCCGTACGCGTACGATGCGGACGCATCGAGCCGGGGGAGGATGCAGGATGATCCGTTACTTCTTGGCGCGGCGGTGGCGATGGTTCGTGGCAGTGGTGGCCGTCGCGGTTGCCACCGTCGTGGTGCCCACGGTGCTCGCATCGCCATCTGCGAAGGCGGCCAACCAGACGCACATCAACGATCCGAACTGCCGGCCCAGTGCCGCCCATCCGTCGCCCGTCGTGCTGGTCCACGGGCTGGGCGCGAATGCCAACGAGGATCTCAACGTTCTGCAGGGTGAGCTCGCCCAGAAGGGCTATTGCACGTTCGCGTTGACCTACGGCGCCGACCCCCGCTTCCCCTATGTCGGCGGCGTACGGCCAATCGCCGAGTCGGCACCACAGATCGCGGCGTTCATCAACCAGGTGCTGACGAAGACCGGCGCACCGAAGGCCGACCTCGTCGGTCATTCCGAGGGCGCGTTCCAGACCCTGTATGTCACCAAGACGCAGGGCATCGCGGCGCGCATCGACCGGGTCGTCGCCATCGCCCCGCCTACCCACGGCACCACCTTCAGCGGCCTGGCCTCGCTGTCGTATCTGTTCGGCAGCACGTCCCGGCAGTCGACGAAAGCCATGCTGGACGCGTTCGGCTGCTACGCCTGCGCCGACCTCATCGTGGGCGGCGCTGCGGTGAAGACCTTGGACAACGGCCTCATCGCGCAGTCGGGCGTGAGCTACACGATCATCGCTTCGCGCCGTGACGAGATGGTGACCCCCGTCGGCACCGCCTTCGTCCACGAACCCGGCGTCGTCAACAGGTACGTCCAGGACGTGTGTCCGCTCGACCCCGTCGGACATCTCGGCGAGGCCTACGACACGACCGTGTGGCAGATGGTCGAGAACGCCCTCGACCCCGCCCACGCGAAGGCAATCGCCTGCAGCTACGGCTTCCCCGCCTGAGTCTCCAGCTGATGGGTAGGAAGTAGGGACACCTCCAGGAAGGAGCCGCGAATGCGAGGCGCCGTCCTCCACGCTCCCGGTGACGTCCGTCTGGAACGTCGCGACGACCCCAGCATCATCGAACCGACCGACGCCATCATCCGCCTGCCGGCGACGTGCATCTGCGGCTCTGACCTGTGGCCGTACCGAGGCGTCGAGACCGGCGAGGGCGCCGCCCCGATGGGTCACGAGTATGTCGGTGTGGTCGAAGCCGTCGGGCGTGACGTCAGCGTCATCAAGCCCGGCCAGTTCGTGATCGGGTCGTTCTTCGCCTCCGACAACACGTGCGCGATCTGCCGCAGCGGCTACCAGAGCTCGTGCATCCACCGCGAGCCCATCGGCGCCATCGGCACACAGGCGGAGCTGGCCCGGATCCCGCTCGCCGACGGCACGCTCGTGCCGACACCGGGCATGCCGCCCGACGACCTGATCCCGAGTCTGCTCGCCGCCTCCGACGTGCTGGGCACCGGCTGGTTCGGAGCGCTCGCCGCTGAGGTCGCGCCGAGCAAGACCGTTGTGGTGGTCGGTGACGGAGCTGTCGGACTGCTCGCGGTGATGGCCGCCAGGCACTTCGGGGCGGAACGGATCATCGCGATGAGCCGACACGAGCCCCGGCAGAAGCTCGCTCTCGAGTTCGGGGCGACCGACATCGTCGAGGAACGCGGCGATGAGGGAGCGGCCAGGATCAAGGATCTGACCGACGGGCTCGGCGCCCACTCGGTCATCGAGGCGGTGGGGAGCCGTGAGTCGATGCTGCAAGCCATCGCCGCCACCCGGCCCGGCGGGCACATCGGATACGTCGGCGTCACCCACGGCGAGCTGCCCGGGAACCAGCTGTTCTTCAGCCACACCCATCTCCACGGCGGTCCCGCGCCCGTGCGCCGGTTCCTGCCTGAGCTCATCGACTTGATCTGGAACCGCGAGATCAACCCGGGGAAGGTCTTCGACCTCACCCTCCCGCTGGACGAGGTAGCCGAGGGCTACCGCGCCATGGACGAGCGCCGAGCGATCAAGACACTCCTTCGGCCGTAGGGACGCACGCCCACCGCCTAGTCGAACGTGACGTGCACGTTCTCTTCCGGTCGACGTTCCTCGCGCCGGGCGATGGCCGCGAGTGCTCGTTCGTCCTGAGGTGTGAGGGGCGGCTGAACAATGCTCCGCGGCCACAGTCGCTGGACCCGCACGGCGTTCAGTTCGGCCGCGTAGATCGTGATCTGGGCCAGCAGGAAGATCCACGACACGAGACCCAGCACGACGCCGAAGAAGCCGTACACCTGACTGGAGTGACGGAGTTGGTGGGCGACGAGGTAGCCGCCCAACGCCTGCAGTCCGGTCCAGGCGACTCCCGCGACAACGGCGCCGGGCACGTGGTCACGCAGCCGGACGCGAGGACCGGTCAACACGCGGAAGCCGACGACGAAAAGGACGACATTGATGGGCGCCGACGCCACGATGAGCGCAACCCGGGTCAACGACGCGTGGGAGCCCTGGGATCCGAGACCGGCGAGCACGGACGTCACACCGACTCCGATGGCGAGCACCCCGAGCAGCTTCACACCGCGCCACAGCCGGACTGGGAACCCCGGACGCTGCACGCCGGGCACGTTCCAGATCTCCTGCATGGCGTGCTGGCCGACCTGGGTAATGCCGAGACCTCCCCAGAACAGCCCGACGACACCGATCACGAGGCCGAAGCCGTTCGCTCGCAAGGCATGGATGTTGCTTTCGATCTGCACACCGATGATGGGGAACTCCACAAGGGCGGAGTGCAGGAGTCGCTGCTGCAGGTGCGGGTCGTTGCCGACGATGAAGCCCAGGGCCGTCACCAAGAGCAGCAGCAGCGGGAACAGCGAGAGGAACCCGTAGTAGGTGAGCAGGGCGGCGAGGGCACCCCCTCTGTCGTCGCCGAACTTCTTCACCACGCCGAAGAGGAACGCCAGCGGCCCGTGACGTTGCTGGTAGCCGTCAATGTTCCTGACCGCTCGCTCGGCTGAGTTCACACGTTCCAGCTACCCATTCAGTGCGTTGCCGTACTCCCTTCTGGTTCCCGTCGTCGCCGATGGGTAAAGACATCTCACGGGTTATCGACAACAGGGAGGACGCATGGGCGCCACCGACAAGCTCAAGAACAAGGCTCAGGACGCCAAGGGCAAGGTCAAGGAAGCGGCCGGCAAGGCGTCCGGCGACCGCAGCACCGAACGCAAGGGCAAGCTCGACCAGGCCAAGAGCGACCTGAAGCAGGCCGGCGAGAAGGTCAAGGACGCCGTCCGGAGGTAGGCGGGGTCGGCATCTCGCGAGGCCTTCCGTGAAGGCTTAGCCACCTGTGACGTGGCTAACCCTTCACGGAAGCGGCGGCGTGCTCAGGTCAGCGCGAGAAACACGATGACAACGCCGAGGATGGCGAAGGCCAATCCGGACAGTCGGTAGTACCTCATCTGATCCCGCGACGGCGACGGCGGAACCGGCTGGTCGCGGACCCATCGGACCGAGCGAGCGAACCTGATGGGGCTAGCCGCAAACGCGAGTCCGAAGACGACGAGCGCGAGGCCCGCGACGATCACGACGCGACGATATGCCCGTGACTCCGGACCCGCTTTGAACAGCGCGACCCATCGACGCGCCGTCACCACCTGGCCCAGTTGGTTGACGATTGTCATTGACTTATGTCAGTGAAATCCGATAGCATTGGAAATGCATGCCGACCACAACCGGACGAGCGGACGCGGGACACCAGCACACCCGCCGGACGGCACAGCGCCTCGCGACGCGCGAGAAGCTGCTCCAGGTCAGCCTTGACGAGTTCCGGCAGAACGGGTTCGCGCAGGCGGACATCGCGGCCATCGTCGAACGTGCGGGCGTAGCGAGAGGAACCTTCTACTTCCACTTCCCGACGAAGGACGACGTACTCACCGAGCTCCGCCTCCGCGAGGAGCGGCGCATCGTCGGCGACGTCGCTCCCCTGGTCGCGAAGCGCAAGCCGCTCGATCGCACGCTCCGCGCCCTCATCGCAGCCATTGCGACAGCCGAAGACCGGCTGGGGGTCGATCTCGTACGAGAGATGTGTGCGGTGCAGTTTCGACCGGACGTGGCACGTGCAGACACCGTCTCAGATCACCCGGTTGTCGAACTCGTCATCGGGGCGGTGGAGCAGGCGTCCGCCGACACGCAGCGCGCTGGCGACCTCGCAGTCATCTTCTTGACGGCCTTGTTCGGCGTGCTTTCGACCCATGACGGGCCGTCGCCGGAGCGCGACAGGTTGATCGACGCGTTGATCGATCTCACCCTCAAAGGAGTGCTGAGCACATGAGCACCGCAGTTCTGACGAAGGACGGAATCGAGGGCTATCGGGCCTTCCTCGTCGAGCGGGATGGTGAAGCCGACCTCCTGAATCGGACGCTGTCGCGGCGAGAGGAGTTCTTCGGGACCATCGAGGCCGAGGTCGTGCGCTCGTCAGTGCGAGTGGATCGGGAGACCTTCTTCAGGAACCTCCGACGGCGCCAATCGGAGGACGGCCTTTCTCCGCAGATGTATTGGCTGCTCGCCACCGCGAAGCTGAACCAGGCGGAGCGCTTCGGGGTCGGCCTCGGCGAGACCTATGGCCTCAACAGCGGCGAGGACGTCCCCGTCGAGCGCGCCTACCTCGAACTCGAGGAGCACTACCACAGCAGGTTGCTCGGCTATGTCCTCGACATGTTCGGTCTTCCCTTCCAGATCGTGCCGCCCTCGCCGCTGATGCGCTCGTTCGTCAAAGCCGCCGTCTTCATCCCGCGATCGCTGGCCGCTCCGTTTGTTGGCGCCGCCGAGATGGCGGGTTGCGCGATGTTCGCGATGCTCGGCGCACGGGGCGTCGAGCTCTTCGGCGACGAGCCCACTGTTGCAACGCGCATCCGGTCGCTCTATAGCGAGATCCTCACCGACGAGATCGGCCACGTCGGTTACTGCGCCGCGAACTGCACAGTTCGTGGCCGGCGCCTTATGCGATGGCTGTATCCCCTCATGGCGCGTTATGTCGTCAGGGGAACGCCGGAACTTGCCAAGGTCCTTGGCCGCGGCCAGATCAGCGCTCATGTCGCCGCGCCGTTCGACTTGGACAGATACGCGCAAGAGGTTGAGGTGCGACCCTTTATCGCCCAGCAACCCTGACCCTTGCGTGCTTGGTGAACTGCAGTGCCGACCGAGCGATGCCGGTAGGCCCTGCGACTGACCGGGTAAACCGGCGGGCGTGCGCGTTGTCTTCAGCTGCATTCCCCAGACGGGCCACATCGCGCCACTGATGCCGTTGGCCGAAGCGATGTCGGCCCAGGGTGACGACGTGGTCGTGGCGAGCGGGCCTGATGCCGAGCCGTCAGCGACGAAGCGAGGGCTCTCCTTCCGTCAGGTGGCCCCGGACTTCGGCACTTGGTACGAGACGCTCCGTCAGCGCACACGCGGCGTTCCCGGCGATGGCCTCGCGCCGGAGCGCGTCGAGGGCTACTTCCTCCCGAGGCTCTTCGGCGAGGTCGGGATGGCGCTCATGGTCGACGGCCTGCTCGAGCTCTGCCGAGAGCTCGAGCCCGATCTCCTCATCTTCGATCCCGTCGTTTTTGCTGCGCCCTTGGTGGGCGACGTGCTCGGAATACCGACGGCCCAGCACACCGTCGGGCCCCTGAGCGATCCGGCAGTTCTGGCTCTCGTCGGAGACGCCGTCAGTCCGATCTGGCGGGAGTTCGGCCGCGACGTCCCGGAGTCGGCGGGCGTCTACAGCGGACGCACACTTGCTATCTGTCCGAGGTCTCTCGATCCCGCGTCGGCGACGAGCGCCGGGGTGCAACCACTGCGGCCGACGCCCCTCCCGATGTCGTCGCCACCACCGCTGCCGTTTGACCTCGCGACATCAGACGACCCCGTCGTTTACCTCACGCTGGGAACCTTCTCCAACAACCCCGAGCTGTTTCGCCTCGTGTTGGAGGCGCTGGCCGATGAGCCGGTCAACGTGATCGCGACCATCGGCACGGACAACGATCCAAACGACCTCTCGCCCTGGCCGGCGAACGCGCAGGTCGAGCGCTTCATCGCGCAGGGCGACTTGCTCCCCCACTGTGCCGCTGCCGTCCACCACGCGGGCGCGGGAACGGCGTTTGGCATCCTTGCTCACGGCCTTCCCTCGGTCGCGATCCCTCAGAGCGCCGACAACTTCACCATCGGCGGGCGCCTGGCCGCCGCGGACGTGTCGATCACGCTCATGCCGAGCGACCTCACCGCCGATGCGATCAGGACCGCGCTGCGCCGCGTCCTTACCGACGACGCGTACCGGCGTGCCGCGAAATGCCTGGCCGACGAGATCGCGGCAATGCCGTCACCGAGCGACGTCGCCAAGCGGCTGCGTGCCGCGGCGTAGTCAGCTTGCGGAGAAGAGCTCCGCGTAGCGCTGCAGATAGAGCGGCCACCCCTGGTCGCCGTCCACTCCCTCACGCACGCCTTCCCAGCCTGGGCCATGGCGGTCGAGGTTGCGGTGCTCGAGCTCTACCCGGGTACGGCCCGCGGTCTCGGCGATGAACCGCACCTCGAACTCGCTTGTGTTATTTGGGTCGGCCTCGATCTGCCACGTCGGGCCGATGTCCCAGCTGAGGACGACCCGACTGGGAGGCTCGTAGGCGAGCACCCGGGCCCATCGGCACTCGGTCCCGTCGACGCCGCGGTCATACAGAAAGCCTCCGACGCGAGGCTCGAACACGGTCTCGGCGATCTCGACGCCGAGCAGGTTGTGCTCGGGCGGCTTGAAGCGACCGAAGTCCTCAGTGAAGACCTTGAATGCCTTGTCGACGGGAGCCTCGACCACAACCGAATGTCGCACGCTCGTCACTGGCGCCTGCTCACTCATTCGCCCTCCTCATCGGGTTGCTCGACCGCCACCTTGTAAGCCTCGAGCGCTCTCGCCCAGAAGCGGTCGAGTTGATCTCGCAGCGCACCGAGGGCGACGGGATTGACGCGGTAGATGCGGCGGTTGCCAACCGCGTCGTCCGTGACCAACCCCGCGTCCTTCAGCACGCGCAGGTGCTGGGACACCGCGGGGCGGCTGATCGGGAATTCCTCTGCAAGCTCCACGACGGCACGGGGACGGTCGACCAACCGCTCCAAGATTGCGAGCCTGGTCGGATCTCCGAGGGCGATCAGCGCTTCCGGTTGGTAAGCCACGGCTGACCGTAAGCTATAACTTACCGACCTCCTTGACAAGACCTTGAACCCTCGTCTGGCGGTCGTGGACGGCGTATAGCGACGTCTACGACCGCCAGAATGGTGGGCGGAGGGCTCAGAAGCTCCCGGTGCACTGGCCGGAGCGGGTGCCGCCGACGCTGTTGGGGTAGCCGTCGTTGGCGATCGGCGTGTTTCCGCTGCAGCTCAGGATGCCGCCGATGGTGTTGGCCTCGATCTCGGCGCCTTGGTCGTCGGGGAGGAACGGTCCGCTGCCCGTGGTGCCGGACACCGATGTCGCGCCGCCGATGTGGTTGCCGACCAGGTCAACGGCGCCGTGATTGGACGTGAGGGTCACGTTGGTGCGGAACGTGTTGGGCGCACACCCGTCGTCGCCGGCGTCACCCAACAGCACGAAGCCACTGGCCCCGGAGATCTTCGCCGTGTTGCCCGCCGTGGAGCCACAGATGGTCACCGAGCCCGGGTTGGTGGCGGTGAGGTTGCCCCCGACGGTGGAGTTGGTGATGACCACCGACGAGCCGGAGGGGACCGTGAGGTTTCCGCCGATCGTCGCCCCCGACACGCAGGTCGAGCCCGCGCCGAGGGTCACGCTGCCGCCAGTCGAGCCCTGCGTGTGATCACAGCCGACCTGGGTGATCACGGGTGGCGACGAGGTGTTGTTGGCGGAGTTCGAATCAGGGGTGGATGACGTCACCGACGCCGCATTGGAGAGCTGGCCCGTGAAGTTCGGGCTCACGTGGACCACGATGGTGAACACGACCCCCGTCGTGTTCACCGCGAACGATGGCGTCGTGCATTTGACCGTGCCGTTGAACCCGGGCGCCACCGATGGACTCGGACAGCTCCAGCCACCGGGAGCCGCGACCGACACGAGCGTCGTGCCCGCCGGCAGGGCGTCGCTCATCGAAGCGGACTCCGCCGTCTGCGGCCCGGCGTTGGCCACCGTGACGGTGTAGGTGACGTTCGAGCCCGGCGTCGTCGAGGGCGGCGTACCGGTCTTGGTCACCGACAAGTCGGCGTCTGGAGACTGCACGGTGATGGTGACTGTGGCGACGCCAGACACGAAGCCTTGGGTGTCTGCGGCGGTGTACGTGAACGAGTCGGTGCCCGTATAGGCGTTGGCCGGCGTATAGGTGAATGACCCGTCGCTGTTGAAAGTCAGGCTGCCGTGGGCCGGCCCCGAGACGAGCGTCGCCGTCAGCGTGCCCGCCAAGGAGCCGTCGCTGTCGTTGCCCAATACACCAGGGTGTGGCGGCGACAGCGGAGTGTCCTTCAGGGTTGTGTAGGCGTCGTCAGCCACGATCGGCAGGAGCTCGTAGGCGCCAATATCGCAACCTGGCGCCGTCGACGGCTGCGGTCGCGGCACACCGCGCTGGTCGGTTGAGGGACACCCCGCGACTTCGACGTGCAGCGCCGGGCTATCGGACGAGAGCGCTTCGGTCTGCGTCGGTCCACCGTTGTTGGCCAGCGCACCAAGCTGAGGATCGTGGCCCACGACGTCGTGGTTGGGGGTGGTGAACCCGCACGTCGAAGGCGAGACATCGTCGAGGTTGTAGCCGTTGTCGGTGTTCACCGACGCGGCACAGTTGCCGCCCGTATTGCCGGCCAGGATGGTGCCGCCGGAGACGACGGTGCCGCTCCTGAACACGTCGAGCCCGCCACCTGTACCAGCGGGCGCCGTGTTTCCGTTGATGGTGTCGTTGACCAGGGTGAGATGCGGGGCGATGCTGGCGACGCCTCCCCCACCGGGTCCGCCGGCGGTATTCGCCGTGTTGCCGGTGATCGTGTTGTTGGTGAGCGTGAGATCGGAGTCGGTGAAAACCCCGCCGCCCGTGCCCGCCGTGTTGCCGGAGATCGTGTTGCCGCTGAAGGTGGTGATGGTGCCGCCCTCGTTGCTGACGCCACCGCCGCCCCCGCCGGTGACCACCGTGTTGCCCGTGATCGTGTTGTTGGTGAACGTGGTGATCACGCCGACGAAGCCCTGACTACCGAAGTTGTCGATGCCGCCACCGTTGCCGGACTGGTTGTCGCTGATCACGTTGTTGCTCAGCGTCGTGATCGTTCCCTTGTTGATGACGCCGCCGCCCGTCCCGCCGCCGTTGTTGCCGGTGATGACGTCGCCGGTCAGGTTCGGGATGGTGCCTTCGTTCAGCACCCCGCCACCCTCCTGGAGCTGATTGCCCCCGGTGATGGTCAGACCGGTGATAGAGGCCGTTCCACCGATGACGACCTCGAACACGCCGGTGTCGGTGGTCGTCGCTGTGGTGGCCGTCTCCTTCACGGTCGTCGTGGCTGCCCCAGCCCCGGCGATGGTGAGGTTGGCGGTGCTCGGGATGATGATCGTGCTCGTGATTGGATAGACGCCCGACGCCACGTGGATGGTGTCTCCCAGCCCGGCGACGCCCACGGCGTGGGCGATGGTCAGGCAAGGGGTGGCCGGGTTGGTGCAGTCGTTGCTCGGGCCGGGCGTCGTGTCCGAGCCCGTCGTTGCCACGTACCGCTGACTGCCGATGGTGATCGTCACCGTCGCCGTGCCTGACACGAAGCCCTGGGTGTCGGTGGCGCTGTAGGTGAAGGTGTCGGTGCCCGTGAAGGTGCCCGCCGATGTGTAGGTGAACGAGCCGTCGGCATTGAAGCTCAGGCTGCCGTGGGCGGGGCCGGTGACCAGCGCCGCGGTCAGGGTGCCACCCAGGCTGCCGTCGCTGTCGTTGCCCAGCACGCCGGGCGCGGCCACGTGAAGAGGTGTGTTGGCGGCGGCGACGTAGGCGTCGTCGGCCACCACCGGCACCAGCTCGTAGGCGCCGATGTCACAGCCCGAAGGGCTCGAGGGCTGGGGCCGGGACACGCCGCGCTGGTCGGTGGCGGGACAGCCCGACGCGTCGACGTGCAGGGCCGGGCTGTCGGCGGACAGGGCCTCGGTCTTGGTGGGTCCGCCGTTGTCGGCCAAAGCACCGAGCTGGGGGTTCTGGCCCACGACGTCGTGGTTGGCGCTGGTAAACGAACACGTCGAGGGCGAGGAGTCCTCGAGGTTGTAGCCGTGGTCGACGGGGGTGGCCCCGCCGCAGTTGAAACTGGAGTTGGCGGCCAGGATCGTGCCGGCGACGGCGACGGTGCCCTGATTGACGAACAGGCCGCCGCCGTCGCCCGCGACCGTTGCCGTGTTGGCGGCGATGGTGTCGTTGGTCATCGCCGTGATGGTGGGGATGGTCGGTCCGCCTGTGGTGGTGGTCTCGCCGTTGAAGATGCCACCGCCGCGCAGGGCCGTGTTGTTCGAGATGGTGTCGTTGACCAGGTTGATGATCGTGGGGGAAGGCGTGATGAAGAAGCCGGCGTCGAAGGCGTTCTCGTTGGCGATGCCCCCGCCATCGGCCGACGCCGCCGTGTTGTTCACGATCGTGTCGTTGCTGAGCGTCGTGATCGTGCCCATGTTGTCGATGCCGCCGCCGTCGGCGCCGGCCGAGTTCGACGAGATCGTGTCGTTGGTCAACGTGCCGATGCTGCCGCCGCCGTCGACGAAGATCCCACCGCCGCGGCGGGAGGCGGTGTTGGCGGTGATCACGTCGCCGCTCAGCAGCGGGACCGAGCCGGTCTCGAACACGTAGATCCCGGCGCCGTCGCTCTGGGTGCCGCCGGTGATGGTGAGACCGGTGATCGAGGCGCTGCCGTCGATGAAGAACACGCGGTTGGGGCCGGTCTGTTTCACCGTGGTTGTCGCCGCGCCTGCGCCCGTGATGGTGAGGCTGGAGTCGACGGTGATGGTGTCGGTGATGTCGTACTCGCCGGCGGCCACGTCGATCACGTCGCCGCTGCCCGCCACGCTCACCGCGTGGGCGATGGTCAGACAGGGAGACGCTGAGTTGGTGCAGTCGTTGGCGGAGTCGCTGCCGGTGGTGGCGACATAGCGGTTGGCACCGATGGCCGCGGCGGGAATTGCCGTAGCAGCTATCCCGCCGAGCGTTCCGGCCCCCGCGAGAACGACTGCGGAGCCGACCGTCAGTGCGCGGCGCGCTCGTAACCCCCGAAGAGCCCGCATGTGCCCTCCCCCTCGCTGGCCATCGCCAGGTGCAACCTGCCGTGGGCTAGGAAATTAGGAGCCGGTTCGACACCGGAACAGATCGTGTCGCGATCTTTACCGTGTCTTTACCGAGCGGCGTCCCGGTTTGGTGGGGTTTGTCCGACTAACGGGCTCGTCGTCGACTAGGTGGTCGTCGAACGCTGGCAGGTGGTGACGGCTTGGCGCGTGATCCGCTGGACCTGTGCGACGCGCGGGTCGTTGTCATCGGTCACGTTGTCGAGGTCGAGCAGCTTGGCCGCGCCGACCTGGGAGATCACCTGGTCGGTCGCGCAGGTCGACACCGAGTACTTCAGGCCCGCCTTGTGCAGCTCGGCGATCAGCTCGCTGCGAAGGCTCAGCGTCTTGAACGCGGAGGGCTGCGGCATGGCGTGGGTGTAGGCGGCACCGGGGTCACAAGAACGGAACTCGACGAGCGTCGGATTCACGCGAGCGACCGACGCGGCCGGCATGGTGGCTGCCCACGCCCGACCGGCGGCCTCAAAGGCATCGCCGCTCGCCGGGTCCTTCAGCGCGGTGTCGCTGGCGAAGCACACCTTGCCGTTCTCGCGGTAGGTAAGACCTTGGTCGCCGGTCCAGTTCTTCACCGCGCCCCAGGCCTGGTCGTACGGCAGCCGGGAACCGAGCACCTCGAGCATCGACACCTGGCCGACGTCGTGGGGTTTGTCGATGCGCTTCTGACCGGCCTTGAGCTCGGGCGCGGCCACCTTCGTGACCTTCACGCCGGCCAGGTACGACTGCGGGTCGACGATCTGGGCCTCGCTCTGAGGCGGTTTCCTGAACGCGGCGTCGACGGCGTCGTTGCCACCCTGGTCCTCGAGGGCGGCGACGAAGGCGGGGCCGAACACGTACGGGAACGCCAGATCATCCGAGATGGCCTCGGGCACGTCGGGCACGTCCGCCTGCTGCTCCTCCTTGGCGTGGGCCGCTTCGTAGGCTTTGGCGTCGGCCGACGAGAGACTGTCGACGTAGCTGTCCTCGACGCGCATGGCGTCCGCCTCGGCCAGGGCGCGGAAGGCGGTGTCCGCACCCGAGTCTCCGTTGAGCTGACTCAGTCCGAAGTACTGATCCTGGAGGGCGTGGGTCAACTCGTGGGCGAGCACGACGCGCACGTCGGGCGTCAGGTTCGTGCCCCGCACGAACAGCTTCTTCGCGTCCGGGCTGTAGAGCCCGAGGATGGAGTTGCTGGCGAGCTTGTCCTCAGCCGCCTGGAGGTTCGGCGACCCCTCGACGAGCCCGACGGCGCGCAGCGTTCCCAGCTCGTTGTCGAGCTCGGCCTGCTGGCCTGAGCTGGATGATCCGCCGGACGTCACTTCCTTGTTGAAGGCGGCGTCGTCGAGGAACGCCATCGGCACTGGGTGCTTGAACTGGAGACCCCGGCGACGCTCGACGAACTGGACGATGTCGAGCACACGCGGGTCCCACTTGGTCGCGGACGTGGCGCCCGACGCGGCCGGCGCCGCCTTGTTGGCGAGCGACGACGTGTGCTCGGTCGTGCGCACGATCGCCGTCAACAGCCCGCCGACGAACACGACGGCGATGAGGACGGTGGCGATGATCTCGCGCGGCCCGAACGTGGAGGCGGACGACAAGCCGGACGTGGAAGTACGACGCGGCGGCGGAGGCGGCGAAACGGGCTGCGCCCGCAGAGGCCGGGCGCGCAGGGGGCGCGTGGCCGGCTTCTGAGGCTGCGGCGCGGTGGACTGACGCACGGCCGGTTGGGGTTCAGGCGCGGGCCGCTGCCGCCGGCACCCGGCGCAGAACCCGCGAATCCCCTCGTTGGCGTACCCACAGCTCGGGCACTGCCACGGCGTCAGATCGAGCTCGGGCTCCGCTGGGCGCGTTTGGACGGCGGTCATGACAGGTACCCCACGTTGCCCTTTTCGTCACCCCTACACCATGGCTTGAATTCGCCATCTTTCGGGATCGGGGCGACCTAGTGCCCCGAGAGGGCTCAGAAGATCGAAGTGATCCTGTTCCAGGTACGGCTCAGGAAGCCGGGACTGGACTTCGGCTTGGTCTTTGGCGCCGCCTGCGCGAGGGGCGCCTGGCGGGTGGGAAGGATTGCGTACGCCTCCTCGCCGGGGCGCACCAGGTTGTACTGCTCGCGCGCCAGGCGCTCGACCTCGGCGTCGGTATTGAGGCTCTGGATTCGCTTCTCGAGCGCCTTGTTCTGGGCGTCGGTCACCCTGATCTGCGCCATTGCCTCCTGCCGTTGGTGGTGCAGCCCGAGGTAGGTGCGAGCCGGGAACACGGCGATGAACAGCAGGCCGACCATCGCCAGGGCGCCGGCGAGCAGCCACTTGCGGCGCCGGGTCATCGAGCGGACCGCACCTGGGCGAGCGAGTCGCCCCCGAGAAAGGCTGCCGACTCGTCGAGGTCGTCCTCGATGCGCAGCAGCTGGTTGTACTTGGCCACCCGGTCGGACCGCGCCGGTGCCCCCGTCTTGATCTGGCCGCAGTTGGTGGCGACGGCCAGGTCGGCGATCGTGGTGTCCTCGGTCTCGCCCGAGCGGTGCGACATCACCGACGCATACGCCGACCGCGTGGCGAGCGACACCGCCTCGAGCGTCTCGGTGAGCGTGCCGATTTGGTTGACCTTGATGAGGATGGCGTTGCCGACGCCGGCGTCGATGCCGCGCTGCAGGCGTTCGACGTTGGTGACGAACAGGTCGTCGCCGACAAGCTGCACGCGGTCGCCGACGGCGTCGGTGAGCATGCGCCAGCCGTCCCAGTCGTCCTCCGCCATGCCGTCTTCGATGGAGACGATCGGATACCGGTCGACGATGCTCACCCAAAAAGCGGTGAACTCCTCGGCGCTCAGCACGCGGTTCTCGCTATCCAGGTGGTACTGGCCGTCTCGGTAGATCTCGCTCGTCGCCGGGTCCAGGGCGAGGGCGATCTGTTCGCCCGGCGTGTACCCGGCCTTCTCGATCGCTTCGACGAGGATGCGGATGGCGTCTTCGTTGGACGCCAGGTCAGGAGCGAAGCCGCCTTCGTCGCCGACGGCAGTCGACATCCCGCGCTCGTGCAGGATGCGCTTCAGCACGTGGTAGGTCTCGGTCCCCCACTGCAGCGCTTCGGTGAACGAGGCGGCGCCGACCGGCATGAGCATGAACTCCTGCAGGTCGACGTTGTTGTCGGCGTGGGCGCCGCCGTTGATGACGTTCATCATCGGCACCGGCAGAACGTGGGCGTTCGCCCCGCCGACGTAGCGGTACAAGGGGAGTTCGAGCTCGTCGGCCGCGGCCTTGGCCGTCGCCAGCGAGACGCCGAGGATTGCGTTGGCGCCCAGACGCCCCTTGTCGTCGGTGCCGTCGAGGGAGATGAGCTCGTCGTCGACACTGCGCTGGTCGAGGGCCTCCAAGCCCTCGATGGCGTCACGGATCTCGCCGTTGACGTTGTCGACGGCGTCGAGCACGCCCTTGCCGCCGTAGCGGTCGCCACCGTCGCGGCGCTCGACGGCCTCGTGCTCGCCCGTGGACGCGCCCGACGGCACGATGGCGCGGCCTTTGGCGCCGCTCGCCAGGTGCACCTCGACCTCGACGGTGGGATTGCCGCGCGAGTCCAACACCTCGCGCCCGAGCACGTGCTCGATCGAACTCAATGGAACCACCTGTTGCTCATGTTGAGCATGTTGTGAAAGTTACAGGATGCGCCCCGTGCCTACGCGAACTGGTTGGCCAACCACGCGCCGAGGCCGCCGAAGGCGACGATGCCCGCGAGGACGAGCGTGCGACGCACGGGCGGCAGGCGCCGCCACGAGGCGAGCGTGCCGATGAGGTCGGCGCCGTCGGCGGCAGCACCGAACAGCAGCCAGCGGCGGATGTCTTCGCTGTCGCCGTTCTCCAGGGCGCGGAACAGCCCGGCGCCGATGATGGCGTCACGCATGCCGAAGCCGCGCGCGAGCGCACGCACGCCTGCGGTGCGGGCGTCGCGACCTACCCACGTCGAGGCACTCAGCCCCGGTGCCAGGAACAGCCCGGCGCCCACGTTCATGCGCCCGATGGCCAGCCATCGCGCCATCTCTCGTTCATCCATCGCTGCTCTCCTTCTCCATGAAGTCGTCGCGGAAGCGCGCCGTCGTCGCTCGCAGGGCGGCCTCGGGGTCGACGCCGGCGCGGCGCGCCAGCGCCACGACGCCGAAGAGCAGGGCGCCGACCTCTTCGTCGGTGTCGGCCGCGAGGTCGCCGACCGCGTCCGCCTCGACGCCCGCAGACGCGGCCTTGCGCTGCACCTTGTGCGCGTACAGCAAGGAGGGGAGGTCACCGGGGATGCCGTCCATGATGCTGGCCCGGCCCTTTTCCTCCCGCTTGATCTGCTCCCAGTTGCTCATGACCTGGCCGGCCGTCTCGGCCTCCACGGTGCCGAAGACGTGCGGGTGTCGACGCACCAGCTTGTCGTGGATCCCGGTGGCGACGTCCGCCAGCGTGAACGAGCCCTCTTCGGCCGCAAGCGTGGCGTGGAACACGACCTGGAACAGCAGGTCGCCGAGCTCTTCTTCGAGGTGGTCGACACCACCAGGCTCGTCGAGGTTCTCGATCGCCTCCAGCACCTCGTATGTCTCTTCGAGCAGATGACGGGTCAGCGTGCTGTGGGTCTGCTCGCGGTCCCAAGGGCACTGCTCTCGCAATGTCCGCACCAGCTCGGCAAAGCGAGCCACCTCGGCCGCGATCGGCGGCGCGCCGACCGGCAGGTACAGCGTCGTCAGGTGGTCGGGCTCGACGTCCCGGTCCAGCGCGTCCCACGCCACCGTGCGCACGGACTCGTCGGGGAGGCCGATGTGCTGGAGGACCGTCACCTCGTCGGGATGGCCGTCGCCGGCCGCCAGCTTGATGTCGGAAAGCACGTCCTTTGTGTCGCACTGGGCCACGAGCAGCGGGCCCCGCTCTCCCGCGGCCTCGACGCCGAAGCGACGTCCGTCGACCACGCGCACGCCCGCGGCGATCGGGTCGACACCGAGCCTTGTCCACGCCAGCTCGAGGAACGACATGCCGGCGACAATTTCAACGGCGACCCTGTCGTCCTCGAGCAGCAGCTCGACCGTCCGCTCGGCCACGAGCGGCGACCCGGGCACGGCGTAGAGGATCTCGCCGGCGCCGGCGCCGGCCGCGGCCTCGGCCAACCCGTCGACGATCTCGGCGTAGACCTCTTCGATGGACTCGGCCCGTTCATAGACATCGTCGAAGCTGATGGCGTCGGGCACCGCGGCCGCAGCCGGATGTCGAGTCGTGCGCACGTACCGCGTGGAAACGCGCCCGATGGCGTCCTTAGCAGCCTCGGTCAGGAGCTCAGGCCCTGCGGGCCCCAGCCCTACGACGACGACGGTGCCCACGCCGTCGTTCTAGTGCGTCAGCAGTTGAGTGTCTCAGCCGCCGGGAGGAGCAAGCGGTGACGGCACCGGCGCGGAAGTCGGCGTGGCGCTCGGCGGCGCCTGCGGGGCGTCGATCTCGGGAACAGGCTTGTCCTTGTTGAAGGTGCCGAACTTCGGGTTCATCTTCACCTTCGCCTTCTTGAGCGCGTCGGTGAGCCAGTTCTGCAGCTGCTGACCGCCGCCCTGGCCCATCGCCTGCTGGACCTGGTCCTTGACCTGATCGAACGGCGGCACCTGGCGGGAGGTGACCTTGATGATGTGGTAGCCGAACTGCGACTGCACCGGCGGACCGGGCTGGCCGACGGGCTGAGAGAAAGCCGCGTTCAGGAACTCGGGTACCAGCTGCGACGACCGGAAGAAGCAGCCGACGTCGCCGCCGTTCTGGGCGCTGCCCGTGTCCTTGGAATCGGACTTGGCCAGCGCCGCGAAGTCCGCGCCCTTGGCCAGCTGAGCCTCGATGCTGGCTGCTGCGTCCGGGGTGTCGACGAGGATGTGGCTGGCGCAGGCCTGCTCGAAGTCGGATTTGTGGGCGTTGTAGTAGTCCATCGCCTGCTGGTCGTTGACGGTGGGCGTCAGCGAGCGAGCCACCACGATGACCTCGGCGAAGCGCTGAGTGAGCTTGTCCTGGTACCACTTCGGAAACGCGTTGAACGTGTCCTGACCGTTCACCTGCTGGATCACGGTGTTCTTCGCCTGCGTGAGGTCGTCCGGCGCGACCTTCAGCTTCCGCTTGACGAGCTCTTGGTGGACCAGCTCGTAGTCGAGGTCCTGGTTGAGCACGAAGGCGGTGAAGTCGGCGTTGAAGGTGTTGGTGCCCGACCCCAGTACCTGCTGGCGGGTCGGGTCGATGGCGTCGAGATAGCGGCCGTTGGCCCGGATGGCCTTGAGCTCGTTGTCGACGTCGTGCTGGGCGATGCGCGACCCGTTGACGATCAGGGCGTAGGGCTGCAGGGTGCCGCAGGCCGACGCGCCGATAGCGACGACGGCGAGGAGCGCGACAAGGCCAACGAGGGGACGCTTCACGGTGCCACGGAGACTACAGACGGCTCTTCGGCCGGAACCAGCTCACGGAGGAGTTCAACGAGGTAGGGGGCCGGATCGGTTCCCCGGGGCAGCGGAAGCACGAGCTGCTCGAGCTCCTCCTTGTAGACGCCCTCCTTGTAGAGCCGCTGCAGGCGGATGCGGCGGCTGGTGGGGAGCACCAGGGGGGCGAGGCGGGCCGTGCCCTTGGCGACGGTGATCTCACGCACGCCGGCCCGCACGCACTCGGCCCGCAGCCGGCCCACGGCGAGGAGGGCCTGGGCGGGAGGTGGCACGGGTCCATACCGGTCCACCCACTCGGCCTCGATGTCGTCCACCTCTTCCTTGGTGGTCACGGCGGCCAGGCGCCGGTAGGCCTCGAGGCGGAGCTCCTCCTTGGCCACGTAGTCGGGCGGGAGGTTGGCGTCGACGGCGAGGTCGAGCTTGATCTCGGCGGGCTCGCGCAGCTCCTCCCCCTTGAGCTCGGCGACGGCCTCGCTGACCATCTGGACGTACAGGTCGTAGCCGACGGCCGCAATGTGTCCCGACTGGTTCTCACCGAGGAGGTTGCCGGCGCCGCGGATCTCGAGGTCGCGCATGGCGATCTTGAAGCCCGACCCGAGCTCGGTGTGCTCGCCGATCGTCTTGAGGCGCTCGTAGGCCTCTTCTGTCAGCGCCCGCTCGGGCGGGAAGAAGAGGTAGGCGTACGCCCGCTGCCCGGCGCGGCCCACGCGGCCCCGCAGCTGATGCAGCTGACCGAGGCCCATAAGGTCGGAGCGGTCGACGACGAGCGTGTTGACCGTCGGCATGTCGATGCCCGACTCGATGATCGTCGTGCAGACGAGGACGTCGTACTCGCCCTCCCAGAAGTCGAGCACGACCTTCTCGAGCATGGCCTCGTCCATCTGCCCATGGGCGATGGCAATGCGCGCTTCGGGCACGAGCTCCTTGAGGCGCGCCGACACGCGCTCGATGTCCTGCACTCGGTTGTGCACGAAGAAGACCTGGCCTTCACGCAGCAGCTCACGCCTGATCGCTTCGCCTACGGCACGCTCGTCGTACTCGCCGACGTAGGTGAGGATCGGCATGCGCTCGGCGGGTGGCGTGTGCAGCAGCGTGAGGTCGCGGATCCCGGTGAGGCTCATCTCGAGGGTGCGCGGGATCGGCGTGGCGGTCAGCGTGAGTACGTCGACGTCGACCTTGAGCTGCTTGATGTTCTCCTTGTGGGTGACGCCGAAGCGCTGTTCCTCGTCGACAACGAGCAGCCCAAGGTCCTTGAACTTGATGTCGCCACTGAGAAGACGGTGCGTGCCGATGACAACGTCAACCTCGCCGCTCTCCAGCCCCTGCACCACCTTGCGCGACTGCGCGGGCGTGAGGAACCGGGACAGGACCTCGACGCGCACCGGATAGCCGGCGAAGCGCTCGGAGAACGTCTGGAAGTGCTGCTGGGCGAGCAGAGTCGTGGGCACCAGCACGGCAACCTGCTTGCTGTCCTGCACGGCCTTGAAGGCGGCGCGGATGGCTACCTCGGTCTTGCCAAAGCCCACGTCGCCGCAGATGAGGCGGTCCATCGGCGCCGTGTTCTCCATGTCGGCCTTCACGTCGGCGATCGCCGTGAGCTGATCGGGCGTCTCCTGGTACGGGAAGCTCTCCTCGATCTCGTGCTGCCACGGCGTATCGGGGGCGAACGCATGGCCTTCGCTGGTGACGCGCCGGCGGTAGAGGACGACGAGCTCTTGTGCGATCTGCCGCACCGCGGCGCGGACGCGTGACTTGGTGCGCTGCCAGCCGTCGCCGCCGAGCCGGTGCAGCGTCGGCGTCTCGCCGCCGGTGTAGTGCCGCACGGCGTCGATCTGATCGGACGGCACATAGAGCTTGTCGCCGCCCTTGTACTCGAGCAGGAGGTAGTCGCGTTCGGCGCCGCCGAGAGCGCGCTTGACCATCCCGCCGTATTTGGCGACGCCGTGCTGGTGGTGGACGACATAGTCGCCGGGCTGCAGGTCCTCGAAGAAACCCTGGGCGTCGGTGCGGCGCGGGCGGGGCCGCCGGTGGGCGCGGCGCCGGCCGGTGACGTCGCACTCCGCGATCACGGCCAGCTTGGCGTTGGGGAGGATGAATCCGCGCTCGAGCGGCTCGACGACGACCTGTCCGCCGGGGCGGGTGAGATCCACGGCGGCGCCGTCCTCGATCAACGGGAACGACAGTCCGTTGTCGCGCAGAGTTGCCGCCACTCTGGCGCCGGACCCCTTGCCGTCGGCGGCAACGATGACGCGGTAGCCGTCACGCAGGAGTTCGCCGACCTGCTGGGAGAGACGACCAGGGTCGGCGAACACAGGGTCCCATCCGCTGGCGTCGACTGTCGGCGTGTTGGGGTTGTCGGGAACCGTGGTCACCGACCAGGCCGGAACGTCGGTGTGGGCGAGCAGCCGGTCGAACGGCACGTGAAGGCGGGGGAACTCGCGCTCGGCGGGGACACCCCACGTCTGCGCGAGCGAGCGGGCCAGGTCGGCTTCCTCCTCGAGCAGCTCGGCGGCCCGGTCGCGCATCCGGCGGGGCTCGACCAGCAGCACCTGGGCATCGGCGCCGAGCAGGTCGAGCAGCGTGTGCTCGCCCTCGGTCAGCCACGGCAGCCACGACTCCATGCCGTCGAACATCGCCCCCTCGGCGAGGCGCTCCCACTGCTCGCGGCCCCACGGCTCGCCGGCAATGAGCTTCGACGCCCGCTCGCGCACGTCGTCGGTCGGCAGGAGCTCGCGGCTGGGAAAGAGCTCCGCGCACTCGACGTCGACCGTCGAGCGCTGGTCGGAGACCGAGAACTCGGTGAGCCGGTCGACCTCGTCGCCCCACAGGTCGATGCGGACGGGCACGTCGGCCGTCGACGGGAAGACGTCGACGATCGAACCTCGAACCGCGACCTCGCCGCGGTGCTCGACCTGGTACTCGCGGCGATACCCGGCGGCGATGAGCCGCTCCACGAGCTCGCTCGGGTCGAGCACGCCGCGGGGGCTCACCGTGATGGGCTCGACGTCCTCGACGTGCGGGCCCAGGCGTTGCACCAGCGCCCGCACGGAGGCGACGAGCACGCGGGGCATGCGCTCGGGATCGCGGAGTCGCCACATAGCCCGCAGCCGGCGGCCCATGGTCTCGACGCTCGGGCTCACGCGCTCGAACGGCAGCGTCTCCCACGCCGGGAAGACGTCGACCTGATCGGAGCCGAGGAAGGCGCGCAGATCATGCGCAACCCGGTCGGCCTCGGTGGACGTCGGCACAGCCACGACGAGCGGATGGCGGCCGCTCAGATGAGCAAGACCGGCGATGGTGATCGCCCGCGCCGGCTCGGGGACGGCAACGACCGCGGTGTTCGAGCCGGCCAGCTCGGCGAGGGCCGGCTCGGCGCGCAAAAGCGGCGGAAGCGACGTCAGCTCCACCCGTTCACCGTACCCACGGGGCGGCGTTAATCAGACCGCGTGTTGAAGCGGTTCATGGCCGCTTCCGGGCCCTCTTTGAGGATGGCTTCGACGGCGTCGGCGGCCACCTCGACGGCCACGTCGAGGGCCTCCTTGTCGGCCTTGCTCGGACGCCGGAGGACATGGTCGGCGCCCTGGCGCTTGCCAGGCGGCTTGTCGACGCCGATGCGCACGCGTACGAAGCCGTTGTCGTGGAGGTGGGCCTGGATCGACTTCAGGCCGTTGTGGCCGGCGGTGCCGCCACCGATCTTGAGCTTCACGCGGCCGACGGGGAGGTCGAGCTCGTCGTGGACGATGACCAGGTTTCGGAGGTCCTCGATGCCGTGCCGGCGGACAAGGGCGGCGACCGACAGGCCTGAGTCGTTCATGTACGTCTGCGGGAAGGCGAGCACGACTCGCTTGCCGTCGATGCGCGCCTCGGCGACCAGCGCCCGTTCCTTGCCGCGCTTGAGCCGCTCCCCGTTGCGCTCGGCGAGAAGGGCAACGGTGTCAGAGCCAAGGTTGTGACGGGTACCGCCGTACTCCGCCTCCGGATTGCCGAGGCCGACGACCAGCAGGTCGGCCGGCGTCCCCGTTCTGTTGCCGCGACGAAGCAGCGGCTATTCGCCTCCGCCTTCGCCGCCACCGTCGGACGCGCCGCCCTCGCCACCGCCTTCGGCGGCACCAGCTGCGCCCTCCTCGCCCTCGGCGGCGGGTGCACCCTCTTCGCCTTCGGCGCCCTCTTCGCCCTCTGCGGGCTCGGGGACCTCGACGGCTGCGGGCGGCTGGCCGACGACGACGGCTTCCTCGGGGTCGACTTCGGTCTCGACGCCGCTGGGCAGCTTGAGGTCGCCGACGCGCACGGCCTCGCCGATGATCAGACCGGAGATGTCGGCTTCGAGGCTGGAAGGAATGTCGAGCGGCTTGGCCTTGATGGTGAGGGCGAAGAGCTGCTGCTCGACGATGCCACCCTCCTGGTTCACGGCCGTGGCCTCGCCCACGAGGTTGACCGGCACCTCGGCGGTGACGATCTCGTCGCGGCGCACGATGACGAAGTCGACGTGGTCGACGCTGCCCTTCACCGGGTGGCGCTGCAGGTGGCGGGCCATGGCCAGGTGGGAGTCGCCGTCAACCTGCAGGGTGATGAGGGCGTTGAGGCCGGCGTCGCCCGTCAGGGCGTTGCGCAGCTCACGGCCGTCGACGGCCAGCGACATGGGGTCGGTGCCGTGGCCATAGAGCACGGCCGGGATCTTGCCCTCGGTGCGCAGACGGCGAGACGGCCGGCTGCCCGTGGGACGACCGAGCTCTGCTGTGAGTGTGACTTCTTCCATTGGGCGCGTTCCTCAACAGAGTCGTGCGGGGATCGCTCGATTCTAGGCCAGCGTCCGTGGGATCGCCCCCGTCGGGCAGCGGGTCAGGCCAGCACGCGCTGGGCCAGCAGCCGCCCGATCTGGCGGGCAGACACCGGACGCTGGAACAAGAAACCCTGCCCCCGTGTACAGCCGAGCGCCTGCAACTGATCAAGCTGATGCTCGGTCTCGATGCCCTCGGCTGTGACCGTGAGGTGGAGCGAACGGGCGAGCACCATGACCGAGCGGGCGATCGCCGCGTCGGCGCTCCGCCCGTCGAGGCCGGCCACGAACGACCGGTCGAGCTTGAGGTTGGCGATCGGGAGGTCGCGCAGCAGGCTCAGGCTCGAGTAGCCCACGCCGAAGTCGTCGATGGCGATGCCCACGCCGAGTGCCTGCAGACTGCGCACGGTCGCGACGGTCGTCTCGGGGTCGCTCATAAGAACGGTCTCTGTCACCTCGAGCATGAGGGCCTCGGGTGCAAGGCCGGTCTTCTCGAGGACGGCCGCCACCTCGGCGACGAAGCGGGAGCCGCGTTCGAACTGGCGGACGGACGCATTGACCGACACGCGCGGCAGGGCGTCGACACCATGGCGACGCTGCCAGCGAACCGTCTGCGCGCATGCCTCACGGAGGACCCATGCGCCGAGGGGCACGATCAACCCCGTCTCCTCGGCGAGCGGGATGAAGCGATCCGGGCCGAGGAGGCCGAGGTCGGGGTGCTGCCAGCGCACGAGCGCCTCAATCCCCACGATCCGGCCGCTCTCGAGCTCCAGCTCAGGTTGGTAGTGCACCACCAACTCGCCCGCCGCGATGGCTTGGCGAAGATCGGTCTCCATGTCGAGGCGGGCGCGGGCTCGCTCGGCGAGGTTGCTCTCGAAGATGGCCCAGCTCGAACGGCCGTGTTCCTTGGCCTGATACATGGCCAGGTCGGCGTCGCGGAGCAGGTCCTGTTCGCTATCGGCGCCCTCGCTGAGCGCGATGCCGATGCTGACGCCGACCGTCGTCTCGTGACCGGCAATGTCGAACGGTCGCTCCACCTCCGCCAAGATGCGCTCCGCGGTGCGAATGGCATCGGCCGGAGTCGTGAGTCGCTCGATCAGGACCGTGAACTCGTCGCCCCCCATGCGAGCGAGCATGTCTTCCGTGCGCAGACAACCGCGCATGCGGTCGGCAACGGCAATCAGCAGTTCATCGCCGCAGTCGTGGCCGAGGCTGTCATTGACCACCTTGAAGCGGTCGAGGTCGAGGAACAAGATCGCCAGGCCATCGTCGTGGCGACGGGATGCAGCGAGCGCGGACTGGAGACGTTCGCTGAACGCCGCACGGTTCGGCAGGTCGGTAAGGGCGTCCTTGTAGGCCTGGTCGGCCAGCTGTTCCTGGAACTTTCGACGGGCGGCCTCACGCAGGTAGGTCAGGACGGCAATGACGGCGGCGGCCACTGCGAGCAGCACGAGAAGCGCGAGCTGGATTCGCAGATGGCCGGAGCGGATGGGTCCGAAGAATTCGCTGGCTCGCTGGACGGTCAGGACGCCCCAGTTCCCAACGCCGACAGGCGCGTAGGACACGACCTGGCGGTTGGAGCCGGTCCCGAACTGCGCGAAGCCGCTGCGGCCGGCCGCAGCAGCACTGACGCCGGGGTTGTTCGGCAACGTCGTCCCGACCTCGGTGACCTTGCTGGCGGCGACGATCTTCCCCGTCGAGTCGACGACATAGCCCTCACCGGTCTTCCCGTAGTGCAGGCGTTCGGCGTAGGACTGCAACGGAGTGCGGTCGGCGCGGAAGAACCCGATGAGAACAGCTCTGGGTGCGCCGTTCACCATGATGGGCACGCCGAGGCCGACCACCGGGATGCCACCGACGTGCATGACAGACGAAAGGCCGGGTTGGTTGTGCAGCAGCCCGTTGACAAGCGGCAGATAGCCGCCGTCGTTCGGCGCCGGCAGCCCGGCCGTATCGGTCGCAAAGGTGGTGAGCGGCTGATGGTCGAGCGCGACGAGGGCGGCGCCGTAGCTCGTGATCGCCGATCGACCGACGTACGCCTGGAGACGGGCGAGGTCGGCCTTGTTTCCGGGAGTAAGCGACCACGGCTCTGACGACGCGAACTCGAGCTCGTCCTTGAACGCGAACAACAGGTACTGGTTCGACAGCCCGCCGAGCGTGTTCTGCAGGGTCGACCGGTCCTGGCGGTGCAGCGCCTCAGAGTTGTCGTTGGCGCGGGCCGTGAGGATCAGTGCTGAGGCGCCCGTTCCCAGCATGAGCACGATGCTCAGCACCAGAGGCGTCATTCGCCGAAGCCGTGTCATGCCTAGTCCTCTTCCTCAGAAGAGGTATCGGCGGACCAGCCCGCTGCTTGAGGAGATTGCCCAGGAGAAGGCGGGTTACGCCTGGTTTTCTCCCTCGAAGATCTCCGAGACGGACGTGTCTTCGAACACGGCGTCGAGGGCGTCGGCCACGATCTGGGCCACCGAGAGCACCTCGATCTTGTCGAAGAGGCGCCCGTCGTCCAGCGGAAGGGTGTTGGTCACGATGACCTTGGAGATCGACGAGTTCTTCAAGCGGTCGGTGGCGGGGTCGGAGAGCACCGCGTGCGTGGCCATGGCGTAGACCTCGGCCGCGCCGTGGTCGACGAGCTGCTCGGCGGCGGCGCAGATCGTGCCCGCGGTGTCGATCATGTCGTCGACGAGCACGCACACCCTGCCCTCCACGTCACCGACGACGTCGAGAGCCTGGATCTCGTGCATCGCGCCGCGCGGGCGCCGCTTGGCCACGAACGCGAGGTCGGCGTTGAGGTGCTGGGAGAAGCGCTCGGCCACCTTCACCCGACCGGCGTCGGGTGACACGATCACGATCTCGCCGTCGATGTTGTCGCGCACGTAGTTCGTCAGCAGCGGGTGCATGGCGGTCAGGTGGTCGACGGGCCCGTCGAAGAAGCCCTGGATCTGACCGGAGTGCAGGTCGACGCTGACGATGCGGTTGGCACCCGCGATACGCAGGATGTCGGCGACCAGCTTGGCGGTGATCGGCTCGCGGCCGGAGGCCTTCCGGTCCTGACGGGCGTAGCCGTAGAAGGGGCAGACGGCGGTGATGCGCTTGGCCGACGCACGCTTGGCGGCGTCGATCATGATCGCCTGCTCCATGATCGAGTTGTTCACGGGGCGGGCGTGGCTCTGGAGGATGAAGACGTCCGAGCCGCGCACCGACTCGCTGAAGCGGCAGTGCAGCTCGCCGTTGGCGAACTGGGAGAGGTTGGGGTCGCCGAGCTTGATGTTGAGACAGTCGGCGATCTCTTGGGCCAGGGGGAGATTCGAGCGGCCGCTGAAGAGCTGGAGGCGCTTCTTCGTCACCAGCTCCATGCCAAGTCTCCCCTCAAGAGGTGTCGTCTTCCCCGCCACTTGCAGTGTAGAACGCGCCCGTCCGCAGCCCCGCTGGCACATGGCTGCCCGGCGGTAGCGAGGCGAACGGTCCAACGATGGCGCCTTCTTCGACCGATGCGTGCTCGCCGACCGTGTGTTCCACGATCGCGCCTTCGGCGACCGCGCAGTCGGTCAGGCGGACGTCGGGGCCGAGGCGGACCCCGGCGCCGACCACGGTGTCGCCGTGGAGCATGGTGCCGGGGAAGAGGGTGACGTCGGGCGACAGGCGGACGCTGGCGTCGACGTAGGTGCGGTCGGGGTCGAGCATGGTGACGCCCTTGCGCATCCAGCGGTCGTTGATGCGCTGGCGGAGGACGGCCTCGGCTTCTGACAGTTGGGCACGGTCGTTGACGCCGACTGTTTCCGCCGGGTCGTCGGCAACCATCGACACGACCTTGTAGCCGGCGTCGTGAAGGACGGCGATGACGTCGGAGAGGTAGTACTCGCCAGCGGCGTTCTCGGGGCTGAGCCGGCGGAGGGCGGGGGCCAGCAGGCTGCGCCGGAAGCAGTAGATCGAGGTGTTTACCTCGTCGATGTCGCGCTCTTCCTCCGTCGCCAGCGCATGCTCGACGATGCGGCTCACCCGCTCATCCTTGTCGTGGACGACACGCTCGTGGCCGCCGGGCGTGTCCATGTGGGCGGAGAGGACCGTGCAGGCCGCGTCCTGTTCGCGGTGGTCCCGGACGAGTGCCGCGAGCGTCGTCGGGCGCAGCAGCGGTGTGTCGCCGGGGAGGACGACGATGTCGCCGTCCTCGGTGTCGAGGTCGTCGGGGAAGGCGGTCAGGGCCACCGACGCCGCGTCGCCTGTGCCGCGCGGCACATGCTGCTCGACGAAGTCGAGAATGAGCTGGGGCGGCGCCTGCTCCTGCAGGGTCTTGGTCACGCGCTCCGCACCGTGGCCGACAACCACCACTGCCCTTTCCACAGGCAGTTCGGAAAGGGCGTCCAACACGTGCAGCAGCATCGGCCGTCCGCAGAGCACGTGCAGCGGCTTCGGCCTCTCGGACCGCATCCGGGTGCCTTCCCCAGCCGCCAGCACCACAGCCGTGAGCGGACGGTACGAGCTCATGGGTCTGTTCTACCCCGACTCAGCGGTTAGCGGGGGGAGGGTTCACACTTGCTCGGGGGGGAGGAATCGAACCCCCATTCTGTGGACCAAAACCACATGTCTTGCCGTTAGACGACCCCCGACTGCGACGCCAGCGTACGTCCCGCGTTCTGGTGACGATCGACGGCCACATACGCCGTGGATCGTCACCAGAACGGAGATTTCGTGGCGGGCTCTCTCCGCCGCTACCCTGACGACGCTCATGGGTTCGCTGATCAAGAAGCGCCGCAAGCGCATGCGGAAGAAGAAGCACAAGAAGATGCTGAAGGCGACCCGCTGGCAGCGTCGAGCCGGCAAGTAGCTCTCGAAACCGACCGCCCCGATGGGCGGTCGGTTCGCGTTTGGGCGTGCTGTCGTCTCCTTAGACGTTCGAGGGCCCCGAATGGTTTACCTACACGTCGGTTGTTCGGGTGACGACTGCCCCTTCGACGTCCGGGTATGCCCCTTCCACGAACCAGGTCGAGCCGCTGCCGGCCAGGCGGGGGGTGCGGCCGGTGGCGTCGCCCAGCTGGTCTCTCCAGATCGCCAGCCGTGACTCGACGGCCAGCGCCGCGGGCTCGAGGTCGTTGCCGTTGTCGCCGACGGGGCCGCCCAGCTCGTCCCACTTGGCATAGACCGCGGCCGTCGACACGGCGACCGGCGGCGTGAGCAGCGTCAAGATCCGGTGTTCGAACGGCAATGGCTCGACGACCTCACCGACACCGCCCACCCGCGCCCGTCCACCGACGAGACAGAAGGGAACGTCGGCGCCGAGGGCGAGGGCGACGGCGACGTCTGAGCACCCTGCCCACCGGAGCACGGCGGCGGCGTCGGCCGAGCCACCGCCCAGCCCGGCGCCGACCGGGATGCGCTTCTCGAGCCGCACGAACGCCTCCCGGCCCACGGCCTCCAACGCCCGGGTGACGAGCGTGGGTTCGAACGCCGGCGACGGCACGAGCGGCACCAACTCGATCCCCGACCCAGGTCCGAACAGCAGCGTGTCGGAGAGGTCGAGCGTCACCATCTCGGCGTCGAGGAGGTGGTAGCCGTCGTCGCGCCGTCCGGTGACGCGCAGCGACAGCGTCAGCTTGGCGGGGGCGTGCTCGACGCGCATCGTCCCAGTCTCGCCCACTGTTCGAGGGTCAGCTCTTGCGGACGCGCCTCGGGAGCCACGCCAGCCGAGTCAAAGCACGCCGCGCTAACGACGCCCGCGAGCGATCGCCGCAGCATCTTGCGGCGCTGACCGAAGCCGGTGTCGACAAGGCGAAAGAGCGAAACCCGATCGGCGTCGACCGGCGGACGAGGATGCCGCCGCAGCTGCACCAGCTCCGACTCCACCTTGGGGCGAGGCACGAAGACTGTCGAGGGTACGCGCCCAACCAACGACGCATCGGCCCAATACTCGGTCTTCACCGAAACGGCACCCCGTGCCGCGTCGCCCGCGCTCGCAGCCAAGCGCTCCGCGACCTCGCGCTGCACCATCACCAGCATGCGATCGATCGCCGGTACGTCCTCCAGCAGCTGCAGGACCAGCGGCGTGGCGATGTTGTAGGGCAGGTTCGCCACCAGTACCCACCGCTCGTCGCCCAGCAGCGCCGGCCAGTCCAGGCGCAAGGCGTCGCCCTCGACCACGTCGACGACCTCGACGCCGCGGCCTTCGATGACAGAGCGCAGCACGGGGACGAGATAGCGGTCGGCTTCGACCGCCGTGACCGAGGCACCCGTCTCGGCCAACGCCAGCGTCAGCGACCCGAGACCGGCCCCGACTTCAACGACGCGGTCGCCCTCGCCGACGTCTGCGAGCCGCGCGATGCGGCGCACGGTGTTGGGATCGGTGACGAAGTTCTGGCCGAGTGCCCGGCTCGGGTGCAGCTGATGCCGCTCGAGGAGATCGAGCACCTCCCCGCGGGTGAGGGTCACACCCTCATTTCACCAAGTGATCGTGACCTGCACGACTCCTTGGCTCAGTGGCGCGAGCTGTTCGAACACGTCCTTGGCCAGGTCGATGATCATCCCGCTGGCGTACGGCCCGCGATCGCTCACCTTGCAGGTGGCCGTGCGCCCGTTGGTCGCATGGATGGTGACGATCGTCCCCATCGGCAGCGTCTTGTGAGCACACGTGCCCGGCGGCGCCGCGTCGTACCACGTCGCGCCGCCGCTCTGGCTGTTGCCGGCGGGCGCCGCCGCTGCTGAGCCCGATCCGGACCCGGACGGCCCCGACGAGCCGGACCCCGACCTGGGCGCCGGCTTGGCAGGCGCCGTCGTCGCCTTCGGCGCGGCGCGAAGAGTTGTCGACGTCCGTCGGGGCGCCGTGGTCGTCGTCGCCCGTCGAGCCACCGTCGTCGGCACCGCGGACACTGCAGTCGTCGACGTAACCGGCGGCACCGTCGTGGTCGCCTCGTCGGGAGCCGGCGTCGACGGCGCGACCACGTCGTCGATCCGATGCGCCGGTGCCACCGACGCGACGGCGAGCTCGCCCGTCGCCACGTGCGCCGGCGACGAGGACGGCGGTGCCGACGCGTGCATGAGCGCCAATGCCGGTGCGCCCGCCATCGCCGCGCACAGTGCTACGGGGACGGCAAGGCGCGCCCTTCTGGACCCGCGTGTCGTCAGGACTCCACCTCTCCTGCAAAACGCCGGGGCCGCCTGTCCTCCGCCTCACATGTTGAAGCTCACCCAGCGACGTTTCGAGAACTGGCGGCGAACCTACGAGAGCCTTCCTGTGGATAGCAAACTGGGCAAACCGGACAACCCGGACAGCCCTAAACGAGGCCGAAGACCCGCTCGGTGTTTGCCCAGGTCGCGCCCTCGATCTCGTCGACGGCAACGTTTGTTGCCTCGGCGACGGCCTGGCCGACAACTTTCACCCAGGCGGGCCGGTTGGGCTGTCCACGATGTGGGACGGGGGCCAGGAACGGCGCGTCGGTCTCCACGAGCATCCGGTCCAGAGGACAGATCGCGGCTGCGGCGCGCACGTCGTCGGCGCCCTTGAAGGTGACGATGCCGCTGAACGACAGGTAGGCGCCCATGTCCAGACCGCGGCGCGCTTCGTCGGGCCCGCCGGTGAAGCAGTGCAGGACGGTGCGCGGCGGTACACCTTCGACGTCGAGGATGTCGAAGGTGTCGTCCCACGCCTCGCGTGTGTGCACGACGAGCGCCAGGTCCTGTTCGAGCGCCAGCGCGATCTGCTGCGCGAAGACGTTCCGCTGAACCTCGCGAGGCGAATGGTCATAGTGGTAGTCGAGCCCGCACTCGCCGACCGCGACCACCTTGCGCTCGCCGAGCAGGTGAATGATCTCTTCGACACCTTCGGTCGCGTCGTGGGGATGCACGCCGACGGTGGCCCACACGTCGTCACAGCGATGGGCGACGGCGATGGCCTTGCGCGACTCCTCGGTGTCGGTGCCGATCGTGATGACGCGTTCGACGCCTTCGGCGCGCGCCTCGTCGACCGCTTCGATCCCCACGCCCTCGTATTGGACGTGGCAGTGCGAGTCAGCCCACGCCATCGCCAGCCTCAGTCGGCCTGCTTGCGCGGGAATAGCGGCTGGCCCTTCTCGACGGCCAACCCTCCCGGGTAGCCGCCCCACCGTGCCGCGTCGGGCACTCGTTGGTCGGCGACCGCCCCGGGCAGACCGATGCGCTCCCAGATCTGCTGGACGGTCGACGGCATGGCCGGCCACGCCAGCACCGACACGATCCGTAGGGCCTCCAGGGCATCACCCATGACCGCGTCGACACCCGCACCGGGCTCCGCCTTCCAGGGCTCGTTCTCTTCCAGGTAGGCGTTCGTCTCGTGGATCAGCCGCCAGGTGGCATCGAGCGCCTCGTGCGGCGCGACCCGGCCCCACGCGTCGGCGGTGGCCGCGTAGACGTCGGCGGCGATCGCCTGCAGGGGGCTCCCGTCCTGGGGCGCGGGGCCCACGCCGCCGCACTTCTTGCCGACCACGGTGGCGACGCGCGACAACAGATTGCCGAGGTTGTTCGCGAGGTCGGAGTTGTAGCGGGCGACCATGCCCTCCCACGAGAAGTCGCCGTCCTGGCCGAACGTCGTGTCGCGCAGGAAGTGGTAGCGGACCGGATCGACGCCGAAGTCGTCGACCAGTTGCGCTGGCGAGATCTGGTTGGCCTTGGTCTTCGACATCTTCTCGCCGCTCACCAGCAGCCAGCCGTGGGCGAACACGCACTTCGGAGGATCGAGCCCGGCTGCCATCAACATCGCCGGCCAATAGACGGCGTGGAAACGAAGGATGTCCTTGCCGACGAGGTGGATGTCGACCGGCCACCAGTAGTTGAACCGTGACTCGTCCTCGCCGTAACCCGCGGCGGTGATGTAGTTGGGCAGTGCGTCGAACCACACCCACGCGACCTGCGACGGATCCCACGGCAGCGGCACACCCCAGTCGAACTGGCTGCGGCTCATCGAGAAGTCCTGCAGACCGCCCTTGATGAACCCGAGCACCTCGTTGAGGCGAGTCTGCGGCCGCACCGCTTCGGGGTGCTGGTCGTACCACTCGAGCAGCCGGTCCTCGTAGCGCGAGAGCTTGAAGAAGTAGTTCTCCTCCTTCATCAACTCGACCGGTCGCCCCGTGTGGATCGGGCAGCACCCGTCGACGAGCTCGTCCTCGGTGTAATAGGCCTCGCACGCCACGCAGTAGAGGCCCTCGTAGGTGCCGAGCTCGATGTCACCGTTGTCGTAGATCGTCTGCATGAACTTCTGCACGGCTTTGTAGTGACGGGGCTCGGTGGTGCGGATGAACTCGTCGTACTGAACGCCGAGGAGGTCGGCGGCCTCGCGGAAGCGGATGCTGAAACGGTCGGCCAGCTCGTTGGGCGTGATGCCGAGGGCGTCGGCGGCCTGCTTCTGCTTGAGGCCGTGCTCGTCGGTGCCGGTCAGGAAGAAGACGTCGTCACCGAGGAGTCGGTGCCAGCGGGTGACGGCGTCGCCGACGACAGTCGTGTAGGCGTGGCCGATGTGGGGCGCGTCGTTGACGTAATAGATCGGCGTCGTCAGATAGAACTTCCCCACGGTCGTACAGTACCGACGAGTCGAATGAAATCCGCCGGCCTCCCCCGCAGGATCGACCACCTGGGCCGCATCGTCATTCCCGCCGAGCTACGCCGCCTTCTCGGCATCAACGAGGGCGACTACATCCAGTTCTCGGCGGAGGACGGACGGGTGGTGATCGAAAAGCTCGAAGAGCGCTGCACGTTCTGCGGCTCCTCGACCGAGCTGACGCAGTTCCACGCCAAGCTCGTCTGTGCCGCCTGTCGCTCCGAGCTGAGGTCCGGCGCCGGCGCTACAGGCGAGTAGCGATCTCGTAGACCGTGCGCTTCGGGACCCGGAGCTGCTTGGCGACCTCTGCGGTCGCCGTCTTCTTGTCCTCGCCGGCGGCGAGCCGCGAACGCAGGGCCTCGGTGACGTCGTCGTCTGACGGCGCGGCGGGCGGTGCTGCGCCACCGAGAACGAGTACGTACTCCCCTCGCGGCTCGCGTTCCCCGAGGTGGTCGACGGCACCCGCCAGGGTTCCCCGCCAGATCTCTTCGTGCAGCTTGGTCAGCTCACGGACGACGGCCACGCGCCGCAGCGGCCCAAGGGCGTCGGCCAGCTCGGCCACGGTGTGGCGCACCCGGTGCGGCGCCTCGTAGAGGATCGCCGTTCGCTGCTCGTCACGCAGGGTGTCGATGCGTTCGCCACGCCCCGACCCCTTGCGGGGCAGGAACCCCTCGAACACGAAGCGCCCCGTCGGCAAGCCGCTGACCACCAACGCCGAGATCGCGGCCGAAGCGCCCGGCACGACCTCGACGGCAAGGCCGGCCGCAGAGGCGGAAGCGACGAGACGCTCGCCCGGGTCGGAGATGCCGGGCGTCCCGGCGTCACTGACGACGGCTACCCGTTCGCCCCGCTCGATGCGAGCCAGCACGCTCCGGACCTGGCGCGCCTCGGTGTGGTCGTTGACGGTGATCAGCGTCGGCGCCTTCACGCCGGCATGGGCGAGCAGCTTGCGAGTCCGCCGGGTGTCCTCACACGCGATCGCGTCAGCGGCGCCGAGCGCCTCGACGGCCCGCGGCGAAAGATCGCCCAGGTTGCCGATCGGCGTGGCGACCACCACAAGCGCTCCGGCCACGACGACGGACGCTATCCAGGGGCCTGACGCCCAGGTGAACAAGTGGCTTCCCGAGCAGGTCCCGCTGGGCGGCTCGGCGAACGATCCTCCGTGCACCTTTTGTCCCGCCGCGCCCTTGTGGTCGCCGCCGTCCTCGCATGCCTGGCCGGCGTCGTCCGACTTCAGAGCAGCGCCGCTGCCCCCGCCCCGCCGACGACGAACACTGTCTACGTCTCGCCCGCCGGGAATCTCCCGGCCGGACCGCGGTCGAACGGCACCGGGGTGCTGCCCGACGGCCGCTTCGTGACGCCCGTCGGTCGCCAGCTGAAGGTCGAGCTGCAGCCGCTCGACGGCATCCTTTCGGCTGACGGCCGGCGCCTCTACGTGTCCTCCGAGGGCATCGACGACGACGCCACCGACGTCAACGTTCCGGGAGGACCCGGGGACGACAAGCGATTCATCACCGTCGTCGACACCAAGACGCTGGCGACCACCAAGATCCGCGACGACGCGTTGCACTACGGCCTGGCCGAAAGCCATGACGGCAGCACGCTCTATGTCAGCGAGGGTCAGTCGGGAACGGTGGGCGTCTACGCCCGCCAGGGTCCGGCCAGCGATCCCAAGGCGCCCGGGACCTACACCAAGACCGCCACCATCGCCCTGGACTCGAAAGCGGCATACCCCTGGGGGCTGGCCCTCTCGCCGAAGGGCGACCGTCTCTACGTCGTGGGCTTCGAAAGTGACGAGCTCTACGCCATCGACACCGCGTCGCGGAAGGTGATCGGCCAGACCGCGACGGGAAACTACCCGTACGCGGTCGCGGTCGCCCCCGACGGCAAGAACGTCTACGTGTCCAACTGGGGTCTGTACAACCAGGACGCCGACAAGCTGAGCGCCCTCGAGCAGAAGTCGCCGTTGGGCCTGCCGCCGCTGACGATCGGCGGCTTCAACACCGATGCCTCATCGTCGGTGTGGGCCTTCTCGGTGTCGGCCGCCACGCCGTCGCCCACGGTCAAGACGCGCATCGGCCGGTCGCTCAACGGCGACGACGTGATCGGCGGCAGCCTGCCCTCCGCCCTGGCCGTCTCGCCCGACGGCAAGCGCTTGGCGGTCACCTCGTCGAATGACGACCTCGTGCAGGTCTTGAACCTCACCAAGACCACCAATGGACACTTCGCCACGTCCACCATCGACTTGCGCGTCCTTCCCGGCGGACCAACCGGTTCGCAGCCCGACGCTGTCGCGTGGACCCAGGGCGGCACACGCCTGCTCGTCGGTGAAGGCGGGCGCAACTCCGTCGCCGTCGTCGACGTCACCCGGCTCACGCCGGATGTCGCACCGCTGCCGTTGAGCGAGCCCAACGGATCAACCAACCGAAGCGCCGTACTGGGTCGCCTCCCGACCGGTTGGTATCCGACGGCTGTGGTGCCGGCCTCCGACGGCGCAACGCTGTGGGTCGTCAACAACATGGGACTCGGCTCAGGGCCGAACGCACAGCTGATGCCGCCCGGGGCGCCGATGCCGCCCACCTCGTCGCCCGATGCCTCCTACATCCCGAACACGCTGTACGGCAGCGTCCAGCAGGTCGACTTGAAGTGGGCGCTCGGCAACCTGCCCTCTCTCAGCGCCACGTCCGACGCCGACAACGGCCTCACCGCGGCGCCGACAGGCAGAGGAACCGCGGCAGGAGACCGCTCGGTGGTCCCGACTCATTTCGGTGCCGGTCCGTCATCAAAGATCAAGCACGTCTTCTTGATCATCAAGGAGAACCGGCCGTACGACCAGGTTTTCGGCGACTTCCCCGGCACCGAGCGCGACCAAGCGGTGACGGCATTTCCGCAGAAGATCACACCGAACGCCCACGCCCTCGCGTCGCGCTTCGGGCTGGGCGACAACTTCTACGCCAACTCGGAGACGAGTGTCGACGGCCACTACAGCGTCGACACCGGCCAGATCAACGAGTTCGTCCTGAAGACGACGCCCAGCTCCTACGCCGGCAAGTTCACCTACGACACCTTCCAGACCCAGCCCGAGAACCTGCCGATGGCGGGGTTCATCTGGGACAACGCCGGCCGCAACGGCGTCCCGACGCGTGTGTGGGGTGAGGGCACGTACGTGGTCGGCGCGCCCGCCGCCCAACTCGCCAAGGACCCGGCCGTCAGCCCGCGGGGTGTGCTCACGCCCGGCATCAAGATGGCCAACGTCACCTACGACCCGCTGTATCCGAGTCAGGTCGACGTCTCGGGCAGCCTGATCAACGCGACACCCGCGCCGTCCCAGATCAAGGACGCCGCGTACCAAGCCGCCAACGTCGTCTATCCGTTCAACGACGAAGGGCGGGCGGCGGCGTTCACGCGCGAGATGCGGGCGTTCGACGCGGCCGGCGTGATGCCCAACCTCAACGTCATGATGCTCTTCGACGACCACACCGCCGGCTATGTGCCGGGTGCCAAGTCGCCCGAGGACTACGTGGCCGAGAACGACCACGGTTTGGGCGAGATCGTCGACCAGATCACCCATTCACCGTTCTGGAAGGACTCCGCCATCTTCGTAACCGAGGACGACACCCAGGGCGGCGTGGACCACGTCGACGCCCACCGCAGCTTCGGCCTCGTGATCAGCCCCTACAGCAAGGGCGGCGTGTCGCATCAGCACCTGTCGTTCACGTCGATCACCAAGACGATCGATCTGCTGCTCGGGCTACCACCGACCTCCACCGAGGAGGTCACCGCGTCATCGCTGGCGGGAGCCTTCATCGACGGCTCAGGGCACCCGAACTTCACCCCCTACACAGCGCTCGACAACACCACGTTCCAGATCACCAACCCCACGCCCGCGGCGGCGACCAATCCCGCCCAGCGTCAGGCCGCCGAGCTCTCTCTGCAGCTCCCGTCGCACATCGACTGGGGCGGCGAGCTCGCGCCCGAGGTGCAGTTCATCGGTCACCAGGGCGCGCTGACCGCGGGCGACCCGAACGTGTCGGTGCAGCCGAACCTCGTGGAGAACACGCTGCCAACCGGGAGCCCGGAGCCGGTCGCATCGCCGACATCCGGTGTGACCAACGCCCCCGCCGACCCTGACGGCTGAGTGGCAGGCCGGTACTCGGGCTACTCCTTGATCTCCAGCTGATCGCCCTGCTGGAGGCCCCACCGCTCGAAGGCGCCGGCCTCGGCCTCGAGCACCCGGGGGGCGGCGAAAGACGGCCGGGTCATGCGTGTCGGCTTGAGGCAGACCACCCGCCGCACGACCATGTCCTTGTCGCAGAACGCGACGTCGAGCGGGAATCGCATGCCGAGGCTGTGCACGCCCATACGGGCAGATGGCAGGAGGAGGGCGCCGTCGATGCCGTCGCGGCCGAGAAGCCCCTTGCGACGAGACTTGCGGGATTCGGCAATCTCCAGCGCCGCCAGCACTTCTCCCTCACGCAACAGCCACGCCACGCCTGCGCTCCTAGACGTTGAACCTGATCTCGAGGACGTCGCCGTCCTTCACCTCGTAGTCCTTCCCCTCGACCCGCAGCTTTCCGGTCTCCTTGGCCTTCTGCCACGACCCGACCTCGACCAGGTCTTCATAGGCGATGACCTCAGCGCGGATGAAACCGCGCTGAAGGTCGGAGTGAATGACGCCCGCCGCTTCAGGGGCACGGGCCCCGGCGCGGAAGGTCCAGGCGCGCGACTCCGTGTCACCGGTGGTGAGGAACGTGCGCCGACCGAGCAGGTGGTACGCGGCGCGGGCGACACGAGGCAGCGCGCCTTCCCCCAGCCCGAGGCCTTCCAACAATTCCGTGCGCTCCTCGGCCGGCAGCTGCGCGGCCTCCGCTTCCAGCTGGACGCTGACACCGAGCACGTCGGCGGCGTCACCGAACTCCTCCTGCACGGGCGCCACCAACTCATCGGCCCGGCCCAGTTGATCCTCACCGAGGTTGACCACCGCGAGCACCGGCTTGTTGGTCAGCAGGAAAAAGGGGCGCAGCGCAGCACGGTCCTCCGCACCCAACGAGGAGCGGTAGACGGGAATGCCCTCCTCCAACTCGGCAAGCGTCTTCTCCAACACCGATATTGCGCCCGCCAACGACTTGTCGCCCTTCGCCGCCCTCCGGTGCTTGTCGAGCTGCGACTCCACGGTCCCGACGTCGGCCAGCACGAGCTCGAGCTCGAGCGTGTGGAGGTCGTCGAGCGGCGCGGTTTCACCGACCACGTTGTCGTCCTCGAACGCCCGCAGCACGAGCACCATGGCGTCGACGTCGCGGATGCCGCCGAGAAAGCGGTTGCCCAGACCCTCGCCGGTTGCCGCCCCTGCGACCAGAGCGGCGATGTCGACGAATTCGACGTGCGTGTAGACGAGCTTCTTCGACTGGCTGAGCTCGCCCAGCACTTCGACGCGCCGGTCGGGCACCTCGGCCACGCCGACGTTGGTCTCGGTCGTCGAAAAAGGATGGGCAGCGACGGTTGCGTCGCCGCCGGTGAGGGCATTGAACAGCGACGACTTTCCGGCGTTGGGAAGCCCGACGATGCTCAGGCGCTCCACGAGGGGCCAATGTAACTGCCCGCGGTAAGTTCGCCTCCATGTCGAAGCGAACGGCCAAGCGGAAGGCGCGATCCCGCCGCAAGAAGGCCAACCACGGCAAGCGGCCCAACGTCGGCCGGCGCTGAGTTTCCGCCCTAAGGGCAATGCTCGACCACGTCTTCATGGACGCCATCGGCGCCCTCCGGGAGGCGTTCGACGGCGCCCTCCTCGAGCGCCACGCGCAGGAGGAACGCCTGCAGGTCGACGTCCTGCTGGGCGACGTCAGCTGGGAGACCTCCTACAGCCTTCCTGGTGAGGGCGTGCCGCCCCGCGTCGTCGCCGAGATCACCCTGGAGTGGCCGACGTGGAGCCAGACGGCGTATCGCTCGTGGCGGATCGGTGAGGGGTTCGACGAGCCGCCCGAGATCGACGTGGAGGTGGTCCTGCGCGTGCAGCGCCTGGCCGGCACACCCGAGCCGTCCGCGGTCGTCGGCATCCTTCCCGACGAGGGACCGGCGCTCGGCGACGAGCCGCTCGCCCGCTCGGCGCCCACCGTCGAGCGCATGTACGACCTGGAGCTGGCACCCACCGAAACCGCCGTGGAGGTCTCCTACGAAGGCGTCTACGCCCTCAGCGAAGCGGCGCTGACCGACAAGGGCTCAGCGGCGGCCGACTTTGGCGCCCTCGGGGGCTGGATCGCGTCGTCGTTGGTGAAGCTCGGCGACCTGAAGTTGGAGTTCCGCCCGCCCGACGAAACCCCCTGACGCCGGCAGCTACTCCGGCGGCAGGATCGCCCGCTTGACGGCCCGCACGACGGTGCGGTCGCCGCGGCGCTCGACGTCGACGGTGTCCACCATGGTGCTGACGAGGAACAAGCCGCGGCCCTCGTCGGACTCGGGGTCGGGGACCTCGTCGGCCGGCCGCCATTCGAATCCGGTGCCGTCGTCGGAGACCTCAACGACGACGGCGTCGCCTGCGCCCCAGGCCTCTACCGACAGCGAGCCGGGGGCGCCGCTTCCGAACCGCACCGCGTTGGTGCACAGCTCCGAGACCGCGAGCAGGAGGTCTTCGGCGTCGGCCTCTTCGACGCCGAGCTGGTCCAGCCAGTCGCGGAAGAGGTTGCGGGCCAGCGGCACCGTCACGGCGTTGGGCGAGAACTGGTACTGGAAGGGTCCAGACGTCGGGCGGGGCCCGGGCGCCGGCGTGCGCCTGCGGAGGACCAGCGCCAGCGAGTCGTCGCTGCGCATGGCGCCCGACAGCGCGCGCTCGACGAGGGCGCGCGCCAACGGACCGGACGGATAGCCCACGGCGTCGCTGGCCGCCGCGGCCAGCGCGTCCAGGCCGTCGAGGATGTCCTTGGTGGCCTCGACCAGGCCGTCCGTATAGAGGACAAGGATGTCCGAGCGTTCGAGCGTGAACGTCACCACCTCGTCAGACCCCGCGCCCGGCCAGCCGATGGGGATCCCGGGCGCGGTCACGAACCGGGTCTTGCCCTCGGGCGAGACGATGAGCGCGGGCGGATGGCCCGCGCCCGCGAGCTCGACCCTGCCGTCGTCGGGGTAGTAGCGCGCGATCACGCCGGTGGCGGCGAGATCAGGGCTCTGCGCCGAGACGAGCCCGTCGGCTCGCGAGACGAGCCGGTTCATGGGGCACCCGTCGAGCGCAAGCAGACGCAGGGCCGCGGTCACGCTCATCGCGTCCTTGGTCGCGCCCACGCCCTTCCCGACGACGTCGACCACAACCAGGTGCAATGCGCCGTCGGGCAAGACCATCCAGTCGTAAAGGTCACCGCCGGTCGGCGCGCTGGGGTCGGCCGGCAGGTAGTAGACGCCCAACTCGGCCGCGTCGACGTCGGGGATGACCGGGCGCACGGCTTCTTGGAGCTGGTGCACGACCTCGCGCTGGGTGGCCTCGAGCTCGGCGAGGCGGTTCACCGTCCGCAAGTTCTCGAGGGCGGCGCCGAGGTGGGCGGCCAAGGCGGTGACCGCGGCCTGGGCCCGTTCGTCGAAGCGGTCGGCGTCGGGGTGGCCGAGCAGCAACGCCCCGTAGGGGCTGCCGTCGGGCGAGAGCACGGGCACGGCCAAGTAGCTCACGACCTCGTCGAAGCCCGCGTACGGGCGGAGCCCACGGAAGCGCGTGCCCTCGCGGATGTCGCCGACGCGCACGCCGCTGTTGCCGGCGGCGACATCCGCGAACAGGAGGGCGGCGGCCGCCGACGCGAACTCCTCGACGACGTACCGCGGACAGCCCACGACCAGCTGGACGCCGCCTCCTTCGCCGGGAGCCGCGACATAGGCCGCGAACGAGGCGCTGGTGAGCGAGCGCGCGGCCTCGGCCACCCAAGCCAGCTTGGACGCCAGATCGCGGCCGCCGTGCACGGCGCGGGCTGCTTCTGCCAACAGGCCGACGTCACCGGTCACGACGGGCGGATTCTCGATTGCGAGCCGCTCGTCGGCCACGGCCGGAGAGTACCCCGTGCTTAGCTCAGCCTGACCGGGCGCCGCGCAGTGTTCTCAGGGCGTGGGATCGACGGTGTCCTCGGAGCGACGGTGTTCGATCTGGCCGCCGCCGCGGTCCGGCGACGACGCCTGCTCCTCCCGCTCGTCCGAGTCGGCGAGGATCGCGGCCGCCTGCTTCTCGGCGTCTTCGTCGTCACCGGCCAGCCCCGGCTCTTCGACTTCCAGCTCGGCGGCTCGACTCGCTACCCGTTCGTCCTCGTCCTCGACCACGACCGCCACCGTAGTGCCCTCCTATGCTCGACGGATCATGCAGGCGGCAGGTGACGTCAGCGCGGCAAGCGGGCCGGTCAAGGCCGCGCAGGCGTGGATCGAGGCCGTCCAGCTGGGTCGTTACGACACAGCGTGGGCGATGACCGACCCACGGTTGCGGTTGGTCCGCGCCCAGGCCTGGATCTGGAACAACCGCAAGGACGCCGACATCGCTGCGCTCAACCGGGACGAGGTCGCCCGCGCTCTCGCCGAGGAGCGACCGAACCACGGACTGTGGGGGGACTTCGCCGCTACCGAGGTGCACCAGATGCGGGACGTGTACGGCACGTTCCAGCCGCAGAACTGGGGCGCGACCAGCGGGCCCGGCTCGCCCGGCCCGGAGTACGCACTGGTGCTGTTTGCCCACCTCAGCGGCGACCCCTTGATCCTCACCGACCGGCCGCCCGTGTTCAGCCTGGCCTTCCTGATGCACGCCGCCGACAAGGGCTGGCTGCTCGCCAGCTTCTCCGACGTCCTGCCGACGCCGGGCTGGCCGCCGAAGCTCGAATAATCCTGTCGCCCTTCACGGGCCATCGTGTACGGTCGTCCCGTTCGCGCATTTTCGGCGGGTTGAACGACAGGCTGCCGGACAAACAGGGGGGACATGGAAACGTTCGGCACGCACGCATCGCGCACCAATGGCACCGCGGTGGTGAGCGTCCGTGGCGAGGTTGACCTGTACACCGCGCCCTATCTGTGGGATGAGATCGACCGCGCCATCGCCGACGCCGCGAACCGCCTGGTGATCGACCTCAGCGAAGTGACGTTCATCGACTCGAGCGGCCTGAGCGTGCTCGTCAAGGCCCACAAGCGTCTGCGACCGATCGACGGCACGGTCGTCGTGCGGGGCGCGGGCGAGCAGGTCTCGATGACGCTCGAGGTGACCAAGCTCAACACCGTCCTCACCGTCGAGCCCTAGTTCGCCCCTCCGCCGACGACGGCGCGCACTTCGCTCGCGATCTGCCGGTCTTCGCGCGCCGTCACCACCAGGACCCGCTCGGCGATCAACCCATCCGACGTCGTTCGCGCGTTGACGCTCGCGTCGACGCCGAGTCCGAGGCCGAGGAATTCGAGGCCGGCGCACGCGTCGGCGCGCGCCCGCGCCGCGTGTTCTCCGATGCCGCCGGTGAAGGCGAGGGCGTCGACGCCCCCCATCGCCGCGGCCATCGCCGCGACCGCAGCGCGGAGGCGATGCAGCCATACGCCATAGGCGAGATGCGCATCGGCGTCGCCCGCGTCGACAGCAGCGAGCACGTCTCGCATGTCGCCCGACGTTCCCGACAGCCCGGCCAGACCGGAGTCAGTTTCGAGCGTGCCTGCAAGCTCGTCGGCACTAACGCCGCCCTGCTGCTGCAGCCAGAGGACCAAGCCCGGGTCGACGTCGCCCGATCTCGTCGCCATCACCAGACCCTCGAGAGGCGTGAAACCCATCGTCGTCGCCACCGACTTCCCGCCCGCGATCGCACAGAGCGACGCGCCGGCCCCGAGATGGGCGCTGACCAACCGAAGGTCGGCCGCCGGCTTGCGGAGTATCTCCGGTGCGCGACCCGCCACCCACGCGTGGCTGAGGCCGTGGAAGCCGAAGCGGCGCAGTCCGAAGCGTTCGTTCCACGCCTTCGGCAGCGCGTAGGTCGCAGCCTCCGGCGGCAGCGTGGAGTGGAAGGCGGTGTCGAAGCAGGCCACCGCGGGCACGTCGGGGAGCAGCTTGCGCGTCAAGGTGATGCCGGCGACGGCGCGGGGCTGGTGAAGCGGCGCGAGCGGCGTGAGTTCATCGATGGCGGCGACCACCTCGTCGTCGATGCGGACCGGTGAGACGAATCGCGAGCCGCCGTGCACGACCCGGTGCCCGATCGCGTCGACGCGGTCGAGGGAGCGGATGAAGTCACCGGCATCGGCGTGGTCAGGTTCGCGGTCCCAGCGCTCGACGTCGTGGTCGGCGACGACGTCGTCGTCGCCGCCGAGCACACGCAGCTTCAGGCTCGACGAGCCGGCGTTGACGACTAGGACGCGCTCCACGTCCACTCGGTGACCTCAGGTAGGTCCTCGCCGTACTCGCGCGTCCACGCTCGAGCAACGATCCGCTTGTCGGCCATCTCCTGACGCAGACGCGCCGCCCGTTCGCCGAGGTTCGGCACCCGGTCGATCACGTCCATCACCAAGTGGAAGCGGTCGAGGTTGTTGAGCATCACCATGTCGAACGGCGTCGTGGTGGTGCCCTCTTCGATGTAGCCACGGACGTGGAAGTTGCGGTGGTTGGTGCGGCGATAGGCGAGCCGGTGGATGAGCCACGGATAGCCGTGGTACGCGAACACCACGGGCTTGTTGCCCGTGAAGATGGTGTCGAACTCGCGGTCGGACAGGCCGTGGGGGTGCTCACTCTCGGGTTGGAGACGCATGAGGTCGACGACGTTGACCACCCGCACCTTCAGCGACGGCAGCGCGCGGCGCAGGATGTCGGTCGCGGCCAGCGTCTCGAGCGTGGGCACGTCGCCGGCACACGCCAGGACCACATCGGGATCGCCGTCCGTGTCGGTCGACGCCCATTCCCAGATGCCGAGGCCGCGGGTGCAGTGCAGGACAGCGTCGTCCATGCCCAGCCAGTCCAGGCACGGCTGCTTGCCGGCGACCATGACGTTGACGTAGTTGCGGCTCCGGAGGCAGTGGTCGGCCGTCGACAGCAGCGTGTTGGTGTCGGGCGGCAGGTACACGCGGACGACCTCGGCCTTCTTGTTCATCACGTGGTCGATGAAACCGGGGTCTTGATGGCTGAAGCCGTTGTGGTCCTGACGCCAGACGTGGGACGTCAGCAGGTAGTTCAGCGAGCCGATCGGGCGTCGCCAGTCGAGATGGCGTGTGACCTTGAGCCACTTGGCGTGCTGGTTGAACATCGAGTCGACGATGTGGATGAACGCCTCGTAGCACGAGAACAGACCGTGGCGGCCGGTGAGGAGATAGCCCTCGAGCCACCCCTGGCACGTGGTCTCCGACAGGATCTCCATCACCCGCCCTTCGCGGCTGAGGTGCTCGTCGAGGGGTGAGTACTCGGCCTCCCACATCTTGTCGGTGACTTGATAGACGGCGTCGAGGCGGTTGGACGCTGTCTCGTCGGGGCCGAAGAGGCGGAAGTTGGCGTGGTCGGCATTTGCGGCGAACACGTCGCCCAGCCACTTCCCGAGGACGCGCGTCGGCTCATGGGCGACCTGGCCGGGCTGCTCGACCTCGACGCCGTAGTCCCGGAAGTCCGGAAGCGCGAGGTCGCGGAGCAACAGCCCTCCGTTGGCGTGCGGATTGGCTCCCATGCGCCGCTCGCCCGTGGGCGCGACAGCACATACCTCCGGACGGGGCCGCCCGTCCTCGTCGAAGAGCTTGTCGGGCCGGTAGCTCTTCATCCACGCCTCGAGGGCCTTGAGGTGATCCTTGTTGGTACGCACCTCGGCCAGCGGCACTTGGTGGGCGCGCCATGTGCCTTCGACGGGGACGCCGTCCACTTCCTTCGGCCCCGTCCACCCCTTGGGCGTCTTCAGGATGATCATCGGCCAGCGGGGCCGCTCCTGCTTCTCCTTCTTCTTGCGCCGTCCCGTGCGCGCCGCGCGCTGCGCGTCCCTGATCTGGGTGAGGGCGTCGTCGAGGGCCGCGGCCAAGTCCTGGTGCACCTTGGCCGGCTCGTCGCCCTCGACCACGAGCGGCGTGTAGCCGTAGCCCCGGAACAGGTCGAGCAGCTCGTCACGACCGATGCGCGCCGGCACGGTGGGGTTGGCGATCTTCCAGCCGTTCAGGTGGAGGATCGGGAGCACGGCGCCGTCGCGAACTGGGCTCAAGAACTTGTTCGAGTGCCAGCTCGTGGCCAGCGGCCCGGTCTCCGACTCGCCGTCGCCGACCACACACGCCACGATCAGGTCGGGGTTGTCGAAGGCAGCGCCGAAGGCGTGCGAGAGCGAGTAGCCCAGTTCGCCGCCCTCGTTGATCGACCCCGGCGTCTCTGGCGCCGCGTGGCTGGGGATGCCACCCGGGAACGAGAACTGCCGGAAGAGACGGCCGATGCCGTTCTCGCTCTGGGAAATGTCGGTGTAGATCTCGCTGTAGGTGCCCTCTAGCCAGGTGCTGGCGACCATGCCGGGTCCGCCGTGGCCCGGGCCACAGACGAAGATCATGTTGAGGTCGTCGCGCTTGATCACGCGCGACAAGTGCGCGTACAGAAGGTTGAGCCCCGGTGTCGTGCCCCAGTGCCCGAGCAGCCTCGGCTTGATGTGTTCAGGCTTCAGCGGCTCGCGCAGCAGCGGGTTGTCGAGCAGATAGATCTGCCCGACCGACAAGTAGTTGGCGGCCCGCCAGAAGGCGTCGACCTCCGCGAGCTCAGACTGTGAGAGCGCTCCCATACCCGGGAGTCTTCCCCGTCGCCGTTCTTTGCGCGTCTTCTGTTGTCAGACAACGAAAAACGCGCAAAGAACCGGTGTGGTTAACCGTTCTTTGGCAGATCCCGGAAGGCTGTGGTCTTGTCGTTGTTGGGCTCCTTCGGGAGCCCGAGGACCCGTTCGCCGATGATGTTGTGCTGGATCTCGTCGGTGCCGCCGTAGATCGACGGGCCGGGCGAGAACAGCGCCATCTCGGTGAGGATGCCGGCGAAGGGGTTGCCGGTGGCCTCGTCGAGGACCTTGCGGTCCTCCGGGTTGTAGGCGTGGAGCGTGCCCAGGGGTCCGAGGATGCGCAGGCCGAGGTCGCGGGACAGGCGCAGGATGCGGCTCATCGAGAGCTTGGCGATGTTGCCGATGCCGGGGATGTCGGGGGCCCCGCTGGCCTTCAACGCCTTCTGACGCAGGTTGGTCATGCGGGCGATCTCGTTGAGCGTGTGCAGCTCCATGAGGTCCTGGCGCACGGTCGGCTCGGAGATCTTGCCGTTGCCCTTGGCCAGCTCGACGAGCAGCTTCTCGGCGTTGGCGAACATGCCCGTCGACCCGGAGCGGTCGCGGCGCGTGACGAAGTCGCCCGCGCGCTTGGTCAGGTTGCCCATCACCGTGCCCGGGACGGCCGCTCCGCCGGCGGCGTTGCCACCACCCGCGCCGAGGCCGGCGCGTTCGAAGGCGAGCGTGGTGTTGGCGACGGCCCAGCCCTTGTTGACGCCGCCGATGCACGCGTCGTCGGCCACGCGCGCCTCGGTGATGAAGACCTCGTTGAACAGCGCCCGGCCCGTCATCTCACGAAGCGGCCGCACCTCGACCGCACCCTCCTGATGCATGTCGAACGCGAAGTAGCTGATGCCGCTGTGCTTGGGGACGTCAGCGTCGGTGCGGGCCAGCAGCATGCCAAGGTCCGCGGCCTGGCCGCCCGACGTCCACACCTTCTGGCCGTTGATGATCCACTCGTCGCCGTCCTTGACCGCCCGGGTCTGAAGCCCGGCCAGGTCGGAGCCGGCGCCCGGCTCGCTGAACAGCTGGCACCAGGCCTTCTTCCCGGTGACGATGTCGGGGAGGTAGCGCTGCTTCTGCTCGTCGGTCCCGTGGGTGTAGATCGTCGGACCGGCCAGCAGCAGGCCGAGTCCGCCCGGGGGGCCGAGGGCCCCGAAGTCGGCGATGGCCTGGCTGACCCGGACGCCATCGCCCCGGGAAAGGCCCTTGCCGAACGACTCCTCGGGCCACGTGGGCACCGCCCATCCCGAGTACCCCAGGAGCTCCCACCAGTCGCCGACGCTCAGGTCGGGGTTCCAGTTCTCCTCCAGCCAAGCCGTGACCTCGGTGGTCACGTCCTCGCTCGTACGGCGTGCGGTATCGGTCATGGGCTCCAGTCCACCCAAACTTGACCGCGCGGTCAAGTTTGGGTGGACCTCACCCGTTGACTATCCGATGCAGCCCGGAACCGACCCCGCCGGAGCGCAGTTGTCGGGCGAGTTCGAGGCGACGCTCGAAGCCGGGATCGTGACCGCACCCGGACCAGCATCGTTGTAGATACCGCCGCCGGCCTGGAACGCGCCACCACTTGCCGCATTGCCCGTCACGGCACTGCTGGTGATGGTCGCCGTGGCGCCCGGGCCGTTGAAGATGCCGCCACCCAGCGCTTCTCCGTTCGCAGACGACGCCGTGTTGCCCGTGACAGTCGAGCTCGAGAGGGTCAGCGAGCCGGTGGTCTGGATGCCACCGCCGTACGCGTCGGCCCCGCCGAAGCCCTGCGCCTGGTTGTTCGTAACCGTGCTGGCGACGATGGAGAGGTCAGCGGTGTTGGCCACCCCACCACCGAGAGCCCGCCCCCCTCTGGCGAACACTTCGGCGACGTTGTCGTGGATGTTGCTGCTCCTCGCCACACTCGTCGTGCCGAAGGTGGCGATGCCGCCGCCGACGGCCGTGCCGGACGAGAGACCGAATGCCTCCGCCGAGTTGTTGCCAACTTCGGTGCCGGTCATCGTGAGCGTGTTGGCGCCGATGCCGCCGCCGATGGCGGCGTCGGTCAGGCCCTCCGTGCCGACCGTGTTGTTGAGGATCTTCGCTCCGCGGACATCGAGGCTGGCCGACGGGTTCCCCCCGCTGGAGATGCCGCCGCCCACGGCGAAGGCCACGAATGCCTCGGCCACCGCTTCATTGCCGACGATCGACGTCTGGTTGATCGACAGGGCACCCCCGTTGGCGATGCCCCCGCCGAGCGGAACGCCGAACACCGTTGGGCTGCACCCGCACGGCGGCGACTGAGCCGAGTTGCCGGTGACGTCGCCATAGGTCATCGAGAACGTGGCGCCCTGGACGTTGGCCACCGCACCACCAATCGGGAACGCGACCCCACCGTTGATCACGACGTTGTTGTTCCTCAGCGACGTCGACAGCAGCGACGCGGAGCCCCGGTTGAGGATGCCGGCACCCGCAGACACCGGGGAGTCCTCGAGCAGACCGTTCTGCAAAATCACGTTGTTGGTCGTCAGCACGCCACTGGTGTCGACCTTGAGGATCCGGAACGGCACCGTGGCCGGGTCAGTGCTGCGCGAGATCGTCGCCCCGTTGCCGAGGATGTTCACCGGCGTGGTGATCACCGGCAGGCCGTCGGGGCCGTCCGCGTCGACGCTCGCGGGTGCAGTCAGCACGTAGTTGCACCCCGCGGAAAGGTTGATCGTGTCCTTGACGGTGTCGAGGTTCGCGTTGTTGATGGCCGTGACCAGGGCATTCGAGTCGCACGGCACCGTGAAGGTCTTCGCCGAAGCCGCCCCGATGGGCAGCGCCGCGAAGATCAGGGCCGCGAAAACGCCCGCGGAAATTGTCCGAAATCGCACTCAGTCCTCCTGAAAGTCGTGCGTGGGCGAGAGAACCTACCGACGACCCCTACGGGCGTGCATCGGCCAATTGGGTCAATTTTGATGGCCTATGCGAGGGATGACAGGACTAGTTCTGCTCCTCGAACCAGACGTCGCCGCGGCCGTCGGGCTCGCCGCTGTAGTTGATCGTGATCTCCTCGCCCGCCTCGATGGTCCGAAGGGCGACGTAGGAGACAACGTCGTCCTCGTGGTCGTGCTCGTACCGGGCGTTGGGACGCCGCGAGTGGTTGTAGAGGCTGCCGTACCCGAGGGCGATCGCACAGTGCTCGTCGTCCCACTCGAAGCAATAGCCGGCGAGTCCGACCTCGCCGATCGTCTCGGCCGGCACCAGCAACACCGGGCAGTCCTCGATGACGTCGCCTGCCTCGAACCGGCGAGCGGCGAAGACGCCGCGACCGTGCACCGACGAGGGCCCGACAAAGACCCATGCTCGGGACGTCTGCGCTCGGAGGACCATCGGGTCTTTCGCCTACCACAATCGCCATCCGACGTAACTCGCGCCTTTCGCCCTTCCTCTGAATGGGCGAGGCCGAATTCACAGCAACCGGCAGTACGTTGAAGCGATGAAGTACGGCGCGCCGCTCGAGGTGTTCGGCGCCGTCGAACCCCATACCGACGCCGCGCCCGGCACCGCGACCGACACCGCGAGCGCCCCGCCCCCTCCGCCCCGCCGCTGGCGGCGCAAGGGGTGGATCAGCCTGGCGGCCGTGATCGCGCTGGTCGTGGCCGCCTTCGGGTGGATAACCGTGCACAACTCGTCGAAGCCGGCGGTCAGCAAGGCCGACGTCAACAAGATCGCTGGGGACACCGTCAACAAGGCGGTCAACAACCTCAAGAACCAGCCGGCAACGGGCGTTGGCATCTTCAACTCGGTCCGCCCCGAGCTCGTCGTCATCGAGGCCGGCGCCGCAGCGAACTCCCACGACTCCTCTCTGGGCTCGGGCGTCATCATCAACACCCAGGGCCAGATCCTCACCGCCCTCCACGTCGTCCAGGGCGCCGGCAACATCCTCGTGACGTTCGCCGACGGCTCGCAGTCGACCGCCACCGTCCAGTCCTCGGACGCCGACCACGACACCGCGGTGCTGAACACCGACAAGCCGCCGAGTGTGATCGTGCCGGCCGTGCTCGGCGGGGGCGTCCGCGTCGGTGACGAGACGTTCGTCATCGGCCACCCGCTCGGGCTGGTCGACTCGCTGACCGCAGGCGTCATCTCGGGCCTCGACCGCTCGTTCCCGCTTCCCAACGGCCGCACGCTGAACGGCCTCATCCAGTTCGACGCCGCCGTGAGTCCAGGCAACTCCGGCGGTCCCCTTCTCAATTCGAAAGGTCAGGTGGTTGGAATCGTGACCGGCCTCGCAAATCCCTCGGGCAACGAAGACTTCGTCGGCATCGGCTTCGCCGAGCCCATCGCCGCCGCCGGGCGCGCGGCAGGAGCACCGGCCCAGTGAGCGAGCGAAGCGAGCGAACCAATAAGCAGCGCGCGCCTCGGTCAGAGGCGCCGCCGAAGGCGGCCCGATGACCCCCAGCCCGAGGCGCAGCCGTCCGAGCAGACCGCCCGCGACCTCGCTCGAGGAGGTCCTGTACCAGGTCAAGCGCGTGATCGTGGGCCAGGACAACCTGCTCGAGCGCATGCTGATCGCCCTGCTGGCGCGCGGCCATCTCCTCGTCGAAGGTGTCCCGGGCCTGGCCAAGACCCTGGCCGTCAACACGCTCGCCAACGCCATCGGCTGCGATTTCCAGCGCATCCAGTTCACGCCCGACCTCGTGCCCGCCGACATCGTCGGCACCCGCATCTACAACCAGAAGCTGGGCGAGTTCCAGGTTTCGCTGGGGCCGATCTTCGCCAACCTGGTGCTGGCCGACGAGATCAACCGGGCGCCCGCCAAGGTGCAGAGCGCGCTGCTCGAAGCCATGCAGGAGCGGCAGGTCACCATCGGCCGCGACACCCACGAGCTGCCCGACCCATTCCTCGTCATGGCCACCCAGAACCCGATCGAGTCCGACGGCACGTACCCCCTGCCCGAGGCACAGGTCGACCGCTTCATGCTGAAGGTGCTGGTCGACTACCCGTCGGCCACCGAGGAGTTCGTCATCGTCGAGCGCATGGTCGGGGCCGTCGACGCCGTGCAGAGCGTCATCGGCACCGCCGAGTTGTCGGCCCTTCAGTCGGCGACCCAGGACGTGTACGTCGACCCCGCCCTCATCGAGTACTCGGTGAGGATCGCCACCGCGACTCGCGACCTCACGGCTGTGAACCTCAAGGAGCTGGATCGGTTCGTGACCTACGGCGCCAGTCCGCGGGCATCGATCAACATGATCCTCGCCGGACAAGCGCTCGCGCTCATCCGTGGGCGTGACTACGTGCTCGCCGGCGACGTGACCGCCATCGCGGCCGACGTCCTCCGTCATCGTCTTGTGCTGTCCTACGAGGCGCTGGCCGAAGAGGTGACGCCCGACGCCATCATCGGCCGGGTGTTACAGACGATTCCCGCGCCCGAGGTCACGCCCCAGTCCGAGGGCCGGCGCGAACGAGGAGACCGCGGCGAGCAGGGCGAGCAGCAATGGATGCCGCGCCCACGCTGACCCCCGATCGGGTTCTGCGCCGCCTCGAGTGGCGCGTGATCCGCCGTCTCGACGGCCGCCTCCAGGGTGACTACCGCACGCTGATTCGGGGCCAGGGCACGGACTTCCGCGACTTGCGGGAGTACGAGCCCGGCGATGACGTCCGCCATGTCGACTGGAACGTGACCGCCCGCATGGACGCGTTGTACGTCCGCGAGTACACCGAGGACCGCGAGCTCACAGCCTGGCTTCTCCTCGACCGGTCGCCGTCGATGGGCTTCGGGCCCGTCGACCGCACCAAGGAAGCCCTCCTGTGTGACTTCACGACGACGATCGCCCGGCTGCTCATTCGTAACGGCAATCGCGTGGGCGCCATCGTCTACGACAACCAGGTCTTGCGCATGGTCCCGCCCCGCCAGGGGCGCAACCAGGTGTTGCTGCTGATCCGCGACCTGCTCCAGCCGGTGTCCGCAAGCGGCAACGTGACTGACCTGCGCCGGCTGATCGAGCGGGCCTCGCGCGTCATCGAGCGCCGGTCGTTGGTCGTGCTGGTCTCGGACTTCATCAGCGAGCCAGGCTGGGAGAAGCCGCTGGCCCGCCTCAATCAGCGCCACGAAGTGGTCGCGGTCCGCCTGTTCGATCCTCGCGAGTACGAACTGCCCGACGCCGGGCTCATCTCCGTGCAGGACGCGGAGACCGGCGAGCAACTGCTCGTCGACTCGAGCGACCCCGAGTTCCGGCGCCGCCTCCGACGCGCCGGCGAGGAGCGGGCCATCGCCATCCGCGACGCCACGCGCCGCGCGGGCGTGGACCTTCACGTCATCTCGACCGACGACGACCTGGTCGACGCCTTCGTCAAGATCGTCGAGTCCCGCAAGCGGCAGCGGCGCTGATGTCGTTCGATGCCCCGGGAAACTTCGTCTGGCTGATCGTCATCCCGGCGGTCATTTACTGGTACGTCACGGCCCAGCGGCGCAAAGCAGCGCGAGCCGCGGCGCTGGCCGGCGAAGGACTCGTCGTCGCTGCGAGCGGCTCGACGAGCGCGACGCCCGCGAGGCGGCGCCGCTTCACCGGACGCTGGCGCCACCTGCCGTTTGCCCTGTTCGTGCTGGCTCTCACCCTGCTCGTCGTCGCACTGGCCAAGCCCTCGACGACGGTCAGTACGCCGAGGCGTCAAGGCACGGTGATCCTCGCCCTCGACGTGTCGAACAGCATGCGGGCCACCGACGTCAAGCCCAGCCGGATCGAGGCGGCCAAGGCCGCGGCCCGTGCGTTCGTGAACCAGCAGCCGTCGGCGGTGCGCATCGGCGTGGTGGCCTTCGGCGACGGCGCGGTGGTCGTACAGAACCCAACGACGAGCCACGCCGACGTCAACGCCGCCATCGACCACGCGTCGGTCGGCGGCGGCACGTCGATCGGCCAAGGCCTGCTCACGTCGCTCGACGCGATCGCTGGCAAGCCCATCAACATCGACCCCTCGGCGCTGAACAACGACGAGGGCAAGGTCGACGTCGGCTACTACGGCGGCACCGTCATCGTCGCTTTCACCGACGGCGAGAACACGAGCGGCGTAGACCCCCTGAACGTCGCCAACGTGGCGTCGGCCGCCGGCGTGCGCATTCACACCGTCGGCGTCGGCACCGAGGCGGGCACGACGTTCCAGTACCAGGGCTTCACGATTGCGACCGCGCTCAACAGTGACGAGCTCAAGCAGCTGTCGAGCCTGACCGACGGCACCTATCACACGGCCGGCGATTCGGGCGGGCTGTCGAGCGTCAGCAAGACGATCCGTCTGCATTTCACGATCGTGGCCCAGCACACCGAGGTGACGGCGCTGTTCTGCGCTGTTGCCCTCGGCATCCTGCTGATCGGCGCACTCGCCTCGGTGCGGGTGAACGGGCGGGTCGTCTAAGTGCACTTCGCCTGGGCCTTCCTGCTGCCGCTGCTGCTGGTGGTCCCGCTGGTTCTGGGCCTCTACCTATGGAGCCTGCGCAGGAAGCGCAAGCAAGCGGTGACCTATTCGAGCGTGGCCCTTCTGCGCTCGGTGATCCCGACGCGCTCGCGCTGGAAGCGCCACATCCCGGCGGGGTTGCTTCTCGCCGGGTTGGGCGTTCTCGCAATCGCGTCCGCTCGGCCGCAGCGCACCAGCAACGTCCCCATCGCCCGGACGTCGATCATCCTCGCCCTCGACGTCTCCCGGTCGATGTGCGCCACCGACGTCGACCCCAACCGGCTGAGTGTCGAGCAGAAGGCGGCCAAGGAGTTCGTCAACAATCAGGTGTCGGGCACCCGCATGGGCCTCATCATCTTCGCGGGCACCGCCCAGCTCGCCGTCGCTCCGACGCGCGACAAGGGCCAGCTTCGCCAGGCCATCGACAACCTTTCGACAGCGAACGGCACCGCCATCGGCGCGGCCATGCTGAAGTCGCTGGACGCGCTCTCGACCGTGAACACCGAGGTGAAGCCCGTCGGCGACGTCCCCACGACGAGTGATCCCTCGGCCAACGACTTCTTCAACGGGTCGCCCGATGACACGACCCCGACACCCACGACGGCACCGCCCACGCCGCCGGGCCAGCACGGGTACGTGCCCGACATCGTCGTGCTACTGACCGACGGCGCCAACAACCGCGGCATCTCGCCCCTCGACGCCGTCCCTTACGCCGTCGACCGCAAGGTGCGCGTGTACACGATCGGCTTCGGCACCGACCAGGTCGCACCGCTGGCCTGCACGAGCGAACAGCTGGGCGGCGACGAAGGCGCGTTCGGCGGCGCCTTCGGACCTGGCGGCGGCTTCGTCCCGGGCGGCGGCGGCGGGTTCGCATTCAACGGCCGTTCACCCCTCCGGGCCGACCTGCCGACGCTGAAGGAGGTCGCCGACCGCACCGGCGGTAAGGCCTACTCGGCCCAGGACGCGTCCGAGCTCCAGAAGGTGTTCTCAGGTCTGCCGCGCGACGTCACCGTCACCAAGCAGAAGCACGACATCACGGTCACGTTCGCGCTGATCGGGGCCATCCTGGCGCTCGGCGCTGTGGCAGCATCGATCCGCTGGAGCCCGTATCCCTAGCGGCGGCAGTCAGCGGCTTTGTCAGCGGCGGCGGTCGGGTTCGATGCGCAGGGCCCTGATGACGCCGGCGAGCATCTGGTAGTGGCCGATCAGCAGCAGCGCCTCGATGAGAAGCCGGTCGTTGAGGTGTTGGGAGAGCGCCTGCCACGTCGCGTCTGAGACGTCGCCCTGTTCGTGCAGCTCGTCGCAGGCCGCGAGAAGAGCACGCTCACGGTCCGACCACATTGCGGAGGCCGGGTCGGTCATCAGGCGCTCGATCTCGGCCTCGGTCACCCCGGCGCGCTGGGCCAAGTGCCGGTGGTGGTCGAACTCGTACGCGCAATCGCGCAGGTGCGCGGTGCGGAGGATCACCAGCTCCGTCTCCCGGCGAGGCAGGCGGCCGCCGGGCATCAGCCGTCCGGCGAAGTGGAGCCAACCCCGATAGAGCCCACGGTTGCGGCCGACCGTCATGAAGAGGTTCGGCGGACCCGTGCCGGCGACGCGTCCCGAGACGGCCGCGATCGCCCAGTTGACGAGGCCGACGTCGCGCCGGTCGCCGGGCGAGATGCGAGGCGTCACGCTCACCCCTTTGGCTGCGACGTGGTGAGCTCGACGCGCTCGTGTTGCGCGGTGCTGATCGCTTGCGCCATGCGGCCACGGACGACCTGATCGGCGACGAGCTGGACGATCATCCGGCCCGACAGCGCCGGACGGGTCCATGACGGCGCCACGATGATCCGGCTGCGGCGGGCGATGCCCCGCTCGAGGGCGCGGATGCCGACTTCGAGCGGCGTGACGCGGGTGATGTTGCGGTTCCCGAGAAGGGCGCGCGCGGCGTCGGTGTCGAAGCCCCGGCTGGTCATGTCGGTGTCGAGCTCGGCGAAGTAGGCGACGCCGGCGCGGGCGCCGCTCGGGCGCAGCTCTTGGCGGAGGGTGTTGCCGACCGCCTCCACCGCCGCTTTCGAGGCGCTGTAGGCACCCATCAGAGGCAGGTGAACCGCAGCGCCCAACGACGACACCGCGAGTGCGTACCCCCGCGGGTGACTGATGTGGGGTCCGGCGGCGCGCAACGTGTAGTAGGCGCCCAGGAGGTTGACGGCGACGATCTTCTCGAACAGCGTCGGATCGCCGCCGACCAACGGCACCTGGGCCGCGATACCGGCGTTGGCCACGACGATGTCGAGGCCACCGAGGGTCTCGGCGGCAGCGGCGACGACGGTGTCCACCTGCTCGCGGTCGGCGACGTCGCACTCCCACCACGGCCCCTGCACGGAAGCGGCGACCCCGGCGAGCAGGTCAGGCTCGAGACCGGCGACGGCGACGCGGGCTCCGCGGGCGTGGAGGCGCTGGGCCAGCGCGGCACCGATACCCCTGGCCGCACCGGTGATCAGTACACGTCGACCTGAAAGGTGAAGGGCGGTGTCCACTTCCTGAACGTAGCCCCCGCCGGGGAGGTCTTCGGGAGGTGCGTGTCCAATTGATGGAGCGGATGCGGCGCCCGTGGCGGGTTCTCGGCGGTTTGCTCGCGGTCGGTTTGGTGGTGTCGACCGCGCCGGCCGTCGCGCACCCGGCGTCGAACGCCGCGCCGACACCCCTGGCAAGCGGACCCATCACGCTGCACGTGACCCTCAACCCGTTCGGCATCGAGCTCGTGCAGTCGGGAAAGACAGTGTTGCGCTCATCGCCCGGCGCCCTCGCCTTCGCCGTCGGCCCCGCCCTTCGCGCCCAGACGCCAGAGGCCAGTTACGGCGTGTTCGTCGAGCCGAAGCAGTGGATACCGGCGACGTCGGCCACGAGGATCGGCAAGAACCACTTCCGCGTGGCGACGCTCGACGCCACGCGCACGTTCGACGTCCAGCTGAGCAGCACCGCGTCGGGAGTCATCCAGCTCGACGCCCGGCTGTCCAACCCGCTGGGCGTGGCCGGCACGTCGGCCGCCTTCCGGCGTCCGCCGGACGAGCGGTACCTCGGCTTCGGCGAACGGTCCGACAGCGTCGACCAGGACGGCAAAGTCGTCGAGACGTGGAACGAGGAGGGCCCGTTCTCCGCGGGCGTCGCTCGACCGGTGACCGATCCCGTGTTCGGCGAGTCGTGGCAGGGGCCGCCACCCTTCGGTCCGGCCAGCAACTTCACGATGCCGTGGTTCGTGGCTCGCTCCGGATACGGATTCCTGCTCGACAGCACCTGGCTGAACCGCTTCCACCTCGAAGACTCCGACGCGTGGCGCGTCGAGAACGCGGACCCGGCTCGGCTGCGCATCCGCATGTACGGGGGCCCGACACCGGGGCAGGTCCTGCAGCGCTTCACCGCCGACCGCTCCGTCGGTCGCCAGCCCGCGCCCGCGCCCTGGTACTTCGGGCCGTGGTACCAGCCGACCGGGACCGACGCCTTCACGAAGGACCTGGTCTCGCGCTGGCGCCAGGAGGACGTCCCCATCACCGTCGCCCAGACCTACACGCACTACCTGCCGTGCGACGCCGCGTTCGGGCGCAAGGCCCAAGAGCAAGCGCTGACCGACATGTACCACCAGTGGGGCTACAAGGTGACGACGTACGTGAACTCGTTCGTCTGCCAGGACCACCCGCAGGGCGCGTACCAGCGAGGCGACGCCCACGGTTGGTTCGTGAAGACGGCGGCGGGCACGACGTACCCGATCCCGTACCTGGGGTATCGCAACTCTTCCTCCGCGGTGGTCGACTTCCGGGCGCCCGGTGCGGCGCGGTGGTGGCAGGGGCTCATCCGTCCCGCCATCGACAACGGGTACGACGGGTGGATGGAGGACTACGGCGAATACGTGCCACCCGATGCCGTGCTGGCCGACGGTTCGTCGGGAGTCGAGTCCCACAACGCCTACTGCACCGACTACCACCGCGCGTCGAACGACCTCACGTCGAACCAGCTCCACCTGCAGGCGTTCGCCCAGTTCGTGCGCTGCGGTTATCTGGGCACGGCGCCTTACGCCCGCATCGTGTGGGGCGGCGACCCCACCGAGGACGATTCGGAAGCCGACGGCCTGGCCGCCGCCGTCAACGAAGGTCTGTCGATGGGCCTGTCGGGGATCGCGTACTGGGGTAGCGACATCGGCGGCTTCCACGCGTTGTTCACGGCCGGACGGACGTCACCGGAGCTCCTCACGCGATGGCTCGAGTTCGGAGCGTTCAGCGGCATCATGCGCACCGAGGCGGAGGGATTCGGCCGGCCCGATCAGACGACCCCCAAGGCCGAGGTCTGGGATCCGGGCGTTCTTCCGTACTGGCGGAAGATGACCAAGCTCCGCACCCAGCTGTTCCCGTACGTCTGGCAGGCGGCGCAGCAGTACCAGCAGACCGGTCTGCCGATCATGCGCGACCTGGCGCTCGCCTACCCCGACTCACCGGCGGCGTGGGGTGAGGGGGCCGACGCCGCGGCCGCCCGCTTCGAGTTCATGTTCGGGCCCGACCTGCTCGTCGCCCCCGTGGTCGACATGGGAGCGCGGGCGCGTGATGTCTGGCTGCCGCCCGGGAAGTGGGTCAACTTCTGGGACGCCTTCACCTTCGACCAGCAGAGCGGCGAGTACCGGCCCAACCCCGGCGGCCAGCAGGTAGTCGACGGCAACCGCGTCGTGCACGTCGACGCGCCGATCGACAACATCCCGATCTTCGTACGGGCGGGGACATGCCTTCCGTTGCTGCCCGCGGACGTCGACAGCCTGATCACCGACACCAACTTCCAGCACTCGGCCGACGTCGTGACCCTGGCCGACCGCGCCAACGCCGTCCGCCACATCCCCGTCGGAACGACCAGCTGCTGAACTGCTGAACTGCTGAACTGTGCCTGCTACCGAACCGGTCCTTGATGCCTCCATCGGTGCGCCCGTCGCCCGGCTCACGCTGAACCGGGCCTCGAAGCTCAACGCTCTGAACGAAGACGTGCGTCGAGCGCTCGCCGAGGCCCTCGGCGAGCTCGAGGAGCGACCCGACATTCGTGTGGTCGTCATCGCCGGCGCCGGGCGGGCGTTCTCGGCGGGCGCCGACCTCAGCTCGACGGCCTATCCGCCGATCGAGGGCGATTGGACGACGCGCCGCCATCGCACCGGCACCTGGCAGCGCGTTCTCGAGCAGCTTGACCGCATCCCCCAGGTGAGCGTCGCTCGGCTCCACGGCCACGTCGTCGGTGGGGCAGCGCTGCTCGCCGCCGCGTGCGACATCCGGATCGCGGGCGACGACACCGTCGTGCGGATCCCCGAGTTGGCGATCGGCGTGCCCCTGACGTGGGCCGGGATCCCGTTGCTGGTGCGCGAGGTCGGTCTCCCGTTGGCCCGAGACTGGATCATGACGTGCCGTCCGGTCTCTGCTGACGAGCTGCATCGGTCCGGGTACGCGCAGCGGGTCGTCGCCGCCGACGACCTCGACGCCGCCGTACAGGAGTGCATCGACCAGCTGCTCGCCGTCCCGCCGGGACCGCTCGCGATGACGCGGTCGATGATGTCGGCCATCGGACGGACCTCACCGGCGATGGTCGCGGCGTGGGGTGACGCCGACCATCAGCAGTGGTCGTTCAACGAAGCCGAGTACCGCCAGGCGGCACGCTCGTACATCGAGGGGTCGATGAAGAAAAAATCCTAGGGGTCGCGAACTCGGGGGCATCCGGGCTGCATCACAGGTACGACCGAGAAGTCGTGACCACGAGAGGATTCCCAATGCAGACCGCCGGTAAGACGAAGTTCGCAGCGCGTATGGCGAGCCACGTCAGTGAGCAGATCGACGCCGCTTGCCCGATTACGCGTCCCGGCGGGACGGCCCGGCAGATGGGTGGCGCCCTCGGAGGCGTGGCCGGAGCGGCCATCGCGTCCAGCGGCCGTAGCGCCGGCGGCGACGTAAAGATCGGCCAGTTCGCTTGGCTCGGTCTTGGCACGTTCCACTTCGTGATCACCAAGTCGTCGATGATGGGAAAGCCCGCGGGCGAGCCGTTGGCTCGTGTGTCCTACGCCGAAGTGGCCCGCGCCAAGCTCATCGAGGGCAAGCTCACGCTGCGCGTGGAGCTCGAACTCTTCGATGGCCGCCGCCTCGCGTTCGAGGCCAAGCGCCTCGGTCAGAACAAGCCCAACGTCGACGTCCTCACCCTGCTGCACTCGCGGGTCGAGAAGTCGATCTGACTACCGCTGCCCTGTCGCATTTGAAATGACCTAGCCCATCGTCTTCTGGCCGTCGATGGCCTCGCGCACGATGTCGGCGTGGCCCGCGTGCTGAGCCGTCTCCGCAAGGATGTGCAGGAAGCAGCGGCGGGCTGACCACCGGGCGCCCTGCTCGAACCAAGGCGCCTCGGGCAGCGGGTGGTCGGCGTCGAGCGACGGCAGCGTCCTGATGAGGTCATCCGTGCGGGCCGCCACGTCGTCGTAGTGGTCGACGATCGAGGTGAGGGTCTCACCCGGCTGCATCCGGAAGGTCGCGGCGTGGGCCTCGAAGGACTCGGGCGTCATCGGGGGAAACGCCGACGGGCCCTTCTCGATGAAAGACGCCCACCGCTCCTCGACCTCGGCGACGTGCTTGATCAGTCCGCCGAGGCAGAGCTCGCTGACCGTCGTCCGCTCCGCCGCCTGCTCGTCGGTCAAGCCCTTGACGGTGTGCCGCAGGAAACCGCGGTGCTTGTCGAGGGTGGCCACCAGTTCGTCGCGCTCATTCGCCATGCCCGAATCATCGCACTCAGAACTGGCCATCTAGTGGCCGGTTTTCCTACCGAAATTCGAGGCCGGCGAAGTCGCCCTTGCTACGCCACTGATCGAGGTACTGGAAGTACATCATGGCGCCGCCCGGATACCCGAGGAACCAATCGACGCCCGCGCCCTTGCCCTCGTTGTTGTAGTAGCCGGGCGTGCAGTCGGCGTTGCCGATCGTGCCCAATTGCGGTCCCGAGTAGAGCAGCTCCATCCACTCGTCCTGGCCCTGCTTGGTGACCTCGACCTCGCGGTACGCGCCGTCGAGCGCGTGCTTGATGATCATCGCGATCGTCAGTCCGCCTTCGGTGAAGTTGTGCGGCACGTTGGCGATGAGGTTGGCGCCCTGGCCGATCTGCACGATGAAGGCGTTGGGGAAGCCGTGCACGTGGGTGCCGTGCTTGGTGACCATCCCGTCGGCCCAGACCTCCGAGAGCTTGACCCCGTCGCGGCCGGTGATGTCGTAGCCGGCGCGCCGTTCGAAGGGAGTGCCGACCTCGAACCCGGAGGCATAGATGATGCAGTCGACCTCGTACTCCTTGCCTGCGGCGACCACGCCGTTCTCGGTGATGCGCTCGACGCCTTTGCCGCCGGTGTCGACCAGGTGCACGCCCGGCTCGTTGAACGACTGCAGGTACTCGTCGTGGAAGCACGGACGCTTGCAGAGCTGGCGATACCAGGCCTTCAGGTTCTGCGCGGTCTCGGGGTCCTTCACGATGGAGTCGACGCGCGCCCGGATCTCGCTCATCTTTTCGAAGTCCGAGGTCTCGTACGCGGCCAGCATCTTCTCCGGCGTGAAATCCTCCGGTGGCAACAACATGATCTTCTCGCGGATGCGACGGGCCAGGTCGGTCCACCCGTCCTCGACAAGGTCTTCCTCAGGCAAGGCGAACCCGCCCAGGTTGGCGGTGAAGTTCTCGAGCCAGCGCCGCTGCCAGCCCTCGGTGGCCATCTCGGCGAACCACTCGGGGTCGGTCGGACGGTTGTCGCGCACGTCGACCGATGACGGCGTGCGCTGGAAGACGAAGAGCTCGCCGCACGCTTTGGCCAGTTCGGGGATGCACTGAACGGCGGTGGCGCCCGTTCCGATGATGGCCACCCGCTTGTCGGCCAGCCTCTCCATCCGGGCGCCCGCCGGGTCGCCGCCCGTGTAGTCGTAGTCCCAGCGGCTGGTGTGGAACGAGTGGCCCTTGAAGTCCTCGATGCCGGGCAGGCCGGGGAGCTTGGGAACGTGCAGTGGACCAAGGCCCATCGCTACGAACTGGGCGGTGAACTCGTCGCCTCGATTCGTGCGCACGATCCAGCGGGAGTCCTCGTCGCGCCACTCGAGGTCGGTCACCTCGGTGTGGAGCAGTGCGTTGTCATACAGGTCGAAGTGCTTGGCGATGCGCTGGCTGTGCTCGAGGATCTCCGGGGCGTGCGCGTACTTCTCGCTCGGCATGTGGCCGGTCTCTTCAAGCAGCGGCATGTAGACGAACGACGCGGTGTCGCACATGGCACCCGGGTACCGGTTCCAGTACCACGTGCCCCCGAAGTCCCCGCCCTTCTCGACGATGCGGACGTCGTCGATGCCCGCCTCCTTGATGCGGGCGCAGGTGATGAGCCCGGCGAAGCCTCCGCCGATGAAGGCGACCGTCACGTGGTCGGTCTTGGGGTCGCGCTCGACCACCGGTGCGTACGGATCGTCGAGGTAGTGCGCCAGTTGATCCGTCAGCTGGATGTACTGGTCGTTGCCATCGGGCCGCAGCCGCTTGTCCCGCTCCTCTGCGTACTTCTGCTTGAGGGCGTCGATGTCGATCGTCGTCACGGAGGCAGTGAACACAAAACTTGACCGCGCGGTCAAGACGCTGACGCTTAGGGTTCGGCCGATGGCACGCGAGGTGGTGACCGGGTACTGCTGGCCGCAATCGGTCGGGGCCGGCGAACAGGTTGGTCTGCACATGTCGTCATCGGGCGGCCGGCCCGTGCGCGTCGAGGTGGCGCGCGTCGGTTGGCGACGAGACGTCGTCCTCCGGTCCGACGGCGTCGCCGCCGACGAGCACGAGATCCCCAAGAACGCGTCTGCTTCGGGCTGCGGCTGGCCGGTCGCGCTGACGCTCGACGTCGACCCGGCATGGCGATCCGGTTACTACGAGGTCGTGATGGAGATCGACGTCGGCGAGAAGGTCCGACGCGATTACGCCTTCTTCGTCGTTCGTCCCTCTTCGGGTGCGCGGATTGTGTTGGCCCTCGCCAGCAACACGTGGCACGCCTACAACGACTTCGGGGGCTTCAACCTCTACAACGGCGGCACCCACGTCGCCATGCAGCGGCCGATGGCGGCGGGCTACTTGTACAAGCCGCCGGGGAAGGGCCGGCGCGTCACCGGAACGGGCGCGCCCGACCCGCAGAACGCGGCCCACGTTGGCTACCTGCGCCTCAACCACCTTTCCGAGTGGGCGGGCTCGGCGGGCTGGCCCGACTGGGAGCTGCCCTTCATCTCATGGGCAGAGCGCGAGGGCTTCGAGATCGGTGTGTGCACCAACGCCGATCTCGAGCTCCATCCCGATGTGCTGGAGGGCGCCAGCCTGTATCTCTCGGTCGGCCATGACGAGTACTGGTCGAAGGGGATGCGCGACACGGTCGAAGCGTTGATCGCGCGCGGCGGGAACGCGGGGTTCTTCTCGGGCAACACGTCGCTGTGGCAGGTCCGCATCGAGGGCGACGACCACGACGTGGTCGTCGGCTACAAGGGCTTCTTCAAGGACGACCCGGTGATGGGCACGGCGCGGGAGCGAGAGGCGACGACGTTCTGGTCCGACGTGATCGTCGGCCGCCCCGAGAACCAGATGACCGGCGTCTCCTTCACCCGCGGCGGCTACCACCGCATCGGCCGCAATGTGACGTCAGGCCTCGGTGGCTACACCGTGCACCGCGCCGGTCACTGGATCTTCGACGGCACCGGCGTCGGCTACGGCGACGCGCTCGGCGCGGGCGCAACGGTTGTCGGCTACGAGTGCGACGGGTGTGTGTTCACCTACCGCGACGGACTGCCGTACCCGACGGGCGAGGACGGCACGCCCGCAACCTTCGAGATCCTCGGCACCTGCCCCACGCAGCACTTCACACGCGAGTCCGCACCTCGTCCACCCAAGCCCGGTGAACCCAGCGAGCTCGAGTACATCGCCTCCAGGGTGTTTGGCACCCGGGATCCTGAAGCGATGGAGCGCATCCGCCACGGCCACGCCGTCCTCGGCGCCTACACGAACGACGCCGGCGCCACCGTCGTCACATCCGGCTCAACCGACTGGGCGCACGGTCTCGCCGCCCGCGACCCCCAGATCGAACAGATCACAAGAAACGTCCTGACCCGCCTCGGCGCGCCGAACTAACTGTCACACCCCCCTGGCACCATGTCCGCCCATGGTCCAGTCATTCTGGGCGCGGCAAACCACCTCACAGGTGGCTGAGCGCGCCCAGAAACAAGAAGCGCTAAGTAGACGGGACGGGAAGCGCCGACTGGGTCGACATCGTCGAAGACGCCGCCCGCACCGCCGCCGAGATCCTCGAGGCGTACACCGCCCGCACGACCCTCGCTATCCACTAGGCGTCGGTAAGTTCGCGGGGTGACCGCGAGGGCTGATGAGGAGCAGCGGCTGCGGGATTTGGCGTGGTTGCGGCGGGTGCGGGATCGGATAGATCGGGAGTACGCGCAGCCGCTGGATGTCGAGGCGCTCGCTCGGGGCGTGCACATGTCGGCGGGTCATCTGAGCCGGGAGTTCAAGCGGGCCTACGGCGAATCTCCCTACGCGTACCTCATGACACGGCGCATCGAGCGGGCGATGATGCTGCTCCGCCGCGGTGACGTGAGCGTCACCGACGTCTGCTGGGCCGTCGGTTGCTCGTCGCTCGGCACCTTCAGCACGCGCTTCACCGAACTGGTCGGGATGTCCCCGAGCGCCTACAAGAAAGACCCCTCCCGGGCGCCCGCGGAGATCGTCTCCTGCGTCTCCAAACAGGCGACGAGACCGGTCAGGAATCGAGAAGCGCGATCACCGACCCGTACTTAGGGTGAACGACATGGACATCACGATTCACTCCAGCTTCCTGCCGCACACCGATCCCGAGGCGTCTCTCGCCTTCTACCGTGATCTCCTCGGCTTCGAGGTCCGGCTCGACGTGGGGCAAGGCACCATGCGCTGGCTCACGGTCGGGCCGGCTGACCAGCCCGACACCAACATCGTCCTCACCCCGCCTGCTGTCGACCCCGGCATCACCGAAGAGGAACGGCAGACGGTCCTCGAGATGATGGCCAAGGGCACCTACGGCATCCTCCTTCTCGCCACCAAGGACCTCGACGGCACCTTTGAGAAGCTGCAGGGCAGCGACGCCGAGGTCGTCCAGGAGCCCATCGAGCAGCCGTACGGCGTGCGCGACTGCGCCGTCCGCGACCCTGCGGGGAACATGATCCGCATCCAGGAGCGGCGCTGAGCGTGGCCACCAAGAAGGCGGCCGACACACACGACGTGATCCGGGTGCACGGCGCCCGCGTCAACAACCTCAAGGATCTCAGTGTCGAGATCCCCAAGCGTCGGCTCACCGTGTTCACGGGCGTCTCCGGCTCGGGCAAGAGCTCGCTCGTGTTCGGGACGATCGCCGCCGAGTCCCAGCGCCTGATCAACGAGACCTACAGCGCGTTCGTGCAGGGTTTCATGCCGACGATGGCCCGCCCTGAGGTCGACGTCCTCGACGGCCTGACGACCGCCATCACCGTCGACCAGGAGCGGATAAGCGGCAACCCCCGGTCGACGGTCGGCACCGTCACCGACGTCAACGCTATGCTGCGAATCCTCTTCAGCAGGCTGGGGAAGCCGAGCGCCGGGCCGCCGATCGCCTTCTCCTTCAACGTCCCGACCCGCACCGCCAGCGGTTCGATGAAGGTCGACAAGGGCAAGGGCGAACGGGTCGTGGTGCGCAACGCCGTGTACCACGGCGGTATGTGTCCGCGCTGCGAGGGCCGCGGCTCGGTCAACGACTTCGACCTCTCGGAGCTCTACGACGACACCAAGTCGTTGAACGACGGCGCCCTCAAGATCCCTGGCTACAGCATGGACGGCTGGTTCGGCCGCATCTTTCGCGGCTGCGGCTTCTTCGACCCGGACAAGCCGATTCGCAAGTTCACCAAGAAGGAGCTCAACGACCTCCTCTACAAGGAGGCGACCAAGATCAAGGTCGACGGGATCAACCTCACGTACACGGGCCTGATCCCCTCCCTCCAGCGGTCGACGCTCTCCAAGGACATCGACACACTCCGGCCACATGTGCGCGCCTTCGTGGAGCGGGTGGTGACCTTCACAACCTGTCCCGACTGCGGCGGCACGCGCCTCAACGAGACCGCCCGCTCGTCCAAGATCAAGGGCGTCAACATCGCCGACGTCTGCGCGATGCAGATCACCGACCTGGCCAAATGGGTGGCCGGACTCAAGGAGCGGTCGGTCGCACCGCTGCTCGGCGCCCTGCAGCACGCCATCGACGCGTTCGTGGAGATCGGCCTCGGTTATCTCTCGCTCGACCGGCCGTCGGGAACGCTCTCGGGCGGCGAGGCCCAGCGGGTCAAGATGATCCGTCACCTCGGCTCCGCGCTCACCGACGTCACCTACGTCTTCGACGAGCCCACCATCGGACTGCACCCGCACGACATCCAGCGCATGAACGATCTGCTGCTGCAATTGCGGGACAAGGGCAACACGGTGCTCGTCGTGGAGCACGACCCCGAGATCATCGCCATCGCCGACCACGTCGTGGACCTCGGTCCCGGCGCCGGGGCCGACGGCGGCACCGTGTGCTTCGAGGGGACGGTCGAGGGTCTGCGCAGGAGCGGCACAATCACCGGCAAGCACTTCGACGACCGCGCCGCCGTCAAACAGGACGTGCGCACGCCCACTGGCACCCTTCCGATCCGCGGGGCGACGCTCCACAACCTGCAAAACGTCGACGTCGACATCCCTCTCGGCGTGCTCGTCGTCGTCACCGGCGTGGCCGGTTCCGGCAAGAGCTCGCTCGTGGAAGGGTCGATGCCCACCGACGCCGGCGTGGTGTCCATCGATCAGGCGCCGATCGGCGGCTCCCGCCGGAGCAATCCCGCCACCTACACCGGGCTGCTCGAACCGATCCGCAAGGCCTTCGCCAAAGCCAGCAACGTGAAGCCGGCGTTGTTCAGCGCCAACTCCGAGGGCGCGTGCCCGAACTGCAACGGCGCCGGTGTCATCTACACCGAGCTCGGCATGATGGCCGGTGTCGAGACGACGTGCGACGTGTGCGACGGCAAGCGCTACGACTCGTCGGTGCTCAAGTACAAGCTCGGCGGCCGCGACATCAGTGAAGTGCTGGCGATGTCGGTTCTCGAGGCCGAGCGGTTCTTCGGCACCGGCAAGGCGGCGACGCCGGCCGCCCACGCCGTTCTCGAACGGCTCGCCGACGTCGGACTCGGCTACCTCACGATCGGTCAGCCCCTGACGACGCTGTCCGGTGGCGAACGCCAGCGACTGAAGCTCGCCACCCACATGGGTGAACAGGGCGGCGTCTACGTCCTCGACGAACCGACCACTGGCCTGCACCTCGCCGACGTCGAGCAGCTGCTCGGCCTCCTGGACCGGCTCGTCGACTCCGGCAAGTCGGTCATCGTCGTCGAGCATCACCAAAGCGTGATGGCGCACGCCGACTGGATCATCGACCTCGGCCCGGGGGCAGGTCACGACGGGGGCCGCATCGTGTTCGAGGGCACGCCCGCCGATCTCGTCGCCGGCCGCTCCACCCTCACCGGCGAACACCTCGCCGCCTATGTCGGAGCTCCCTCAGGGAAGCGCCAGAGGAAAACGGCGTAGTTCAAGCGTCGCGCGCGTGTACAACCGCGCCATGCCACGACTGAAGCAGATCCCGCGCGACGACGCCGAGGCGCCGATCGTCCTCGCGATGTACAAGCGCTTGTTCGGCGACCGCGACCCCGTTGCCGAGCCAGGCACGGACACTGGCACCCCGGGCGACTGGTGGACCGTGTTCGCCAACTCGCCCGACGTGCTCGAGCACGCCTGTCGTGGCTTCGGCCTCTACGCCAGCCCCGACCGGAAGCTGGCGCCCGCACTGCGCGAGCTCGGCCAGACCCGGGCCGGGTGGCTGGTCGGGAGCCAGTTCGTGTTCTCCCAGCACTGCAAGTCCTGCCGGGCGCTCGGCTACTCCGAGAACAAGATCGAGGCCCTCAAGGCGTGGGGGGTCTCCGACCTGTTCTCGCCCATCGAGCGTGCCCTCCTCGCGTACACCGACGCTCTCGTTCTCGGCTTTGGCCGCGTTGACGACGCCGTGTTCGACGTCCTACGAGAGCACCTCGGCGACGAGGAGATCCTCGAGTTCACCTACATCACGATGATGTACACGATGCATGCGGTGATCTCGGTCGCCCTTCACCTCGAGTACGACGAACGGCCCGATCCCATCGTCGAAGTCGCCGCTCCCGACGACTACGAGCCCGCCAACCTCGGCCGCCAGATCGCGTACGACACGGACAGCGAAGACTCCTAGCGCTGCAGCTGGTCGAGGGCGGCGAGCACGCGCTCGGGTCGGAGCGGTAGGTCGCGCAGGCGGGCACCGGTCGCGTCGAAGACGGCATTGGCGATGGCCGCCGGCACCGGGCCCATGATCCCCTCGGCCGCCCCGAGCACGGGCTCGGTCGGTCGGGCGATGACGCGCGTCTCGATCGGCGGGACGTCCGAGAACCGCAGGATCGGGTAGCTCTCCCAGCCGGCCGCGGCCGAACGTCCGTCGACGACGTCGAGCGCTTCCAGCAACGTCCAGCTGGCGGCCTGGACGAATCCGCCCTCGAGCTGGTTGGCGAGTCCGCCGGGGTCGATCACCTCTCCGGCGTCCGCTGCGATCCACGCGTGGCGCAGACGGACGCGGCCATCCCTCGGGTCTACGGTCGCCTCAACGACGATGGCGACGTACGCCTTGGAGTTCTCGTAGCGCGCGAACGCGAGACCCCGCCCCGGCGCATCGACACCACCGGGCGCCTCGAGCCCGCCGGCCAGATCCATCACCGCATCGATGACGTCGATCGCCCGCTGATCGGGCAGGTGCGCCCTCCGGAACGCATCGGGAGCGGTGCCCGAGGCGTGGGCGAGCTCGTCGATGAACGACTCGATGGCGAACACGTTGCCGAACGCACCCAGGCTGCGCGTCGACGAGGTCCGGATCGGACAGCCACCCACGAAGTGGGTCGCGACGCGCTTGTCGCCGACCTCGTACAGCGGGTCGGCGTTGCGGTGGGCCCCGGAATGGAAGCCACCCATCGCTCGAGGACCCGGACGTTGCTTGGGTCTGGCCCGCGACCAGGCGCCGAGAAAGCCGGAGCGCTCCGGACCGAAAGGGAAGGGGCGACTGAGGTGCGTGTAGCTGTAGGTGTCGTGGTCCCACGACGTGATCGAGCCGGCGGCGTCCAATCCCGCAGAGACGAAAACCGTCATCGCCGGGGACGCAGGTTCGAGTTGGTGTTCGTCGGCTCGCGACCACTGCACCTTTACGGCGCGGCCCGGTTGGTGCAGGGCGATGAGCGCGGCGTCGAACGCGGCGTCGTCGGCGCCGTTGTGCCCATAACAGCCGGCGCCGTCGACGTGCACGACGGTGACGTCGTCGACATTGAGGTCGAGCGCCTCGGCGAGCGAGGGCCGGAGCAGCTCGACCCCCTGACTGTGCGACCAGACGTCCAGGCGGGTCCCGTCGTAGTGAGCGACTGCTGAAGACGGCCCGATCGAAGCGTGAAGCAAGAACGGCTTTGAGTAGCTGGCCCGTATGACGGTGGCCGCGCCTTCATGGCCGAGCGGCGGAGGGGGCTCGTCGTCGGTGCTCGAGCCGTCGACCACCGACCTCGACGACTCGACCGCCGCGACCATGCGCTCGGAATCGGCCGGCGAGCCGTCGCCAGCGACTGCGGCCTCGGCCCAGTCCAGTTGCGCTGCGACCGCATCCGCGGCGAGCACGGCGTCGCCCTCGCGGTCTCCCACGACGGCGACGAAGCTGCCGTCCACGATGACGTCGACGCCGAGGCCGAGCGACGCCTGCACCGATTGGGCGAGGGCGGCGGCGTCGGCGGGCGCCGCGAGCTGGTGCTCCGGCCACCCGGGTCGAACAACACGAGCGTGGCGAGCGTCGGCCATGTCGTGCACGAAGACGGGCTCGCCGCGGAGCTTGGCCGGAAGATCGATGCGGCGGAGACCGACTCCGGCGTAGCGGCGGGCCTCGGGAGCGACAGTCGGCACCGCGTCGTCGATCGTGATCCCGAATCCGCCCTCACCTACAAGGTCCCAGTACGACACCTGGCGACCGTCACGTGCGCGCACCGACCCGTCACCGCTGGAGAGCTCGCCTGCGTGCACGCCGAGCTGTTCTGCCGCGCGCGCGACGAGTGCCCGGCGGGCGTGCGCGCAGGCCTGACGGACGGCGGTCGCGCTCTGTTCCATCGAACCGCTGCCCGCGGTGATGAGCTCGTTCGGCGAAGAACCAGTTGCCGGGCCTTCGACGTCGATCACCGCCGGATCCACGCCGAGCTCGTCAGCGGCGACCGAGGCCACCGCCGTGCGCACCCCTTGGCCGAGCTCGGCCTTGCCGGTGCGCACGATCACCCGACCGTCGCGGAGCGACAGCCACGTGTCGAGGTCAGGGTTCCCGACCAGGCTGCCGAGCTGAGCGCGGTCAGCCATCGCTGACGTCCAACGCCTCGCACGCGGCCTCGAGGATGCGCCCGTGCGCGCCGCACCGGCACAGGTGCGGATCGAGGGCGCGCACGACGTCAACACGCGTCACCGAACCTCCGCGTGAGCCGAGCGCCGCAAGGGTGGTCACCATTCCGGGCAAGCAGTAGCCGCACTGGCCGGCATCGATCGATGCCATCGCCTCGATGATCCGGCTCGCTCGTCCGTCCTCGACGAGCCCTTCGAGCGTCGTGATCTCGCGATTCTCAGCGTCGGCGATCGTCACCGTGCACGAGTAGGCGGGCGCTCCCTCGATGAGGACCCGGCACGCGCCGCACTGCTCGGTGCCACAGCCGTACTTCGCACTCGCGCAGCGCAGCTCGTCGCGCAGCGCCCACAGCAGCGCAGCTCGCGGATCGGTCTCGACCTCGTGCGCCGAGCCGTTGACCAACAGCCTGGTCATCGGTACCAGCCTTACCGAAGATGCGGTCACGAAACTTGACCGCGCGGTCAAGTTTGGGGTTCCATCCGACCCATGACGATTGCCATCACCGACGACCACCGCACCCTTGGCACCACTGCGTCCGAGCTGCTGCTCAAGCGTGACGCCCGCGGCGCGGCCCGCGCCCTGCTCGAGGCGTCCACCGAGGAGCTGCCCGAGCTGTGGTCGGACGTCAAGGGCCTGGGGTGGCTGGGCCTGCACCTGCCCGAGCAGTACGGCGGGTCGGGCTTCGGCCTCGAGGAGCTCGTGGTCGTCGTCGAGGAGATGGGCCGTGCGGTCACACCCGGTCCGTTCGTGCCGACCGTGATCGCCAGCGCCTTCGTCGCCGCCGCCGGTGACGACGCCCTCAAGTCCGCGCTGCTGCCCGGCCTCGCCGAGGGCAGCCGCACCGCGGGCGTCGCCCTCGAGGGCGACGTGACGATCAGCGGGGGGAGGGCATCGGGCTCAGCGGCGCCCGTCCTCGGCGGGGGGCTGGCCGACGTCGTGCTCGTCGTCGCCGGCGAGGACGTGGCCATCGTCGAAAAGGGTGACGGCGTCACGATCACTGTTCCGCCGAACCTCGACTCGACCCGCCGCTCGGCGCGGCTCACGCTGAAGGACGCCCCGGCGACGATCGTGGCCGGCGGGCGTCGCACGCTCGTCGACGTCGCCCGCGTGATCCTCTCGGCCGAGGCCGTTGGCGTCGCGCGCGAGTGCACCGAGTTGGCTGCGGAGTACGCCAAGCAGCGCATCCAGTTCGGCCGGCCCATCGCCATGTACCAGGCCGTGAAGCACCACTGCGCCAACATGGCCGTGGCCACCGAGCTGGCGACGTCTGCGGTGTGGGACGCAGCGCGGGCAGCAGCAACCGGCGGCGACCAGCTCACGTACGCGGCGGCCGTCGCGGCCACCCTCGCAGGGCCGGCGGCCGACCTGTGCGCCAACCTCAACACGCAGGTGCACGGCGGCATCTCGATCACGTGGGAGCACGACGCCCACCTCTACATGCGCCGGGCCACGGCGTTGAAGGCGCTCCTCGACCCCCGGACCGCGGCGGAGGACGTCACGGCGCTGGCCCGCAAGGGCGTCGTCCGCGCCAAGGCCGTCGAGCTGCCGCCCGAGGCCGAGTCCATCCGCGCCGAGGTGCGGACCTTTGTCGAGTCCCTGAAGGGCCTGTCGTCCGAACAGCAGCGGGCGCGGCTGATCGAGACCGGTTACGGCATGCCCCACTGGCCCAAGCCGTACGGCCGGGAGGCAGGTGCCATCGAGCAGCTCGTGATCGAGCAGGAGTTCGCGGACGCGGGGGTCAGCAAGCTGTCGCTCGGCATCACCGCGTGGAACATCCTCACGATCATCCAGCACGGCAACAAGGACCAGCTCGACCGATGGGTGCTGCCTGCCATGCGCGGCGAAGTCATCTGGTGCCAGCTGTTCAGCGAGCCCGACGCCGGGTCGGACGCGGCCGGCATCAAGACTCGAGGCACCCGCGTCGACGGCGGCTGGCTCGTCAATGGGCAGAAGGTGTGGACGTCGGGCGCGCACGTAGCGGGCATGGGATTCGCGACCATCCGCACCAACCCCGACGTCCCGAAGCACGAGGGCATCACGATGGTCGCCATCGACATGCACGCACCCGGCGTCGAGGTCCGGCCGTTGAAGATGACGACCGGCGGGTCGGAGTTCAACGAGGTGTTCTTCAACGACGTGTTCGTCCCCGACGACGACGTGGTCGGCCCCGTCGACGGCGGCTGGACGGTCGCCCGGGCGACGCTCGGCAACGAGAGCGTGAGCATCGGTAGCGGTGACGGCGGCGGTGGCATGTCGGTGAACGCGGCCACGCTCATTCCCATGTTCGACGCCCACCCCGAGCGGCTCGACGGTGGCGCGGCCCGTATCGGTCGCTACATCGCCGGCCACGCAGGCATGGGCCTGCTCAACCTGCGCAGCGCCAACCGGGCCGTGACGGGCGCGGGACCGGGCCCAGAGGGCGCGATCACCAAGCTCGTGCTCTCCGAGCTCGGGCACGAGTCCACGGCGATTCTCACCGAACTGAACGGGGGCGACGCCGTGTTCATGGAGGGCCCCGCGGCCATGGGCGGGATGCTCGTCCTCATGCACCGGGCCATGTCGATCGCGGGCGGCACGTCGGAGATCAAGAGGAATCAGATCGGCGAGCGCATTCTCGGGCTGCCCCGCGACCCGCTCATCAAGTGAGCGCGCTAGAGCGGGAGGACGACGCGCCCGAGTTCCCCCACGCCGCCGACCTGGCGCTGATCCCCTCGGAGCTCGGTCCGGAGGGGGATCGCGGCTCGTTCGAGCTCCTGCCGGAGCTGTGCCGGTTCGACGGCGCGCTGTACGGCGGTACCGGCATCGCCGTCACGGTGATGGCTATGGAGGCGGCGACGCAGCGCGACGCCGTGTGGGTCGTCACCCAGTTCGTGGCGTCGACGCAGGCCGGCGCGCGCATCGAGTGGGAGACCCAGACGCTGGCGGCCGGTCACCGAGTGTCGCAACTGTCGGTGGTGGCGCGGACCGGCGACACCACTCTCTTCTGCGGCTTGGGCGCGACGGCGGACCCGCGCCCCGATGGGCTGGACGGCCAGTTCCTGCCGATGCCCGTGGTCAGCCCGCCCGACGAGAGCCCGCCGCTTCTCATCGGCCCCGGCACGCCCGCGCTGCGCGACAAGGGCTTCAACCGCAACCTCGAGTACCGCGAGGCGACACCCGTGGGCAAGCGTCCGGAGGGCGCCGTGCGGCTGTGGGCACGACGCACCGACGGGTCCCCGCTCACGCGTGCCGGCATCGCCTACCTCGCCGACATGGTGCCCATGGCGATTGCCCGCGCCGCTGGCAAGTTCGGCGCCGGGTTCAGCCTCGACAACGCGTTGCGCTTCGCCACCGTCCCGCCAGAGGAGTGGGTGCTCCTCGACCTGCGGGGGGAACTCGCATCCTTTGGCTACGGCCACGGGTCGCTCACGGCATGGACGACCGACGGCACCCTCGTGGCCACGGGGAGTCAGTCGGCGATGATGAAGGCGATGTTCGACCTCGACGACGAGGCCGCCGTTGCTCGCTGGGAGGCGGCGATCGAGGCGATGCTCTCTCGCTGACACGCTGCTGACCGCTGACGCCTACGCCCGACTTGTCATAGTTCGGGAAAATCGTAAGATTTCGGCGGTTGTGTCGTTCTCGGCACGGTAGGGAATACCCAAGGTCGCGTCGAAAGTGGAGACATGAAACGATTTGCAGCCGCTGTCGCTGTCATCTTCGGACTGGCGATGATCTTCACGGGGGCGCCAGCTCGCGCCGCGACCAATGGGATCCATCCCGGCGACCAGACGTACACCAACGGCGCCCAGTGCACCGCCAACTTCATCTTCAGCGACGGCGCCAACACCTACATCGGTCAGGCCGCACACTGCTCGAGCACAGGGTCGAACACCGACACCAACGGCTGCACGACGCAGTCGCTTCCACTGGGCACGCCGGTCACGATCCTCGGCGCCACCCATCCGGGGACGCTCGTATACAACTCCTGGATCGCCATGCAGGAAAACCACGAGACGGACGCGAACGCGTGCGCGTACAACGACCTGGCGCTCGTCCAGATCGACGGAGCGGACGTCGGTCTCGTCAGCGCGAACATTCCCCACTGGGGCGGCCCCGTCGGCCTCAACACCACGGGCACGACCGCCGGCGACTTCGTCTACTCGTACGGCAACTCGATCATCCGCCTTGGCATTACCGCCCTCAGCCCGAAGATCGGCATCAGCCAGGGCGATGACGGCGGCGGCTGGACCCACATCGTCACCACGGTGACGCCGGGCATCCCCGGTGACTCCGGCAGCGCCTTCCTCGACGCCAACGGCAACGCCCTCGGCGATCTGAGCACGCTCTCGGTCGGCGTCCCCGGCGGCGTGCAGAACAACGTGAGCGACCTCAGCCGCGAGCTCACCTACATGAACACGTACAGGCAGGTCCGCAGCCAATCGACCATCAGTCTCGTGTTCGGCAACGCCCCGTTCACCGGTCCGGGGGTCCCGGTCGACACCAACCACCCGATCGACGACCCCATCGGCGGGCTGATGAACTTCCTCGGCATCTAACCGCCGACACCTTCAGATAACGGAAAGAGCCGGTGCATCTGCACCGGCTCTTTCGCGTCCACGCCGGGGGGTCGCAGCGTCGCTCTGGCATCCTTTCGCCGTGACGTACGCGATCGACCCTGAGCTCGAGGCGTTCATCGAGCTACTGCCTCCAGCCGAGCTCGACGACCTCGACGGCGCACGAGCACGGATCCTCGACATCGTCGGCGCGCTCAACGCCGGTGTCGACCTCACCGGTGTGCGCGTGACCGACCACCTTGTGCCCGGGCCCGAGGGCGGGGCCGACGTTCCCGTGCGGGTCTACGCGCCGGACGAAGCGGCGCCCGCTGGTGGGCGTCCGGCGCTGCTCGACATACATGGCGGAGGCTTCACAACCGGCTCGATCGAGATGGAGCACGGCTTCTGCGTGGCCGCGGCTCGCCGTCTCGGCATCGTCGCCGCCACCGTCGAGTACCGCCTCGCGCCCGAGCATCCGTTTCCGGCCGGCATCGAAGACTGCTTCGCAGCCTTGCGCTGGTTGCACGACAGCGCAGAGGAGTTCGGGATCGACCGCGACCGGATCGGTGTCGGCGGCCAGAGCGCGGGTGGCGGCCTGGCCGCGGGCACGGCGCTGCTGGCTCGGGACCGCGGCGGTCCTCCGCTGTGCTTCCAGTTCCTTGGGATCCCCGAGCTCGACCACCGGCTCGAGACCGCCAGCATGCGTGCGTTCACCGACACGCCGATGTGGAGCCGGCCGCAGGCGATCGTGAGCTGGCAGCGGTATCTCGGTCCCGATCACACGGGCGAGGTCTCGCCGTACGCGTCACCGTCAATCGCGTCCGGCCTCGCCGGTCTGCCACCGGCGTACGTGACCACGATGGAGTTCGACCCGCTCCGCGACGAGGGCATCCTGTACGCCCTGCGCATGATGGAGGCGGGCGTGCAGGTCGAGCTGCACAGCTACCCGGGCACGTTCCACGGCTCGGCCCTCGTCACGACGGCCGCCGTCTCTCGGCGGGCCACCGATGAGCTGTTCGTCGCCCTCGGCCGAGGCCTGCGCGTCAACCGGTAGCCAAGGACCGGCTGCGCAGGTCCGACGGGGTCGCGCAGCGAAATCCAACAAATGGTGAAAAACGGCCGGAGAAGATCCGCGTGGATTGCGGCGATCATCGGCGTTCTGGCGGCCGCCACCGTGCTCGTTGCGCCGGTGTCGCACGCCGCGAACCCCGCCCCCACTGTGATCCAGGTGCTGTCCAACCGGGCCGACCTGATCTCGGGTGACGAAGCGCTGGTCGCGGTCGCACTCCCGGCCGGAACCGCTCCCTCCGGCGTACGTGTGAGGCTGGGTGCCCGCGACATCACCAGTCAATTCGCTCTTCGCCAGAACGGTCGGTACGAGGGTCTGGTGAGCGGTCTTCAGCTCGGTCAGAACGTGCTCACGGCGACGATGCCCAACGGCTCAGGTGCGCGGATCACGATCACGAATCATCCCAACGGCGGCCCGGTGTTCTCCGGCCCTCAGGTCGAGCCGTGGATTTGCCAGAAGACCGCTGTCGATGCGAAGTGCGACGAGCCGGCGACGTTCAGCTACCTCTACAAGTCCACCGACCCCACGAAGATGGACCTGCAGGCGTACGACCCGGCCCACCCCGCCACCGACGTGGCCACGACGAAGACGGACAACGGCGTGACTGTGCCGTTCATCGTCCGTGAGGAGACCGGCTACCAGGACCGGGATCGGTACCGGATCGAGACCCTGTACCAGCCCGGCAAGACGTGGGCGCCGTGGGCGCCGCAGCCGCAGTGGGACCACAAACTGCTCTTCATGCATGGCAGCAGCTGCCACACGTCCTACGGGCCCACCGACCCGCCGTGGGGCAACGGCGCGCTGACCGGCACGCCCGGCATGGAGGACATCTCGACTGTCGCGTTGGGCCGTGGCTTCACGGTGGCCTCGACCGCGCTCGACAACTCCGACGCCGACTGCAGCCCGGTGCTGCAGGCCGAGTCGATCATGATGGCCAAGGAGCACATCACCGAGTCGTACGGCGAGCTCCGCTACACCGTCGGCGAAGGGTGCTCGGGCGGCTCGCTGGCCGAACAGTGGATGGCCAACGCCTACCCGGGGCTGTACCAGGGGCTCATCGCCACCTGCACGTTCCCCGACGCCGACTCCACCGCCCAGCAGATCCTCGACTACGCCCTGCTGGCCCACTACCTCGGCGTGCCCATCTCGGGTTCGGCGTCGGGCCCGACGCTGGGTGGGGTGGTGCCGGTCGGAACGATCGAAGCCGAGCTGTTGCCACAGCGGGGATGGACCACTGCCCAGGCCGCCGAGGTGGCCGGTGACGGCGTGGAGAATCTGCCTGTCTCGTGGAACTGGGGCTTCAGCGCCTACTCGTATTTCCAGCTGGGCGATCCGACCACGTGCCCCTCGTCGATCCACGCTCAGGCCTACAACCCGAAGACCAACCCGGGTGGCGTTCGCTGCGGTGTGATCGATTGGCAGGTCAAGCAGCTCGGCGTCCGGCAGCCCAGCGTGTGGGATCCCCAGGAGCAGAAGGCCGGCCATGGGTTCGCGGGGCTTCCCGTCGACAACGTCGGCGTCCAATACGGCTTGGCCGCGCTGGAGAGGGGCCAGATCTCGCCCGCCCAGTTCGTCGACCTCAACGCCAAGATCGGCGGCGGCACGCCCGACCTTCAGCCCAGCCCGCAGCGGGTCACCGCCGACGAGCCGGCGCTGGCGAACGCCTACCGCACGGGCCTGATCAACGAGGGCACGTTCCTCAACCAGTTGCCGATCATCAACCTGGCCGGGCCGAACGATCCCGGTCTGGCGCACGACTCGTTCCGGGCCTTCGCGCTCCGCTCCCGTCTCGACAAGGCTCACGGCACGCACGCCAACCAGGTCATGTGGCAAGGCCCGGCTCCGATCATCGGCGATCCGGTCAAGCTCAACACGACGGCGCTCGACGCTCTGGACCGCTGGATCACCGCCATCGAGCGAGACAACAAGCGCCCCTCGCTCGCGGCCAAGGTGATTGCGGACAAGCCCGCCGACGTCGTCGACCAGTGCTCGAACGGCGTGGGGATCACGATCCACAACGGCATCTGCGGCAGCGCCGTCGTACCCGTCTACGGCACACCCCGCACCGTCGCCGGTGAGCCGATCGCCACCGACCAGAACAAGTGCCAGCTGAAGCCGCTGCGACGCACCGATTACAAGGGGGTCACGTTCACGGCGGCGCAGTGGGCATCGCTGCAGAAGACGTTCCCAACCGGTGTCTGCGACTACACCAAGCCGGGCGTCGACCAACAGCCGACCGTGCCCTGGCTCACCTATCAGAACGCCCAGGGCGGAGTGATCTACGGCGGCACGCCGATCGGCCCGGCGCCGGCATCCACACAGTTCGGGTAGAGCCCGGGAAATTGCAGAAGCCCAGGTCAACAACCTTCAGACCTGGGCTTCTTTGGTGGCGGGGGTGGGATTTGAACCCACGACCTTCGGGTTATGAGTTCGCAGCTTCGGGTTTACAGTTCGAATCGTTGCGTCCGCTCCCGTCCCCCACGTATCGCTTCGTCCGTAGTTCGTCACCCGTGTCGAGGTCTACGACCGTTCATGCGCCGTAGATCCGCGGCTATCCGGCGCCGTCCGATGGAAATCGGGATGGAAACGCAGCCAGCGTGCGACGCGCAGCGCCGCTTTCAACGATCGTTGAACCGGCGCTGTGGATAACTACGCGCGCTCCGCTCACGCCGACTCCCCGAGCAGTCGGACGAACTCGTCGTCGGTGACGTCCTCGTCGGGGTAGTCATCTGCATCGCTTACACGCCAGCCGTCGGACACCCTCTCTAGCAAGTGCCGCGGACCAACGAGAACAGAGTTCGGGACGTAGACGCGACGCACGAAAGGCTCGTCCTCGGATGCCTTCCGCAGGAACGACATCCCAGGAACACCTGGGATGAACCAGGGTTGAGCCCCAAAGGCTGCGAACTGGACTTCGATTACTCGTGTTAGCAGCCGAATCGCTTCAAGCGCAGGCGTCCGAACTTCGTCGTCGACCTCCGGCCGAAAGTGAACCGCCGCATGTCGACGTTCCATGAGGTCTCGAAACGCCTGGGCCGCATCTGGCAGCAACACGTCCCACGCGACCAGGGCCTTCACCATCCGCTCCCAGTCGTCGAAGGACTCCTTCGCTCGCACCATTCGGTACTCGTCGCTCCCTCGGAAATCCTCACGCAACGTCCTGACCAGGTGATCTCAAGATTCGTTCTCCGAGTGTGCCGGCACCGACGAGGGCTGCGTAATAGGCACCGATGACGAAAGCTGCGCGTACTTGGCGATAGAAGATGTTGTGGAAGGCGAGGACCGACAGCGGTGTCATGCCAAGCGCGGAGAAGTCCTCAAGCTTTCGGTCGTAATCGGAGACGCCGACCTCCATTAGGACCGACTCCCTCACGCGACGCTTGTTCTCTTCCCATACGCGCCTCACGTCGTCGTCCCACGTTGGATCGACGTCGGTGTTGAGGATGTTTGCGCGAGTGTCCAAGTCGAACCGCAACACGCGATAGCGCTTCAACGAAGCCGCCCGGTATCACGCGCCCACCGCTCTATCGCTGAACGGAGCCAAACCCGACCCGCCGACAGCTCTGCCTCAGGGGCCGGAAAGCCGTCCGTCTGTGCGAGCTGGTTGACGCGCTGGCGGCTCACGCCAAGAAGCTCAGCGATCTCAGCCACTCCCACGAGATGGTGTGTCACGTCAAAAATCTACGGTTGACGACCGACAAGAACTGGTTTACCTTGTCGATCGACAAGGGCTGGCCCTGGCGGTGCGCGAACACCCCAGGGCCAGGCCAGCACCTTTCTCGGAGGTACTGACATGAAGAAAGCTAACCGCGGCGCGGTCGCGGAGGAGCCAAACCGTCGTTCTGGTCGGCTGCTCGCGAAATGGTTGCGAGAGAACGCTGAACTCCTCGCCGGTTTGCGGGCGCTGCGACGATTGGCCGATCCAGCAGCCGACGCGGCGGTCGACGCGATCCTGGCGCTCTCGGACGTCGCACGACTTCGGCTCTCGTGGCAGCTCTGGGAGGCACTCGCCAGCGGTGAGGGAATCGACGCCGAGGAGCTGCTCAACGAGTACACCTCCCCCGAGGCGATCGACGCCGCCCGTGAGGCGCTTTGGGGGCCGCGGGGTGCTCCCTCGCCGCCGCCCAGGCTCCGACTCGTCGACACTCCGAGCCCGTGAGCGCCGACCGCCGGAGCATCACTGGACCACAAGCCGCGCCGGCGGTTCCCGGTGGCAAAGACTTTCGGCCTGTCCGGCCGATACATGTCTCATGAGGAAGAAATCCACGACCGGAGGCGTATATGTCCTCGCCGCCACGGACCTCACATTCGCGTTCCAGTGTTTTCGGTGCTTCTGGTTGAAGGTCCACTACGGAATCAGGCAACCAGGGACCTTTCCAGCGGTCTTCCAAATCTTCGACGCGCAGCAGAAACGACACACGATCGGGAAAAGAACGAGCGGCATCCCCGTCATTGACGTTCCGCTTCCGTCAGGGCGGGTCGTCCTCACAGACGTCCGCGTGCTCTCCAAAGACATCAGAGTGCCGGGCACCAACGTCACGATCCGGCTCCGGGGCGAGATAGACGCCGTCGTGCTGCTCGACGACGGCACCTTCGGGATCATCGACTTCAAGACGACCCTTGGTCGGTTCGCTCATGTCGGGCTCTATTTCAGGCAGTTGCACGTGTACTGCTATTGCCTCGAGAATCCGGCGGAGGGACACCCGTTGCCAATCACCGACTTCGGGCTGTTGTCCTTCGCGCCAGCGCCCGAGTTGGTGTTAGTCCCGGATGTGGGGCTGGTGTCGCCCATGACTGTCGCGTGGACGCCTGTTCCCCGGAACGACGAGGTATTTTTCGAGGTCCTCGGCGTCGCCGCGAAGGTCCTCGCGCTCGACTCGCCGCCTCGGCCATCGCCCGATTGCTCGTTCTGCAAGTACGTGACGGCGATCAACTCGATCGCCTAACTCATGCGGACACGCCTAGCCCTTGCGTGAGGAGCTGCGTGGGGTTGGCGCGATCAAACCCCGAGTCCGAGCTTCGCGGAGCCATCGGTTCACAGTTGGAGTCGGAACGTCGTTTGCCCGCGCGATTGCCTCTACCGGACTCCTCTCCGAGAGGACAGCTCTTGCGTAGACGGCGGCGAGGCCCGCGTAGAAGTCTTCCGACAGTCGCCCGCCACGTTCGATGGGCAGGGCGAGATCGCCCTCGGCTGGTATCAACGACAGCCTCTGGGCGATCCGGTACGCCTCACCTGCCGGACAGGCGTCTGGGCTGAAATCGGGTGCAGTCGCTGACTCGAAGAGCGCCTGGACCACTGACGCTTGCGGTGGCGAGTTGACGATGGCTTCAAGACGGCCCAGGGGAAGGTCTCGTAGGTCGCCCGGAGCGATACGGCTTACCCCCTGCGCTTTACCTCGGCGCCGATCGGCGCGCACCACCACCGCGGTGACGACTAAGCGCCCGTGATCACGGGACGGCTCCACTCGAACTCGCACGTCATGCCAACGAGGAAGATGCCAGAACAGCCAACCGCCTCGTCCGAGCGCCACCCAGGCGCCGGGAGGCCCCACGTCGACCCGAAGGGGCTGGGAACCGGCCATCCGTGAGGTCTATCACGTTGGTGATAGGTGGTGCAGTATTTTCCGATCGAAGCTGCATGAGCTGTTGACACGGGCACGCAAGGTCCTTACCCTGCGATTTATGATAGATCCAGCAGTACCTATCATTCCATCAAGGACGGCCGTTCAAATCAAAGGGCTCCTCGCTCAGCCGACGTTGTCCGTGCCCGAAGCCGGCGCCCTGTTCGGCCTGGGTCGGAGCAAGTCCTACGAAGAGGCCAAGCGCTACATCGCATCAGGGGGGCGGGAGGGGCTGCCGACGATCGCGTTCGGCCGCACGCGCCGATGCCCGACCGCGTTGGTCGCGCGCTTGTTAGGTCTGACCGACTCCGACGAAACAACTGGGCCGGTTGCAGCGTGAGGGGCACCATCGTCAAGAAATCCAACGGCCGGTATTACGTCGCGACCCACCATGTCGACGACACGGGTCGGCGTGTCCAACGCTCCCACGGCGGGTTCAAGACGAAGCGCGAGGCGGAGCAGAAGTTGACGGAAGTCTTGCGCAGTGTCGACCAGGGGCGATTCGTCGCGCCATCGAGAAGACGGCTCGGTGAGTTCCTCAGCGACGAGTGGCTCCCCACGGTCCAGGTGAGCGGGCTGCGCCCCGGCACGTTCAGGTCCTACAAGGGCCTCGTGGAGAGATACATCATCCCTCGCCTCGGTCAGGTTGCCCTCCAAGCGCTGACACCCGTCATTGTCACGATCTTCTACAAGGAGCTCCTCGAGTCCGGCAGGTCAGGCGGGAGAGGAGGGCTTGCGCCGAAGACAGTCCGGGAAACCCACATGGTGCTCCGCAAGGCGATGGCAGACGCCGTGCGATGGGGCTACGTGATGGCCCCGAACCCAGTCGACGGGGCGAGCCCCCCGAAGACGGGTTACAGGCGCCGCATCAGTACGTGGACACCAGCACAGGTAAAGACCTTCCTGACCTCGGTCGAAGATGACCGCCTCTTTCCGATGTGGATGGTGGCCGCGAGCACGGGGATGCGCCGCGGCGAGATCCTGGGGCTGGCCTGGGACAGCGTCGACTTGGGCGCCGCCCGCTTGGCGGTGAGACAAGCGCTGGTGAACGGCCCCTCGGGTCCCGAGCTCCAACCCCCGAAAACGCGGAAGAGCGTGCGCGTCGTACCCCTGGACGAAAAGACCGTGGAGGCGCTGCGGCGTTGGCGGGACTTGCGGACGACGGAGATGTCCGTAGCGGGGAGACACCTCACGGAGGACGACCTCGTCTTCACGACGCCGCTCGGGGTCCCACTCAGGCCCGATTCCATGCTGCCGATGTTCAGAAGGCGGTCGAGAAGCGCTGGCCTACCACGCATCCGGTTCCACGACCTTCGGCACACCTTTGCGACGAACGCGCTGCGAGCGGGTGTAGCACCGAAGGTCGTGTCGGACATTCTCGGACACTCGTCCATAGCGTTCACGCTCGACATCTACACACACGCTGTGCCGGTTATGCAGGAGGACGCGGTAGCGCGCGTGGCGAACCTTGTGTGGGACGCCGAGCCAGAAACGGTAATCACCAGCGGCGAGACGCCAGCGAACGGGGGATGAACGACGCCCGCTTCGTGAAGGAGCGTGGGAGAAGTCCGCTACTCGTCGATCTCCTTCGCCAGCTTGTCGTACTCGGGCAGTACCGAGAGCACAGAACGGGCGGCTGCCTGCTGCGCCGTGCGGAGCGCCGAATCGTCCGGCTTCTTGCCGGCCTTCTCGTCCTTCGCCTGCTGCTGATGCAGCAGCAGCAGGCCGACGCCAACGCCAACCGCGTAACGCTCTCGCGCTTGTTCCTTTCCCTCTTCGGTCAGATCCTCGGCCCGCGCCTGCATGTACGGCTTGAGGTGCGAGTACGTCTTGTTGAGGACGAGCGTCGGGATGTCGCCGTCAATGGACGCGAGCTCCGCGTACTCGGGATGGGTCGCCGCCAGTTCCTTCGCGGGAACCATCTCGACGTCGCCCACGGTCGACGGGTCCCACTCGTCCTTATCCTCGTCGCTCTTCCAGATCAGCGCGACAAGATCCCCCTCGCCGGGGCCCTTGTCGCCCGTTCTCGGCCCGGCGCCGCCAGTCGGCTTGCGCTCTACGGCCTTGTCGATGACCTCAACCTTCGTCACCCACTCGAAACGGGGTCCCAGACCGCCAGACGACTTGCTCCACCCGTCGATCACGACGCTGAGCTTGTACATCCCGAGGTCGGCGTTTTCGGGCACGGCAAGCGACACCCGGAGGCGACCACCGCTCAGCGATCCGACGGTCAGGTCGTCGTCACCGATGTCGGGATGGTCGCAGGAGACGTCAACCGACGCGCGACGGGGAATGAAACCATCCTTGGCGTTCAACTTGAAGTACACGCCCTTCGCGCTGCCGGTGACCGCTTGTACCTCTCCGGGGCCCTCGAAGTGTGTGGGGTCGTCGTAGAGGTCCTCGGGCGGCGTCGGAGAAGGGGGCCTGGGGCCGCCTCCACGCGTTCCTGCGCCTCCAAGCGCGAAGCCCTTGACCTTGAGCGCACGCGCGATCTTGCGGGCCAGCTCAATCGTGGGGCGGTCACTACTGTCGCCCTCGATCGCCTCACGGATGAGCCGGTTGTTGACATCAACGAGGCTTGCCCAGTCGTCGAGGAACGCAGCGATCTCTTTCTCAAGGCGGATCGCTGCATCGGTCTTGACCAGCTGGGACCTGTCCGCGGTGAACAGCGACGTCCTGATCTCGATAGGAAGCGCATCGCTCTCGACGACGACCAGCACACGGTCGTAGAGCTTCTTCAACCGCGTGCGAAGTCGGAAGTCCTGAGGGTCCCAGTGGGCATGGACCTGCCCGTTGGACGTCAGAAGCAGCGCGTGGCCGTAGGCGACGAAGTTTCGACGCTCCCCCTTTTCCCCTCGTCTCGCGAAGATCCTGAACGAGATCGGAAGGTGATACGTCTTGCCGTCGAAACTGAACGGCAGCACGTCGGACCCGCGCAAGTCGTCAGGGCCGGGATTGTCGAGGAGCCTGCGCTCGAGGCCACGGAGATACTCGTAGCGGTCCCGCACGGGGATGTTCTGGTACCGGATCGGCATGACCGGCCGGTACAGACGGGTGTTGAGGATGGTGTCGAACGAACGCTCGTCGCCGCTGCGACGGCCCAAACCCTCGGTTGCGTACGCGACAAGGGCGAGGTGGGTGCCGGGTTCGAACTCGGGGTACTCGGACGCCGGCACCGAGAAGGGCTCAGCGACGTCGCCTGCCTGACGCCACTCGGTCGTGACCAGGTAGAAGGCGTTCTCCGTGGTCTTGTGACGCTCCCACTCGACGACGGCAACTGTGATCCGATCCTCCTCGCCGGCCTCGAGCAGGTCGGGGTGGCGGCGCGTGACGAGCACAACAGCACGGGCGTTCCGGTACGTCGTCGCGCCGCCGAGCCCGAACGTGCCCTGGAGCCAGTCGACGCCGTCCTTGTGGCCGGCACCGACCTGAAAGATCGTTCGCGGCACCGCCGACGTGGTCATTCCGCAACCGAGATCGCGGGCGATCGCAGTCACCCGCTTCTTGCCGGGCTCGCCGGAGGAGGCAAGCGTCATGGAAGCCAGGGCGGCCTGCTCCTTGGCATCGAGGTGGGCCAACAGCGCGGCCGCCGCCTCCTGCGGAGTCTTGTACGGCACCTTCGAGCGGTCGTTTCCGTAGCGCCGCAGGGCGAGCAGCTCGACGACGGCGTCCTGCATGTTCGTGACGATCTCAAGGATCTTGTGGTCGTAGCTGCTGCCGCTCGCCGTGAGGAAGCCGACGTTGTTCCAGCGATCGCCCACGGGGCGCTGGTAGCGATGACCGATCGCCGCCGCGATGAGCTCCTGGACCTCGTGCGCGTGCTGCGCAGTCGTGGCGGCGAGCGCTGCACCAACGATGTCCGCTCCCGTGGTGGCCTTCTTCGCTGTCATTCTGCGTTCTCCCCCTCGAGTCGACCGTCACGGACCTGGCGCCCGAGATCGGTCAGCCGGTACTTCCCCGCCTGCTGCTTCTGTTCCACGAGGCCCCACTCACGTGCCCTCGCCACGTACCCGCCGGCGTTGGTGGAACTTTCGTTCTCCGTCCATCCATCACTCACCGCCGCGAAGTGCTGGACGACGTCGAGTCGGGTCGCACCATCGTCGCCAATGCAGCCCACCAACTCCTTGAACCCCCACCAATCGAGAGGGGTCGTCGCACGCAAATGCGACAGGAAGACCTCAGCGAACTCAGGCGGGTGTGGCTCGAGGACGGTCAGGCCGCGAAGGCGGTGAATCACGTGGCGGGCGAGGGTCGTGCCGGCGATCATCAGGTCATCTCCGTCACGGGCGATGCGGGCGAAGCCCCACTTGTAGAGCGGACCCGCGGTCAGGACGCGCTCGCCGTCCCGCTGCACCGACCCGACGGCGAACTGACGGAACACCCCCTCGGCCGCCTTCTTCTTGTCCGCGTTGGTCGGGAAGAGGGCGGTGGTCTTCGACCCCGTCCGCTGCTCGATGACGGCGAGAGTGTCACCGAACTCCCACGCGGCGGCCGTGACGTCGTCATAGAACTTTGCGACGGGGATCGGCTCCGAACGGGTGAGGTGGAGCAGATGCGCGGTCGCCCACAGCGAGGGATAGTCACGGTTGTGAAGTCCGAAGAGCGGCCCCGAGGCGACCTCGTCGATGCCATCGTCGAGGACGAACCCGTCGGCGTCACCGATCAGGGCCGTCTCAGCGACGTCCACGACCGTCACCGGCTGGGGCGCAGCCGCCGGCGGCGATGCCGCTGGAGAGACTTCGGCCGGCAGGGTGACGACCTGTGCGAGCGCCGGGCTGTCGTCAGCCCTCGTGACGGCGTGCCCGACGGCCTCGAGCTCGACTTCGGGGACGTTGTAGAGCAGCTCCGTCAGCCGCTCCTGCATGGCGTCGAGGATGAACTCCGACCGGGTGGCGAATCCCCCGATCCCCTTGAGGATCATCTCATCGACCCGCCGCACGAGCTGGACCGGCATCGCGACCCGCACGACTCTAAGGTCGGAAGTACCGAGTGCTGGATCTTGTTCTGTGGTCACGACGACAAATATACCACCCCTTATCCGCAGGACCGCAAGGGGGTAGGGCCAAATATTCCTGGAGTAATGACAGTATCCCGGAAGAACACCGAAATATAGGAACTATGTCCGAATCCTGGGCGACATCACCGGGGACCCGCCGGTCCATGCAGGGAAACCGCGGTCGCGACACGGGCCCGGAGCTCGCTGTTCGACGGGCAGCCCATCAGCGCGGCCTTCGGTACTGGGTGAACAAGCGTCCGATCCCGAACCTCCGCCGCACCGCCGACCTCGTCTTTCCCGGCGTACAAGTGGCCGTGTTCATCGACGGGTGTTTCTGGCACAGCTGCCCGACCCATGCCACGAGACCGGAGGCCAACAGCGCATTTTGGGCGGCAAAGCTCGACGGCAACCGAGCGCGAGACGCCGAGACCGACCGGGCGCTCAAAGCGGCAGGCTGGGCGGTCATCCGGGTCTGGGAGCACGAATCGCCTAATGCGGCGGCCGACACGATCGAGAAGGCCGTGCGATCACGACGAGCGCGGCGCTGATCCCCATTCCTGACGTACCCGCCGGCTATCTTCCGACCATGGGCCGCCGCTGTCCCACCGTGCTCGATCTCTTCGCTGGCTGTGGAGGAATGACGCGGGGTTTTGCCGACGAAGGCTTCAACTTGGTCGGGGCGGTCGAGAACGACTTCGCCGCCGCCGCCACATATGCCGCCAACTTTGGCGAGAGCCACACGCAGTACATCGACATTGCCGACTACGACGATGTGCCCGATGCGAACGTGGTCATCGGAGGGCCGCCCTGCCAGGGTTTCTCCAACCTCGGGAAACGTGACCCCACGGACAGCCGGAACAGTCTCTGGCGCGAGTTCGTGCGAGTCGTTGTCGCGGCCGACTGCGACATCTTCGTGCTGGAGAATGTGGAGCGGTTCGGAAGCTCGCTCGAGTACTTGCTCTTGAGGGCGGAAACGGTGCGAGGGGACCTCGAGGAGTTCTCGCTGGAGACCTTCACCCTCAACGCAGCCGACTACGGAGTCCCGCAGCGCCGGATCCGGCGGTTGGTGGTCGGCTCGAGGGTGGGGCCGATCGGAGAACCGACAGCCACACACGCCGACAAACCGAGCGACTCCGAGGAACGTTGGACGACCGTCCGCGACGCATTTGCGGGGCTGGCGTTCGACGCCGCGCTGCCGACCGACCTCCCCGAGCGAAACGCAGAGTTCTTCGGGGGAGAACTCCCCGGCGTCTTCACTCTCGACGAGATCCACGTGGGACGGACGTACCAAAAGAAGTCGATTCAGCGATACCGACTCATCGCTCCGGGTCGCAGCAGGTTGGATCTGCCGGAAGAGCTCATGTACGAGTGCTGGAAGACGCACAACACCGGCGCCCGCGACGTCCTGGGCCGGTTGGAGTGGGACAAGCCCTCGCTGACGATCCGAACAGAGTTCTTCAAGCCAGAGAAGGGGCGCTACCTCCATCCCGAATGGAATGGGCGCGGGCGGCGCGTCAACCGGGCGATCAGCCATGCCGAGGCGGCGAGACTCCAAGGATTCGATGAACGGCACGTCTGGTGCGGCTCAAAGGTCGAGATCGCACGTCAGATCGGAAACGCGGTACCGCCGCCCCTGGCTGCCGCTGTCGCGCGAGCCGTTCGCCGTCGGCTTTCGCATCCCGAGCAGGTGCCCGCAAGCAAGAGCGCATGAGTAGTCCTTAGCCCGTCTCGGAGTACGAACGCTCTAGCGCCCAAGCAATCTCCCGAGAGCTCCGACATGGCCCACCAGCACCCGACGCCGACACCATCGCTTCACGTGGTCGCTCCGGTAATCCACGAGGAGCGGCGCTTGCAGCTCGAGCACTTTGACTCGCTTGATACGAAGGCGGGCCTAGTGCTCGCCTTTTCTGGCGCGATCGCGGTACTCGCAAAGGACGTCCAGAGCGACCTCGCGAGGTCGGGAGTTGCTCTCATTGCGATCGCCGGCATCGTCGCTGTCGTCTCTCTGGTACCTCGAAAGCAGCCGTATTTCAGGCCGCTCCATGTACGCAACTGGATCGCTGATCCGCCGGACGCCGTCGAGCTGCGTCTACTTGATACCGAGGTAGCGATGGTTACAGAGGCGGCCGGAACCATCCACCTCAAGAGTCGCGTCCTGGCTGCAAGCCTCGGGTTGGTGGTGGTCGGCGTAATACTCCTCGGGCTCGGTACTCTTGTGTTCCGAGATGGAGCAGCAACCCGACCAGCAGAGCGACACCCCAGCCCAGTCGGAGTCGTCCAACGGCCAGGCACCAGCACCTCAACTGCCCCCGTTCGAACCCGACCTTGAGGCGATCGCGTACCTAGAACGTGGGCTCAAGGCCGACCAGACGAAGGAAGTCCGGGAAGCCGAAGCGAAGTAGCTCGTCGGTCGCCGAGCGCACGACAGAACCGGCTGACCCTTCGACCCACAGGGCCGAGCAGCCAACTGGGATGGTTTGGACTAGCGGCCGCCGCGGCGGGTCGATCTCGATGTGCCGCGCTTTTCCGCGCCTTTGGACGTGCGGGGCGTGGAGCGATCGTGCGTCGGAACTTTCGTCCCATCGGCTCGGGTGTAGCCCTTCACACGGACGAACTTCGTCCCCTTGCGTGTTTCTGCCATGTCGGCTCCTTACGTCGGGCGGAGCTTGTAGGTCACCCACAGGCTCGCTGCGGAGACCGCAAGTCCGAGCCAGGCGAGCAACAGCCCGACCGCTTCTAGGTTCAGATGTTGCACAGGACACCACCTTTCGTTCCGCGTTCCAAACGCTGTTTCGATCATCCGGTTGTCAGGCGCGGTCTCGTTAGGCGCAGAACGGCGGCGGCCCGCCGAGAGAACCTCGGCGGGCCGGTCGTCGCTAGCGGGTCACGCGTATCGGATTAGGCGCCAAGTGACAGCCCTGTCGCGATACGGAGGCATGACATTGCCCTCCGCAATGGGCGCCGTCGTTGACGGGCTACCGACGACTTCCCAGTCGCCGGACTCAGGGCACCGCTCGCCGGTGCGGGCAGTGGTTCCGATAGGTGAACGAGGTCTAGTGCTCACGAGCACCTCCTATGGGTCGTAGTGGACGACGACCCGGACCTGAGGCGCTCGCAGACCCCCTACAGGCGCTACCCTGCACGGTGCTAGCGACCTGGCGAACGCTCAGGTCCGGAATGAGGCTCAGGCTGAGAAATCGGCTTGGGCCTCATTCGTCGTAAGGCTCGGATTTCTCCCGAGCCTCACCGGCAATCGTACTTCCCGAGTGCAGCTCACCTGTGGATTCACCGCGGAGCCCTGAGGAGCAGTGATGGCAGCGTGATGCAGTCATCGCGCGCCATGCTGCTGTCACGCGCGGTGGCTGCTGCGATGGCGCGCGCAGCTGCCACGACGCTGCAACTATCCACCACCTCCGCAGCTTGGATCGGTACGTTCTCGCTATGGCACGCACGGCGACTAAGGGCAACAGCAATAGGTCGGCAACGGCGATCCGCTTCCCCGAGGAGCTGCATGAGCGCCTACGGGAGGCCGCGGAGGAGCGCGATCACTCGATCAACTTCATGGTCGTGAAGGCGGTCGAGGAGTTCCTGGATCGGCTTATCCCAGCCAAAGAACTCAAGCTCACGAGGAACTAAGTCCGCCCTCGTCGGGCCTCCCGGCAAGTTCGGCCTGCTCTGCGACGGGCCAGATGGAAATCCGATGGAATCGGCTACGCGGCAAGGGCGGTCTCCGGGACCCGGAAACCGCCCTCATCCGCTGTTTCAGCTGGTGGCGGGGGTGGGATTTGAACCCACGACCTTCGGGTTATGAGCCCGACGAGCTACCAGACTGCTCCACCCCGCGGCGTAGCCAGCACGCTACCGCGGGTCCACCAAGTCGCCAAACGGGGTCGTTACCCTCGACGCCGTGCGTTGGAGGAAGCGTCGAAACACCGCGGCGTCGACTGAATTGGTGCTCCAGCCGCGGGTCGAGCGGGCGTTGGTGGCCATCGCCTCGCACGCCGAGCAGCTCGACGGCCGCATGCAGCAACTGGAACGACGGCTCGAGGACGCCACGATCACCGCGCCCACACACGAGGACCTGCTCGAGGTGCGCATGCACTCGGCCAAGGTGGCGGCCGAGCTGGCGCGGGTCACCATCGAGCTGCGGGCCGAGATCGAGGACCGAGTGGCGGCGTCGGCCGTGAAGGAGAGCCGGCTGCGCACGCTCGCCGAGAGCATCGCCGACCTGTCCGACGCCCTCGACACGACGCCCCAGGACTGGGCCGCCAGCGCCTGACACGCGGTTTTTGGACGTCTTCCCGCGCATAGGGCGGATAGACGTCCAAAAAGGGGCGCGCGCCGACGGGATGCCGCTGGCCGTCAGGCTGAGGCGGTTGTTGTGGGTGGCGACCCGGAGGGTGCCGGGGCTGAGGTGCCGGTGTTGGCCGACTGCTGTTGGGCCTGCTGGACCAGGGCGACGCCGGCGTTGACTTCGTTCTGGTAGCCGGCGAGGTCACCGTTCTTGAGCGCGTTCTGCGCGTTGTTGAAGTGGGTGGCGGCTTGATCGAGGAGCGACTTCACGGTCCCTGACGGCGCCGGCGAAGGTGACGGGGGGGCAGCTGAGCCGGGCGGAGGAGTGCCGGTCGGCGGTTGGCCCGCGCCCTGCTCCAGTGTCGGCGGAGCGGCGCCGAACAACGACTCGAGCGCGTCCTTAAGGGTGTTCTGCATGACCGCCTTGTCGCCGAAGACCACGATGGCCTTCTTGAACTGCGGTTGCGGTGTATTCACCGCCTGCACATAGAGCGGTCTGATGAACAGCAGGGACTGGTTGATCGGGATCACCAGCATGTTCCCGAGCAGCACCTTCGACCCGGCCGTGTTGAGCAGCGTGATCTGCGAGGAGATCGTCGGGTCCTGGTTGATCTTGGCGTCGGCGAGGGCCGGTCCGTCGACAGAGATGTCCCCTGGCATGACGAACGTCTCTAACTTGCCGTAGTCCGCCGGGTCGCTCTTGGCGATCATGAACGCGGACATGTTCTTGCGTTGGTCGTTCTGCGACACCGGGACGAACGGCTGCAGGATCATGAAGCTCTCGGTCTGCTCACCCGGCAGCTTCATCAGCAGGTAGTACGGGTCCATCCGAGCCTCGCGGCTGGAGGTGACCACGCCCTGGGCGTTGGTGGTCTGGGTGATGGCGCCACCGGCGCCGACCTGACCGGAGCCGGGGTCCTGGCTGATGTCCCACGCGTCGGACTTGTTGTAAAACGCCGCCGGGTCCGTCATGTGGTACAGGCCGATCATGTTGGTCTGCACCCTGAACAGGTCCTCGGGGTACCGCAGGTGTGACCGCAGTTCCGGGCTCATCTGGGACCCGTCGGTGAACAGCTTCGGGAACGCCTTCTCGTAAGACTTGATCAGCGGGTCCTTGTTGTCGACGACGTAGAACGTGACGTTGCCGTTGAAGGCGTCGGTCACCGCCTTCACGGAGTTGCGCACGTAGTTGAACGACGAGCTCAGGCCGCTGGTGCTCGAGACACGCTCGGTGTTCGCACCTTGTGAGTACGGATAGTTGTTGGTCGTCGTGTACGCGTCCTGGATCCAGTACAGCTTCCCGTTGAGGATCACGGGATAGGGATCGTCGTCGTACTTGAGGAACGGCGCGGCCTTCGCCACCCGCTCCCTGATGTCACGGATGTAGATGGCGCGCGACTTCGAGTTGATGAACCCCGAGATCAACGGGTTGAAGTCGCCGAAGCGCAACGACAGGGCGGCGCGCTTGATCCAGGAGTCGAGCAGCACACCGCCGGTGCCGCTGTAAGTGCTCTGGTGGTTGGTCCCGTTCGCCTCGGTGAAGTCGATCTCGCGCTGGTCGGTCCGGACGATCGAGTAGCCGCCCAGGTTCTCGCCGAAGTAGATGCCGGGCTGCGTCAGCGGCGGTTGGCCCTGGGGCGGCAGGTCTTTCAGCAACAGCTGGGGATCGCCGCCGCTGGTGACGGCGTTGGCCGGCGACAGCACGGCGCCGTAGCCGTGGGTGTACACGAGGTGCGTGTTGACCCACGACGGCGAAGGGATACCGCCCGGGTTGAGGTCGCGAGCCGACAGCTCGACCTGGGTCTCGGTGTTGTCGATGTTGTAGCGGTCGACGTCGACGTCGTTGAACCGGTAGAAGCCGCGGATCTCCTGCAGCTGCTGGTACGTGCGCTGGAGAACGTCGGGATCCCACAGCCGCACGTTCCTGATCGTCTGCGCGTTCGCGACGAGATCAGACGCGGTGAGGTTGGTGTTGAAGTTGAACGGGTTTACCTGGACGTTGTTTAAGTTGTAGGCGGCACGTGTCGCTTGGATGTTTCTGGCGATGTACGGCCGCTCCTTCTTCGACTCCGTCGGGTTCACCTTGAACTGCTGGATGAACGCCGGGTAGGCGGCGCCGATGATGATCGACACGAAGGCCCAGAGGCCGACGGCGATGACCGGCAGCGCCCAGCCGCGGCGCACGATGTTGTAGAGGAGCAGGACCGCCGCGAACAGCGAGATGACGATCAGCAGTTTGAGGGCAGGCAGCTGGGCCTTGACGTCGGTGTAGCTCGCGCCCTGGACGACGCCTCGGGTCGAGAAGTTCAGCTCGTACTGCTGCAGGTAGTAGCCGGCGGCCTTGAGGAGGGCGAGGATCGCGAGCAGCACCGACAGGTGGGCCTTGACCTGGGGCGTCACCTTCTGGATGGCCTGCACCCGGATGCCGCCGTTGAGGTAGTGGGCGACGGCGGTGACGATCAAGATGATGATCGTCGACGCGAACAGCCAGTCCACGAGGAACTTCAGGAACGGGAGCTGGAACACGTAGAACCCGATGTCCTTGTGGAACTGCGGGTCCTTCGCGTTGAAGGGCACGTGGTGGGTGAACAGGATCCACTGGTTCCAGTGGCTGGCGACGCTGGGCCCGGCGATCAGGGCGAACAGCGCCGATACCGCCGTGCGCACGAGCAGGGCGCGGGGACCGACGACCTGGTGATAGCGCTCGACGAGCTCCTCTTCGGGGCCCATCGGCCGGAAGGCGGGAGCGATGCGGTCGGCGATCGCCAGGTTCACCCACATGAGCACGAAGAACAGGACGGTGAACAGGGCGGCGAGGCCGACCTTGGCGCCCAGGATGCTGCGCCAGACGCTCGTGAGGTGCAGCTCCTGGAACCAGAGGAAGTCGGTGTAGAAGCCGGCGATCCCGCGCAGCGAGATGATCAGGATGAAGATGACGACCGCGGCCACCAACAGGCCCACGCGGCCACGGGTGGTGCGGACGCGCCGTTGTCGCGGCACGTCTTGTGAGCGCACGATCCGAGCCTAGGCGGCCAGTCCCTGTTTCGACCGGTCAGGCGGGCTGACCAGGCACGGCCACAAGGACGCAGCCGCAGCCGGCGTGCGCAGGCGGATGGCGCTGCCCGGTGGGGTACGCCTCTCCCTTGGGAGTCGCTCCCGCAAGGGCGTTGTCGTCGCAGTCCGGGCACGGTCCGGCGTCGCCGAACACCCAGCGCAGCGCCGATCCCTCTGGTGCACCGGCCAGGACACCCTCGTTGAAGGCCATCGCCAGGTGGTGACGCGCGATCTGGTCGATGCGTTCGGTCTTCCACTGGCGGTACGCGGCGCCCAGAATGTCGGCCGCCTCAGTCCCGTCGCCCGACTCCCCCACCGCGGCCAACGAGCGCGTGATGCGGTCGCGCAGCCCGCCGACCAGTTCATCGGCGAGCGCCTGTGCCCACTCCCGCGCCGGCAGCGCATCGGCGGGCGCGTGTCCATTGAAGGACCCACCGACCGTCGCGCCCTCGGCCAGTGGTGCGACCGCCGCGTCGCGATAGCGACTGGCCTGGTCGGTCGCCGAGGGCAGCGCCTCCTCGGGACGGTTCCGACCCCGGTTCTGACGCAGGCGGTCGAGGATCTCGTTCTGCTCGTCCTGGAGGACGCGCTTGAGCCGCCGCACCAAATCGCTCGCCACCGGCTCGAGGCACTCGTCACGGCGCTCGAGCAGGAGCCGGTCGCCGTCGCCGGCCTCGTCGTCCGCGGCCTCCACCTCGGCCTCCACCTCGACCTCGACCTCGACCTCGGCCTCGGATGCGCTCTCGGGCTCGGCCGCTGCCACTTTGGGCTGCTCGGCCGTCAGCACCTTCTCGGCGTTGATGACCGCCGTCTGGCGCTCGGCACGCAGGCGGGCGAACAGGTCGTCGACCGATCCCTCATGCTCGGCTTCGGCCTGCGCTTCAGGTTGCAGCGCTTCGAGCTGGGGCTCCGGCTCTGGTTCCGGCGCCGGGAGCGGCTCGACCCGCGCCGATGGCGTGGCGGCGGCGGGCGCCGGAGGTTGAGAGACCGGCCCGATGATGCGAACCCCCTCCTCTTCGTCGAGGGGCTCGAGGCGCACCAGCGACGGGCGTGGCGCCTCGGGCGGCGGCTCCGGTTCCGGTGCCTGTGCGACCGGCGGCTCCGGGAGCGCCCACGCGTCAGGCTCCGGCAATGAGCGCTCGGGCACGGCGGAGGGCGGCGGCACAGACTCGGGTTCAGGTTCCCGTTCGGATTCCGGCACGGGCTCGGCGTCGACGACGGGTTCGCCGGGCGCCGGTTGCTCCAAACCCCGGGCCACGTACTCGGCCAGATCGGAGTCGTCTGGCGCCGTCGCCGCCATCTTTCGCTGGGCAGCTTCGGCGGCCACTCGCGCTTGGTCCTCGGCGTGCGCGAGCTCGGCAGTCACTTCGTCCAGCGTGCGCCGCACGGACTTGTAGGTCTCGAGCAGCCGGTCGCGGCCAGCCAACAGCTGCTCGATCTGGATCTGGGCCGCGCGCCGGCGGCGGGCCAGATCGCCGATGATCCGCTCGCGCACCGCCTGCGCCTCGGTGATCATCTCCTTGCCTCGCGCCTTGGCCGCGTCGAGCTCGGCTTGGACGCGCACATGCACCTGACGGGCATCGGCTTCGGCCGCCGCCCTGATGTTGGCCGCGACCTCGTCGGCCTCCTCGACGCGACGGGCAAGCACATTCTCGGCTTCGAGCCGGAGACGCGCCCCATGCTCGTCGGCTTCCTGCACCATGCGCGCCACGCGCTCTTCAGCCTTCGTGCGCATGTCGTTGGCCGCCTCGCGGGCACTCGTGAGGATGCGGGCGGTCTCCTCGCCGAGGGCCGCGGTCAACGTGGCCTCGTCGAGTTGGGGATGAGCGAGCGTGCTGCGGGCCTCTTCCAGCGCACGGCGCAGTTCCTGCTCGCGCCCCTGCGCGGCGACGAGCTCCTCGCCGACCTTCTTCAAGTACCGGCGGACTTGGTCCTGGTCGAAGCCGCGGAAGACGACAGGGAACGAGCGGCGGGTGATGTCGTCCGGCGTGACGCCGGGCTCGGACGAGATGACGATGCGATCGTCCGCCATGGCGGTTCAGCCTAGAAGCCCGAATGGTCCGGAACGGCGACCGGGTGGCCGGCCGCGCTCAGGACTCGCGCAGGTCCTGGATCAGGCGCAGCTGGTCCAGGACCCGGCGCCGGCGCTCTTCTTCTTCGTTCGGATCCCGCGGCTCCATGGCCCGCTTCGCCCACTCCACCAGCGACAGCGGGTTGAACGGCTTGGATACGTACTCGAGGATGCCCTCCTGCCAGCCGCGCATCTGATCGTCCTCACCCGTACGCGCTGTGAGAAGCACGACCGGGATCGGGGCGGTGGCGTCGTCTTCCTTGAGCCGACGCAGGACTTCCCAGCCGTCCATCTCGGGCATCATCAGGTCGAGAAAGATGACGTCGGGGTGCTCCCGCATGGCGGTCTCGATGCCGGCCGGACCGTTCGGAGCGTCGAAGACGTGGAAGCCCTCGAACTCGAGGTTGACCCGGCACAGCTCCCGGATGTCGTCCTCGTCGTCGATGACGAGGACACGGCCCTGCGGCATGCCCTAAAAATTACTCAGTCGGTCAACGTCCGCCGCCGAGCAGGCCACCCAGCAGGCCGCCCACGACGTTCCCGACACCCTGGATGAGACCCCCGACGGGGTTGGACGGCGGCACGGTCGTGCTGGGTGACGACGGCGGCGGCGGGTTCAGCAGCGGCGGCAGGATCGTCGGGCTCGGTGCCGCGGTCGTCGGCGGCGAAGGCTTTCCGCCGCCGCCTCCTGAGCCCGCGGGTTGACCGCCACCGGCGGGAACACCCGCGGGGTTGGCCCCCGAAGGTGAGGGCGTCGTGGGCGGCGACAGCAGACTCGGGGGCGCCGAAGGCGCGGGCGCGGCGATCGCCACGGTCGTAGCCCCTGGTCGGCGCCCCAACGCGTCGTCGACGGTGCCCAGGAGCGGCGCCCGAGTCACGTGCTGGTCGAGGGCGACCAGACCCCAACGGGCGTTTTGGGCCCGGAAACCAAAGACCGACTGCCACCGGTCGAGGAAGCTTCCGTCCTTGCCCTGAACCACGATCGCGGCACCGATGAGCTCCTCACCGGGGGCGGTGTCGGGGTTGAGGAGCGCTTGGGTGAACGCCGGCTCGTTTTCGAGGGCGGGCAGTAGCTGTCGGTAGAACCCGGCCGTGTGGCCCTCGCCGGGCGCCAACTGGGCGGTGAAGCCGTCGCTGCGCGCCTGCAGCTCGTCGCCGAGGTCGATGGCATCGCCGAGATAGCGACGATCCCACGGGTTGTCGGCGCGGTAATCGAGGGGCGTCGGCGCAGGAGGCACAAGTCCGAGCGCGGGGACACCCGCCTGCCGAAGCGCAGGCACCAAGAGGTTCCGACCGGCGGATGTCACAGTTGCATCGCCGGTGTAGGAGGCGACGGTGACACCCAGCGCCCGCTCCACATGGGCGGCGCCGTTGCGAACGACGGCGTCGGCGTTGCCAGCGGTCACCGTCAGGGTCGCGTCCTTGGCGGTGGCGAGCAGGTCCCCCTTGGTCAAGGCGGGCTGCGGAAGCACCTGCAGCTCGGATCCGGCCCGCAGCTCGAGGGCCCTGTCGGACGAGAGCTGCACGTCCGAAAGCCCCGAGAGCACGCGCACTCGGTCGTTGCGGTGGAGCCGCTGTCCGCTGTGGGCGCTCTGCCATTTCTCGTTGGCGGTTGCCACCTGGGCGCGACCAGACGAGACGTTCAGGCGCGCCTCGCCAGGCCCGAGGGCGTTGCTGCTACACGCAACCAGCCCAGAACCCAGGGCAACTACCGCAGCCGCAAGAGCGACGAGCGCACCGAACCGTCTCATCTCCGCTTCTTCTTCGTCTTCGGCATGACGGGGAGCACGATTGAGAACGTTGAGCCCTTGCCCGGCTTCGACTCGCACACCAGGTCCCCGTCGTGGGCCAGGACAATTCGGCGCACAAACGACAGTCCCAGACCTAAGCCACCGAACTCTCTCGTCGCCGACGCGTCCGCTTGGGCGAAGTCGTCGAACACTGTGTCGAGGCGGTCCTCGGGGATGCCGATGCCGCGGTCGGTGACGGAGATCTCCACGGACGGACCCCCACCGTTGCTGGAGAGCTTGGCCGTGAGCGACACCCGGCCGCCCCCGGGCGAATACTTGACGGCGTTGTCCATGAGCTCGTCGAGCGAGCGCTCGAGCAACCGGCGATCGCCCATCACGTCCGGGATGTCACGCGCCACGCGCTTGGTGAGCGGATGGGACGAGTCGAGCTTCTCCTGCCAGCGCTCGGCGAGACCGTCGAGCAGCTCACGCACCTTCAGGGGCTCGGCCCGCAGTCGCAGGCGGCCCGCTTCGAAGGCCGCGAAGGAGACGAGCAGGTCCACCACGCGCTCGAGGCGGTCGGTGGAATCGATGATGCCGCTGAGGAACTCCCGCGCTTGGGTTCGTGGTACATCGCGGCGCCGCAGCATCTCGGCATAGCCCTTGATCGGCGTGAGCGGCGTGCGTAGCTCGTGGCTGATGTTCGACAGGAACTCGGTCTTCATGCGCTCGACCTCGCGCTCGCGCCGCATGTCGCGCAGCACGAACACGGCGCCCGCAAGCTCGCCCGTCGCCGTGCGCAGACCGCCGGCCGAGAGCACGACAGGGATCTCGCTGCCACCCCGCTGCACGATGTGGCCGGTCTCGTTCCACGGCGACGCCGACGGCTTGCGCAGCCGGCTCGACAGATCCTGTCCGTCCTCGGTCTTCAGTTTGACGACCTTGTCGACGAGGCGGCCGAGGGCGGCCGTCGCGGGCCGGCCCACAAGTTCCTCGGCGGCGCGGTTGAACGTGGTGATGCGCCCGTTGACGTCGACGGCCATGAGGGCCTCGCCCATCCCCGCGACAACCGCCTCCAGGCGGTTGCGGAGTTGGGCCTCGTCGTCGGCCGCCTGTCTGAGCTCGTCGGCTAAGGACTCGATGGATGTGGCCATCGAGTCGAACGTCTCGCTGAGCACACCGATCTCGTCTTCGCTGCGAACGGCCGAACGAACGGTGAGGTCGCCACCCTGGATCCCCTCGGCGGCGACCGTCAGCCGTCGGAGGCCGGTGCCGATGCGGTCGCCGACGGCGAGAGCGACGACCAAGGCGAGCAGCGACGCGCCCAACGCGACAAGGAACAGCGTGCGGAACAGTGAGTTACGCGTGTTGTCGACCAGCGTGGTGGGCTCGGACGCCACGAGCGAGAACACGATGTTGCCGGTGTCCGTAGCCTTCGGCTGGGCGGCGATGAAGTACCCGCCCGCGGTGGTCGAGACCGCTGTGTTCTTACTGATGGCTTCAATGCCGACGCGTTCGACGTCGCGTCGTGGCGGCGCCTGCGGCCCTGCAGCCGCCAGCTGACCGCTGCGGCCGACGATCGCAAGGTGCACGTCCGGCTCAGTGCTGCGTCGGACCTGGAGATAGCTGTCGTCGAGTGGCACCGTCGCCACGGCGACGCCGAGGAACTGGGGCGGCGGCTGGGAAGGAACGATGGGCGATGCGCCGACCAGGAGTGCCTCGCGGCCCACCACCTGGGGCGCGCGGGACGCTTGCTGCTTGGCCAGCGTCTCACGAACGGGCTCCGAGCCTGCGAGCAGCGTGGCCGACGCCGAGTCGAGCGTGGTCTGCGGCGAGAAGGCGGCGAGGATGAAGCCCCGACTTGTCAGGACCATGATCGGCCCCGTAGAGAAAAGGCTTCCCGACAGACTGCCGAGGTCGGTTTGGATCAGCGGAGACGGCGCGGGATTCGCGTTCAACTGCCTGAGCGGAGTCGTTTCGGCGTTGCCGATGGCGCCGCCGACGATCCCTGAACTCCTGAGCGCGTTGGTGGCGTTGTCGTCGACCTGATGCTGCTCGGTACTGGCCCGGGCCTCCACCCGCCGCAGGGCCTCGTCGCGGACGTTGTTGGCGATGACGGCCGAGAGGGCGACCGACAGGGCGAGAACGACGAGGAGCAGGGTGGCGGCCGCGCTGGTGACGACCCGCGCCGGAATCGACCGCCTGCTCGACGTGAAGAGAACGATGGCGATGCAGAGGGTGCCGCCCGCCCGCACCCAGCTGGCCGCGATGTCCGAGCCGGAACCGGAGCCGGCAAGCCCGACGGCCTCGGCGACCGCCATGAGGAACAGGCCGAGCAGCAGCAGCCTGCGGAACGTGGGCTCGGTGTCCCAGCGGATCGTGCCCAGCGCGACGAGGAGGATGCCGGCGAAGCGCAGGGCGGCGATGGCTGCATCCGCAGCGTTGCCGCTGACGACCAACGACCCGTGCAGGAAGGCGGCCGCGGCGATGAGCACGAAGCCGATGGGCAGGGTGACGCGCGCCCGCGAGCTCGCTCCGATGAGCGACGGTCGAAGCGCGACCAGCCCGGCGCCGGCGATGGCGACCAAGAACGTCGCGAACTCGACCGCGAAGCGGACCTGTACGGCAGAGCTGGACACCTAGCGGCTACCCGTGAACTGGAACGTCGGAGTGGTCAATCGGGTACCTCAGCCCCGCCGATCCTCGGTACACCGAATCGTACCCTCCTGGGTCGCTCGTCCCGCCCTGACCGTACGTCGGCGAGGGCAGAGGGCGCTATGTCCGGATTTAGGCCTTCGGCGCGCCCGGGAGGTACTGCGCTGCGTTGCTGCCCTTCAGGGTGGCGAGGATCCGGAGGGCGTCATCAAAGTTGTCCACGGCGTAGACCTTCAGATGGTTCCCGGCGTGGGCCTTCGCGTCCTTGTAGTTGGCGCGGGGCACGATGAAGATCGACGCCCCCGAACGGCGCACGGTCGCCGCCTTCTGGGCCACGCCTCCGATCTCACCGATCGTGCCGTCGAGGTAGAGCTGGCCGGTCACGGCGACCTTCCCGCCTCCGGTCAGCTCACCGGGCGTCAGGTGGTCGAGCAGCTCGAGGCCGAACGCCGCGCCCGCCGACGGCCCGACGACGCTGCCCGAGTCGATGTTGATGTCGAACGGCAGCTTGAACTGCAGACCCGAGGTTTCGAGGGTGACGCCGAGGAAGGGTTGACCACCCTGGTTGCCGAGCGTCGCGACCACCGGTTGCGCCGGCGCCTTGTCGCGGACGATGGACATCGTCACGCGGTCGCCGGGCTTGTGGGCGTGGATGGCGTCGACGGCCTGCGTCTCGATGCCGATCGGCTTGCCGTCAACAGCGACGATCACGTCGCCGGGCTTCAAGATGCCGGCCGCGGCGCTGTTGGGTCGCACGTCGCGGATGACGGCGCCGTTGCCCTGCACGACGTTGTAGCCGAGGTGTTGGAGGGCGACGGCCTCGGCGACCTTCTTCGAGTCGGCCATCGCGTCGACGTTCTCCTGCTCGTACTGCTTGGGCGGCGTGTTGCCCCGGATCTGCTTCTCGGACATCACGTCGATGTCAGGGCTCAGCCAGCCGAACAGGACCTCGTAGGGGGTGACGCGCTCGCGCACCGAGACCGTCGTCTCGAGGATCTGGCCCTTCGGCGGGTAGCTGGGCCCGCCCTTGACGAGCACGACGTCGTTGACCTGGCGGCTGCTGCCGGGGGCGATGGTGTCGTACGGCAGCCGGATGAACAGGCCGCTGATGAGGGCGATGACGAGGAGGATGACCGGGACGAGCCACCAACGGCGGCGTTTGGGCGGGGGCGGGCGCGGGCGCGTCCAGCCATCGCCTTCGCCGCCGTCGCCGCCGTCATGGGGGTCGGCCAGTACGATCTCGTCGGTCGTGTCCGGGTTGATGGTCAGCCTCGCGGTCGTTGTGGCGGCGATCCTGGCCGTGCTCGTGCTGGTGTTCTCGGACCAGCCTGCCACGCAACGGGTGAAAGGCCGCCGCGGGTCACGGAACGGACGGCAGGGTTCGCCGTCGCCCGCCGTGTCGGCGTCGTCATCGAGTCAGGCCGCATCGCCGCTCGTGCTCCGGGGGCCGCCGCCGGCCCACGTGCTCCAGCAGCAGCTGGCGCTCCCGTCGGGAAGACCTCGTGCGTCGCGCCCGGGGGGGACGCCGACGCCGCCTGGCGCGTCGACAACGAGCGGATCGCGCCCCGAGCGCGTGCCCACCACCACCGTCGCCGACCGTACGTACGACGTGCGATTGGCACCCGAGGACGTCACGTTCTTCTCGCGTGCGCGCTCGAGCGCCGCACTCGTCGTTCTGCTGGCTGCGATCGGCACGGCCGTCGCCCTCGCCATCGGCTCGGTGCTGTACCTCGCCAGCTTGGCCTTGCGCCACACGCTTCGCTGAACGCCCGGACGGGCGCTTCAGTTCCTCAGCGACCGAAGCGGCGGCCCTTGCCGGCGCCGACCTCGACCGGCATCGGGTCGAGCGGGGTGTCGGGCGACGAGGCCGGGGGTTCCGGAATTGCATTGGCGACGACGGGCGGTACGGGGGCGAGCGGCGCTTGGGGCGCATCTCCCTCGTCGGCGACGACCTCGACCTTGTAGTAGGTCCGGATCTCGATCGGCACCTCTTCCATGCGGAAGATGCGAGCGTCGCTCACCTTCTCCTGGTTCCGGAGCATCTCCACGAACCGGACAGCGTCGTCGACACCGTCGGCCTGGTGGTAGCCCGGCTTCCCGTCGGAGCGTCGGAAGATGACCATGTGTGGCATCGTTCGTTGCATCGGCGTTCTGCGACCCGCGCTTGAATCACCTGAGCGATGACACAGCAGTACAGATGAGCCAGCAGCATCGTCGGGAAGCCGCCATCGCCGGGCACGAGGGCGACGAAGCGACCGCCCGCCGGCTGACGAGCGATGCCGATCCGGCCGTGCGGGCGACGGCGTTGGGCGCGCTGGCGCGGGCGGGAGCCTTGCATGCTGCCGACGTCGAACGGGCGCTCGCCGACGAAGACGCAGCGGTGCGACGTCGGGCGTGTGAGGAAGCGGCCGCCGTCGGCGGCGTCGACCTTGTCCCGATGCTTTCCGACGACGAGCCGTCCGTCGCGGAGGCGGCGGCGTGGGCGCTCGGCGAGCGCGGAGCGGACGCCGCGGTCGCAGTCGGCGCACTCACCACCGTGGCGCGCGAACACGACGACGCGCTGTGCCGGGAGGCGGCCGTCGCCGCGCTCGGTGCCATCGGCGACCGCCGCGGCCTCGAGGCCGTGCTCGCGGCTGCGTCGGGCGACCGCCCCGCCGTCCGCCGTCGAGCCGTCGTCGCCCTCGCCGCCTTCGACGGCCCGGAAGTGGATGCCGCTCTGCAACAAGCGCTCAACGACCGCGACTGGCAAGTGCGCCAGGCCGCGGAGGACCTCCTGGACTAGCGATCCGCGCCCATGAAGAGGACCTTCAGGGAGTCGAAGGCCTCGAGGCACTTGCCGGCGCCGAGGACGACGCACTCGAGGGGAGCCTCGACGAGGTGTACGGGGATCTGGGTCTCCTCGGCGATGCGCCGGTCGAAGCCGCGGAGCATGCCGCCGCCGCCGACGAGGTGGATGCCCTCGATGATGAGGTCCTGGGCCAGCTCGGGCGGCGACGCACCGAGGCACTGCACCACCGAGTCGACGATGGCGCGCACCTGCTCGTCGATGGCCTCGCGGACCTCCTCGGGCGACAGGATGACGGTCTTCGGCAGACCGCTCATCAGGTCGCGGCCCCGCACCTCGGCCTTGACCTCGTTCTCGGTGGGGAACGCCGATCCGATGGCGAGCTTGATCTCCTCGGCCGTGCGTTCGCCGATGGCGATGCCGTACTCGCGGCGTACGTAGGCCTGGATGGCGTTGTCGATGTCGAACGATCCGACGCGGATCGCCTGCAGAGCCACGATGCCACCGAGCGAGATCACCGCCGTCTCGGTGGTGCCGCCGCCGATGTCGACGACCATGTTCCCGCGCGGCTCGTGGATGGGAAGCCCGGCACCGATGGCCGCGGCCATGGGCTGTTCGATCAGCTGGGTCTCGGTGGCGCCCGCCTGGCGGGCCGCTTCCTTCACCGCCCGCCGCTCGACCTCCGTGATGGCCGAGGGCACACAGATGAGCACGCGCGGCCGTTGGAACCGCGACAGACCGGCGCGTTGCAAGAGCAGCCGGATCATGCGCTGGGTGATCTCGAAGTCGGTGATGGCGCCCTGGCGCAACGGGCGCACGGCGACGATGTAGCCCGGCGTGCGGCCGATCATGTGCCACGCCTCCTGGCCCATGGCGAGCACGTCGTGGGTGTGGCTGTTGAGGGCGATGACCGTCGGCTCGTTGAGCACGATCCCTCGACCCTTGGCGTACACCAGCGTGTTGGCCGTGCCCAGGTCGATGGCGAGGTCCCTAGCCAGGCCGCCGCTCCCTGCGAGAGGCCGCTCGTTGCGACCGTCGACGACCCCGACGGTTCCAGTCGGGGTCGGGGGCCAGCGCATCCAGCTCCCGTGCGAACTGCTGCATGTGCGCTTCCATCGACCGAGGCTTGCGATGCCGCAGCCACAGCACAAGCGAGCCGAGCAGCGACAGGAGGACCGCAATCCCGAGGTACACGAGGTTGGTCACGAGGGAGCCACCTCATCGATCGCACGGACCTGATCGATTCCACTCACCTGATCGACGGGATGGCTGCACAGCGCCCAGTCGCTGCCGCCTTCCCACGTCTCACGCTTCCAGATGGGCACCGTCGTCTTGAGCGTGTCGATGCAGAAGCGGGCTGCTTCGAACGCTTCTCCCCGGTGCGGCGCCGACACCGCGATCAGCACCGACGTGTCGCCGACGGCCAGCGACCCCACCCGGTGGAGCGCAGCGATGCGACCCAGCGTGTCCCAGCGGCGCCGGGCCTCGCCCACGATCGCGGCCAAGCGCGGGTTGACCTCTTCCTCGTACGCCTCGTACTCGAGCTCGGAAACGCCGGGGCGACCCTCGGCGTGGTCGCGAACCGTTCCCGTGAACAGCACGACCGCGCCGCAGTGTGGACGCTCCGCCCACGCCACCGCCCGTCCCACGGGAATCGGTTCGGCGGTCAGGCCGACCCAGTCGTCATCGGTACGCGGAGGGACGAGCCGCACGCCCTCATCGTAGGGGCTGGACCCGCGATCAAGCTGAGGGATCCCGTCGTTATGCTCGCTCTCATGGAGTTCGACGACGGGCTCGATGACGATCCGTCGTCGTATCGAACCCCGCCCCCGCCCGATGATCGCCTCTGGCGACACCCTTCGGAGATGCGGCCGAAGCGCGCCAGCGGCGGCGAGCGCGTGTGGTTGGTGGGATCGATTTCTGGGCTCGTCGGCGCCCTGCTCGCCTCGGGCGTGGTCATCGCCGCAGGCGGCCTGAACAGCCGCACCACCGAGCACGTCATCGAGCGCCAAGACGTGCCGGTGCAGACGGTCTCGTCCAGTCCGCGCAGTGAATCGGTCGTCGACATCGCCCAGCGCGTACGCCCGGCTATCACGCAGATCCAGGTCGAGGGGAAGCAAGGGGATGCCAGCGGTTCGGGCGTCCTGTTCCAGAGCGATGGGCATCTGTTGACGAACTTCCACGTGATCGACGGCGCCGACGCCGTGAAGGTCGTCCTCGACAGCGGCCGCGAAGAGAACGCCACTGTCATCGGGTCGGACCCCGAGAACGATGTCGCCGTGCTCAAGATCCCCGGCGGTCCGTACCCGGTGGCGGCCCTGGGCACCGCAGCCGACCTGCGCGTCGGGCAATCCGCCATCGCCATCGGTTCCCCGCTCGGATTGGCCGGTGGGCCGTCAGTCACCGCGGGCGTCGTCAGCGCCCTGCACCGCCGGCTCGACACCAAGAGCGGCCCGCCGCTGCTCGACATGATCCAAACCGATGCTCCGATCTCACCGGGCTCTTCAGGCGGTGCCCTGCTCGACGCCAACGGCGCCGTCATCGGTCTCACGACGGCCGTGGCGACGACCGACGGCGCTCAGGGCCTCGGCTTTGCCACGCCGGTCGACGTGGCTCGCTCGTCGGCCGAGCAACTCATCAACACCGGCAAGGTCGTGCACGTCTGGCTGGGCATCGAGGGCACCGACGTCGACCCCACTACCGCGCAGAGCATGTCGCTCGACGGCGGCGCACTCGTCGGCAACGTCGTCAAGGGAAGTCCCGCGGACAAGGCCGGCCTGCAGGCTCGCGACGTGATCGTCGCCGTCGACAACCAGTCGGTGAAGTCGATGGGCGCCCTCGTCGTCGCCCTCCGAGGGCGCACTCCGGGCAACACCGTCACCCTCGACGTCTGGCGGGGCAACGACTTGAAGCACATGACGGTGACGCTCATCGAGCGTCCGCCCAACCCCTAACGCCGTCGGCGATAAGCCGCGACGGCGCCCGCCGCGGCGGCAGCGACCGCGGCAGCCGCGCCGCCCAGCGCGATCGCCTGGCGCCGGCCAAGGCTGAGCGACTGCCACCGCGGTACACCGGCGCCGGCCACAAAAGCTTCCTCGCTCGAATAGCGGGGCCGCCAACCTTCGGCGCGCAGTCGGTCATTGGCAACGACCCATGGGTGGAGCAGGTACGGCAGCACGTCCTTGGGCACGTCGGGGCCGAGCACCGGCTGCAGCCGCCGCGGCAGCCGGACCCGCACAGGCCCCGCGCTCAAGGCCTTCGCCTCCTCCTCGGACATCCAACCGTCGGGGGCCACGTTGAACACGCCGTCGAGCTCCGCCATGCACGCCAGCACGACTGCGTCAGCCAGATCGTCGCCGTGCAGGTATTGCACGGCGGGAATCGGGTCGGCAACGCCCGCGGGCAGCACGTCGCGCAGCAGGTGCGTGAGGCGGTCGTCGTCGCCGCCGAGGACGGTCACCGGGCGGAGAACGGCGAGCCGGGCGTCGGCGTTCGCCTCCCGCCACTCGAGAGCGACGCGCTCGCTCTCGGCCTTGGCCGTGGCATAGGCGAACCCCGGATTGGGCCGCATCGGCGCGTCCTCGGTCAGCGGCACAGGGTTGTTGGGCCACGCCCCGTACACCATGGCGCTCGACGTGTAGACGACCCGGCGCTCACCCTCGCCCACCGAGCGCAGCAGAGCGCGCATGCGGTCGGCGTCCACCGCACCGTCGTCGTCGATGCGCACGAACGTGTCCGCGTCGGTCGGTTGTGAGGTCACGCGCGCACCCGAATCCTCGAGGCGGCGCACGACCGCACGCCTGAGAGAAGTGTCGGAACCGATGACAGATACCGTTCGCACCGGACTTACCATGCCCTCCATGACCGACGAAGGTCCATCCGGGAACCCGTTCGAACAGCTCCCGATCTTCGGCGACCTGGCGAAACTGTTCAGCCAGCAAGGCCCCGTCAGCTGGGATGTCGCCCGTCAGATCTCAATGCTGCTCGCTACCGAAGGCCAGCCCGAGGCCAACGTCGACCCCCTCGTGCGCATGCGGTTCGAGGAATTGGCGCGCGTAGCCGAGCTCAACGTCGCCAACGCCACGGGTCTGCCCACAGCCCCCGGCGGCGGTGTGCTGCAGGTGCGCGCCGTCGGGCGAGGTGAGTGGGCCCAACGCGGCCTCGACGCGTACAAGCCGCTCCTCGAACGCCTGGCCACTGCGCTCTCCTTGCCAACCGACGGCGACGAAGTCGGGCCCGATCCGAGCACCGAGCTTCTCGGAAGCATCGGCAAGCTCCTCGGTCCCGTCCTGCTCGGCATGCAGTCCGGATTGATGGTCGGACACATGGCCCAACGGGCGCTCGGTCAGTACGACGTTCCGTTGCCGCGCCCGACGAGCGACGAGCTGCTCGTGGTGCCCGCCAACATCGACACCTTCGGCGGTGAGTGGAGCCTTCCCGAGGAGGACCTGCGGCTCTGGATCCTCCTGCATGAGCTCGTGCACCACGCCGTGCTCGGGGTGCCGCATGTCCGCGCCCGGCTCGGCCAGCTGCTCGATGAATACGTGTCGAGCTTCGAAGTCGACCCGCAGTCGCTCGAAGGCAGTCTCGGCGAGATCGACCTCGGCGACCCGAGCGGACTGCAGTCGTTGCTCGGTAACCCCGAGACGCTCTTCGGCGCCATCCAGACGTCGACTCAGCGCGAAGTCCTCGTACGCATCGAAGCGCTCGTCGTGCCGCTCGTCGGCTACGTCGACTACGTCCTCGACACCGTCGGTCGCCGCTTGATCTCGTCCTATGACATGGTCACCGAGGCCCTCCGGCGGCGGCGCGTGGAGGCGAGCGAAGGCGACCGCTTTGTCGGCCGCCTTCTCGGACTCGAGTTGGGACAGGCGCAGTACGACCGCGGCGCCGCGTTCGTGCGAGGCGTCGTCGAACGCGCTGGGCCCGAAGGCGCCCACCAGCTCTGGAGCTCTCCGCGTGAGCTGCCGACGCCGGCAGAGCTCGACGCTCCCGGCCTCTACCTCGCCCGTCTCGAGTTCGACGACGACGCTGACGGCGCCGAGTAGTTCCGCCGTCCGAGCACGTAGAAGATCGTCGCCCCCGCGCACGCCACCGCAAGCATGATCATGCCCACGCGTGTGGGGACGGGCACGACGACAGGCAGCAGGGCGGCCGCCACCCACACGAGCTGAAAGCGCGTCTCGAAGCGGGCGAACGCCCGGCCGCGTGCCGCATCGGGCGCGTCGCGCTGGACGATCGAGTCAAACGCCAGCTTGCCGGCGCTGGCACCGAAGCCGACCACGCCGGCCAGAGCGCTCGCGGCGGCGCGGTTGCCGAAGCGGGCGCCGATGGCGGCGGCGAGGGCGACGGCGAAGAGCGACGCCGTCAGCATCCGTTCCTCGGTCACCAGCCGCCGCACTCGCGGCGCCAGTAACGCACCCACCAGCGTCCCGATCAGACTGGCGCCGACGGCGATGCCGAACCACCAGGACGGCGCGTGTGCCCGTCGGAACGCAAACGCCAGCAGGAACGTGAGGAAGCCGACGGCCCCGCGGAGGACCGCCATCGCCGTCGACCCGAGCAGGATGCCGTGGCTCTTGAGGGCGGCGGTCTCGGTGGCGGTCGGCGCCGGGGGCCGGTCGACGGGGGCCCGGGCCAGACGCAGCCCGGCGATGGCCGCCGCCGCGAACACGACGGCGGCGAGGCGCAGCACCCACGGCGCGCCGAGGAACGACAGCTTCAACACGAGCGCACCAGGTCCGGCGGCCACAAACCCGGCGAGGGCGCCGAGCACGGCCAGACGGGCGTTGGCCCGTACCAGCTCGCGGTCGTCGGCGACGGTGGCGGGCACAAGCGCGGCCCTGGTGATGAGGTACGACTTCGAGAGCACGAGCACGACGAACGCTTCGGGGAACAAGAGGAGGCTGTGCAGGTGGCGGGCCATCAGCAGGCAGACAATGACGCGGCCTGCGAGCGACAGGACCACAACCATGCGCCGGCCGCTGCGGCTGCGGTCGAGCACGGGGCCGAGGAGGGGCGCTACCACGGCGAAGGGCGCCATCGTGAGCACGAGATACAGGGCCACGCGGCCCTGCGCTGCGTGGGGCGAGATCGAGAAGAACAACGACCCGGCCAGGGCGATGGTGACCAGGGTGTCGCCGGCGATGGCCAGCACGTGGGTGAGGGCCAGGCGGGCGAAGGGCGAGCCGCCGGTCAGGCCCGCGAGGGTGAACGCCCGCCGTGCCGGCGCCTGCAAGGGGCGCCAGCCTGACGAGTCGGCCGTATCGGCGTCGCTCACCGGTCCATCGTACGGGCCACCCTTGGGACTCAAGCGGGGTCCATTTCACGCCGATTTCTTAGACATGCCGGACCTCTCGAACCTGCTCGGTGCCGTCTACGGCGACGGCCCGTCCAAGCCGTCCCGCGACACGGAAGACGAGGCGCACGTCGAGCACGAGCCGGCCGCCGCCGAGCGGGGCCCCGCCGTCCCCGACTGGGCCGACGACGAGCACCTCGATGCCGCCTTCGCCGAGTGGAAGCCCGGACCGTCGGCCGACGCCTCGCCGACCGAGCACGCCTTCGTAATGGACGCCGACGACGATCCGGCGCCTCCCCTCGCCGACGACCTGGCCGCCGCCCTCTCCGAGGCGCTGGTGGCGGCGTCCGGCACCGCCGACGACACCTCCGACGAGGCCCCGGCCTTCTCGCAGCCGGCGTCAGGATTCGACTTCTCGGCATTCACCGACGAGCCGGACGAGGCCGTAGCAGACGACACGGAAGTCGAGGACGAGACTCCCGACCTCTCCAAGTCTGAGATCGCGCCGCTCGAACAGGCACAACCGGAACAATCTCGAGAACTTGGAGAGGTTGTCGAGCTGCACGGACCTGACGAGCTGCACGAAGCTGAGCCGACGCCAGAGCCCGAGCCCGAAGTCGAGGCCGTGCATGAAGTCGAGGCCGTGCATGAGGTCGAAACGCCCGAGCCTTCGCCGTTCGCACCGCCCGCGTACGACGCCGACCCGGAGCCGGAGCCGGAGCCGGAGCCGGAGCCTCAGCCGTCGATCACGTCGCAGCGCGCCGCGGCCGCCGAGCTGACTGCGGCCAGCCGCATCGATCCCGACCCCGTCGTCGAGATGCCCCCCGCGGCACCCGAGGCTGTGGCCACGAGCTCCGTCCCCACGCCCGCGGCGCCCGCACCTGCGCCTGTGATGAGCGACGGCGGCGAAGCGCCGACCGCGCTGCTCCCGGGCATGCGTCGTTGGGAGCGCAGCGACGACGACATCCTGCCCGAGAAGCAGGCCAAGAAGTTCTTCAGCTTCAGCTTGCGGCGGGGCTGAGCCCGAGCGCCTGCTCGACGGCGTCGGCTGCGTCAGCTTCGACCTCGACCGCGGCCCGAATGCCGACGAGCGGCGTCACCGCCACGTACCCGGCGATAACGAGAGCGGTGTCCGTGTCGGGGTCGAGCTCCTCTTCGGTCTCGCGAAGCTCGACCTGCAGGCGCCCGTCGATCGTCTCCCCCAACGTCGTCCGCACCGTCCCGAACGGCGCCAGCCGGGCGGCCCGGACACCTCGCACCTCGGCGAGGGGCAGGTTGGGCACGTTGAGGTTGAGCACGGTCTTGGGCGGCGACGCTGCGACCCAAGCGACCGCACCGGCGGCAACGGCGGCGGCCGTGTCGTAATGCATCGGGTCGCCGGCGCCCACGCTGACTGCGAGCCCGGACAGGCCGAGGTTGGCGGCCGTGAGCGCGGCGCCGACGGTGCCGGAGTGGAGCGTCGAGCGGCCGGTATTGGGCCCGGGGTTGATCCCGGAGACGACGACGTCGGGCGGGTCGCCGAAGGCGCCCAGGCGGCCGATGATCACGATCAAGGCGGGCGGGGCGTCGACCGCGAAGGCGGGCACGTCCGGTGCCGCGTCGAGCTCGACGGCGGTGACCTCGACGCCGTCGGGCCCTCCCATGGGACCGATGGCGGAACTGGCGCCGCTGTGATCGGTCGCCGGCGCGGCGACGACGACGTCGTGGCCCAGCGCGGAGACCGCGGCCGCCAGAACAGACAGGCCCGGCGCGGCGATGCCGTCGTCGTTCGTGACGAGGACCCGAAGGCCCGAGCGGACTGCGCTCAGCTGCCGGCGTCCTCCTGCTGCGGCGCCTCGCTGTTGTCCTCTTCCTCGGGGATCCCGAGATCCCACTCGAGGATCAGCGCCTCGCGCTCGGCGTCACGGGCGACGCGCTCGCGGTTGCGCCGGAACTGCGGGTCATGCGGAGGCAGGAGCAGGAGCCGGGCCAGCGCTCGCTGACGGAACTCCTCGATGACCGAACGCTCGCCGAACTCCGACTGCACCTCCCAGTGCGGCGCGACCGGACCGAGGTAGACGATCCGAACGTGTCCTTGCGGTGGGCGTGGAGCCTCGAGCTCTTCGGGAGCCTGCGACATACGCCGAGACTACCGGGGTCCTATCCCCCGCCCGTGGCCCGGGAGCCGAGCGTTACCGACGTGGTTTGCTTCTGGTTGCCACGTTGATAGGTGACGTCCACCTTGTCGCCCGGCTGGTGTTTGCGCACGGCGGCGCTGAGGTCGTCGCTCGAAGAGATGGTGTCGTTGCCGAATTTGAGGATGACGTCGCCCGATTGGAGGCCCGCGTTGTCGGCGGCCGTTCCGGGAGTCACGTCCTGCACGTAGGCGCCGTTCGACACCGACAGGCGCAGGCGTTGCTGGATGTCAGGGGTCACGGTGACGGTGGTGACACCGAGGAAGGCCGCGGCCTTCACGGTGCCCTTCCCCGCTTTGAGTTGCTCGGCGATGGGCTTGACCGTGTCCATGGCGATGGCGAACCCGATGTTCTGGGCCTGGCCGGCAACCGCGGTGTTCATACCGATCACCTCGCCTGCCGAGTTGGCCAGCGGGCCCCCGGAGTTCCCTGGATTGATGGCGGCGTCGGTCTGGATGAGGTGCTCGAGGCGGCCGTTGTCGGCATCGATGCTGCGGTCGACAGCCGAGATGATGCCGTGGGTGACGGTGGGTCCTCCGGGCAGGGCGAGAGCGTTGCCGATGGCGACGACGTCGTCGCCGACAACCATCGACGCCGAACGTCCGAGCGTCACCGTCTTGAGGTTGCTCGCCCCTTGCATCTTGATCACGGCTACGTCTGCGGTCGTATCGGCGCCGAGCAGCACGGCGTCGTAGGTCCGGTTGTCGGTCGTCAGTGTGACCTTGATGTTCGTCGCGCCGGCGATGACGTGGGCATTGGTGAGAACGTCGCCGTCGGGCGTGATGATCATCCCAGTACCGGCTCCCTGCTGGGGCTCGGGTTGGAAGAACTCGTTCTGGCTGAAGCCCTGCGTGCGGATGTTGACGACGCCCGGCTCCACCTTCGAGAGCACGCTCTGGACGTCGCCGGTGACGAGCTTGCTGCTGTTGGAGCCGAAGTTGGTGACCGAGCGCGTCGTGGTCTTCCGTCCGAAGGCGGCGACCAGCCCGCCGGCCACGAGCGCCCCGACCAGGGCGCCGATGAGGGCGGGCCACAGCCACGAACGGGATGGCGTTGTCGTCGCAACGGGCGGTGCCGCGGGAATCCCCGGCTGCTCGGCGGTGGGCTCGTTTGCCGTGTCACTCAGGGTGGGGATGGTGTCGTTCTCAGGTGGCTCCCAGGTCGGCCGATCATCATCCACGGGTGCCCGCCTTTCGAGTGGTCACGGCCCCTGATCTTGCCCAAGACTGCATCATCCGAAGGGGTCACAACCGTCGTACAAGAGGGGAACCTCCAAAAGCTTGGGGCCGTTGTGCTGTTGGACGGGCACCGAGGAGAGGCCGATGACCGAAGAGTGGATGGCGAAAGGGCGGTGCCGTGAGGAACCGCCGTCGACGTTCTTCCCCAGTGACGGGGTAGGCGTCGAGATCGCCCGCCGCATCTGTGCGGAGTGCCCGGTGAAGGCACCATGCCTCGAGTACGCGCTGCGTAACGGCATCGACCACGGGGTCTGGGGCGGCACGTCCGAGCGTGAACGTCGCCGCATCGCTCGCCGCCGGCGCTTGGCCGCCGAGGCGATCCTCGAGCCCATCGCCGAGTAACAGCGGTCGACTGGCCGGGCTCTAGAGCCCGCCTCTGAAGGACTCCACCAGCTCCCGGCAGGCCTGCCGCAGGCGGTGGGCCACCGATGTCGAACGATGGACGGGCACCGACTGGGCGACGGTGGCGAGCTCGTCGGGCGGCACGTCGCCCATCAGCGTGTAGACGGTGCGGCCGGCAGTCCACACGATGCCTTCGCCTCCCGGCCATGAGAACGCCCACGCCGGATGCCCAGAGAGGCGGACGGTGCGGCGGTCCGCCGGCAGGTCGCTCTTGTCGAGCGCACCCTCCTCCTGGAAGAGAGACAGGTCGTAGAGCCCGTCGCTGTACACCAGCTGCACCACGCCGCCCTGCGTGAACGCACCCAGGCGCTTGTACCCAGACGCAAGGACACTGGGCTCCCTCTCGGACGAAGGCACCTTGCTGAGCGCCAACGTCTTGGGCACGTCGCTCCTCGGTGCCGCCGGCGTCGTCGGCGGCGTCATCGACTGGTCGCCGATGTTGATGTGATCGAAGGTGAACGAGCGTTGGAGCGTCCCGCGCGCGTCGTACTGACTCCGCCGCAGCAGCAGCTTTGTGTTGGCCTCGAGATCCAGCCGCTCGCGCACGGTGCCGCCCTTCAGCGCTTCGACGACGTCGGTCGGATAGCCGGCAACCTGCTCGGTGCCGACCGAGCGGATGTCGTACGCGTCTTCGACGTTGGGGCGGGCGGCGGACGCCAATCCTGAGGGCCACAGCTCCTGCCACCCGTTTCCGGGGTCGTACACCAGGCGCTCCGTCCCCACGGCCATAGCCGAGCCCTGACCATGAGATTGCGCCAACAGCGTGCCGTGGGTGCCCTCGACACTGATGTGCTCCTCACGCAGCACCGAAGCATCCCGCCACTGCAGGGTCACCGACCCGGAGAACGGCGTCTGCTCCGCCGCCTTGCGCGCTTCGTCGAGCGGGTCGTGATCTGTCGCCGCTCGCGCCGGCACCGGCCATGGGCCGGCCAACACCACGACCAGAGCAGCGAGCCCGACGATCCTTTTCATCTGTTGAACGACACCGGGACTGCGGCCGGGGTGATCTCGCTGATCGGATCACCGGAGGTCGACGCCGACGCTGTATGGGCGCTGACGAGCTGGGCGACGTGTGTGGAGACGTGCGGCTCCCGGGGCGCGACGAGTGACATGACGGCCACCGACGCCACCGCGCCGGCCGCGAGCGCACCGACGCCAGCGCGCGCCCACCGATGCTTAGGCCGCAGCATGCGTTCGAAAAGCCCGAAGGGCGGGTCCACCGGCGGCAGGTCGCGGACAAGCGTGCGGGCCTCGCCGATGAACTGCACCTCGCGCCGGCACTCGACGCATACCTCGAGGTGGGCGCGCACGCCGTCCACCTCGCGCGGGGTCAGCTCGCCGTCGAGGTAGGCGCTCAAAAGATCGCCGGGATGGGCGCTCATGTTCATGCTTCAGCAGTTCTCATGCCGGAAGTAGTGCCTTTCGTAACATGGCCCGGCCGCGGTGAATGCGGCTGCGCACGGTGCCTACGGGGACGCCCAGGGACTCGCCGATCTCCTGGTAGGAGAGGCCGACCACGTCGCACAGGACGACGGCGGCCCGAAAGTCGTCGGGGAGCCGCGCCAGGGCGGCCTGGATGTCGTCGGGCAGCATCTCAGCGGCCAGTGCCTCGTCGGCCGCGCTGCTCGGCGGGAGCACCCAGTCGGGGTCCTCGGGCAGCAGGTCCTCGGGCCGGCGCTTCTTGCGCCGGACGTCGTCGAGGAAGGCATTGGTGGCAATACGGCTGAGCCATCCTTCCATTGACCCCGGCTGGTAGGTCTCGAGCCCCCGGCGTACCCGCAACAGCACCTCCTGAACGAGGTCTTCAGCGTCCTCTCGGTTTCCCGTGAGGCGGTACGCCACCGTGTAGAGGAACCGCCCGTGGCTCCGGGCGACCTCCTCCCAGGTGGGTGCCCCCTCACCCGCCATCTCTAACGACGGCCGAGGGGGGCCGGTTCCCCTTGCCTATCCCTGGGCGGGCGGCGGGACGTCCTTGCTGGCGTTTCGCTCACGCTCGGCCAGCAGGGCGTCGAGCTCGGCCCGGCTCATCGTGACCTGCTCGTTCGGATCCGCCACGGGCACCTGCGGCGGTGCCGGCGCGGCCGGTGCAGGAGCCGGAGGCGCTACGGGCGGGGCGGCCGGTGCAGGCGCAGGAGGGACGGTGGGGGCGGTGGGCGCCGTTTGGGTCGCCTTCGCCGCTTCCTCCGACTCCCGCTCCTCTGTGCCCTTCTTGAACTCGCGTGAGGCCTCTCCCAGAGACTTGGCGAGCTTGGGCAGCCGCGTTGTTCCGAACAACAGCAGGACGATGACCAGGATGATGATCAGTTCGGGCGCTCCGAGGCTCATCGCGCCACCAGGCTACAGGCAGATGCCACCAGTTCGACAGCGTCATCGTCCACGATCGAAAACGGTACTGCCGCCACACTGACGACGAGCGAACCCACGCCCAGCTCCTGCCAGCGGCCCAGTTGTTCGGCGACCTCCTCCACCGTGCCCACCAGGCGTCCCGTCCGCCAGTGGTCGAGGCTCATGCCGTCGAGGACGCCCGGAAGCGTGCGCTGCCGTAGCCGCTCGAAGCGCCGCTCGAGGTCGGCCTGGTCCTCGCCGACGAGCGTGTACAGGCCGAGCGAGCGGGTCACGGTCGCCGGATCCCGCCCCGCTCGTTCGCACGCTTGGTCGAGCACAGCGAGACGTTGTCGATAGTCGTCGTGCGTCCACGCCCACACGGTGTTCCATCCGTCCGCCCTGCGCGCGCACAGGTCCAAGAGGCGGTCGCCCTTGCCTCCGACCCAGATCGGCGGACGCGGACGCTGCACGGGCCTCGGGAGGCAGCGCGCCTGTTGCGTTCTGTAGTGGCGCCCCGTGTAGGTGAACGGGCCACCGGCGAACAAGCCGTCGAGGACGTCGATGGCCTCCTCGAGTCGCTCCAGCCGGACCCGAGGCGGTTCCATGCCGACACCCGCGGCGTCGAGCTCCGGTTCGTAGTTGCCGGCGCCCAACCCGGCGATCAGCCGGCCGCCGGACAGCACGTCGAGGGTGGACAAGGCCTTGGCCAGCACCGACGGCGGCCGCAGAGGAACCGACGCCACGAGAATGCCGAGGCGCACGTCGGTGGTCAGCCTGGACAACGCGGCCAGGCCCGCGATCGGGTCGTAGACATCGAAGGTCTCCTCGGGTCCGCCGTACTTGGCGACGTCCCAGAAGAGATGGTCGGCCAGCCAGATCGACCCGAAGCCGAGCGCTTCCGCCCGGCGAGCCCAGTCGCACACCGTCTGCCACTGCAGCGGGCGTTCTCCCGGGATGGAGAAGTCGAATTGCGGTAGCGCCAAGCCGACGTCCATGACGTGTGCGAGCGTAAGGGCGGATGTTGGAGTGCGTGATCAACGTCAGCGAAGGGCGCGACGAGAACGTCATCGACGGCCTACGCACGGTGGCAGGCCGCAGCCTGCTCGACCTGCACCACGAACGCCGTCACAACCGCGCCGTGCTGACGCTCGCGGGTCCTGACGTGGAGAGCGCGGCGCGCGCCGTCACCGCGTTGGGGATCAGCACGATCGACCTGCGCGTCCACGCGGGAGCCCATCCTCGGCTGGGCGCGGTCGACGTCGTGCCCTTCGTGCCGCTTGAGGGCTCGGCGATGAGCGACGCGGTGGCGGCGCGCGATCGCTTTGCCAGCTGGGCCGCGAACGAGCTTGGCGTTCCGTGCTTCCTCTACGGAGACGAACGCTCGTTGCCCGACGTCCGGCGCACGGCGTTCAAGTCCCTCCCCCCTGACGTCGGGCCCGGCGAGCCACATCCGACGGCGGGTGCGATCTGCGTCGGCGCTCGGCCCGTGCTCGTCGCGTACAACGTCTGGCTCGTGCCCGGCACCGACGTAAGCGTTGCGGGTGAGATCGCTTCCGCCGTGCGAGGTCCCGCGGTGCGCGCCCTCGGGCTCGACCTCGAAGGGCTCGCGCAGGTGTCGATGAACCTCATCGACTGGCGGACGGTCGGGCCGGCCGACGCCTATGACGCCGTCGCCGACCTCGCTGAGGCCAAGGGCACCCATGTGTCTGCCGCCGAGCTGGTGGGGCTCATGCCCGAGGGGGCCCTCCTGTCGATCCCGGAGGACCGTTGGCCCGACCTCGGCTTGAGCCGGCTGCAGACGATCGAGGCCTGCCTCAAGCGGGCAGGCCTGTGACCTATGCCGAGGCGATCTCGCCGCGGCGGCGGGCCAACGCCCGGGCCCGGCGGATGCGGCGCCGCTCGCGCTCACTCATGCCGCCCCAGATGCCGAACTTCTCGCCGTTCTGCAGGGCGTACTCGAGGCACTCGAGGCGCACGACGCAGCCCCGGCAGACCTCTTTGGCCTCTCGCGTCGACGCCCCCCGCTCGGGGAAGAAGAGGTCGGGGTCGACGCCCAGGCAGTTGGCCTGGTCCTGCCACGTGCGGTCGAACACGTCGATCTTGCGAACCACTCGCTCCATCGGTTGGCCTCCCCTCGTATCGGCAACTGCCACCGATGTAATTACAACCGTGTCATCAGATCACGCTTGAGCATCCGCGCGCAAGGGGAAAGCGCACGGGATGTCACGAAAATCGTCCGAAGGAGGGTTACGTCATGGATATTCAGGCCGTTCGGGGCGACATCACGGCCGAGGAGGTCGATGCCGTGGTCAACGCGGCCAACCAGGCCCTGGCCGGCGGAGGCGGCGTCGACGGGGCCATCCACCGTGCTGCAGGCCACCGAGAGCTCCAGGAGGCCTGCCAGAAGCTGGGCGGCTGCGAGACCGGCGACGCCAAGGCCACGCCCGGCTTCGGGCTCCCCGCCCGCTGGATCATCCACGCCGTCGGCCCCCGCTGGCGCGGCGGCGCCAAGGGCGAGGCCGAGCTGCTTGCCTCGTGCTACCGACGGTCGCTGGAGGTGGCGGACGAGCTCGGCGCCAAGTCCGTCGCCTTCCCCGCTATCTCCACCGGCATCTACGGCTACCCGCCCGAGGAGGCGGAGAGGATCGCCGTGGAGACCGTCAGGTCAACCCCGACCCAGGTTGAGCTGGTCCGGCTGGTGGCGTTCGACGAGGCGACGCACCGCCTGTACGTCGACCTGCTGGGCGCCTAACTGGTTCTTTGCGCGTTTTTCGTTGTCTGACAACAGAAGACGCGCAAAGAACGGAGCAGTTCAGCCGGCGCGGGAGGCGCGGCCCCGCAGGGCCCGCTTCTGCTCGATGAAGTCCACGAGGACGTAGCTGCCGAGGGTTTCAGGCGTCGTGAAGAACGCACGGCCGCGGTTCATCCGCGTCAGCTTCTCGACGAAGCTGCGCAGGTAGCTGTTGGCGTCGAGCATGAACGTGTTGATGCGGATGTCCTCGCGCGTGCAGCGGGCGACTTCTTTGAGCGTGGCCTCGACGGTCTCACGCACAGGCGGGTAGTTGAAGAAGACGTCGCCGCCCGGCAGCAGGTGGGCGGTGGGCTCGCCGTCGGTGACCATGATGATCTGCTTGGTGCCCGTCTGGCGGGCGAGCATCCGGCGGCTCAGCAGGAACGCGTGCTGCATGTTGGTGCCGTAGACGAAGTCCCATGAGACCTCCGGCAGTTGCTCGGGCTTGAGCTCGCGCGCCACTTCGCTGAAGCCGACGATGCCGAGGTAGTCGCGCGGGAACTGCATCGAGATCAGCGAGTGCAGCGCCATCGCCACCTTCTTGGCGGCGAGGAAGTTGTCGCGCATCGGCATCGACAATGAGAGGTCGAGCATGAGCACGGTGCTCGACTTGGTGATCGTCTCCGTGCGCTCGACCTCGAAGTCGTCGGGGTGCAGATGGATCGGCGTGCCGCCGCCGGTGCGGCGGATGGCGTTGCGGAGCGTGCGCTCGATCTGCAGGTTGAAGGGGTCGCCGTATTCGTAGGGCTTGGTCTCGTAGTTGCGCTCATGGCCCACGCCCGAACGCTCCAGCTGGTGGCGTCCGAGGCGATCCTGGTTGAGCTTGGCGAACAGGTCGGCCAACGCGTTCTGACCGATCTTCCGCATGCCCTTCGGCGTCAGCTCGTAGCGGCCTTCCTTCTGTTCGATGAGGCCGGCTTCCTCGAGCATCTTGGCCAGTTCGGCGAGGCGCTCGAGGCTCCGGGCGCCGTCGTCACCGAGCAGGTCTCGCGCCTTGTCGATGTCGACCTCGGCCAGCGCACCCGGTGACGTCGCCGAGCGCATCAGGTTCTCGAGCTGGTCGATGTCGCCGAGCTTGTCCATCAGCTGGGCGGCCTCGACGAAGCCGAGCGGGTCCTGACCGCTGAAGTTGTACTTGCGGTCCCAACCCATCTGCGGGAACAGCCCGCGCAGGTGTTCGCCCAGCTGGTCGACCTGCCAGCGCAAGTCCATGTCCTCGAGAAGCTGCTCGGCGAGACCCTGCAGTTGGGCCCGCTGCTCGGGTGTCATCGAGTTCAACATGGCCTGCATGGCCGCCATCTGCTCGGCCATCTGCTCGAGAAGCTCATCGAGGTTCTGCGGGTTGCCGGGGAAGAAGTCGCCGAACTGGTCCATGAACGACTGGAAGTCGGGCTCCTGGCCGTTGGCCCGCTGCTCGAGCATCTGGTTCAGCGCCGAGAGCATGTCCTTCATGCGCTGCATCTGCTCGGGGCTCACGTCCTGCATGGCGCCGGCCATCTGGTTGAAGTAGCTCTGCATCAACTGCTGGCGCAGCTTGTCCATCAGTTCGTCGAAGCGCTCGCGGGCCTCCGACGACGTGAACTCGTACTCGGACAGCTCGCGCACCTGGCCCGCCAGGTCGGGCGGCAGCAGGTCGAGCTCCATGCGCTTCTCCTGGGCGACCTGCTCGGTGATCTCCTGGCGGCGCTGGTCACCCGACTGACGGGCCTCTTGCTCGAGCTGGTCGATGCCCTGGCGTTCCTGGTCGACGACCTCGCGAAGCTCACGGGCGATGTCGTCGTAGACGCCGCCGAGGTCGTACTTCTCGAGTTCGTCCTTGCGCCGCCGCCGCAGCCGCTCCATCAGCTCGCGCATACCGGCCAGCCGCTCGCCGTTCTGGTCGCGGAACCCGGATTGCATCATCCGGCGCAGCGCGGCGTTGAGGTCGCCGTGGTACAGCAGGTCGTCGGTGATCTCGGAGAGGATGTCGTCGGCGTCGAGCTCGAAGCCGGCCTGTGTGCCGTCCCAGCGGCTGTAGCGGAAACCGACGGGCATCGGACCGGGCCTAGCCCCGACCCCGGTACGTCGCCTTGGTGCCGACGGCGTCCTTGTTCAAGCGCTTGGAGAGGTGCAGGCCCTCGAGCACGAACTCGACGGCGCTGGCGATCGCGGCAGGCGTCTCGCTGCCCGCCAACTCGACCACGGCCGGGCGCATGGCCGGGACCGTGTTGAGGATGTCGACGTAGGCCGACGACGGCACGTCGTCACCGGCGTGCACGACAGAGCCCTCGCTGAACGCGTTGAGCACGTCGCGAAACTGGTCGATCGGGCAGCGCTCCTTGAACACGGTCAGCACCGCGGCCTTGAACAGGTTCTGAACGACGGTCTCCTCGCGCCCCTCTTCGAGGGTCTCGATCTCGACCTTGCCCGCCGTGGACGAAGCAAGAGCGTCGAGGTCGCTGATGCGGGGCACCACATCGGGCTCACCCAGGCGCAGCGCCCGCCGCGTGGCGTTGGCGATCATCGTTTCGTAGTTGGCGATCGACAGACGCACCGAGACACCGGAGCGCTGGTTGATGTGGGCGCTGGCCCGGGCCAACTGACTGACGGTTGCGACGATCTCGGACATGTGGTCGGGGACCTGCACGCGCAGTCCCGGCAGATCGAAGGTGCGGCTCTCCTGACCGACGATCTCCAACTCGGTCTCGGTATCGAGCGGATAGTGCGTGCGAATCTGGGCGCCGAACCGGTCCTTCAACGGCGTGATGATGCGGCCTCTGTTCGTGTAGTCCTCGGGGTTCGCGCTCGCGACCAGCATCAGGTCGAGGGGCAGGCGGATCTTGTAGCCGCGCACCTGGATGTCGCGTTCCTCGAGCACGTTCAGGAGGCCGACCTGGATGCGCTCGGCCAGGTCGGGCAGCTCGTTGATCGAGAAGATCCCACGGTTGGTGCGGGGTACGAGCCCGTAGTGCAGCGTCAGCTCGTCGGACAGATAGCGGCCCTCGGCGACCTTGATCGGATCGACCTCGCCGATGAGGTCGGCGATGGACGTGTCGGGCGTGGCCAGCTTCTCCCCGAAGCGGGTCTCACGGTGCACCCACTCGATGGCGGTGTCGTCGCCGTGCTCACGCACGAGATCACGTCCGTACTTCGACACGGGGTTGTAGGGGTCGTCGTTGATCTCCGAGCCGGCGACCACCGGCATCCACTCGTCGAGCAGCTCGATGAGGGTGCGGATCATCCTTGTCTTGGCCTGACCACGCTCGCCGAGGAAGATCACGTCGTGGCCGGCGAGGAGGGCGTTCTCCAGCTGCGGCAAGACCGTGTCGTCGTAACCGACCACGCCGGGGAACAGTGGCTCCCCCGCCTTGACCTTGGCGGCGGCGTTTCGTCGCACCTCCTCTTTGACCGGGAGTGACTCCCAGCCCGACTCGCGAAGCTGACCGAGGGTGGCGGGACGCGACATGGGCCCCAACCTACCCTCGGCGCTCCGTTAGCCCTCCTCGCCGGCGAGCCGATCCGATGGCCGACCGACCTGGCAGAATCTCCGTCGTTCGGGCGCTCTAGGGGGGAGGACACCATCCGGACATGAGCTGGGGAGAGCCGTCGGAGGCGTCTGGGAGTCGCCGGATTCCCAACAACATCCCGATGCCGTTGACGACGTTGATCGGCCGCGCGGCCGAAACGGCGGAGGTCGCGCGTTTGCTTGCCGAGCACCGGCTGGTCACCCTGACTGGCGCTGGTGGCTGCGGCAAGACGCGCCTCGCTTTGTGCGTGGCAGCCGAGGTGCGTGGGTCCTTTCGTGACGGCGTCTGGTTCGTGGACCTCGGCCCGATCGGCCAGGACGCGGGTGTTGCGAGAGCCGTCGCAGCAGTACTCGGCGCCTCACTCTTGCCGGGCCAAGATCCGCTCGACGCGGTGGCGGCCCATGCCGCGGCCTCGAAGCTCCTTATCGTGCTCGACAATTGCGAACACGTCGTCGAAGCCTGCTGCGTCGTCTCAGATGCCATCCGGCGAGCCTGCCCGCACGTGCGGATCCTTGTGACGAGTCGCGAGATCCTCGGGGCCGAGGGCGAGGTCGCATGGCGGGTGCCGTCGCTGTCGCTGCCACCCTCCACGCCCTCGCCCACCGTCCAAGACGTGGCAGGGGCCGATGCGGTCCGATTGTTCGTCGATCGAGCGACGCTCGCACGGCCGAACTTCGTCCTCACCAACGAGACCGCACGAGAGATCACCGCCATTTGCCGACGACTTGACGGGATTCCGCTCGCGATCGAGTTGGCCGCGGCGCGCGTTCGCGTGCTCTCCCCCGCCGAGATTCTCGCGGGGCTCGACGACCGGTTCCGGCTGCTCGGCAGCGGAAACCGTGCTGCACTCGGCCGACATCAAACGCTCACCGCCTCGGTGGCTTGGAGCTACGACCTTCTCACCGATGACGAGCGCGCCGCGTTCCGGCGTCTCTCGGCGTTCAGCGGGACGTTCGACCTCGACACCGCCGAGGCGGCGGCCGCCGCGGACGGGGTTGAATCGCGGGCCGTCCTCGACCTCCTGTCGGCGCTCGTGGACAAGTCGCTCGTCATCGCGGAAGATCGGGGGGCGTCCACCCGCTACCGGATGCTGGAGACCCTGCAGGCGTTCGGCCGCGAACGGCTCGCGAACTCGGCAGAGATGGACGGCGTCTACGAGCGAGTCGCCCGCCATTACCTCGCCCAAGCCGTATCTGTGGGCAATCTGGACTACGGCCGGCTCATGGTCGAGCTGGAGAACATCAGAGCCGCGATCACATGGGCCCTCGATTGCGAGCCGCAATTGGCGCTCGAACTCTCGACCGCGGTCGCGCTGGTCGTCGTGCAGGCCGGAGACGTGCAGTCCGCGCGCCGGTGGCTCGAACAGGCACTCGCCAAGGACCCGGGCACCGACCGGCGTGCGCGTGCGCGTGCCCTCGCTCACCTTGCGTATGCCTCTTTCGCCGTAGGTGACCTGATAGGGATCCCGGCCATCGCCGAGGAGGCGGTGACCATCGGTCGTGAGGTCAAAGACGACAGAACTGTCGCCCGGGCGCTCAATGCGCGCGGCTGGGCCCTCGGCAGCATGTTCGGAGTCGAGGCCGCCGAGGTCGACCTCCGCGAAGCGATTGACCTCGCACGGCGGAGTGGTGACACCTGGTGTCTGATCGAGTCGCTCAAGAGTCTCGGTTACGTGACGGTGATGCATGACGACCCCGCGGGCGGTCGTATCTGGCTCGAGGAGGCGGTGAATACAGCCCGCTCGGCCCGTCGCAGGGTCATGGAGGAAGAGGCATCGCTCTGGCTGGCCTGGGCTGACCTCTTCCTCGGCAACCTCCGCGGTGCCCGGAGCCGACTCGAGCGACTTGTCCCCGCGTTTCAATCCCGAGATGCAGCGCTTCTTGCGTGCCTGTCACTCGGGTACCAGGCGCTGACCCTCGCGCTCATGGGAGAGGCAGAGAACGCTCGAGCTCGTATTCGCGACGTGATTGCGCGCAGCCGGCCGGGGGGCAAGCCGCTGCTGTGGCTCTTGGCGGACGCACTGACCTTCGCCGTGCTCATCGAACTGGCCGCGGGTGAGTTGACCACGAGCCAGACATTCGCAGACGAGGCGTCGGAGGTCTGCGGTCCGGGTACGCCGCCGGTCGCACGGACGCGGCTCCTCGTGTTTCGCGCCCTGACGTTGATCGAGCTCGGCGATCTTGCCGGTGCTCGAGCCGCCAACGACGAAGCCCTCGCCGTCGCGGAGCCATCCCGGATGAAGTGGACGATCGCGTTCGGCCGTCTGAACGCGGCGCGGCTCGCGGCGCTGGAAGGCCAGCCGGACCTCGCCGAAGACCTCGCCCACGAGTCGCTCGTTGCCGCCCATGAGATGCAGGATCAGCTGCGCATGCCTGAAGCGCTCGAGTTCCTGGCTCGACTCGATGCAGACGCCGGGCACCACGCCGAGACGACTCGACTTCTCGGAGCGGCAGCCGCTCTCCGCGACCGATCGGGGTATGCATTGTTCGCACTGGACCGGCCCCGTCTGGAGGACCTGAGCACCGCCATGCGCTCCGTCCTCGGCGACGCCGAATTCAATCGTCTGCTCGACGAGGGCAAGGCGCTCGATACGGACGCCGCCGTCAGTTATGCCCGTCGCGGTCGTGGAGAACGACGCAGACCCTCCTCCGGCTGGGACGCGCTCACACCGACCGAACTGGAAGTCACCCGGCTCGTGGCCCAAGGGCTGACCAACCCGCAAGTTGCCGAGCGCCTCTTCGTCACGCGGTCCACCGTCAAGGCCCACCTTGGCCACGTGTTCGCCAAGCTCGGGGTGAGCACCAGGGCGGAACTGGCGGCCGTCGCGACCCGTAATGCCGTCTCATCAGATCACAACGAACGACCGTGACTCGCCGGTCATTGCCGTGTTGCCAGCCAGGTCGGTCGTGAGAATGCGGATGTAATAGAGCCCAGGAATCACACGATTGCCTGAGTCATTGCGCCCGTCCCACGTCGCCGTCTGCGCACCCAGTCCGTCACCCGCGTCGATGTCCCGGACCCGATGCCCGACGGCGTCGTAGATGCGGATGACGGCGTGGACCTGCGGCGAGAGGTTGTCAGCCGTCGCATAGGCAAAGGTCGCGGGACGAGACAGCAGCGGCCCGTGCACCGCCACGACGTGCGCTGACGGCGGGGTCCGATCAACGAGCACCGTCGCACGTTCGCTTGTGCCGCGCCGACCAGCGACATCCGTCGCATTCCAAACGAGGTGGTCTATGCCCTCGTCCAGGCTGAGCGGACCGCCGTAGTCCGTAGCCGCGTGCCCGTTGAGCCCAACGGTCACTGCCGCCACGCCTGACTCTCCCGGCGCGTCCGCGGCGGTGAGCTCGGCCAGCGTCGGTGTGTCGAACCAGCCTTCGGGGCTGCCGACGGGCCGCACCGTCGCGAACGTGGTCGTCGGGGCGGCGAGGTCGACGTTGATCAGTCGCGTCGTGAGCCCGCTCCGGTTCCCAGCCGCGTCGATTGCGAAGTACGACAGCACGTGACGGCCGGCGGCGAACGTTGTTGACTGCCGCGCTCCTCGTGCCGCCGCAAAAGCCCCGCCGTCGACGCTGACCCACAACCCCGCGTCGGGCACGGGTGCCGAAGCCGGGAGGGCCCCAGCTAGACCGGACGGAGCCGGCCCGGTGTCCGATGCAGTAATGGTCGCTGTCGGAGGAGTGAGGTACCACCCGTTGCGACCATCTGGCGGTGGGACGTCGAGCGTCGCAGTGGGCGCAGTGCTGTCGACGCGGATCGCGTCCGTGCATGTCCCGGCCCCGTTGCCGGCAACATCTTCGGCCGATCCGCACACCACCGTCGTTCCTTCCGGGACTGTTACGGGATCAGTTGCCGGTTCGGACGTGCCTTGGTGCGCCCGGTCGGGACCGCTCGACTGGTTCACCGACTTGACGCCCGACGTCGCGTCGGCGGCGGTGACGGCGACCGCAGGGTTGTGGATGTAGAACCCGTTGGCACCATCTGGCGCCGCCGGCAGAACCGACGCGTACACCGACGGCGGCGTCTGGTCGACTTTCGCGTTGGCGGTAGCAGCGCCGATTTCATTGCCCACGTCGTCGAAAGCGCTGAAGTAGAAGATGTGCTCACCATCGGAGGTGATGCGCACCGGACCGGTGTAGCTCGTCGACCCGAGCGTCGGCCCGTCGATGGAGTAGTTCTCGCTCTGGATCGGGCGCGGCGCGGGGGGAGCCGCCGGCTGGCTGAGGGTCACCGTTGCAGTCGGTGGTGTCCGGTACCAGTTGTCGTGGGCCGGATCGGCGGGCGGGAGTGAGATCGACGCCGTCCCGGCCCGGTCGTCGAAGTGGACGGAGATGATGTACTCCCGCGACCACGCCGTTGCGTCGTTCTCGACCTTGAACCCGAGCGTGTAATCACCGGTGTGGGCCGCAGACCCGTCGAGCAGATCCCACACCGTCACGCCATCAACGAGTCGCGAGTGGTCCCCCTCGCGTGGAGGCGCATGACAGATTCGCCCCCAGCAGTCCGCTTGCTGCTCCACCGGGCCGATAGCTGGATCGTTCTCGTATTCGGTGATGACCGCGTCGCGCGCGGCGTCGTCACCGCTGCCGCCGAACGGATCGTGCCAGCTCCACCGCAGGCCGACAACGCCGGTCCTGCCGACGACGTAGTGGCTCGCGTCGAGCGCCTTGACCTGGCCTGGAGGCTCGTTTGGGCCCGGCACGAGAGTCAGCGAATCGACGACCGGGATCTCTGAGTCGTATGCCACCACATATGTCGGCGCGCTTGGCGGGGACTCCACCGAGGCACAATCCCATCCGTCGAGCACGCCACAGCCGAGCTTGGCGATGGTGAAGAACCCGTAGTAGCCGCTGGCGCCGCCGGCGACATCGAGGTTGTAGGGGTCGAACGTTCCGCCGCCGGAACCGGGAGCGACACCCTTGCCGTCCCGGCAGTGCAGCCTGTTCCCGTAGTACTCGCCCACGCTTTCGCCTGAACTCCGAGCGGGGATGGAAAGCGGCTGGCGGTCTGGGCTCGGCAATCCGCTGCCATACTCCTTATATACAGCGCAGAGCAGGACCTCGCCGCTCGCGCCGGCCTGCGAGTTGTACGCAAGGCCGGCCACGTTGCCCACTTCGCGCCACAGGTCGACGCCGAGGCGACGGCCGTCGCTGGGTGGCGGAGAAACGAGATGCGACGTGATCCTCGGGGCCTCGTTCAGCGTGCCTGCGCCTCCCGTGCCGGGCGTCCCGCACGTCCCAGAGGACGCGGAGCCGCCAGAGAGGCTGAAGTGGACGCCGGCGGCCGCTGCGGTCTGCGCCAGTTCGACGCGCCCGGCGCCGCCGCCGCCGCCCGGTGCACCCGCGGGCGCGGTGCCACCCGGCCCACCATTCGCCGAGACCGTTCCGGTGCCCGTGAGGGTGCCGACAAACAGGCCGACGCCGCCACCCGATCCCCCGCCTCCGGCGGCGCTGCTCGCGCAGTCGCCCGGTGAGGCCGACGACGACGCGTTCGACGTCCCCGCGCCGCCGTCGGATGTGATTGCGCCCGACACCGACAGCTTCGGCGCCTTGATCTCGATCTGGGCACCACCCATGCCGCCAGACACGCCGGGAGCGCCGGACGCGCCGGGCGCGCCCGAGTAGACGGGTGGGGTCTGATCGGGGTCGACGTGGTCGGCGTCATATGGAGCTCCGCCGCCGGAGCCCCCAGGAGCGGTGCACACCGAGGACCCGCCCGGCGCACCGAATCCGGCTCCGCCGCCGCACGTCGCCGGCGTGCCCTGACCCGCCGGGAACGGCGAACCCGGATCGTTCGGGACCTTTGTGGGCATCGCCGAGACGACCGCGTTGCCATCGATGTGACCGTTCACGACGACGGTGCCCGTCGAGGTGATCCCCAACGAGCCGACGAGGCTCGCCGGACACTTTGTGATGCCGTCGGGACCAATGGACGGATCCGGCGCAGAGCCGACTTTCAGTGTCGCCCCCGACGGGATGGTGAGGTCACCGAACTCATGGGGGCCGCACAACGTCAGTGACGGCGAACCCGGCGCCGGATCGGTCGTCAGAACGACGGATGGCGCGGGCGGCGGATCCGTGGGCGTCGGTGCAGGTTCGTCAAGCCGGTTGCCACTGAAGGGCGTGGGATCGTAAGGACCCGTGACCCCGCCGGGCAGGCCGTCGGGCGACCCGACGACGCAGAGGATCTGGCCAATGACCTGGCCGACGGCGGGCGACGATGGAATGACGACCGTCGTTCCGGGTGCAAGAAAGCCGTCCGCGAGATAGTGCTCAAGGTGGTCGGACGTGTTGGCCGCACCGTTGAGACCGCCGCTGATCGGATCGAGCGAGACGGACATGAACGCGCCGCACTCGTCGATCGGCAACGGCTGTGACATCCGGGAACCCAGCTCGGTCCAGAAACCCGCGACGAGGGATGTCACCTCGTTGCCCTCGTTCACGATGTCCCAGGTGGGATCCAGGTAGACGCCCGGGAGCACGCCGCCGTAGGCGGCCGCGCCCGGGACGGGAGCGCGGTTCACGCTCACCTGGAGTGGGACGCGGTAGCCCGTGAAGATGCGGCTCGAACCTACGGAGAAGAGGTTCAAGTCGAGGTTCGACCGGACGCGAATTGTTGCGCCGGCGATCGGAGGCAGGCCGAACGACGCGTCGATGTAGAGCGGCGCGAGTCGAACGAGAGCCCGCACGGCAATGTCGGCGGGAACGTTCGCTGCCCCAGCCCCCATCGTGTCGAGCCCGTCGCGCGACACCTCCGGGTCCTGATACGCAGAGACCTGCACGTCCTTGTCGCCACCGGCCAATCCGACGAAGGCGTCAAGCCGCTGGGCCGACGGTTCGTTCGGGTTCGGGTGGAAGTCCGCGCTCACGTCCTTGTAGCCGGGTTGGATGCACCCTCGTGCATCGCCGAGAACGGGCACGCCATGAAGGAAGTCCTGGGGGCACGCCGTCGGGCCAGGTGGGTCGGTCTGGACGAACACTCGGGCGCGCCAGATTGCGGGAAGGTCGTGGACCACCACACGGGTACCCGGAACGGTTACGCCATCCCGAGTCGTGAACGTCGGCGGTGAAGTCACGCCAGTCACATTCGGATCGACGCCGTCCCACAGCCTGAGTTCGAGCTTCGGGATGGCCTGCGAGAAGGAACCGTACGCGTCGATCAGCGATCGATGGTTCGTCTCGTCGGTGTGGTGGACCATCGTGAACACGAACTGGCCGGGAAGCGCTACCGCCGATGCGACGAGCTCGCTCTGCCCGCGCTGGCGGAGGTCGTCGAATACGAACGCAGCCGAGCCCAACGAAACCGGTCGACTGTCGAAGCCGGTCGCCGACCCGCTGACGCGCATGTCATTGAACCCTGCCGCTTGATGGGCGTCGTTGGTGGCGCCGGCGGCGAAGAGGATCGGCGCATCGAACTCCGCGTGCGCGGGGAATGGAATCTTGAACTGGCCCTCGAGCGCGAGCCCGCACGGCGCGGCGGGCGCCACGCTCCCGCCAGGGCAATCGTCGAACTGCGCGACACGGAACGCGACGCCGTCGGGGTCGGCCGCGGCCGGGAGCGTTGCCGTATCGAGCGATCGGATTGCGCCGCGCAGCGGCTGCTGTCCGGCGTAATAGTGATCGAGCAACGGCATCGCGTGTCCGGAGTCCGTGCGATCTGGGTTCGGCAGGTCTTGCGGAGCCGCGGGCTCAGCCGGCGGGCCGCCATCCTCGAACACGGGATCGCGGAGGTCGTGATTGGGCGCGCTCTGCAGGGCCGCCAGCGTCGCCATCTGCCCCGAACGGAAGACGCCGCGTATCGACGGCGCCGGTCCAGGACTCGGGCAGCTCACCGCATCACCGTCGCAGCCGAAGAACTGCACGATCGGCGGACGCGATGGGTGCAGCTGGACCAACTCCGCAGGCTCGGTCCCTGCCGGTGCGAACGACGACGACGTATCGAGGTTGAGCGCGGCGTGGACATAGCCGGTCATCGGGCCGATCGCGGCGTCGAGCAGTGTTTCGTTGCTCGTTGTCACGCCGTTGATGAGATGCAGGAAGAACTGCAGCGACCCGCCGGCGATGCGTCCGACAACATGGGTGCACGAGGCGAGCGGCGGCGGAGGATCACGGAGCGGGACCGGCGGGGGACACGGAGCTTGAGAGATCCCGACCTGGCCGACCTTGTCGACGGCGCCCTTCAACTCCATGTGGTTGCCGCTACCGACGACACTGGCGAACGTCGAACGAAGAGGTGCAACCGGCAGGGTGGTCGGGTCGCCGGGGAAAGGAGATGCGGGCAGCGCGACAGCCAAGGGCGTGGTGTCATCGATGTGGAGGTCGTAACGCAGGCTGTTGAATGCGGTGCCACCGGGCACGTCGAGTTCCGGATGTCCAGCAACTGGGTGAGGGAAGTTCACCTCGACGTCGGGCGGCAGCCCCGACGATGGAGGGCGGACCGTCGCCTGGAGGATTCCCGGCAGGCCAATCGCCTGCACGCGACCTGAGATTCCTCCAGCGAGGAGGTCCACCATCGCGGTCGGCTTCGGAGCACCCGCGGGAGCGTCGCCCCGCAATCGAACGGCGACGAGGCTGTCGTTGGGCGCCAGATCGCAATAGGCACCTTCGGGCACGCCGGATGTCACGGACGGGTCATCGGGCTTGCCCCGGAAGCAGAACTGGACCTTCGGCGGCAGGTGGGCGACATCGGTCGCCAGCTTCAGATGCGCGGCACCTGTTCCTTGCTCCAGGCCAATCGCAACGTGATGATCGCCCGGTGCGAGACCGACGGTGACCGCGAGGGTGTCGGCGGGCGACGTGTAGGCGACCTGCTGAAAGCCCTTCAAGGCTCCGCTCAGCCGGAACCCCGTCGCGCTCGCGCTGCCGCGGACGGGCGCCAGGTCACGTTGTGTGAAGGCGAAAAACTCGCCGCTCGTCGGCACAGGTTCGTCCGGGAGTGGGTCGGGCGGGAGGTAGTTCCGCATCGAGAAGCGGGCCGCGCCGATCGACCCCAGAGGCGACCCCGGTGCGCACGTGGTGTCGCCAGGAGCCCACGCACACGCCTGAAGCTTGAGACCGGTCAACGTCGGGTCGCCACCAGACGCCTTCGGCCCAGTGACGAGCTGACCAGTGATGTCGGTGGGGAGCCCCTCGAGGGCGCCTTCGAGGACCATCGGCGGGCTGTGGTCCGGTCCGTCGACCGTCGAGATGCGCAACCCAGGCGCGAAGACGCCGCACGCACCGCCAAGCCCGGTGCAACCGATGGCGGCAGCGGCGCCGTCCGCGCTGGTCTTGACCCGGATCACCTGCGGCGTCCCGACGACGGCCGGGTCGATCACGCTGTCGATCTGGGACGGCAGGTTGTTGAGCGAGACGTGCGCGCAGGTCGCGGCTGCGGATGGGCGCGGGTCGTCGCACTGGCTCAAGCCGCTGCCGCCAGCGAGGCGTGCGTGGTTGGCGACGTCGAACGTCAAACCAGGGACGGCCGAGCCAGCGCGGTAGGACAGCTCCACCGGCTTGTGGTCGTCGGGCTTCGGGACGACGGCCTGCATCGACACCGACGACGGGAGTGCATCGATCGTGCCGTTGACGTCGGTCGCACTGTCGGGTGACGACCGCACGCCGTCGCCGACGGGGACGCCCCCGCCGCTCAACAAGTGCACGGCAGTGACGATCGTCGGCCGAGCACTGCCGGCGCTCGCCCCGCTCGCGTCGTACACGAGCTTGAGCGGCGTCAGCTTCGTCGAGCGCCAGAGCGGCGGCGGTGTGAGCTTCTGACATGCCGTCGTCAGACCGCTCGGATCGTCGATCGGCGGCGGCTGTGGCTGCTCGGCCGGCGGCTGGAAGCAAGCTGCGATCGCATCCGGCAGCGTCGAGAGCGACGAATCCACGACCGTCTGTTGACCCGGCGCCGCGGGGGCCGAGGTCGGAGGCGTATCGAGGTCGAGGTGGACCGCGAAGGGCCGGCCGGCGCCTGCGTGGACCGCCGCGCCGGTGAGTGTCCCGACCTTGCGGTACGCCAGGTCACGCACCGCGGAGACAGTTCCGTTCACGTCGAAGGCCGCAGGCGACGCTTCCCCACGTGAGACGACACTCAGATGGTCTGAGTTGACGACAGGATCGGGGCCGACGCCGGTGCCCGACATGAAGTCACGAACCCGGAAAGAGGCGTGATCGATCTGACCACCTGTGGACGGGGCGCACTTCTGCGTGCCGGCGTCCCATTCGCAGGCATGAAGACCGACCGCGGTCGGGGCCTTGTCGGGCCCCAGCGTGTAGTCGGCGACCATCCACGCCGGAAGCCCCGCGACATCAGCGTGAATCAGAATTGGCGGGTTCCTGGGCGAGTCGTGTGATGGCCCAGCGGCGATGTCGGCCAACGCACCCGGCGCCGGCGATCCGGGGGCAGGCTGGTCGTGGACCGTGAAGACACCGGCTAGCGGCGTCGATCGCTGAGTCAGATCGATCGACGGCGGAATAGCCGTGACGCCGCCGTCCAGGCAAACGGCGTCGACGGCTGTGCAGCTCGCGCCGACCGCCGAAGCGGTCTGAACGTGGACCGTGGCAGATGCGGGTGCCGACGCTCCGTAATGGACCGTGAGCGGTGCGCCATTGGTGCCCGGCGTGACGTGCAGATCCAGCGTTGACGGGAGCCGGTCGATTGTGGAGTCGGCGTCGAGCCAAGACCGGCCGTCAGCGCTGTCGACGCCCACACGGAAGGGATGCGCGCCGTCGCCGAGCTCCGCATGCACCTCGTGGTCGTTGCCGTCGCTGGTCGTATGACTGACCGCGGCGATGCCGGAGACGTGGCCACGCGCGATCCATCGAGGCACACCGCTGCTGGCTGGCCGGGATACGTATTGCACCCAATCCGTCGGGGGCAACCGGAGCAGTGGCGGCATCGGCGGCGCGTCTTGATCCCGGAGGAAGTTGCGAACAGAGAACTCGACAGCGCCGATGGGCCGATCGGCATGGAAGGCGACAGTGCCCGCGCTTTGGGACCCGCCTGGCCAGGACACCGAGATGTTGGACGGAAGCGAGATCACGTGGGCGACAAGTTGGATCGGGTCGCCGGAAGGCGGAGATAGGTCGCCCGTGGCATCGAGGTCCGGCGGAGCGGCGGCAGCAGGACTCGAGAGGTTGAGAGATCCTCCAGTTGTCGCGCTGTCGAGAGCACCGTCAACCTCGGAAGGAAGGTGGTGGATCGTCGTTGCCAGGTGCGCGGTGCCGAGATCGGGCGTCTCGACGTGCGCTGTAGCGGTGAGGACCACGCTTGGGCTCGTCGACGTGTGCGTGTACTTGAACGAAAGGCTGTGATCGCCGGTCTTCGTATACGTCGCAGTGATGAGCTCGGGCAGCGGGTCGTAATGGAGCGAGAACGCTGCCCTCAGCTGGGGCAGCGCGACGTTCGAGAAGAGCCGGAGCGGGCCCCCATAGCCGGGGGTGGCCACGAGCGCCTGCAGGGGATTCAAAGTGGTGAAGCCGAGGAGATCGGACAGATGCAGAAGGTTCACGTCCGGTCCGGCGAGGAGAACTCCCCGGAACACGGGCGGGATGCTTCCGCCCGGGCCCGTGTCGTACCCAACCGACACGGTGCTCCGAGTGCCGGACGTATCGAAGAGCGTGACGATCCCCTCCAGCTGGAGCGGGGGCGACGGCGCCAGTGCCGCGCCCGCCAGGTCGCGCCGCACGGTCAACGTCGGCGCGATCGGGTGGCTGGGGAGCTCGGACACGTTGACCAGAGCCACGCTCACATCAACATCCGGAACAAGGTCGCCGTTGACATCGATCGGAACGGGTACCCCAGCAACTGGCACGGGGATCGAGCGGTGGACGCCGCCCGACGTGGTCCTCACGGTTACGAACGGCGAGGGAATGGCAACGATTCGCCGGCCCCCGAGCACTCCAGTGAAGGCGGTTATCAACAGGGCGAGCCCGACGACGGCGGCGGTCACCGCAGCGCCAATCACCAGTCGCGTCGGTGCTGGAGTCGTGGACCCGTCCACGGATGCCCCCGAGCCCGCCAGCCGTCTGACCGCCGTGCCCACCCTGCGTCCCATCTCCGCCCCCCAACCCGCTCGTGTGCTGCTGCACTGACGATGCGGTGGTACGGACCGCGCAACATCGACCACATGGCCTATATCCGGCTTAAGGGACGTGTGCCATCGGGCACGCCGGCGGCCACTAGGCCACCTGGCCGATGTAGTTGAGACCAGCTGCGCCCATGCTCCGGGCCATGACGAACGCAGCCCTGACAGAATCAGCCCTCTTCCGACCGGTCGAGTGGAGGGCGTCAGCGGAAGTCATGCCTGGGGAACCGGAGGGGGCGTTCGTGCTGCCGGTCGGCACGGTGACGCTCCTGCTGTCGGACTTCGAGGGGTCGGTCCGCGCCTGGCAGGCCGACCCCGACGCCATGGGCGCCGTCGTCGGCGAGCTCGAGGACCTGGTCGCTGATGCCATCGGACGCCACGGCGGCGTGCGCCCTGTCGAGCAAGGCGAGGGCGACAGCTTCGTGGCCGCCTTCTCGAGGGCTACTGAAGCGGTGGCCGCCGCGCTCGAGATCCAGCTCGCCACAACCCAGCGGTCGTGGCCCGGCGACCTCGCCGTGCGCCTCCGCATGGCCCTCCATACCGGTGAGGCCCAGCTGCGGGACCAGGGCAACTACATGGGCGCGGCCATCAATCGGTGTGCCCGCCTGCGGGCCCTCACCCACGGCGGACAGGTGCTGCTGTCGGGCGCGACCCACGACCTGGTCGCCGACCATCACCACCTCGACGGTGTCGACTTCGCCGACCTGGGGACCCACCGGCTGCGTGACCTGGCCCGGCCGGAGCACGTCTATCAACTGCGCCACCCGGGCCTCGGAGACAACTTCCCGCCCCTGCGGGGACTCGACGTGGTGCCCAACAATCTGCCGACCCAGCTCACGAGCTTCATCGGGCGCAGCGCTGAAGTCGCACAGGTGGCGCGCACACTGCAGGACAACCGCCTTGTGACCCTGACGGGCTCAGGGGGGTGTGGCAAGACCCGGCTCGCCGTCCAGGCGGCTGCGGAGATGAGCGCCACCTTTCCCGACGGCGTCTGGTTCGCCGACCTCTCGCCCGTCACAGACGCCGACGGGGTGGCGACCGCGCTCGTGGCCGCACTCGGCGCGGTGACTGCGCCTGGGCAGCCACCGCTCGACGCCGCGGTTGCTCGAGCCCGCAGCTCGTCCCTGCTGGTCGTCCTCGACAACTGCGAACACGTGATCGACGCGTGCTGTTCTGCCGTCGAGGCTCTGTTGCGCGGGTGTCCAGACGTTCGGGTGCTCGCGACGAGTCGCGAAGTGCTGGGCGTCGGCGGCGAGGTGTCCGTCCGTGTGCCGTCGCTCCCGTTGCCACCCGCAACCGATACCGGAGCGATCGATGCGCTCGCGACCAGCGACGCCGTTCGCCTGTTCGTCGACCGAGCGCTGCGCGCCCGTCCCAACTTCACCGTGACCAACGAGACTGCCGGCGACGTGGCATCCATCTGCCGACGTCTCGACGGGATCCCGCTGGCCATCGAGCTGGCGGCGGCGCGCGTGCGCGTCTTGTCGCCCGCGCAGATTGCCGCCGGGCTCGATGATCGCTTCCGCCTCCTCGGTGGTGGCGCCCGAACGGCCCTCGCCCGTCAGCAGACGCTCGCCGCCTCCGTGGCATGGAGTCACGATTTGCTCACCGACGACGAGAGGGCCGTCTTCCGGCGACTGTCGGTGTTCAGCGGGTCGTTCGATCTGGACGCCGCCGAGGCGGTGGCCGCTGGCGACACCGTTGAGCCCCCGCACGTGCTCGACCTGCTGTCGGCGCTCGTCGACAAGTCGCTGATCCAGGCCGAGGACCACGGGTCGTGGACGCGCTATCGAATCCTGGAGACCCTTCGCGCCTTCGCCACCGATCGTCTTGCCGACGCGACCGAAGTAGAGGCCACCTACTCGAGCGCCGCCCACCACTTCCTCGGCCTTTCCGACACCCGCTACGAACGGTTCGCGCGCGAGTTCAACAACGTCCGCGGTGTCCTCTTGTGGGCGCTGTCGACCGCGCCGGACCTCGCTCTGCGGCTGGCAACCGCGATCGCTCTGCTGTGCATTCGAGACGGCGACATCGCCGGCGCACGGCGGTGGCTCGAGACGGCGCTCGCCAACGACAGCGGAAACGACGCAGTCGCTCGCGCCCGCGCCCTGTCCGAACTCGCGTACGTATGCTTCCCTCTCGGGGACTACGGCGCCGTCGAGGGATTGTGCCAGGAAGCGCTGGGCGCGGCAGAGAAGATCGGCGACGACCGAGCCGCGGCCCGCGCCCACAACGCCCGCGGGTGGGCCTTCGCCACGATGTTCGGAGTCGAGCAAGGGGCCCAGGACCTCGACCAGGCCATTGAACTGGCCCGGCGCTGCGGCGATGACTGGTGCCTCGTCGATGCACTGAAGAACCGCGGCTACGCCACCGTGGTCCACGGCGATCCCGTGGGCGCGCGCGAATGGCTGCAGGAGGCGATCGCCGCCGCGCAAGCGGCCGGTGATCTCGTCAAAGTCGACGAGTCGGCGCTCTGGCTGGGGTGGGCCGAGTACTTCCGCGGACGCCCTCGCGAAGCTCGTGCCCAGCTCGAAGGCCTCGCTCAGTCCTTCGAGCGCCGGCGCGTCGGCTTCTTCGCTTCGGTGGCGCACGGGATCCTCGCCGGCGGTCTCGCGCTCCAGGGCGAGATCGAGGGAGCGCGCGCCGAGGCCGGCGAAGCGTTGAAGATCAGCCACCAGATCGGTGCACCGGTGTCAGTGGAAGGGTCGGCGCTGATCTTCGCGGCGAGCGTGGAGTGGCTGGCCGGCGACCTCGAGGCGGGGAAGTCACTCGGCGAACAGGCCGTCGCCGTGTGCGGACCTGCTTCACCGCCGCTCATGCGGTCGGCGGCCCTGGGCTTCCTGGCCCGGGTTCTGCTCGAGCGGGGCGACGTCGAGGGAACACGCGCCATCAACGACGAGGCGCTCGCGGTGAGCCGCTCGGCTGCGATGCCGTGGCAGATCGCATTCGCACTTCTGACGGCCGCGCGTATTGCCGAGCACGACGGTGATCGCGGCGTCGCCGAGGATCTCGTCCATGAGGCGCTCGCCCTCGCCCACAACGGCGACAACATGATGGGGGTGACGGATGCGCTCGAGAGCCTTGCACGGCTCGCCGCCTCTGCTGAGAGCTACGAGGAAGCTGCCCGCCTGATAGGAGCAGCCGATGCCGTCAGGCGGGATGCGGGATGCGTACCCGGCGCCGCTGACGCCGCCCGCCGGGCCACGCTTCAACAGAAGCTCGCGGACGAGCTCGGCGAGGACGAGTTCACCCGCGCTCGCGACGACGGCGCGTCCCTCGACGTCCGCCAAGCCGTCGAGTACGCGAGGCGGGGCCGCGGTGAGCGCAAGCGTCCGTCGTCGGGTTGGGACTCGCTGACACCGACCGAACTGGAAGTGGTCCGTCTGGCGACACAGGGACTCACCAACCCGGAAATCGCCGCGCGCATGTTCATCACCCGGGCCACGGTGAAGGCCCACCTCGGGCACATCTTCCCGAAGCTCGGCGTCACGACGCGCGCCGAGCTGGCGGCGCTGGCCACTCGCCACGGCGTTGCGAGCGACACCTCGCCGACCTGACGCCCCCGTACCCTTGGCCCAATGAAGGGTCTGCTCGCCGTCTTGGTGGTTGGGCTACTGGGAGGCGGGATAGCGGCAGTGGTCGTCCGGAAGGACGCGCCGGACACCACGATCACCCACGTGCAGCAACCCCCTCCGCCGGTCACCGAGACCGTCATCGTGCCCGCCGCCGGCCAGACCCTCGTCAGCGGCACTGTGCAGAAACTCAGCTCCGACGGAGCCGTCACCGACCTGCTTCCCACGCCCTTGACGATCAATGCGGTCGAGCGCGGTGCTCGACGGGGCGCAACCGTTGAGGGCGCCATGATCGACGGCCAGCGCAAGACGATCTACTGGGACGCGGGTCAGCCGCTCCCGCTCACGAGTAGCGGCGCCGGCGGGCTCGACCTCGGGCCGGCCCACGTCGACGTCGATGCCCATGGCGTGACGTGGATACTGACGGGGACGAGCGGGTTCAAGCCGGGGAGCTACCGCTTCAACTCGTCGATCGCGGTCGGCACGGCGGGCCTGCCGACGCCCTTGGATGGCGGCATCGGCTTCAGCGCCGACAACCACACCGTCCTCACGGCAACGGAGGGCGTGGTCGTCCACTTCGACTCCCCGGCCCTGAAGGTCGAGGGACCGGGGACGCTCACGATGACCGGGGCGTTCACGCTGAAGACGGCGTCGGGTACCCGCGCCGCGACGACGCTCACGATGGGCTCCGGTCCCTTCGAGGTGCAGCTGGCGCCGGGACCAGGCGGCATCGCCATCACCGCGACGCTTCAGGGACCGGTGACGGCGAAGTAACCTGGCGACCATGCGCCGCTGACTCCTCGACCGAGCCCCGTCGATCTAGCAGGAGTCTCCGTGCGCCCTTCCCCCGGTTCTTCCGGCACCCTCGCCGCTGACCGCGTCACCGTCGTCCACGGCACCCACGCAGTCCTCACCAACGTCTCCGTCGTGCTCGGCCCGCGCGCTCGCGTCGGCGTCGTCGGACCAAACGGCGTGGGCAAGTCCACCTTGTTGCGCGTGCTCGCCGGTCTGGAGACACCCGACAGCGGCGTCGTGGAACGCTCGCCCGGCACGCTGACCGTCGGGTACCTCCCCCAAGAGGTCATCGGAGTCGACGGTGAGACGCTTCTCGACTACCTCAGCCGGCGCACCGGTGTCGCGGCGGCATCGACGGCGTTGGACGCCGCCGCGGCGGCGATGGCCGAGGATGCGCTGCACACCGAAGACGCGATGCACATCGAGGCGCACGCCGCAGCGCTCGAACACTTCCTCGCCCTCGGCGGCGACGATCTCGACGCCCGGGCCGCCGAGGTGTGCGCCGACATCGGATTGGGCGACTCCCGGCTGGACCAACCCATGGAGGGCTTGTCGGGAGGGCAGCGGGCGCGCGCCGGGCTGGACGCCATCCTGCTGTCGCGCTTCGACGTCTTGCTGCTCGACGAGCCGACCAACGATCTCGACTTCGACGGACTCGCCCTCCTCGAAGACTTTGTCGTGCGGACGGGCGCCGCCGTCGGCGTCGTGTCCCACGACCGCGCCTTTCTCGATCGCGTCGTCGAGCGGGTGGTCGAGCTGGACGGCCACGATCACACGGCACGGGAGTTCGCGGGCGGCTGGAGCGCGTACTTGGAGGAGCGGGCCCGTGAGCGCGAGCACGGCTACGAGGACTACGAGCGGTACCGCACCGAGCGCGCCCGATTGCTGGAGCGGTCCCACCAGCAGCGCCGGTGGGCCGAACGGGGGCGTAACAAGGCGGTGCGCCGGCCCGCGGATCCCGACAAGTTCATCCGTCATCGCCAGGTCCAGGCCACCGAGCGCCTCGCGGCGAAGGCCAAGGCGACCGAGCGGGCGATGGAGAGGCTCGAGGTCGTCGAGAAGCCGTGGGAAGGCTGGGAGCTGCGGATGGCTTTGCCCTCCGCGCCGAGGAGCAGTGACGTCGTGGCGCGGTTGGAGTCGGCCGTCGTGGAGCGGGGCGCGTTCCGGTTGGGCCCGATCGACCTCGAACTGCGTTGGCAGGACCGGCTGGCGATCGTCGGAGCCAACGGGTCGGGGAAGACCACGCTGCTGGAGGCGTTGCTCGGGCGCCTGCCGCTTTCGTCCGGCACGCGCCACTGGGGGTCGCGCATCGTCGTCGGTGAGCTCGACCAGGCCCGGCACGTCCTGAGCGGCGACCACGACCTTCTCCACGTGTTCTGTGGCGACACCGGGATGCTCGTCGGCGACGCCCGCACGCTGCTCGCCAAGTTCGGCCTGGGGTCCGACGAGGTATTGCGATCGGCGTCGACCCTCTCGCCCGGCGAGCGCACGCGAGCGCTGCTGGCCCTGCTCGTCGCCAAGCAGGTCAACCTGCTCGTCCTCGACGAACCGACCAACCACCTCGACCTGCCCGCCATCGAACAGCTGGAGTCCGCCCTCGACTCCTACGACGGCACCCTCATCCTCGTCACCCACGACCGCCACCTGCTGGACGCCGTAAAAGTGACGACAACAGTGCGGCTGTAGCGTTCACGCGTGGCGAAGTTGGATCTCTCGGGCACCTGGCGCGCCCAGCTCGCCGACGAACAGCTGCGCCGGGAGTTCTCCAGACCCGAGCTCGACGACGGGGGCTGGCCGGAACTGGCGGTTCCCGGCCACTGGCGTTCGGCCGAACCGTTCGGGGACACCGACGGGCCTCTCCTCTACCGGCGGCCCTTCGAGGCCGCGGCACCCGATGCCCAGCGTCGCCACTGGCTGGTGCTCGACGGCCTCTTCTATCTGGGCGATGTCTGGCTGGACGGTTCCTACCTCGGCGACACCGAGGGCTACTTCTTCCCGCACGCCTTCGAAGTGACCGACCTGCTCCGGCAGCGCACCGAGCACGTGCTCGCCGTCGAGGTCGGATGCCCACGCCCGACCGACCGTGCCGCCAAGCGCAGTCTCACCGGTGTCTTCCAACACTGGGACTGCCTCGACCCCGACTGGAACCCCGGCGGAATCTGGCGCCCCGTCGCCATCGAGGAGTCTGGGCCCGTTCGGATCACGCGTCTGGTCGCCGTCTGCCCGGAAGCCACCGACGAGCGCGCCGTCCTCACCCTGCAGACGACCCTCGACGCCGCGGACACGACGCGGGTGCTCCTACGAACGACCGTCGGCGACACCGAGCATCAGATCGAACAGCCCCTGGCCGCCGGTGAGAACCAGGTCACGTGGACGATCACGCTCGATCGGCCGCGGCTCTGGTGGCCCCACAGCCTCGGCGACCAGCCCATGCAGCCGGTCACGGTTGAGGTCGTCGATCGCACGACGAACACGACGAGCGACACCCGCAGTTTCCGCACCGGCCTTCGCCAGGTCTCGATGTCGAAGTGGATCCTGTCCGTCAACGGCGAGCGCCTCTTTCTCAAGGGCGCCAACCAAGGCCCGACGAGGATGGCACTGGGCGACGCCACCGCCGAAGAGATGGCACGCGATATCGCCCTCGCCAAGGACGCCGGTCTGGACCTCCTGCGCGTCCACGCCCACGTCGCCCGGCCCGAGCTGTACGACGCCGCCGATGACGCCGGCGTCCTGTTGTGGCAGGACATGCCGCTGCAGTGGGGCTACGCGCGCGGCGTGCGCAAGCAGGCCGTCCGCCAGGCCGCGAAGGCCGTGGAGTTCCTCGGTCACCACCCCTCGATCGCCATCTGGTGCGGCCACAACGAGCCCATGGCCATCGACATCGAGCCCGGCGTCGAGTTCTCACGGACTCGGGTCGCGGCGAGGGCCGCGGTCGCCCAAGAGCTTCCGAGCTGGAACAAGACGATCCTCGACCACTCGATCAAGCGGTCGCTCGAGCACGCAGACGGGAGCCGGCCCGTGATCCCCCACTCCGGCGTGTTCCCGCACCCCGGTTCGGGCGGGACCGACACCCACACGTACTTCGGCTGGTACCACGGCGAGGAGCGGGACTTTCCCCGGGCGATGGCGGCGTGGCCGAGGCTGGCTCGCTTCGTCTCCGAGTTCGGTGCCCAAGCGGTGCCGAACACCGACGACTTCATGGAGCCCGACCGCTGGCCCGACCTGGACTGGGAGCGCCTCTGGCGCACGCACGCCCTCCAGCGCTTCGCCTTCGACCGCTACGTGCCGCCCGCGGACTACCCCACCTTCGACGAGTGGAAGGCGGCGACGCAGCAGTACCAGGCGACGGTCGTGAAGCATCACATCGAGACCCTGCGCCGCCTCAAGTACCGGCCGACGGGCGGCTTCTGCCAGTTCGCCTTCGCCGACGCCCACCCCTCGGTGACGTGGTCGGTGCTCGATCACGCCCGCAGCCCCAAGCAGGGGTTCGTCGCCCTGCGGGACGCGTGCCGGCCCGTCATCGTCGTCGCCGACCGTCCTCAGGAGCGCTACGCGCCGGGCGACGCCTTCGTGGCCGACGTCCATGTCGTCAACGACCTGCGCAAGCCGGTGCGGGGCCAGGTGCGGGCCCAGCTGCAGTGGACGGGCGGGTCCCAGGAGTGGCGCTGGGAAGGCGAGGTCCCCGAGGACGACTGCGTGCGGGTCGGCACCGTGCAGGCGGTCACACCGGACGCTCCCGGGCCGCTGACGCTGACCCTCGCCCTGGTCGGCGAAGCCGCAGTTGCAAATCGTTATGACTCACTGATTGCAGGTAGAAACACATAAGGATGAAGATCCACCGCCACAGCTACGACGCGGTCGTGGTCGGCGCCGGGGGCGCCGGACTGCGGGCCGCCATCGAAACCGCCGGCAAGTGCCGGGTCGCCGTGCTCACCAAGCTCTACCCGACGCGCTCGCACACGGGCGCGGCGCAGGGCGGGATGTGCGCGGCGCTGGCCAACGTCGAAGAGGACTCCTGGGAGTGGCACGCCTTCGACACCGTCAAGGGCGGTGACTACCTCGTCGACCAGCCCGCGGCCGAGATCATGTGCCGCGAGGCCATCGACGCCGTCATCGAGCTCGAGCACTTCGGCATGCCGTTCAACCGCACGCCCGAGGGCCGCATCGACCAGCGCCGGTTCGGCGGCCACACCCGCAACCACGGCGAGGGCCCGGTGCGACGTGCGTGCTACGCGGCCGACCGCACGGGCCACATGATCCTGCAGACGCTGTACCAGCAGTGCCTGGCGCGCGACGTCAACTTCTTCAACGAGTTCCAGGTCCTCGACATCGCCTTCAGCGAGAACCGGGTCTCGGGGCTGGTGGCGTACGAGCTGGCCACCGGCGACCTGCACGTGTTCCACACCAAGGCCGCGCTGTTCGCCACCGGCGGCTACGGGCGCATGTTCAAGGTGTCCTCCAACGCCGTGACGCTCACCGGCGACGGCCCCGGCGTGCTCTACCGCCGCGGGATCCCGATGCAGGACATGGAGTTCTTCCAGTTCCACCCGACCGGCATCTACAAGCTCGGCATCCTCCTCTCCGAGGCGGCACGTGGCGAGGGCGGCATCCTCCGCAACACCGAGGGCGAGCGCTTCATGGAGCGCTACGCCCCGACGGTGAAGGACCTGGCCCCGCGCGACCTGGTCAGCCGGGCCATCCTCACCGAGGTCCGTGAGGGCCGTGGCATCGGCGAGAACAAGGACTACGTCCACCTCGACCTGACCCACCTGCCGCCGGAACAGATCGACGCCAAGCTCCCCGACATCACCGACTTCGTGCGCACGTACATGGGCCTCGAGCCCAAGACGCAGCTCATTCCCATCCAGCCGACGGCGCACTACGCGATGGGCGGCATCCCCACGAACATCAACGCCGAGGTCGTCGTCGACAGCGACAACACCGTGCTCCCCGGGCTCTACGCCGCGGGCGAGTGCGCGTGCGTCTCCGTGCACGGCGCCAACCGCCTCGGCACCAACTCCCTCCTCGACATCGTCGTCTTCGGTCGCCGCGGCGGCGCGGCGATGGCCAAGTACGTCAACGAGGTCAGCCACGCCGATCTGCCTGCGCACATCGAGGATGAGACGCGAGGCCAGATCGAGCGCATGAAGTCCGCCACCGGCGGCGAGAACGTCGCCGACATCCGGGGCCGGCTGCAGGAAGAGATGATGGACAAGGCCTCGGTGTTCCGCACCGACGAGAGCCTGCGGTCGGTGCTCGACACCGTTCGCAGTCTGCGCGAGCGCTACCACCGGGTCTCGATCCAGGACAAGGGCGAGGTCTTCAACTACGACCTCACCGAGGCCATCGAGCTCGGCTTCCTGATCGACCTGGCCGAGTCCCTCGTGGTCAGCGCACTGGCCCGAACCGAGAGCCGAGGGGCGCACTTCCGCGACGACCATCCCACGAGGGACGACGTCAACTGGATGCGCCACAGCCTGGCCTTCCGCACCGACGAGGGCAGCGTCCGCCTCGACTACAAGCCCGTCGTCGGCGGCAAATACGAACCCATGGAGCGCAAGTACTGAGATGGCAGTCGTCGACGTCGAACTGAAGATCAAGCGGTTCAACCCGGAGCAGGACACCAAGCCGCACTGGGAGACCTACGAGGTGCGGGTGGAAGACACCGACCGTGTCGTCGACGCCCTGCACGAGGTGAAGTGGCACCACGACGGCACGTTCAGCTTCCGCCGTTCATGCGTGCACGGCGTGTGTGGGTCCGACGCCATGGTCATCAACGGTTCGAACGCTCTGGCGTGCGTCCTGCTCATCAAGGACGTCGGCACCAAGATCAGCGTCGAGCCCATTCGTGGCCTGCCGGTGATCAAGGACCTGGTCGTCGACATGGAGCCCTTCTTCAACCAGTACAAGTCGGTGCTCCCCTACCTGATCAACAGCAAGGACCCTGGCTACGAGGAGCGCAAGCAGAGCCAGGAGGAGCGCGATCGCTTCGACGACACCACCAAGTGCATCCTGTGCGCCGCGTGCACGACGTCGTGCCCGATCTACTGGGGCAACGACTCCTACGTGGGCCCGGCCGCGATCGTCAACGCCCACCGGTTCATCTTCGACTCCCGCGACGAAGCGGCCGCTGACCGCCTCGACATCCTCAACCAGCGTTCCGGCGTCTGGCGCTGCCGCACCGCCTTCAGCTGCACCGAAGCCTGCCCCCGTGACATCAAGATCACCCAGGCCATCCAAGAGGTGAAGCGGGCGATCCTCTACAACCGGATCTGAACTACAACCGCATCTAGCCGTTAGACGATCAGCTTCCTCCGGAAGCCTTCGGCGACGGCGCCGGCGCGGTCGGCGGCGCCGAGTTTGCGGAGAATGTTCTCCACGTGGCTCTTGACCGTGGCCTGGGAGATGAAGAGGTCGCGGGCGATGTCCTTGTTGGTCATCCCCTTGGCCAGCCGGCTGAGCACCTCGAGCTCCCGCTCTGAGAGCTGGGAGGGTGCCATCTCGTCTCCCTCGGCCGGCAGCACGCCCGAGAGGTCGCGACCGATCACCCGGCGGCCGTTGGCGACGTCGTGGATGGCTGACACCAGGAAGTTGATGGGGATGCTCTTGAGCAGGATCCCGTCGGCCGCCGATTCGGCCGCCCGCTGGACCTGGTCGGGGTCGAGGGACGCAGTGAAGATCAACACCCGGACGTCGGGATGGCGCTGCTTGATTCGGGCGGTGAGGACGCTGCCGTCGACCCCCGGTAGGGCGAAGTCGACGATGGCCACGTCCACGGGCGTGGTGGCCAGATGGGCCAGCGCCTCGTCGGCGTCGCCCGCGGAAAAGACCACGTCAAGGCCATTAACCAGCTCGAACAAGTTGCCGAAAGCTTCTCGGACGACCGGATGGTCGTCGACGATCGCAACCCGCACAGGTCCGGACTCGGCTGCTCGTACCGGCCCTTCGACCCCCAACCCCCGCCCTCCATATGTCAGGTTTGAGAAAATCCTACGCCGGAGCGCGCGCGGCTGGCTACGTCCAGGCTCTAAAATCTCACCCAATGGGGGGAGGATTCCGGGTGGGGCGTACGCCCGCGCGCCTGGTCGTTGCGAGCTTCGCGGCGGCCCTCGTGCTGGCCATCCTGGGAACGGCCGCGGCGGCCGCCCAGGGCGGATGGGCTCCCGGCGCGCCCTCGCCCTCGCTGCCCCCGCTCGCCCGGATCCCGGCGCCCTATCCGATGCCGGCGGGCGTGGCCACGGTCGTCACGGAACCCAAGGCCGCGGCCGCCAAGCCCAAGCCCAGTCCCCAACCGACGCCGCCGCCCGCCACGACCACCACCACGGTTCCCGCACCCCCGCCGGTCCCGCCCGCGCCGGTCATCCCCGACGGCAAGGGAATGTGGATCTGGCAGCCGCAGTTCGCTGAGGGCGGCAATCCGACCGCTCTCGTACTCAAGGCGAAGGCCGTCGGGCTCAGCTACCTGTTCGTGCGGACGGGCTCCAGCTGGGACGGCATCGAGAACATGGCGTACCTCGACCAGCTGCTGCCCCTCGCCCACGCGACCGGGCTCAAGGTCTACGGGTGGGACTTTCCCAAGCTGGCGCCCTGGACCGACGACGTGGCCCGCGCCATGACCGCCATCAACCACGTCGCACCGGGCAACAATCGTCTCGACGGTTTCGCGCCCGACATCGAGACCCCGACCGAAGGCACGCAGTTCACCCCGGCCGCGGGACTGGCCTACAGCCTGGGCCTCCGGGCGGCCGCCGGGCCTTCGACCTTGCTGATCGCTGTCGTGCCCAACCCGACCCCGCAAAAGCGGGCCGAGTACTCCTACGACGCCGTCATTCCGCCCTTTGATGCAGTGGCGCCCATGGTCTATTGGCTGAACCGGGATCCGGGCACCGACACGGCCAATGCCATGCAGTTCCTGGCCCGCTACGGCAAGCCGATCATGCCGATCGGGCAGGCCTACGACGGCGGACCGGAGGGCGGCCCGCCCGGTGTGCCACCGCCGGCCGAGATCCTGAAGTTCATGGCCGTCGCCAAGCAGTACGGCGCCACCGCCGTCTCGTTCTGGTCGTGGCAGCACGCCAACCAGCCGGCCTGGATCGCCATCAAGGACGGGCCGAGCTTCCTGCCGCCGCCGAAGCCGGCCGCGCCGCAGTCGACACCGCCGACCGCGACCGAGCCGACCCAGCAACAGAAGCCGGCGAAGCCGGACAAGAACTCGAAGAGTTGATCAGCCGGTCGTGTCAGCTCGTCGTGGGCGGCTGGCACCACTCGGTCCAGCCCCACCCCGACCTGTCGTCGGCGGTCGACTCGAAGCGGCACAGCGCGCGGGGGAAGCGGCTCACTCGCCCCTCGGGTGATTCGAGCAGGATCGGGGCAAACCCGGTCGGCGTGACCGACAGATGGAGGTCCCCGAGCTCCATGGCCGCCGACGCCGGCAGGTCCTCGGCGCCGAGCTCGGTGTCGACGGTGAAGTGCTCGACGTTCTCGACGTCGCCGCCGGCCGGGGCCACGAACCCCGACGCGAACGGGATGTCGATCAAGGGACGGAAGGCGTGGAAGGCGGTGCCGTCGTTCAGGCGCCCCGCCGTCCAGCACCAGGGCATCGTCCACCAGTCGCGGTTGCCCCACGAGTGGTCGCGCTCACCGAAGCCGTCGACCTGGATGCGCTCGTCACCGATGAGGACGTCGCCCTGCACCACGCACGCCTGCTCGTACCGGGGCAGGCCGGTCGACATCTGCGCGGGCACCGCCTCCACCCACTCGAGGTCGAGGCCGACGGCGACTCGGTCGCCGCGCTCACCGCGGTAGGCGTCGGCCGGATCGTCCAGCGCCACGCCGAACGCCTCGAGGTTCACGCTCCAGTGCTCGTTCGGTGTCTCGCACACGGTGTCGGCCCACAGGCCTTCGGCTCGCAGCTCGAGACCGGCGCCTTTCGGCACCGGCACATCGTGGTCGCGCACGGCGACCAGCGGTCGCCCGTCGCCGACGAGATACGCCCAGTACCAGGTGGTGCCGAGGTTGGGATACAGCCCGACGCGCACGTAGCCCCCGAAGCTGCCGTCGGGGGTGGCGAAGTCGAAGTACCACGACTCGTTCCACAGCTGATCACCGGCAACGGGATCGTGCTTGCCCTCGTCGCGTGCGTCGACAGTGCTCATGAGGTGGGCGCCAGCGGCGCGTAGTAGGGCCCCGAGTCCTCGACTTGGGCGCCTTCGCCGGTGAACGGCTCGAGGGCATCGTAGAGCGGACCGACGGTGTCCCGCGGCACCGTCCAGTCGAGTTCATCGGCGATCCCGGCGACCTCGGCAAACGGGCGCAGGAACGAGAAGTACACGTAGGCACCGGCGTCGATCTTCTCCCGCCGAGACATGGCCGCGACCTGGCGGTAGTGGTCGGCCTGCGCCTTGCGAACAGCGGCGAGCAGCCCGTCCCACTCGCTCGTCGTCACCGGCCGCAACGAGCCGTCGCCGCCGTCGGTCGTGTAAAGGCCGAAGGAAACGAGGTGGTCGAGATAGTCCTCGGGCTGGGTGACCGACGTGCCCCAGTCGTTGACGCGCACGTCGACGCCATCCAGCACGAGGGCGGCGGTCAGGTTCTGGAACGGCACGCCGGCCGCGACCTGCGACCAGGCGAAGTCGCTCTGCCCGAGTTGGTAGTAGTCGCGCACGAGCAGCGTGCGCCCGTCGTCCAGCTTGTACGGCCCGCTGTCGCCGGCGCCGACGCGCGTGTCGAAGTACATGAGGAACAGGTAGGCGACGAGCGTGGCGTTGAGCTTCTTGATGGCGGCGCGGGCGTCGTCGTCGGTCGGCGTGGTGTTCGCGAGGAGCTGAGCGACGACGTCGTCGTCGTACGGATGCGAGGAGAACCCGGCGTCCCACGCCTGCAGCGCGCCGTCGCCGCGGTAGGCGCCCGCCGCCCGGCGCCAGAAGTCGACGACGGTCCACGTGCGCTCGACCTCGTCCTCCACCAGACCGAACATGGTCAGAATCTTGCGGCCCGTCAGATAGATGTTGGCGATCGACCACAGGTGCACGGCGTTCACGCGCATGCCAGGCCGGCGGCCGGCGGCGCCGATCTCCTCGGCGGGCATGACCTTGTCGATCGCCGTCATCATGTCCGGCCAGCGGTACCAAGCCTCAGCCGCGGAAATGAGGATGTACGCGGAGACCGGGATGAGACGGGACTCGAGCGCGGTGCGCTCGGCGGTCATCGCTCCGCTGATCTCGGCGTGATAGGCGATGAGGCGATCGGTCTCTGCGCGGTGGTCGGTCGCCTCAGGCACGGACGACACCCTCGGAGCCCGAACAGTCGACCTCGACGGTGGCACCGTCAACGGGCTCGTCCCCGTTGAACTCGGTGCCCATGACGCACGGCAGCTGGAACTCCCTGCTGACGATGCCGATGTGGCTGCGGCGGGTGCCGCTGGTGCACACGACGCCGGCCAGCTCGTGGAAGATCGGCGACAGGAACGTGGCTCCCGCATCGCGGACCAAGGCGATCACGCCGTCGGCGCCCGTGTCGAGGAGGGCGAGCACGTCGTCGGGCGATTCCAGGTGGCGGAACGTCCCGCGCACGGGCTCGTGATCGAAGACCTTCTCCCCCCGCCCCACGTCATCCACAGGTGCGGGATCGTACCCTTAGAGCGGTGACGCACTACGAGGTGCTCGGGGTGTCGACCTCGGCCAGCGCGGCCGAGATCAAGCGCGCCTACCGGCTGCAGGCCCGGCGCTACCACCCCGATGTCGCCGGCACCGACTACGCCGTCATGCAGGCGCTGAACCAGGCGTGGGCGACGCTCGGCGATCCGGTCCGGCGCCAGGCGTACGACCGCATGCTCGGCATCGGATCGTCGAACGGGTCGACGACGACCCGGCGGCCGGCGCCGCCTCCGCCGCCCCCACCGATCGTCGTCGACGAAGAAGGCGAAGCCGACTGGGACCCAGAGCCCGAGCCGGGGCCCGGTACCAAACGGGATGTGTTCCTCCTCGTGCCCGTCGGGTTCCTCGGCTGCGCGGCCGTGAGCGTCGGCCTCGGCGGTCTGCTCTACGCGCCGGTCTTCCTCGGCCTCGCTGTCTTCTTCGTCATCCTGGCCGTGTTCGGCTTCGTCCTCGTGCCGATTCTCACCCTGCGCCGCCAGGCCCGAGAGACCTACCGCTGAGCGTTCTTCACTGCTGGGGCACTCTTCGGCAGAGAAGCTGGCCGCCGCCTGACGCCACCAACGAGCCGTCGGTCGCCCAGAGACGGCCGGTCCAGCCCATCAGTCCGTGCTGGGCGACGGGCGCGTACCCGTCGGCGAGGAGCCAGTCAGACTGCGGGCGGGGGTCGTTGAAGGCGACGTAGAGGTCGAGGCTGGGGGCGTAGAACGGCGGTTGGAGGTAGGCGTGCGGCTGATGGGCCGCAGGCCAACTCTGCACGTCCACGAGGATCACCGACCGACAAGCGTCGACCCACGGGTCATCGAACGTCGGCGTCGGCGTGAACCGGCACCAGATCTGCCACTTGGGTTCGAGCGGCTCGCTCGGCGGCCACGGGCGGGTCCACCAGAGCGGCTTCTGCTCGACGTTGTTCCAGAACGCGAACGGCGGACCGGCCTCGAGCTCTTCGGCGGTGAGGCGTTCGGCGAGCGTGGGGAGGTCGTCGGGCGGCGGGACGTCGGGCGCGTGCGACACGTCGTGTTCGAGGCCCTCGACGTCGCCGACACTCCACACCGTCGCCTCGAGCATGGGTTTCCCACCCTGCGACACCTCGACGCGATGTGACGCGGCCGTGCGCGCGCCGCGCAGCGTCGTGACCTCGATGTCGATGGCGTCAAAGGCGGCGACGCCCAGGTAGTGACACGAGAAGCTGGCAGGCCGTGCGAACGGCGACACCTCGCCGGCCGCCCGCAGGGCGAACGACGCCAGGTACCCGCCCATCGGCCCCCAGATCTCCCACTCCCGGGAGAGTGTGGCGGTGAACCGCCCCTCGTCGACCCGCTCGACGGCGGTGTCGACCGCCAGGTCACCCACGGTTCTGGGGTGGCCCGCTAGCCCAGGTTGGCGACGTCGGCCTGCTTGGCGCGGACAGCCTCGGCGGCCGTGCGCAGAGCCTCGACCTCCTCGTCGGAGAGCGGAAGCTCGACGACCTCCTTGACGCCCTCCTTGCCGATCTTGGCGGGCACGCCCAGGTAAACGTCCTTGATCCCGTACTCACCGTCCAGCCAGGCGCACACGGGCATGACCTCGCCGGTGTCACGGATGACGGCCTTCACCATGGCCGCCGCCGCGGACGAGGGCGCGTAGTACGCGGAGCCCGTCTTCAGCAGGCCGACGATCTCGGCGCCGCCGTCGCGGGTCTTCTGCACGATGCCGTCGACAACGTCGTCCTCGAGGACCTCGAGGAGCGGCTTGCCGTCGACCTTCACCTGCGAGGGGATCGGCACCATGGTGTCGCCGTGCGAACCGAGCGTCATGGCCTCGACCTTGTGGGCCGCGCTACCGGTGCGCTCGGCGACGAAGTGCTTGAAGCGGGCCGTGTCGAGCATGCCCGCCTGGCCCATCACCCGGTGCTTCGGGAAGCCGGACACCTGCGAGCAGAGTGCGGTCATCTCGTCCAGTGGGTTGGACACCACGATGATGACGGCGTCCGGCGACCCGGCGACGAACTTGCGGGTGACGTCGGCGACGATCTTGGCGTTGGTCTCGATGAGATCCATGCGGCTCATGCCCGGCTTGCGGGGCAGACCGGCGGTGATCACGCAGACGTCTGACCCGGCCGTCTCGTCGTAGCCGTTGGTGCCGGTGATGCGGGTTTCGAAACCCTCGATCGACCGCGCCTGCATCATGTCGAGGGCGAGACCCTGCGGCTTGTCCTCGATGATGTCTGTCATCACCACCTCGTCGACGATGTCGGCCTCGGCGATGCGTTGGACGAGCGTCGACCCATAGAAGCCGGCGCCCACGACGGTGATCTTCAAAATTGCTCCCTCCTCGCTACGCCGAGAACACTAGGACGCATGAAGAAGGGAACCCGAGGGGAGGCGCGCACCCAGGTGAGCGCGCCGCCCGAGAAGCTGTACGAGCTCGTGTCCGATGTCACCCGCATGGGCGAATGGAGCCCGGAGACCGTGAAGTGCGAGTGGATCGACGGGGCCACGGGCCCCGCGGTGGGAGCTCGCTTCAAGGGCACCAACAAGCGCAGCTTCGCCCGGTGGAGCACCAAGCCGACGGTCGTGGCCGCCGATGCGCCGCACGAGTTCGCGTTCGCCACCAAAGAGACCCGGTGGACGTACCGGTTCGAGCCCGCGAGCGGGGGCGGCACGGAGATGAGCGAGTCCTTCGAGATGATCAAGGACGTGCCCCTCTTCGTCGTCGTCGGCGAGCGCCTCATGGGCATCAAGGACCGGAAGGCCGATCTCGAACGAGCCATGCAGAAGACGCTCGAGCGCATCAAGCGCGCCGCCGAAGGCTCGGCGTAGGGCCCGGAGATCACGTTGGGCCGTCTGTCATTCGCGAAGCTCGACTTCGTCCTCGACCGCCGCCGCAAGCACGGCACGAGGGATGCGATAACCGCGGCCGGCGGCTTCCTCTTGGAGTGGGCCGGCCGGCAGCTGTGGCGACTTGAGTACCCCACCGTCGAGTGGGGCCGCGGCATTCGGATCAAGGGCAAGCTCGTGCTGCGCGGTGCCGGTCGGGTCGTGATCGGAGACGGGTGCATCTTCGACGCCGGCAACGGACCTTCGAACTCCATCATCCTCTCGCCGGGCGCCACCGTCGTCGTCGGGGCAGGCACCTACCTCAACGGGGCGACCATCCTCGCCGCGGAATCGATCGTGGTGGAACCGGAGTGCGTGCTCGCCGACTGCCTGATCACCGACAGCGATTTCCACCCCGTCGACCCTGAAGCTCGCGTCGCCGGCGAGCCGGGCAAGGTCCGGCCCGTCGTCATCGAGCGCCGCGCGTGGCTCGGCAGGAACGTCATCGTCATGAAGGGCGTGACTGTCGGAGAGGAAGCAGTCGTCGGCGCCGGCAGCATCGTCCGTCGCGATGTCCCGCCGCGGACGGTCGTGACGACCGACGATCCCGTCCCGCGGTTCGAGATCGGCCGGACGCTCGACTGAGTTCCATCAGGACGACTTGATCTCACCGGCGATGCGCTTGGCGGTCGCTTCATCCAGGCGATTGATCGCCCCCCGGCCGTGGAAGTCAGCTGTGTGCACCGGTGGCGCGCTGTAGACGACGTCGTTGACCTCGATCGCCAGCTGCTTCCCCTGCTCAGCCGCAGCAAGCCGGTTGAGGGCATCCGCCCCTGCACTGTCGAGCACGAAATCCACATCCCAGGCGGTGCCGATGTCACTGACCGCCTTGGCCTCGGCGACGTTCTTCTCGGTGACAGACGCTTGGGACACCTGCAGACACGACACGGTCTTTCCCTGCTGGACAAACGGAAGCACGCCAGCGTTCGTGCTCGGCTTCGGCGGCGCGGGGCAGGGCGTTGGCTGTTCTCCGTTCACAGCCTGGATCGAAAATGTGTTGGCCTTGCTCCCGCCCGAGGAGCATGCGGCGAATGCGATAGCGATCGCCGCGACCGAGACCAAACGCTGCACAGTCGACCTCTGCCTCACACGATCCAGGATCCGCACGCCGATGCTTCCCCTTGCAGACACCCCGACGGCACACACTTCGTGATCCACAGTCCCAAGTCCTCTAGACGAGGTAGGGCCGCCGCACGACTAAGTGCTCACGGAAGGTGCACACCATCAGGCGCGTTGCATCAGGCGCGTTGAAGCAGCCGCTCGCACGGCGGCGTAACGTCTCCTGCGTTCGGCCAGAGTGCAACCCGAATAGATGGGGAGTCGCGTGGGACCAGTTGGCAAGATCCGCAATCCGTGGGCGGTGATCGTCTTTTCGATCATCACGATCGGCATCTACACGCTCTACTGGACCTACCAAGTCTTCCGGGAGCTCAAGGAGCACACCGGCCAGGGCGTTGGTCCCGTTGTCGGATTGGTCATCGAGATTCTGATCAACATCGTCAACCTGTTCTTGCTGCCGTCGGAGATCGGCAACATGTACGCCGCCGAGGGAAAGGAGAAGCCCGTCAGCGGTCTCACGGGATTCTGGAATCTGATCCCGCTCGTCGGGACCATCATCTGGTTCTTCAAGGTCCAGAGCGCGCTCAACGCGCACTGGGAATCCCACGGCGCCGTCGCCGGGTAAGCGGTCGCAGTCCCCCGCGCTCCCCCACGAGCGGGTGCGCACGTAACGGCACCTCCCGAGCACCGCCTCCGATCCGTTCGGCATGATGCGGCGATGACTATTCGCATTGCGCGGTGCGAGAGCGGGCGCAGTCGGACGCTCTGATGAGCTTCTTCGACGTAGTGCTCGACGACGAACGCAGCCAACTCGATGCATGCATCGGTGACTACCGCACTGCCATCGAGGCAACTCTTGACGGTCTCAGCGAGGAACAAGTCCGCCGCCGCCTCGTCTCGTCGGCGACGACATTGCTCGGGCTCCTCAAGCATGTGACCTGGATGCAGAGGATGTGGTTTGAGGTGTGCGTCGGTGGCACCCCCCGCGCAGAGCTCGGGCTGGTCCAGACTCCCGACGAATCCTTCCGGCTCGCCGCGGACGACACCGTTTCCTCGATCACAGCAGCTCACCGAGAAGCCTGCGCCACAGCTCGCACGAACGTCGCAGGCCTGCCACTGGACGCCGTGGTCAGCGGCCACCCGGCCGGACCGCGCACACTTCGCTGGGTCTACCTACAGGTTCTGCGGGAGCTAGCCCACCATTGTGGACACGCCGACATCCTCCGCGAACAGGTGATCAGCGCGGAGACTCTGAGAGCGGAATCCACGCAGTGACGCGCTTACTAAAGCGACGTAATCCCGGGAGTCGGGTGTTGCGCGCCAGAGCCACGGCGCACATAGCGGCACCTGCGAGCCACTTCGGACCCGTGCTTGCTCCCCGCTAACCCGAACGTCTTGCCCGGAGTCGAGCGTTTACGCAGGGTCACGGTGCCGCACAGATCGGCACCTATGCACTACCGCCGTTGGGCCACCCTTGACCGAGTTCGCGTTAGCCGGTGCAGCCAGGAACGCTCCCTGGCGGGGCGCAGTTGTTGGGCGAGTTGCCCGAGAGCGCTGTTCCTCTCAGCGTGACCGTGCCGGTGAAGTTGTAGATGCCCCCGCCGTCGGTCCCGGCGCTGTTATTGGAGATTGCGGAACTGGTCACGTTCGTCGTTCCGACGCCCGTGTTTTGTATACCGCCGCCCTCGGTCCCAGCGCTGTTGTTGGAGACTGTGGAACTGGTGACGTTCGCAGTGCCGCCATCGTTATAGACGCCGCCACCCACGATGGCGCTGTTGCTCGACACGATGGAACTGGTCACGTTCGTCGTGCTGCGGTCGTTGTAGATGCCGCCACCGAAGCTGGCGGTGTTGCCCGAGATGGTGGACGATCTGAGCGTCAGCGTGCCGAGGCGGCTGTAGATGCCGCCGCCGTTGACCGCGGTGCTATTCGACGCGGTGACATCGTTGAGCGTCAGCGCTCCCTGATTGTGGATCCCGCCGCCGAACGTGGCGTTTCCGTTCTGGATCGTTAGATAGTCCACGACAGCGGCGACCCGCGGAGGGACAGTCAGCACCGTGCCGCTGTTGCCGCCGTCCAAGACGGCGTTCTCACCGACCAGGGTCAGGTTCTTCGGGATCGTGAAGTTCCCGGTGCAGGTGCCGTAGATGATGACCTGCGAACCCGCCGGTGCGTTGTTCATCGCCGCTTGGAGATCGTCGCTCGGGCAATGCACGACCGTGGACGCAAATGCGGACGGTGCGCCTGTCACGACGAGCCCGACCCCAAGTAGGGCGGCAGCGCCCAGGCTGGCGAGCTTCTTCATGTGTCCTCCCCGCGCTTCACACTCGGAACAGTGATGCGCAATGAGAACATAGGCACACCGATGAGGGCAGACAATGGCCCGCCTGATCCTTTACCTCCCGCTAACTCTGCTGATGGGTGTTTTGAGGGAGTTTCGGACGGTTGCAGTTCATTCACCGACGACGCTGTGCTGGCCCAATGGCCAAGTTTGCGACGATGATCAGTGGCAGCATCCCATTGGGTGATGCGCTCGGAAGTGCCGGGTGCAGAGCTATCCCGTCGAGCGTCACCCGCTCGGTATCGACGCCGACGTGATTATCGAGCACATCGGGTCGCCGCGCGACAACTCGCTATCGGCACCTCCCGAGTGCGCTCGGCATCCCTGGGTTGCTGGGGCTTCGTTCTTGTCGAATCGGACATATCTGCACGAGGGCACCTGCCGATGCGTAAAGACTCGGTAAAGGTCGACCCAGGCTGTTGTCCGCCCGCATCGTCACCTTTAGCCTTTCGGCCACCGCGCTGCCATTGCGCGCTCGGGGGATGAGGGGGGACGTAATGAGAAAGTTCGCGACGTTGGCCGCGCTGGCGCTTGCGCCGTTCGCCTTGGCGGTCGCGGGGGCGTCGACACCTGCGGGGGCAACGCCGCCCCCGGCCTGTGCCTCTTCGACCAGCGGCGCGACGGTCACCGTCACCTGCAACTACACCGGCGGTGTCCAGTCCTGGACGGTGCCCGCCGGGGTGACCTCGGCCACCATCACCGCAGCCGGCGCCCAGGGCGGTAGCTCCGGTGTCAACGGCGGGAAGGGGGCACAGGTCCAGGCCACCTTCGGAGGGCTGGGCGCCAGTGAGGTCCTCAACGTCGTGGTCGGCGGAACCGGGTCCAGCTCTAACAACGGCGCCGGGGGCGGCGGCGGCTCGTTCGTCTACACCGGCGCACAATCCACACCCGCCCTACTCGTGGCCGCCGCAGGCGGCGGCGGCTCCGACGAGACCCAGGCAGGCACTGACGGCCAGACCACGACGACGGCGGAGCCTGGTGGTGGCCCGAACGGCGGTCCCGCGGGCACCGGCGGGAACGGTGGTGGTGGTGGTGGTGGTGGTGGTGCCAGCGATGGCGGCGGCGGCGGCGGCGGTTTGTCGAGCGACGGCGGCGGCGGCGGCGGTGGCATCTCCGTGCCGGGTGGTCAGGCGCTGGTCAACGGCGCAAGCGGCGGGGGCAACGGCGGCTTCGGCGGCGGCGGCGGCGGCGGCGATTCGATCGGCGGCGGCGGCGGCGGCGGCGGTTACAACGGCGGTGGCGGGGGTGGGGAGCCCTACGGCGGCGGCGGCGGCGGGTCCTTCATCGACGCCTCCGCAACCGCCATAGGCCCCGCCGGGACCCACACCGGCAACGGCGTGGTCACCTTCACCTATTCCCTCTGCACCCAGACGGTGTCGGGCACGGGCAGCGTGACGGCCTCGTCCTCAGGCACGGCGTGTGGCTCGGGTGCCAGCGTGGGAGGCAACCTCAAGGTTCCTGCGGGCGGCTCGCTGTTCCTCACGAACTCGACGGTGGGCGGCAACATCGACGCCACCGGGGCCAACAGCATCACCATCTGCGGCTCCCGCATCAGTGGCTCCATCAACGTGTCCAACTCGACGGGGCCAGTGCTCATCGGTGATGCGAGCGACGACGGCTCACCAGCCTGTGCGGCCAACACGATGGGCAACGGCGTCACCCTCAATGCGAACACTGCAAGCGTCGAACTCGGCGGCAATCACATCGGCGGCAACGTCAAGGTCACCAACAACACCGCGGCCGCGGGCGCCGAACCGGGGACCGAGGTCGAGGCCAACAGCATCGGCGGAACCCTCGGATGCAGCGGCAACACCTCGATCGGCAATGACTCGATGCACAACACAGTGAATGGTGCGCTGAGCGGGCAGTGCCTCCGGTTCTGATCGACCGCTAGCAGCGGGCTCACAACTCGGAAGTGCCGGGTACGTGTGCGTTATCGCCAGGGGCTGAACCGCTCGGTATCGCTCTGTGCTCAGAGCCGGCGCTCTGAGATGGTCCGCACGCGCCATGTCTCGGATGTTCTGGGACGCTGCGCCGTGAGGGCCGGGCAGTAGCCGAATCTGTGGCGCCCTCCACTCGGTGCCGCTGTGGGCATGGCTCCGGCGGCAACAGATCCCAAACGGATGCGAGGATTGTGCAATGGCTGAGCGCTTCGAAGTCCAACGGCCCATCGCTGCTGATCCCGCCACGGTCTTCCGCGTGTTGTGTGATCCCGGCGGGCATGTCGCGATCGACAGTTCGGGAATGCTGATGGATGCCACGGGTGACCCCGTCACCAGCGCGGGTGACACCTTCGTCGTCCACATGGACCGCGAGGCACTCAACGACTACCCCCTCGGTCTCTACGACGTGACCGTCAAGATCGTCGAGTTCCAGGCTGATCGAGAGATCGCGTGGACCGTGGAAGGTCAGCTCAACCTCGGCCACGTCTACGGCTACCGCCTCGAACCGGTCCCCGAGGGGACCCTCGTCACCTCCTACTACGACTGGTCGTCGGTGGATGACAGCTGGAAGGACTCTGTCTTCCCCGTCATTCCCGAGAGCGCGCTGCGTGCGACCCTTGGGATCCTCGCCCGAACGGTGGCACCGAGGCGCCCCCGGCCCGCTACCTGAGCGATTCCTCGTCCCGCCGCTCGGGGGACCACCTCCAACGCCAACCGCTCGGCATCCGCGCCTTATCGATCCGGCGTTCCAGGCGGGGGCGCCGCGCTCGTTTCCCGGATCTCGGACGTGCTCGGCGGTGCTCAGTGATGACCTGGTGGTCGACCATGACGGCTCGATCTTCGGTGCGGTGTTTGGGCAGGCGCGGTTGCGAGGGGGGCGCGACTGCCCTCCTCGCAACCGGATCGACGCGGCTCTTCCGCCTAGCCCGCCGCCGCAGCGGGAGGCGACGTGGTGTCGGGGGTCTGGGGCACAGAGACTCGTGAGGCCCAGTCACAACCGGCCATCTGGCCCGCCTTGAGGTCTTGGCCGGCGAAGAACAAGAGGGTCGACTTGCCGACGGGATCAGTGGCCTTGGCGGCAGCATTGGTGTCCTTCTGGAACTGATCCCAGATGCCGGGGCACGGGTCCACCCACTGCTGCTTCTTCGCCTCGGAACTCTGCTGGTAGCCGCCCGTGTTGGGCTTTGCACTGGCGGGAACAGCCACGGTGGCGAGCGACGCGGCGACAACGGCAAATCCGACCAGGCTCTTCTGGATCCTTCCTGCGTTCATGACTCCATCCCTTCGGTGAGGGACGGAGTGCCCCTCTCATCCCAAAGGCGCTAGATGACCGCCAGAGTCCGTCTAGCGGGCCGTGTCGTTCGTCACCTCATGGCTCGCCGGACGAGCCATCTGGCCGCGGAAGTGCCCGCGGTGGCAGTCGGCTTCAGACTGACGCAGGTGTCCCGCGAACCGGCGATCAGGGATAGGTCTGGCGCTGGAATCGCCGCGCGATTAGGGGACAAACCGCCGCGATTGTCGGACGGAGTCACCGCGCGCGAAGGCGCAGTAACGGCACGTATGCGCCTAGTTCGTCACGTCGCCTGTTCGACCTTCGGTGGCCCGAAGCCTCCCCGACACGCGTAGAGACTTGGGGCGTCGCTGGGCGCGCTGGCGTCACGGTTGGCGACGATGAGACTTCCATCCAACATCGACAAACGCCACGCGGCGGGCTGAACCTCGTTGGCGGGCGCACAGGTCGCTCCCGTGGAAGCAACAGGATCGTCCCGCTCGTCACCGGTAAGCGCCACCTCCGCTTCAACAGTTCCCGGTGGGACTGGCTGGCCACCTGGCGGCGGTACGGCATTCGGCGTCAGCAAGAGCGTTCCCGCCAAACTCGCGACCAGAGGCCCGGACGACAGCGGGATTGGACGCCCCGACCCGTCAACGGGAGTGATGCCCACCGTCCCGACGAGGGTGCAAGGCGACGCGGACGTGTCACGTATAAGAATCCGGCCAAAGTCGAGGCCGCCGCCAAACCCGCCGCCCCGATACGCCAGGCCCAGTTGGCTGACTCGACAAGTCGGCGCTGTTGGCGCGGGGATGGACGACGGCAGTGCCGGTGTCGGCACCGACGGCGTCGCGGTGATCTTCGTGGGGGGCTTGGTGGGACCCGTTGCCTGCGGGTGGGATGTGCCGTGACACGCCGTCAGCAGGACCAGCATCACAACACCGATCGCGTCCCAATGGCGCGCCACCATGCAATGTTCGCGCGCAGCTAACCCGCTCGGAAGTGCCGGACGCGGAGCTACCTGTCAGGCGCTCGATAACGGCACCTCTGCGCCGACTCCTAAAGTTGGTTACGCCTCTAACGGCGGGCCGAGACTGCGTACCCTGTACTTCCGTCCGATGGCCTTGATGCGCTCGGGATCGGGCGGTCCGTCCAGGGCGGCGAAGTACTCCGCTTGCTCTGCGAACATGCCTTCAAGCCCGGCGGGAGTGACCGTGCCGAAGGCCCAGACGGGCTCATCACCAAGATTGGCGAACACGTGCGGGGTCTCTCTCGGCAGCCACACCAACTGGCCCGAACTCGCCGTGAAGCGTGGCGCTCCCCAACCACGAACGTCATCGTTCCAAAGGATCAGTCAAGGTCATGAACACGTCATACCCGCTAGCAGCAGGGACTCGGAAACGGCACCTAGGAGCGCGCCACTTTCCATGTCCCCCAACCGGGGCGCAGGTCTGGAAGAAGTGCGCTTAGGCGCATAGGAGCCCCCGCAATCGCCGGGGCGATGGCGCTCAACCACGAACTCGGTATCGCACTCATCGGCGCGTCACGAATGCGGCATAGCTCGCTTGCTTAGTGGGGCTACTGACAGGTGAAGGTTGACACGGTGTCACACACCCCGCTGCAACACTGGCCGTCCTGGTTGCAAGCGCCGCTCGATGGAGTGCAGCACACGCCGTTGGCACAACCCCCATTGCCGCACTGGCTTGCGGACGTACAGGTCTGCCCGTTGGCGAGGCCGGTGCAGTGGACCCCGCAGGTCCCCGGCTTGCAACACTGTGCGTTCGAGGTGCAGGCCGTGGTGGGTCCCCCGCACGTCGCTGACTGGCAAATGTTTCCGATGCAAGCTTCACCCGGCGCGCAGCAGGTGGCCCCCGCCGCGCAGGGAAAGCCCGAGCCGATGCAGCTCGAGGCTGCACAGGTCCCACCGACACAAGCTGCGCCCGTGGCTGCGCAACAACTCTTCCCGCATGGGACTTGGCCCTGCGTGCACGCGGCCACTGCTGTTGCACACGTCGAGGTCGATGGGTTGGCACACGCCGTGCCCGTCTTGCAGCAGGCCGACCCACAGGGCGTCGTCCGAACGGGACACCCACACACGCCGTTGGCGGCATCCAGACACGCGATACCGCGCTGGCAGCAACAGGGTCCGCACGGTGTCGTTCCAGCAGCACACGGTGAAGGACCGACGTTGGTCGGCCCCGAACATGTCACGCTCGCGCTGCCTCGGAAAGGTTTGAGTACCGTGGCGACCGCAGCGCCGCCCGCAGCGACGCCGAACATCTTGAGGACACTTCGGCGACTGTGCGGCGCGCCCATCGCCCTCGCTAGGTCATCGAACCGCTCGCTCATGGCGTCCTCCTTCTTGCGGGGTGGGAGCCTTCACCATCTGACGTGGGGGTGCAAGGTTCTTTACCGTCCCTTAACCCAGCACGTCATGCCGGACGCCGAGCTATCTGTCAGACGCTCGATACGGCACGTCTATGCGGCGCCCGTGCGAACATGACTTGTGGCCGAACTACCGAGCAGTGGCTCACCGAGCGGCGTCTGGACGAAGCCGATCGCCTGGACCCTGTTCGTCTGCGTGAGCATCGTCGCGGTCGCCATCGTGCTCATCCCGGCCCAGGAGGACATCGCGTTCGTGTCCCTACTGGTGGGCGGCCTCGGCCTCATCTTTGTGGACAACACGGTGATCCACCGTGCCAACCGAGGCGCTCCGAGGTTCGAGATGATCGCCAACAGCTTCCAACTGCATCGACGCGCCTACAACTGGTCGGCCATCCGGGCCGCCCTGCGCGGCCGATAGGCGACGACGGTGCCGTCGAGGCGCTCGGTATCGGCACGTCTGAGCGCGCTTGGACTCAGCGGCCTGTGAATGGGAGGGCGGCCCTCGGGCGGGCATCGGCACTCCACCGGGGTCCGCGCCCGGACCCTGCCTCCCATCACCCCAAGCCTGCGGGGGCGGTGTACAGCGGACTTGCTCCCCGGGGGTCGCTCAACTCAGTGTGCCAGGCGGGAAGCACCCGCTTGGAAACGGCACATGAGTGCGCACGCTGGTGGCACGCTTGACGACGTGAAGCCCCGCATCATGTACATCGAATCGAAGGCGGACGGGTTGACCGGCCCTGCTCGCATAGGTCGCGTCTCGTTCTCCAAGACGGGGAGCACTGTCTACTACCGGGGCGACTCCTTCCGCAGCCTCAAGGGCGGCGGCTTCAAGGCGAACTACTACAAGGTCGGGACCGGCGAGCACTACTGGATTTCCGGTCCGAAGAAGGATGGCTCAGACCGCCTCTCCGACGGACGACTTCCGGTCGAGGTCGATGACGACGTTCGCGAGGAGTACTGGACGACGATCCGAGGACTACCCGACCGGACCAGCGAGAGCATCGCCAACCGCTGACCAGCCGCACAGATCGGCACATGAGTGCGTCACCCCTGGGCGTTACTGCTCTAGCACCTGCGCTGCGGCGGCTCGCTGGTCGTCGGTCGTCGGCTGCGACACTTCCCATCTGTTGTTGTCCAGGTCGTAGAACCAGAAGAAGCGGTTGTTCGCGCTGTCTCGCATCTCGTCGGTCCGCACGCCAGCGGCGACCAAGCGTTCACGCAGCTCCACGATGTCTCCGCCGTAGAGAAGGATGACGTAGCTGTTGCGGTCGTTGTCCTCGTTTGCTCGATCTTGGCCTTCCCACAACTGCCACACGGTCACGATCACGCCCCTCACGTCGTAGACGGCATACGGCGGGGTGTTTCCGTCGGCACCGCGGTGAAGCGGAGCCAGTCCGAGTTTCTCGCTGTACCAAGCGATGGAGCGGTCGAGGTCTGCGACCCGCAGGACGACCGTCGCCATCTGGACGCCCGCCAAAAGCTGCTCCGCTGAGCCAGTCACGCCCTCAGTATGCAGGCATCGTGTGCGCCGACACCCGACGAGGGCGGAGGCCCGACCCGTTCGGGATCGGCACCCTACGAGCGGCGACGCCCGCCCGCCTTGGCGCTATCGGGTTTCCGGCCTTCTACCGGCGAGCGCCGCGATGCCACCGGCCAATGCGCCAGTCGTTCCCATGGCGATGCCAGCGACTGACCCTGTAGCAACGCCGAGAGCCATCAGCGTGCCGAGAACCGCCCCTTCAAGCCCGAGTGCAAGTCCAGCGATCTTCGGAGTGCTCATCCCTGCCCCCTCGACTCAGCGATGGACAGATTGTGCCACCTACGGCCGCTCTCATGCCGTAGTCGCCGCCTCGCCCGTGCCGCTCGGTAGCGGCACCTATCGGGCTGCGCGGAGGGATGCCGTCAGGGCAGCGGCCTCCTCGTCCGTGATCTCGCCATCAACCACGTCGCCGAGCGCATCGAGGCGCATCAGAGCCGCACGCACTGGCTC